>Ga0182015_10003432_pt1 | contig 17812 bp, 12 predicted proteins | sample 712P3MmetaG_FD_120478 | JGI IMG/M metagenome (GOLD analysis project Ga0182015, IMG submission 120478) | Permafrost microbial communities from Stordalen Mire, Sweden - 712P3M metaG | ecosystem: Environmental > Terrestrial > Soil > Wetlands > Permafrost | place: Sweden: Stordalen | collected...
CAGGCGAACTACGACGCGATCGGACACGCGCTGACGCTTGAGCCGCTAGGAGACGAAGTGGCCCCCGGCGTGTGGGCGGGCGAAGGCACACGCATCGACCCCGGCGCCCGGCTCGAGGGACCGATCGTGCTCGGCCGTGAGGTGCGGATCGCAGCCGGCGCGGCGATCGTGGGGCCGGCCGTGCTCGGGGACCGCACGATCGTCGAGCGCGGCGCGAACGTGAGCCGGAGCGTGGTCTGGGAAGACTGCTACGTCGGCGATGAGGCAACGCTCAACGACTGCACGGTCGCCGACCGCAACACCATCGAGAAGCGCGCAACCGTAAACGAGGCGAGCGTGATCGGCCGCGGCTGCACGCTCGGCGCCGGCGCGACGGTCAACGCCCACCTCAAGCTGTGGCCGGACAAGTGGGTCAACCCGGGCTCGATCGTCTCGATGTCGCTGATCTACGGGCAGAAGTGGCCGGGGTCGCTGTTCGGCCCGGTCGGGATCAGCGGCCTCGCCAACCTCGAGATCACGCCGGAGTTCGCGCTCAAACTCGGTCAAGCGTTCGGAACATATCTTAAAGCCGGCCAGACCGTGATGACCAGCCGCGATACGCATCCGGCGTCGCGGGTCATGAACCGCTGCATCATCTCGGGCCTGCTGAGCGTGGGCCTGCACGTCCTCGACCTGCGGTCGTATCCGCTGCCGCTAGCGCGCTTCGCCGTGCGCGGCGGCAGCGACGGCGGCGTCCACGTGCGCGTCGCGCCCGACGACGCCAACGCGGTGGTGTTCGAGTTTGCGGACGCCACCGGCATCGGGATCGACAAAGGCGCCGAACGCAAGATCGAAAACCTCTTCTTCCGCGAAGATTTCCGCCGCACGCCGATGGACGAGGTCGGGCGGCTGGATTTTCCCTCGCGGGCGCTCGAACGCTACACGGGCGCCTTCGTCGAATCGCTCCACGCCCATGCGTTGATCGAGGCGAAATTCCGGGTCGTCATCGACTACGCGTTTGGCAACGCCTCGATCGTGCTGCCGCAGATCCTCGGTCGCCTGGGGGTCGAGCAGATCGCGCTCAATGCCTACTTCGATGCCGAAAAAGTCCGTTCGTTCCGCAGCGACCGCGAACGGCACTTGCAGCAGCTTTCGTCGGTCGTGCGGTCGCTCGAGGCGAACCTCGGCGTGCTGATCGACGCCGACGGTGAAACGGTGACCCTGGTCGACGATTCGGGGAGCATCATCGGGCGCAACCGGCTGATCGCGCTGCTGACCCTGCTGGTCGCGCGCAGCCAGCCCGGCGCGCGGATCGCGCTGCCGCTGACGATTCCGTCGGTCGTCGATCAGATCGCGCGCGACAACGGCGCCACGATCGTGCGGACGCGCAGCGACCGCCGCTCGCTGATGAGCCTGGCCGAAAGCGATCCGTCGATCGCCTTCGCCGGCGGTATGAACTACGAATTGATCTTCCCCGAATTCCAGCCGTCGTTCGACGGTATCTACGCCACCGCGAAGATCATGGAGATGCTGGCCGCGCAAGGCCGCGCGCTCTCCGAACTCGCCGCAACGATCCCCGAGTGGCATGTCGCGGGGCGCAGCGTGCCGTGTCCGTGGGACCGTAAGGGTGCGGTGATGCGCACCCTGCACGACGAAGCGCACGCCGGCAACGGCAAGGTCGAGACGCTGGACGGCATCCGGTTCGAACGTCCCGACGGCTGGGTGCTCGTCCTTCCCGACGCCACGGACGCTTCGGTCAACGTGTGGGCGGAGGGGCCCTCCGACGATCAAGCCGGCCGCTACGCGGACGAAATCGTCGACCGCGTCCGCGCGCTTGCGAACGGTTGATCCGCGCCGTCCGAGGAAGAGTCCGCGCCGCCCGGTAAGCGCCAGGTGATGCCGCGCTTCGTTCGCACGATCGTTCTGATCTTGAGCTGCGCGCTGGTCGCAGCCGGCGCGCCGGCCACACCTCCACCTGCTCCCGTCCCGGATAACGTCTCCGATACGTACTTCGGCGTGAACGTTCCCGACCCGTATCGCTACTTCGAGAACGCCCATGACCCGCGGCTGGCGGTCTACTTCCGGCAGCAGAATGCGTACACGCGTGCCGTGCTCGACGCGCTGCCCGGACGGTCCGCGCTGGCGGCGCGGATCGCCGCGCTGGACAATGCCACCGAGTCGCTGGCCGACGTCGAACCCAACGGTACGACGTACTACTACGAGAAGCGGCCGCCGGGCGCAAACACGACCGCCCTCTACGCGCGCGCGATCGCGGGCGGCCCGGAGCGGCTGGTGCTCGATCCCGATCGCTTCGCGCGTTCATCCAAGCAGCACTACAGCATCGATTACTTCTCGGTCTCGAACGACGGTCGCTACGTCGGCGTCGGCGTCTCGGAAGGCGGCTCGGAGGTCACGACGCTGCGCATTCTCGACGCGCGCAGCGGCCGGCTCTTGCCCGACACGATCGAGCACGCGCTCTATCAGCCGCCGGCCTGGCGTGACGACGGGCGTTCGTTCTACTACTTCGTCACTCCGAAGCTGCCGCCGAATGCGCCGGAGAGCGCCAAGGACACCAAGGGCGTCACCCGGCTGCATGTGCTCGGCCGCGACCCGCGGCGCGATCCGGCCGTGTTCGGCTACGGCCTCTCGCCGCGCATCCCCATCGCGCCCGAAGATGCGAGCTTCGTCGACGTGCTGCCGTATCAGCGCTGGGCGATTGCGGTGGTGAACCACGGGGTCCAGAACGAAGTCGCGCTCTACGCCGCGCCGCTCGCGACGGCTGTCAACGCGCGTGCGCCGTGGCGTAAGATCGTGGGTTACGCCGACGACGTGACCGATTTCGCCTGGCGCGGCGACACGCTGTACCTCAGCTCGCACGCCGGCGCGCCGCGCCACCGCATCCTGGCGGTCGACCTTCGCCGGCCGTCGCTCGCGCGAGCGGGCGTCGTCGTGCCGGAGTCGCAGCGCGTGATCGAGGGACTCTCGCTCGCGTCCGACGGCATCTACCTGCGCGAACTCGACGCCGGCCTCTCCAAATTGCGCCGGCTCGCGCTCGACGTATCAGGGCGCGCGGGCGCGATCACCGAGGTGCCGCTTCCGTTCAGCGGCGCGATCAGTACGGTGGGCAGCGACCCCATCGCACCCGGTGCCGTCTTCGACCTCCAAGGCTGGACCGAGTCACCGCGCTGGTACCGCGTCGACGCGGCGGGCGGCGTGAGCGATACGCTCTTACGACGGCGTTCCCCGATCGACTTCTCCTCGGTAACCTCGCGCGAAGTGTTCGCGACCAGCGCCGACGGAACCAAGGTGCCGCTCTCGATCGTGCTGCGCAAAGATGCCGTGCTCGACGGAAGTCATGCCGCGCTCGTCGACGGCTACGGCGCGTACGGAATCGTCATCCGCCCGGCGTTCTCCGCAACCCGGCTAGCTTGGCTGGAACGCGGCGGAATCTTCGCCGAGTGCCACGCGCGCGGCGGCGGCGAGTACGGCGAAGCCTGGCATTTCGCAGCCCACATCGCGACCAAGCAGCGCACGATCGACGACTTCATCGGCTGCGCGCACTACCTGATCGACAATCACTACACCACGTCGGCCAAGCTGGCCGGCCAGGGCACCAGCGCCGGCGGCATAACGATCGGCAACGCGATCGTGCAACATCCCGAGCTCTTTGCCGCCGCGCTCGACGTCGTCGGCGACACCAACGGCGTGCGGGACGAGTTCGCCGAAGGCGGTCCGGCGAACATCCCCGAGTTCGGCACCGTCACCAACCCGGTCGGCTTCAAGGCGCTTCACGCTACCGACGCCTACGTTCATATTCGCGACGGCGTTCCGTATCCGGCTGTGCTCGCGGTGACGGGCGCGAACGATCCGCGCGTCGTGCCTTGGATCATCGCCAAGTTCGCAGCCCGTCTCCAGGCTGCGACCTCGAGCGGCAAACCGGTGCTCGTGCGCGTCGACTACGACGCCGGCCACGGTTTTCTCAACAGTTCGCGGGCACAAGCGCAGGCACTCACAACCGACCTGTACAGCTTCCTGCTGTGGCAACTCGGCGATCCGGCCTTTGCGACCCCGGCACCGGGATCGCCGAAACCCTAATCAGGCGTAGCGGCTACGGCGCGGCGTGCGCTGAAGGGACGACGACGACGCGGTAGACGCCGATGTTGACGGCGACGCCGTGTTCGACCGAGGCGTGGAGTTCGAAGGTGGTCGGCGCGGTGACGGCCGGCGCTTCGATCCGCACCGGATCGTAGGCGGCCGCATACTGACGCTCGGAGACGACGCGGCGCTGCGGATCCAGCAGTGAGATCGTGAGCCGGTCGTAGGGCAGCGGCACGTGCAGCCGAATCGGTTCGCCCGAGACGACGCGCGGCGTGAGCACCGACATCTCATTGTCACTCGAGTTGATGCCCGGAATGGCCGGGGGAGGCGCCGCGCTCAAGTCGTTGGCGCGCGGTCCCGGTTCGACGCGCAGCGGGATGCGCGTCTCGGCGCCCCCGCCCGGACCGGTGGCGCGCAGCACCACGGCCACGTCGCGATTGCGGTCGGTCGGCGGGATGCGCAGCAGCGACTTGCCGCTCGGCGTGAGCGCCGCCGATGCGAGCACGGCGCCGGCAGCGTCGGTGATCAGCACGCCACCGACCGGCGGCACGACGTGATAGCGGACGGTGAGCAGATCGCCGCCGGCGACGGTATCGCGGTCGAGCGAGAACATCTCGATGCGCGGTGCGGCCCCCGCTTTGGAAACCGGCGCCGGGGTGGCGAGCACGTCGGCCGACAGCTCGCGCCGCGCGTCGCCGAACGGCCCGGTCATCGCAACGCGCAAGGTGACCGGACGTCCGGTCACGTGCGCGGGCACGTCGATGCGCAGCACGCCGTTGTGCGACGCCAGCGTCCCGCTGTCGAGCGGCGTACCGTCGGCGTCGAGCAGCGTGTAGTCGCCGGTGCCGATGCCGGCCAGGCGATAGACGACATCGACATGTGAACCGCGCGGAATTGGTGCCGGCATCAACAACTCGGCGACCTGCGGGTGCACATAGGCGATCGCCGCGATCGCACTGATCGCCGTGATCGCCGCGGTGATCGCGAGCCCGAGGGTGCGCAGCGCGGCCCTTCCGACGACCTTGGGTGAGATCGCACCGAGCGGCCACACGTTGGTGGGCGGTGCCGGCTCGACGATCCGGCGCAGGCGCTTCGGCGCGACGCGATCGTGCCCGACGCGAATCGGTTCCGCGTGCGTCTGGGTGGACCCATGGGTGGGGTCGACCAGCGCTGGAAACATCGTCTGCGGAACAGGCGCTTGGAAATCGGACGACGTCTGCGGCGGTGCGGTGAGCGCGAGCGGTGCCGGACCAAGCGGTTCCGGTTTGGGGAGCGCGGCGATGCGCGGCTGCGCCGCGCTGCGCGCCGCCTGCGAGGCGAAGTACCACGCCAGCAGCGCCGACGTTGCCGGAATCGCCACGCCCGCTACCGCGAAGGGCCAATTCGGCATTGCGCCGCGGTCGACGTTTGAGACGATCTCGAGATCGAGCCCATCGCCGTGCACGCGGGTGACCAGCGAAACCGGGCGCTCGCCAGGTTCCAGCATGCCGACGATCTCCGATGAGACGGTGCCGGTCGCGCGAACGGTGATGCTGGAGGGCAGCGAGCGGCGCATGCCGTCCTGCAGCGTCATCTCGAAGCAGGCCGTCACCGGCAACAGGTACGCGCTGTCGATCTGCACCGCGAACAGGGCACGGCCGCGCAGAAGTGCGCGCTTCAGCCGCACCGCGACGCGAATGGGACGTGCTCCGTCGCTCTCCGGCCGCAAGGGCGACGGACGGCTCGGGTGAGAGAAAATCGGTGACATCCTCGTCAGCGAGGGAATTCCTCGCCTACTTCTGAGCGCAGCGCCGTCCCGCCCGCCGTTCGCGGTGAGGGACGGGTAAAGTTCAACGGCCCCGGCGGCTCGGCGTGCGGCCGTGGGAGCTGTGGGGACCCCGGAAAGAGACGCTGCGCGGGCGCTCGAGGACCGCAACCGGGGCGGCCGGCGGCAGTGCCGGCAGGCTCGAGCGGTCGATCCTGCGGCCGACGATCTTCTCGATGTCGCGGAAGAGCGGCTCTTCCTCGCGTGACACGAAGGTGATCGCGTCGCCGGTCGACTCGGCACGCGCCGTGCGTCCGACGCGATGGACATAGTCCTCGGCCGCCATCGGAACGTCGAAATTCACGACGTGTCCGAGATCGACGATGTCGATCCCGCGGGCGGCGAGATCGGTCGCGACCAGCACGCGCACCTTGCCGCGCTTGAAGTCGGCCAGTGCCCGCGTGCGCTGCGCTTGCGAGCGATCTCCGTGGATGCGCTCCGCGGAGACGTTGTGCTTCGCGAGGGCGAGCGCAAGCCGGTTCGCCCGCGCTTTGGTGCGGGTGAAGGCCAGCGCGCTGAAGATGTTGTTGTCCTTGAGCAGTTCGACCAGCAGATCGGTCTTGCGCTGCTGATCGACCGTGTAGGCGACGTGGGTCACGCCCTCGGCCGTCGGCGCGGCGCTCTTCGGCGCGATCGTCACCCTGACGGGGTCGCGCAGGATCTCGCGGGTCAATTTCACGATCTCGGGCGCGATCGTCGCCGAGAAGAACAGCGTCTGCGTGCGCGCCGGCATCTTCGCCACGATCTTGCGCACGACGGGCAGAAAGCCCATGTCGAGCATGCGGTCGGCTTCGTCGAGGACGAGCAGCGAGACGCCGTCGAGCCGCGCGCCTTGCTGGAGATGATCGATCAGCCGTCCCGGCGTGGCGACGATGATTTCGACGCCCGTCTTGAAGGCCTGTATCTGCGCGCCGTAGCCGACGCCGCCGAAGACGGCCCGCACGCGAATCTTGGTGTGGCGCGCCAGTTCGCTCAGGTGCGCGGCGATCTGCGCCGCGAGTTCGCGCGTCGGCGCGAGGATCAGCGCGTGGGTGCGGTGCGGCGGCAGCTCGGCGATGGCCTGCAGCAGCGGCAGTCCGAAAGCGGCAGTTTTGCCGGTGCCGGTTTGGGCGCTGGCGAGGACGTCGCGTCCGGCCAGGGCGGCGGGGATCGCCTCGGCCTGCACCGGCGTCGGGACGGTGAAGCCGAGCTCGCGCACGGCACGGAGGAGCTCGGGGCGCAGCCCCAGAGCATCAAAATTCGGTGGCATTCGATTCTTCCAATAGAGCGAGCGCAATGCGATCGCTGTTTCGAAAGATCGCGCGAGAGGGTGGTCACCAGGTGACGCGTCATGGTATCACGCCCCGCCGGATCCGGCGAAGACGTCGGTAGCAGGCGGGGGGTCAGCGCCCTCCGCTTACGTCAAGATTCGCCCCGGTAACGTAGGACGCGGCCGGGGAGAGCAGCCACAGGATCGTCTGCGCGACTTCTTCGGCCGTCCCGGCGCGGCGCATCGGGACGCTCGGCACCATCCGCGCCAGCCGGCCCGGGTCGCCTGTCGCGGCATGGATTTCCGTCTCGATCAGACCGGGCGAGACCGCGTTCACGCGGATCCCCTCGTTTGCGACCTCGCGGGCCAAGCCGACCGTCAACGAATCCACGGCGCCCTTGGTGGCGGCGTAGTGGACGTAGTCGCCGGGGCCGCCCAGGCGCGCTGCGACCGACGAGAGGTTGACGATGGCACCGCCGGCGCCGCCGTGCGCGGTCGACATCCGCCGCACCGCTTCGCGCGAACACAGCAGCGTTCCGATCACGTTGACCGCGAACACCCGCTCGAGCATCGCCGCGTCGAGGGCGTCGACCCGGCACAGCGGACCGGTGATCCCGGCGTTGTTGACCAGCCCGGCGAGCGGGCCGAGCTCCGCTTCCGCCGCCTCGAACGCGCGCACGACGTCGGCTTCGATCGCGACGTCGGCCTGCACGGCGAACGCCCGTCCGCCGCCGGCCCCGATGTCGGCCGCCAGCGACTCGGCCGACTTGGCGTCCTGGACGTACGTAAAAGCGACCGGGTAGCCCGCACCCGCCGCCAGACGCACGATCGCGGCGCCGATCCCGCGGCTGCCGCCGGTAACCAGCAGCATCCCGTCAGCGCGCGAGGGATTCGATGTAGCCAAGTTTACGATCGAGCGCGAGCAGCGCGTGATCCCAGGTGTAGCGGGCCGCCGTCTCCGCCCCGTTGGCGCGCAGCTCGGCGCCCAGGTTCGGATCGGCGAAGAGCGCGCGCAGATAGGTCGCGAGTTCGCGCCCGTCAGCGGTATCGCAGACGATCGCATTGACGAACGGCTCGGCGTACTCTTCGCCCGTCGCGCCGCAGACGGCGATCCCGCCGGCCGCCATCACCTCGAGGCCGACCAGCCCGAACGGTTCCTTGCCGCTGTTGGCGAGCACCGCATCGGCGGCCGCATACAGCGCATAGAGCGTCGCTTCCTCGAGGAACGCGCGGACGTGCACGACCGGCGCATCGACCGCCGCAAGCAGGCGCACGAATTCGCGCCAGTCACTGCCTTCGTAGGCCAAGCGCTCGACGTTGAGCTGACGCTCGCGCGCCCGTCCCAGCACGACGTCGCCGTAGGGTTCGCGTCCGCCGCGCGCGATCAGCCGCGCGTCGATGCCGTCGGCGCGCAGTTCGGCCAGCGCGTCGATCGCCTGCAGCCAGTTCTTGTCGGGATCGAAGCGGCCGACTTTGACGCAGGTCGGGCGCTCGCCGAACGCGGCCCGCAGCGCCGCCGTGCGCTCGAGGTCGGCGCCGTCGAGCAGCTGGCGGTCGAGACCGTTGGGGACGACCAGCGCGTGCACGTTCCAGCGCGTCAGCTCGAATTTCATGTACTTGCTGACGCAAGTTACCGCCGCTGCGCGCGTCAGCGTCGGCCAATGGATCTTGTCGAAGCCGTAGGTGTTGTTCGCGTTCCACAGCAGCGTCATCGCCGCATTGACGCCGCGCTCGCGGGTCAGCCGGTCGAGCGCGATCGCCACGTTCGCGGTCTGCCATTCCTCGCAGATGACCAGCACGCGTTCGCCGTTCGCCTGCGCCGGGACGATCAGCTCGTCGACGATCCAGGCCGGCAGGCTCATCTCCCAGTCGTGCACCTTCGCGGCCTCGCCGTCGTACACGTTGCGTGGGTATTGCGACGACACCCATTGCGACCAGCGGCGCAGCGTGACGCCCGGATCGCCGGGTTCGATTGCCGCCGCATGCGGGTCGCCGATGAAAAACAGCTGTACGTCGTGGCCCGCCGCGCCGAGCGCGCGCGCGTACTGCGTGACGCGCGTCGCCAAGCCGCCGATCGACGCATAGCGGTCAGGGCCCTCGAACGAGAGGATCGCGACGTGGTGCGGAATCATCGCGCCGCGCTACGCCGACGCGAGCTGGCGCAGCACGAACTGCAGAATGCCGCCGTGACGATAGTACTCCGCTTCGTCGGGCGTATCGATCCGTACCAGCGCGGCGAAGGAAGTCACGGCTCCCTTACCGCCCGTCGCGGTGACGGTGACGGTCATTCCGGCGACCAGCTTCGCGGCGACGCCCTCGACCGCGTACGTCTCCTCGCCGGTGAGGCCGAGCGACTCGCGCGTCACCCCCGCGGCGTATTGCAGCGGCAGAATTCCCATTCCGATCAGGTTCGAGCGGTGGATCCGCTCGAACGATTCCGCGATCACCGCCTTGATGCCGAGCAGCGCGGGGCCCTTGGCCGCCCAGTCACGCGAGGACCCGCTGCCGTATTCCTTGCCGGCAAGGACGATCAGCGGCACGCCGGCGGCGCGGTATTTCTCCGACGCATCGAAGATCGACATCTGCTCGCCGCCGGGAAGGTACCGGGTCACCCCGCCCTCGACACCCGGCACGAGCGCGTTGCGCAGGCGAATGTTGGCGAAGGTTCCGCGCACCATAACCTCATGATTGCCGCGCCGCGCGCCGTAGGAGTTGAAATCGGCCGGCGCGATGCCGTGCGCGACCAGGTACTGCGCCGCCGGCGACGTGCGCGCGATGTTCCCGGCCGGTGAAATGTGGTCGGTGGTCACCGAGTCGCCGAGCACGGCCAGCACGCGCGCCCCGCGCACGTCGGAGGGCGGCTGCGGCTGCACCGGCATGCGGTCGAAATACGGCGGCCGCTTGACGTACTCGGAGTGTTCGTCCCAGGCATAGCGTTCGCCGGTCGGCACCTGCATCGCCGACCAGCGCGCATCGCCGCTGAACACGTCCGCGTAGCGGCTGCGAAACATCCCGTCGTTCAGCGACGCTACCATCGCCGCGTCGATCTCGCCGCTGGTGGGCCACACATCCTTCAAGAAGACGTCCTCACCGGTCGGCGTCCGTCCAAGCGGTTCGGTGGTGAGATCGACGTCCATCCGGCCGGCCAGCGCATAGGCGACGACCAGCGGCGGCGAGGCCAGGTAATTCGCACGCACCTGCGGGTGGATGCGGCCTTCGAAGTTGCGGTTGCCGCTGAGCACGGCGGCGACGATCATGTCGTGCTCGGCGACCGCGTGTGCGACTTCTTCGCCCAACGGACCGGAATTGCCGATGCAGGTCGTGCAGCCGTAACCGACCAGATTGAAGCCGAGCTGATCGAGAAATGGTGTCAGCCCTGCCTTGGCGAGGTAGTCGGTCACCACTTTCGAGCCCGGTGCGAGCGACGTCTTCACCCACGGCGCCGTGCTGAGTCCCATCTCGACGGCCTTCTTCGCCAGCAAGCCGGCGGCGATCATCAGCGCCGGGTTCGATGTGTTCGTGCACGATGTGATCGCCGCGATCACGACCGCCCCGTCGGAGAGCGCGGTGCGCGGCTGCGCTGCGACGGCCGTGCCGCCGCCCTCGGATTGGAAGCGGCCGATCTGTTTGCCGTTGTCGCCGCGCGCGCTCTGCCACTCTTCGAGCGCGACCGCGAAGCTCGCTTTCACGTCGGTGAGCGGAACGCGGTCCTGCGGACGGCGGGGCCCGGCAAGGTTCGGCACGACTTGGCCGAGATCGAGCTGAAGCGTGTCGGTGAAGCGCGGTTCGGGCGACATGTCGGTGCGGAACATCCCCTGCGCGTTCGCATAGGCCTCGACGAGTGCGATCTGTTCCTCGCTGCGGCCGGTCAGCCGGAGGTACTGCAGGGTGAGGCCGTCGATCGGGAAGATCGCCACCGTCGAACCGTACTCGGGCGACATGTTGCCGATCACGGTCCGGTCGGCGACCGGCAGCGACGACAAGCCCGCGCCGTAGAACTCGACGAATTTCCCGACCACGCCCTTCTTGCGCAGCATCTGCGTGATCTGCAGCGCGAGGTCGGTCGCGGTGACGCCTTCGCGCAGTGCGCCCGTCAGCTTGAAACCGATCACGTCGGGGACGAGCATCGTCACCGGCTGGCCAAGCATCGCGGCCTCCGCTTCGATCCCGCCGGCGCCCCACGCCAGCACCCCCAAGCCGTTGGCCATCGTCGTGTGCGAGTCGGTGCCGATCACGGTGTCGGGGAACGCCAGCGGCACGCCGTCGGGGTGCGGCTCGCCGGCCCCGCCGGCGCCGAACACAACGCGCGCGAGATACTCGATGTTGACCTGGTGCACGATCCCGGTGTCGGGCGGTACGGCGCGAAAGCCATCCAGCGATGATTGTCCCCACTTCAGGAACGCATACCGTTCGCCGTTGCGCGCAAACTCGAGTTCAGCGTTGCGTTCGAACGCGTCCGGGCCGCCCCACGCATCGACCTGGACCGAGTGATCGATCACGAGTTCGACCGGCTGCAGCGGGTTGATTTTCTTCGGGTCTCCGCCCATGGTCGCGATCGCATCGCGCATCGCGGCCAGGTCGACCACGCACGGAACGCCGGTGAAATCTTGAAGCAGCACGCGCGCCGGGCGATAGGCGATCTCTTTCGCGGATTGCGCGCCCGGCTGCCACGCGGCGAGCGCCGCGATGTCGTCGGCGACGACCGATCGGCCGTCCTCGCAGCGCAGCAGATTCTCGAGCAGGATCTTGAGCGAATACGGGAGCGTGGCCAGATCGTGCCCGCGCTCGGCAAGCGCGCCGAGGCGAAAATACTCGTACGTTCGGCTGCCGGCGCGTAAGGTGTCGCGCGCGGAAAAGCTGTTCGGGTGCGCCTGCGTGCTCACATGGAGAGGGATTCGGCGCGGACCGGTTTTCTCCACTCCTCGGAAGCGCCGGAATGGGCTCTCCGCGTCCGGACCAGAGGCTAGCGGAAGACGGTCCGCGGGTCGCCCTCCAGGTATCGCTCCACCCGCAGCACGCGCTCGCCGCTGAGCAGCTGCCAGAGCGGTTCGACCGCCAGCTGCCGCCGCCACGCGGTCAGCTCGACGAGGTCGCCGAGCGCCTCGGGCGATTGGGGCGCCTCGCGCGCAATCCGTTCCAGGGCTGCGCGCGGCAGCAGCAAGGTCGTGGGCAGGTTGTTCTCGGCCGCCAGCGCGCTGACCAGCACGGCCATCGTCGTGACCAGGGCCTCGCGCTGCGCACCCAATGGCTTGGGGGCGCGCGGCGGAAGCTCGTCTTCCGGCAGCGCCTCCCCGCGGCGCACCGCTTCGATGATCGGCTCGCCGAGATTGCGCCGGGCACCTGCGTCGAGTCGTCGCAGCTGTCCGAGTTCGTCGACCGACTTGGGTCGCAGGCTGACCAGTCCGATCATCACGTCGTCGGGCAGCACGTATTTCAGCGGGATATTGCGCTCGCGCGCATACCGCTCGCGCAGCTTCGCAAGCTCGTTGAGAATCCCGAGTTCGCGCCGGTTGAGGCGCGCGTTGCCCGAGACGCGCAAGTACAGACGGCTCGGATCGAAGCGGTACGCATCGAGCCGGACCAGCGCCGGCATCTCTTCGGCGGCCCAGCTTTCGCGGCCGCGCGCGCGCAGCTTCTCCTCGAGCGCGTCCTGCAGCGTAAACAAGAAGCGCACGTCATCGACTAGGTAGTCCAGCTGTTTGGGGCTGAAGGGCCGCGTGCTCCAGTCGCTGACCGTTTGCGACTTGCGCAGCGTGACGCCGCAGAACTCGCGGACCAGATCCAGGAGTGAAATCGCCAGCCCGTAGCCGGCGAACGCAGCCGCGATCTGGCAGTCGAAGACGGCGCGCGGCAGCTTCCCAAAGGCGTCGGCGAGGATTCGGAGATCCGATGAGAGCGCGTGTCCGACGACGCGCGCGCCGGAGAGGGCCTCGACCAGCGGACGCAGGTCGCGCACGGCGAGGGGATCGACGATTGCGACGCCGTCATCGAAGAGCAGCTGCACCACCATCAGGTGCGGCGTGTACGACTTTTCGGTGTGGAACTCGGTATCGAGGCCCACCCGCTCGGCGCGCGCGATGCGCGCGCACACCGCCGCCAGCTCGGCCGGCGTCTGGACGACCGCAACGTTCACGGGTAGAAAGAGTCTGACGGGCGCGTGGCAACCGGATGCGGCCGCGCATGAGGGTGACGATGCGGAAAGTGAATGTGATGCTTCTCCATCGAGGCTTGTACGGGGTCGACCACGTGCGCTTGCATGTAGTCCGAGGCGGCGTCGCCGAACACCGCCAGCACGGTGCAGATCGGAATGGCGACCGCACACATCGTGTAGATCTGACGGAAGATCGGGACGCGCAGCGCCGCCGCCGTCTGGGTCGCGATCGTGCCGCCGAGGCCGGGAATGATCCGCACGGCAATCAGGAACATCGGCGAACCGATCTTGAAATGACGCGCCCAGCGCGGCAGGCGTTCGACGTTCTTGCGCACGTCGAATGCATCCGAAGTGCGCAGCGCGACGACGTAGCCGATCGTCGCGGCGAGCACGAGCCCGATCGCATTGACGACCGAGCCCCAGATTGGACCGAACAGCACGCCGTTCATGATCGCCAGCGCGTCGGTCACGGAGAACGGTGCCGAAGCGACGATCGCGAACACCAGGATCGCGAGCGGCATTGCAAACGGTCCCAGCTGACCGAGCACTTGCTCGACCCAGGGGCGATTCGACACGACGAATACCGCGAGTGCGAACGAACCGAGCAAGATTGCGATCGCTTCGAGCCGCCGCAGCCAGCGGAGAATGCGCGGGTCCACGGCGGTTCTTCTTTGCGGGCGCGGGCGGTAGGCCTTCGCTCGGCGGCTTCAAAACCGGGGAGTTGACCCCATGCACGGCGGGGTGTACCATTACCGAACCTCGAGGGTACATCGCACGGGAGACAACGGGAGGGCGGCTTGACGTCGCAAGATCCACCCGGTTACGCGGCACCGACCGGCTGAATGCGCGCCGGCTCGGTAAACGAAGCAGCGCACTTCATCAACAGCGCAAGACCCGATGCAGGAGGGCGGCATCAGCGCGATGACCGAAGATCCACCGAAGGATTCACCGTCGTAACGGCCGATGCGCCGCGACGACAAAATTGAAGCGAACGAACCGGGCCACGCCGATCGGCGTGGCCCTTTTCGCGCCCTCTTCGTCGTCAGACGAAATCCGTTAACGCGCTACTGCTGGACGGTGATCGTGTTCGCCTCCAGCGAGCCGTCGGGCTGACCGGCGCCGTTGACGCTCACCCTCGCGCCGACCCCGGGGGTCGCCCCGCGCGGGTTGATGACCGTGCCCGGGTGGAGGTGGATCGAACGGTACGCGTTGGCTCCCGTCTTGATCTGCATGTCGTAGCGGCGAAAGTACGTTACGGAGCCGAACGCGTTGTTCGCGTTGCGAATGCGCTGTTGTTCGAGCAGCTGCTGCGCGACGCCGATCGCCGTTCGGATCAGATCGGCGCCCGGGGTGTTCGGCGGCAGCGACGGAACGACGATCGGGGCCGGTGTCGCCGCCGGGGTCTGCGCGCCGGCGAATGTCGTGGCGGCTAAGGCGAGAACCACGCCCGGGATGAGGAGCAGATGGGGACGCATGGTGAGCGAGCAACGCAGACCCGGACGGCGGCGGTTCCCCCGCTGATGGCGGTGCGCGACGCGGCCACCGTGCTGGTGACGCGCGACGCGGCCGAGGGCCTGGAGGTCTACCTGGTCCGCCGGCATGCCAAGGCGTCCTGGCTGGGCGACGTCCACGTGTTCCCCGGCGGGGCCGTCGATGACGAGGACCGCGCCGCGGCCGCTCGCTCGCCGCTGCACGGCTCGGCCGGGGACGTCGACCCGGCCTTCGTGATCACCGCCGCACGCGAGTCGTTTGAAGAAAGCGGGCTGCTCTTCGCCGATCGCCCGATCGAGCCGGAGCCGCTGAGCGCGGCGCGGCGTGCGCTGCTCGAAGGGGAGCTCACCTTCGCCCAGATCTTGGAACGCTTCGATGCGCGCGTCGATGCATCGCAGTTGCGTTTCTTCTCGCGCTGGATCACGCCGGCGGGAGTCGAGCCGCGACGCTTCGACGCGCGCTTCTTCGTCGCGCGCGTGCCGCGCGATCAGATCGCCGAAGCCGACGCGCTCGAGGTAATGGACGGACGCTGGCTGCGGCCGGTGGCCGCGCTCGCCGCCTACGAGCGCGGCGAGATCGGGATGATCTTCCCGACCGTTAAGCACCTGGAACGCATCGCGCCGTATCGCACCGTCGATGAACTGCTGGTGTTCGCCGCCGCGAAACGGATCGCAACCGTGCAGCCCGACGTCACCGAGCACGGGCTGGTGGTCCCGCCGGATCTGGTCGACGGATGGTGACCTTGAGTCCGCGCGTCGGCCGGCTGCGCGCGAACAATCCGTCGCCGATGACGCTCGACGGCACGAACGGGTACGTCCTGCGCGTCGGCGCGCGTTCGCTGGTCGCGATCGACCCGGGCCCGATCGACGACCTTCAGCGGGACGCATTTCTCACTGCGGCGCGCGACGCCGGCGCGACCTACGCAGCGATCCTGGTCACCCACGGCCATCCCGATCACGCGCCGGGGGCCGCACCGCTGGCCGCAGCGACGGGGGCGCCCGTCTTCGCGCATCCGGCGGCACGCTTTCCGCACGACCGCGCGCTGGTCGATGACGAGCGGCTGCCGTTCGAGGACGCCTCGATCACGGTCATGCACGCGCCTGGACACGCACCGGATCACTGCATCTTCGTGCTCGACACTGAAGCGGCGCTTTTCACCGGCGACGTGGTCGCCGGACGCGGTTTCATGGTCGTCGCGCCGCCGCAGGGCGAGATGCGCGCCTATCAAGCGACGCTGCGCCGGCTGCGCGAACGCTATGGCGACGCGCACGCGCTCTACGGCGGACATGGTCCCGAAGTCGGCGACGTGCGTGGAAAACTCGACGAGTACATCGCGCACCGCGAAGCGCGCGAACGCCAGATCGTGGACGCGCTGGCGCGTGGTCCGGCGACGATTCCGGAGCTCGTGGCGCAGATCTACGCCGACACCGACCGACACCTGTGGCCTGCGGCGGGACGGCAGACGCTCGCGTACCTGATCGCGCTCGAGGGCGAAGGCTGCGTCCGCAGCCGGACCATCGACCGCGCGGCCACGCCCGAAGAAGCCGCGCTGCTCAACCCCGATCTCTCGAAGCTCGAAGACAACGTCGGTGCCGAGGTGATCCGCGCCGAGCTTGGTTTCGCCACCCGCGAGCCGCTGCTGCGTTACCGTATTACGTGAGGGCGAGAACGATTTTCCCGAATTGATCGCCGTGATCGACCTTCCGCGCGGCGTCGACGACGTCGTCGAGCGCGAAGATCGAGTCGACGACGGGGTGGATGGAACCGTCCCACAGCGCGAGCATCGCCGCGAAGTCGTGCGGCGAGCCCATCGACGAGCCCATGATGTCGAGCTGCTTCCAGAACACGGAGAAGGGACGGATCTTGGCGTCACCGGTCGTTCCGCCGTAGCTGACGACGCGGGCGCCGTAACGCGCCACGTTGAGCGCCTTGGCGAACGTTTCGCCGCCGATCGAATCGACCACCAGCGACGGACCGCCGTCGACCGAGGCGACGTCCTTCTCCCATCGCTCGGAGGCGTTGTAGTTGATCGCCACGTCCGCGCCCAGCGCTTTCGCCCGCGCAAGTTTCTCGTCGCTCGATGAGGTTACGATCACTTTGGCGCCCAGCTTCTTGGCGAACAGCAGCGCGAAGGTCTGAACGCCGCCGCCGATCCCGGGCAGCAGCACGACGTCGTCTTTGGTGCACCCTCCCCGCGCGACCAGCGCACGGTAGGCGGTCACGCCTCCCAGCGGCATTGCTCCGGCTTCGTCGTCACTGAGCGATGGCGGCGCCGGGTGCACGTTTTCGGCCGGCACGGCCAAGTACTCGGCCATCGTCCCTTGGTGCGGCATCCCCAGCACCTGCGCGTCGCGCCGCCAGATCCGCTCGTCCGGGCCCCATCCCAGCGTCGGGTCGATCACGACCCGGCTCCCGACTGCGGGCCCCGACGCGCCCTCGCCGTGCGCGGCCACGGTGCCGACGCCGTCGGAACCGGGGATGCACGGCATCACGATCCCGGGGTAGAGCCCCTGGCTGATGAAGACGTCGCGCCGGTTGAATGCGGCGCGCGCGATGCGGATCAGGATTTCGCCGGGTCCCGCCCGCGGATCGTCAACCTGGTCGACCCGGAACTGTTCAGGACCGTGTTCGCGGTCGATCGCTTGCAGACGTACGGCGCGCATGCGGGGTCGATTGCGCGCGCGCACCGGGACCGCCTACCGCGGGTCGCTAATGAACGGGTTTCGCCCTCCCGGACGGAGACGCACAGGTTGACCGAACCCTGGCCGGCGCTCGGACTGCCGATCGCCAAACACCTCTCGCAGTTGGACGTACAGGTCGAGGCCAATCGCTGCCTCAACTGCTACGACGCGCCGTGCATGCGCGCGTGCCCGACCGCGATCGACGTGCCGCGTTTCATCGGCCGGATCGCAACCGGTGATCTGCTCGGCAGCGCCCGCACGATCATGGACGCGAACCCGGTCGGCGCCAGCTGCGCGCGGGTCTGTCCGACCGAACAGCTCTGCGAGGGCGCCTGCGTCTTCAACCCGGATCAGAGCCC
>Ga0182015_10003433_pt1 | contig 17809 bp, 22 predicted proteins | sample 712P3MmetaG_FD_120478 | JGI IMG/M metagenome (GOLD analysis project Ga0182015, IMG submission 120478) | Permafrost microbial communities from Stordalen Mire, Sweden - 712P3M metaG | ecosystem: Environmental > Terrestrial > Soil > Wetlands > Permafrost | place: Sweden: Stordalen | collected...
GAATGATTCAGGTCAGGCATCGGTCTCACGCGACGTACTCTCGCCAACCCCGCCAGGTCCGGAAGGAAGCAACGGTAACGGGCTCTTGCGTGTGCAGTGGGTCCCCGGTGCCTGGCTTATTTTTCCGCTCCGCCCAACTTTTACACCTCCTTTACAAGTCTTTGCGCAAGAAATGCCTCGCGGCCCCGTCACCAGAAGTAAGTTCTGGAAAGAATATCCTGAGGAGAAAATATGCGCAATCTTCCATCAAAGTCAGCTTCCCCAACCGTTACCATTCGCGTCTCCGGCCGCCTGTCTCAGGGTCATCTGGCATACCTCGACCAGCTCGTCACTTCGGCGATCGATTGCGTCTTGTGGCCTTTGCTCGACCTGGCTCGCTTGGAAGAGTTGGACCAGGTTGCGCTAATGTATCTAATCGGCGGAGAAGGCCGCCAATTCGGCATCGTCGGCTGCCCGAATTTCATCCGTGAGTGGATGCAGCACCAAAAAGAGCGCTGCGCGGCTTGACCCTCCGCTCCGCCGCCTAGATGTCGCTTTTCAAAGGCCGACAAAGAAGGAGAACCGCGCACGCCATCGGACCGAGTTAGACATTCCGCCTTCAATCGTTCAAAATACTGGTTTCATTTCAAGAGGAGCCCTAATTGACCGAACTGAGGCAACCCCTGCGCGCGCGCGACAAGATCGGAGTGAAGATCAGTGCCCTCGGCACTTACGTACCGCCCCGCCTTCTCACCAACGCCGACCTCGAAAAAATGGTCGATACCAGCAATGACTGGATCATGACCCGCGTCGGCATCCGCGAGCGCCATATCGTGGAAAAAGGCGTTGCCACCAGCGACCTCGCAGTCGAGGCCGCCAAGAAAGCGCTCGCCCAGCGCGGCCTGGAACCCAGCGCCCTCGATGTCATTATCGTAGGCACGGTCACGCCCGACATGTTTTTTCCCTCCACCGCCTGCCTCGTCCAGCACAAGTTGGGCGCCAAGGATGTTTGGGGATTCGATCTTTCCGCAGCTTGCTCCGCCTTTATCTACGCCGTGCAGACCGGAGCTCAATTCATTGCCACCGGCACGCATAAACGAATCCTGGTGATCGGCGCCGACGTGATGTCCTCGATCATCGATTACGCGGATCGTGCCACCTGCGTAATCTTTGGCGACGGAGCGGGCGCAGTGATCCTCGAGCCTGCCGAAGACGATTCCGTCGGTCTCATCGACTTCATCCACGAAGTTGACGGCGCGGGCGGATGTTTCCTCCAAATGCCCGGCGGTGGCAGTCTGAATCCGTCAACCCGTGAAACCGTCGACAAGAAGATGCACTACGTTCGTCAGGATGGCCAGCAAGTCTTCAAGTTCGCGGTGCGCAAGCAGACGGAAGCGTGCCTGAAGTTGCTCGAACGCAACGGCCTGAAAGGCTCAGATATTGACGCATTCATTCCCCATCAAGCCAACCTGCGCATCATCAACGCCACCGCCGAACGTCTGGGCCTGCGTCCGGAAAGCGTGATTGTCAACATCGAGCGTTTCGGAAATACCACCGCGGGCACCATTCCTTTAGCGATGAACACGGCCATCGAACAAGGCAAGCTGAAAAAAGGAAGCCTGGTGCTGATGGCCTCAGTGGGCGCGGGTTTCACGGTAGGCGCCGCGTTGCTGCGCTGGGCCTTCTAGAAAAGTATCGCAGGCTGGATAGTAGCGCCGGCGTCCCGCCGGCTTAGACTGCCGAACAAGCCCTGATTCCTCATCCACGGCAGACTGTGGGTTTGATTTTGGGTGGCGCAGCGCTTCCAGCGCTGCGATCAGCGACCTCCCATGGTTGTGGGCTTCAGCCCCTGAGATACTTAAAGGGAGCATTGCCGCGCTCTGCTTTCCATGACGTTCGTAACGCCCCCACGAGCATTTCAATAGCACGAACAAGCCATCCGCTGTTATCTTTTCGCAGCGTCCGCCCCACGTGGGGATGTGGCGGACGAGTAAGATCATGCTACGTTCTACATCCTGCTGTCTCTTGCTGTGCCTTGTTTCCATGGGGGCAACCGCCCAGAAAACTAGAGACGACTCTCAGGAAACCAAGCTGCTGGTGATGGAACACTTGTGGAATGAAGCCCAGGTGAATCGCGATTCTCGCGCGCTTGACGGCATGATCGGCACCAGCTTCATTAACACCGAGTACGACGGAGAGGTTAGCGACAAGGGCAAGTTCCTCGCGGACATCAAGGATCCTCGTTTTAATCTGACCAGCCTGACCATCCAGGATCTGAAGGTCAGCATGTATGCTGAATCCGCCGTGGTTGTTGGCAGCTACCACACCAAGGGAACCTACCAGGGCAAACCCTACGAGCACCTCGGCCGCTTTACCGACACCTGGGTCTACACCGAAGGCCGCTGGCAATGCGTTGCCAGCCACACCAGCCTGCTGAAGAAGTAAATTCCGGCAAACAAATAGATCGATTGGTGCGATAGAAAGTTTTCATTCGTGGAAGTGGCTCCCTCGGGTGAGACGCGTCGATCGAATCAAGATAACGGTTTCGACTAAGATTAGGAATCGACCACACCACGCAACGCAACATGCATATGGAAGCGACACCCCGTCCACACCGATGGAAGACTGTGTTGGCCTTTGCCATCATCTACTTGGTTTGGGGTTCTACGTTTCTCGCGATCCGCGTGGGAGTAAAGGAGGTGCCGCCGTTCCTCCTCGCCGGCATGCGGTTCTCTGTCGCCGGCCTCGTGCTGTACGTGTGGATGCGCGCGCAGGGAACGCCTTCACCGACGCGCCGCGAGTGGTTCGCGGCTTCGTTCCTGGCGGTTCTGATCTTCGTGCTGGATTACGGCTTGCTCTTCTGGGCGGAAAAGCGCGTGCCCTCAGGAATCGCGGCAGTCATGATGGCGACCATCCCTGTCTTTATTGCAATCGCGGAGATTCTCCTGCTGCGCACGCAGAGGCTTACACCCCGGCTGGCAATCGCGCTTTTGGTGGGAATTGGCGGCGTCGTGGTCCTCGTCAGCCGTTCGTCAAGCTTTGGTGAAGGCCCGATTGATACTGCCGGAGCGGTTGCGCTGGTAGTGGCCGCCATCAGTTGGTCGCTGGCTGCGGTTCTCACCCGCAAGCTAACCTTGCCCGCGTCGAAAGTCATGAGTTCCGGCGCGCAGATGCTTGCCGGAGGAATACTGCTCTTACTAACGGCGGCGATGTTAGGAGAGTTTAGGGGCTTCCATGTGCACGCGGTCTCTGCCAGCGCGTGGCTCGCCCTCGCTTACTTGATTGTGGCCGGCTCAATCGTCGCCTTCACCGCCTACGTGTGGCTCATCCACCACGAGTCCCCGACCAAGGTTGGGACCTATGCTTATGTCAATCCAGTGGTAGCGGTTCTACTCGGCTATGCTCTGGGCGGGGAGCCGCTCGGCGCGCGGACAATCGTGGGGACGTTCCTGGTTCTGGTAAGCGTAGTCGTGATTACAACCACGCCGAAGGAGGCGAAGTCCGCAAGGCCGACTCAGGAACCCGAACTGGCCGAGCCGTAGTATGCGGGGGTCAATGGGCCGGAACGGGCTCGGGAAGGGCACGAATTTATTCGTGCCGTCAAGCCGTCCAAAACGTATCCGCGCTTCAGCGCCCGAGGTCCTCCCGCGTTTTCACCCGCCGGGGATTTATGAGACGGTTTGGTGGTGGCTCAATCTGAAATCTTCTACGACAGGATGGCGAACGGCGCGGACGCTTGGATTCTAGAAGCCCCCTAATAAACGGGCTCGGGAAGGGCACGAATTTATTCGTGCCGTCAAGCCGTCGAAAACGTGTCCGCGCTTCAGCGCCTGAGGCCCGCCGTGGCGAAAACGCGTTAGTCCCCATGGCATGAGGACAATCTAGTTTGTTTGCCGGACTAGTCTGTGACGTGTGAACATCCCCACTCAATCCAAAACCGGGCTTGAGTGGGCACCCGCCGGCCATCGTAAGCATCCTCGCGCGGATCGGTTAGCTTCCGTCATCGCTGATTTTGCGGTATCGTGGTGCCATATCCCCATGCCACGTCGTCCAAGCTCGCCGCCTCCCAAGCCCGCGGACTGGTCTCCGAATCAGACTTATGGAGCCCTCCAGAAGCAACTCGCAGCCTTAGACAACTTTCGCGGTCGCCGCTATAGGGACGTTGAACACGACGAGAAAGGTTGGATGAATCTCACTAAGAACATTCTGGTGCACGGCTTTGGATTTCGCATGTAAGCGATTCCGGCCCACGAGTAAGCTGAGTCTGACTGGATATCTGTCAATGCAATTACTGGCACTTTGTCAATGATGTTAGCCCAAGAAATTGTCTTGACATTCTCTTTTATAGAATGGTAGTTAAGGAGAAAGTTAGAAGGTGGCGATCCGTCAATTTTCCGCGCCGCCCGCGAATCAAAAAACCAGGAGAACCTTATGAAAATGCCAACCCTCTTCATCGCCCGTACCGCATTGTGCATCGCGATCATCGCGTTGTGTGCTCAGGGGCAAAACGCCGGGAGTTCGCGTGCATCATCCCTTTCTTCGGCCGGCAGCTCCGAGATCCTCTGCGGGCCCGGATTGGTCTATAGATGCACTCCCCTCGGATGTTTCTGCGTGAAACCCTGACAGTAAGAACGCTAACCCAAGGTTAGAATAAAAATAGCAGGAACGTATGGAACCGTGAATCCCAGCCCGCTCTGCGGGCTGAATTATTGAATCGTTAATCGCCCCGGCAACGCCCGGCTGTGACATCTAACCTTGTCCACAGCCCATCACCTGCGCAATCATGGTCGAGGCCGTGACGGTTGGCACAAGCCAACTCGTGGCGGCCCGAAGTCCTTTGTTTCAAAGATTCTAGTACCTAAGTTCTTTGACATCAGGAGTCTGCGGGGAATTTCCCGCTAACGTGGTGATTCCAGAGATTATGCAAAAAGGGGGGAGGGGGGATACCCCCGAATTTTCAGCCAGGAGCGAGCCATCCAACGCTTGCCGGAACAGAGCCCCAAACTTTATTTTCGGGACGAAATCCACTACGGTCGCGTCATCCTCTCCGGCCTTACCAGCAGATCAAATTCCTCGCCCGTAAGATAGCCCAGTTTCAGCGCCGCCTCGCGCAGGCTGCTGTGCTCCACGTGCGCCGTGTGGGCGATCTGCGCGCACTTGTCGTATCCCACCTTCGGCGCTAGAGCCGTCACCAGCATCAGTGAGTTCTTCACGTACCACTCCACTCTAGCGCGATCGACCTCGATGCCCTTGATCATGTACTCCACGTATCCGTGACAGGCATCGGCGATCAGCGTGACCGAGTGCAGGAAGTTGTAGATGATCACCGGTTTGAACACGTTGAGCTCGAAATTGCCCTGCGAGCCGGCGAATCCCACTGCAGCCGTCGCACCGTGAACCTGCACGCACACCATGGTCATAGCCTCACACTGTGTCGGATTCACTTTGCCCGGCATGATGGAAGATCCCGGCTCGTTCTCGGGAATGGAGAGCTCGCCCAGCCCGCAGCGCGGCCCGGAAGCCAGCCAGCGAATGTCATTGGAGATCTTCATCAGCGAAGCCGCCAGAGTCTCCATCGCGCCCTGCGCGAAGACGATCTCGTCATGCGCCGAAAGTGCGGCAAACTTGTTTCCGTGGGAGCGGAAAGGAAGCCCGGTGAGTTCGGCAATCTGCTTCGCGGCCCGTTCCGCAAATTCAGGATGCGTGTTCAGTCCCGTGCCCACAGCGGTTCCGCCGATGGCCAGATCATAAAGGCCCTCCAGCACCTGTTCCAGACGCTTGACGTCGCGTTCCAGCAGACTGGCCCAGCCGCCGAACTCCTGCCCGAAGGTAAGCGGTACGGCATCCTGCAGATGCGTGCGGCCGATCTTTACCACGTCATGGAATTCCTTCGCCTTAGCCGCGATGGCATCGTGCACGCTCCGGATCGCCGGAATCAACACGTTCTTCACCCGCGCTGCCGCCGCAATATGCATCGCCGCCGGAAACGTGTCGTTCGACGACTGCGACATATTCACATCGTCGTTGGGATGCACCGGCTTCTTCGATCCCATTTCGCCGCCTGCAATTTCAATAGCGCGATTCGAAATGACTTCATTCACATTCATGTTGGTCTGCGTGCCGCTGCCCGTCTGCCAGACACGCAGCGGAAACTGGTCGTCCAGCTTGCCCGCAATCACCTCGTCCGCAGCCTGCACAATCAGCTTCGCCTTGTCCGCCGGAAGCTTGCCCAGGTCTTGGTTGACCAACGCGCACGCCTTCTTGAGCGTGCCGAAGGCTCGGATCAACTCCGGCGGCATGGTGTCGCGCCCAATGTTGAAGTGCAGCAGCGAGCGCTGCGTCTGTGCTCCCCAGTAAACGTTGGCCGGAACCTCGATCTTTCCCATGCTGTCGGATTCAGTGCGCATACGTGCCGGCTTGTCGCCTGAGGCTAACATGGTGTGTCCTGATCAGTGCGCGATGGATGAAGCAACCAGAGATTATAACAAGTGCACGCGGTAGGGCATGGCGGCAAGCAGGGTAGCGCCGGCATCTTGTCGGCAATTCCGAGGACGTCTCGACCTCGGCGCGGCTCGGGGCAAGGCGTCCGCCGACCCGTGCTAGAATCATCGGTCTCCGGCTCCTGCCCTCCTCCCTTGGTGAGCGGCCCGGTCACGGAATCCATGCCCGACTTCCTCACCGCCGAAGACGTTGAAACTCTACCCAAAACCAAAGTTCGTCCGTATCCCGAGACCCGGACCGACGTGCTTGTCATCGGCGCCGGACCCACCGGCCTCGCTTGCGCGATTGAAGCGCAGAAGGTGGGGCTTCGCGTCATTGTCGTCGACAAGGGCTGCCTGGTGAATTCGCTGTTTCACTACCCGGCTGGCATGTTATTTTTCACCACGCCCGAGCTTCTCGAAATCGGCGAAATTCCCTTCACCACCGCGCACCAGAAACCGACCCGCGAAGAAGCTCTCGAGTATTACCGCAAGGTTGCCGAGCACTACCATCTTGATATTCGCCAGTACGAGTGGGTTAAGACCGTGATGGGCGAAGACGGGAACTTCAGCATCACCGCCACCGACCGTGCCGGCCGGCCCCACGACTACTGCACCCGCAAGGTGATCGTCTCCACCGGCTACTACGATCTTGCCAATCAACTGTGCCTGCCCGGCGAAGATCTGCCCAAGGTCTCGCACTACTACGGTGAGCCTCATCCTTACTTCGACAGCGAGGTGCTGGTGATTGGTGGCAAGAACTCCGCCGCCATTGCGGCTCTCGATCTGTGGCGGCACGGCGCTCGCGTCACACTCGTTTACCGCGGCACGCAACTGCACCACCATGTCAAATACTGGATCAAGCCCGATCTCGAGAACCGCATCAAGAACAACGAGATCACAGCGTATTTCAACAGCACGGTACAGGAAATTGGCGTGGACCACGTGGTCATCAACACGCCGCGCGGCCCCGTCCGCCTGCAAAACGATTTTGTACTGGCCTTGATTGGCTACCATCCCGACTACGATTTTTTGCGCAGCATGGGCATCGAGCTCTCGGCCGAGCAGCATCGCCCGGTGTGCGATCCGGTCTCGCTTGAAAGCAACGTGCCCGGGATCTATGTGGCCGGCGTTATCGTTGCGGGATCACGTACCAACGAAATTTTCATCGAGAACGGGCGCTTCCACGGCAGGCAGATCGCCGAAGACCTGAAACTCAAGCTGCGTCCGTCTTCTTAGCTGCATCTCTACCAATCTCATTCCCAACCTCCACATCCACCAATTACTCTAACCATTCACATGGAACCACAGCCAGAGCTCGCAGCTCCATCCATCTCGCTCGCATCGTACCTGCGGCTGGTGCGCGGCAATCGCAACTTCCGCCGCCTCTGGCTGGCACAGATTGTCAGCGAGATTGGCGACTGGTTCTACACACTCTCCATTTACACGCTGCTGTTGCAGTTGACTGGGCACGCGAGTTCGGTGGCGCTGGCGCTGGTGCTGCAAGTTTTGCCACAGACCTTTGTTGGTCCGACAGCGGGAGTTGTGAACGATCGCCTGCGCCGCAAGCATGTGATGATTGCCGCCGACCTGGTCCGCTTCGTGGTCGTGCTGGCCATGCTGCTAGTGCGTTCGCGCTCCATGGTGTGGTTCGTGTATCCGTTACTGCTGGCGGAGACCGTCATGGCAGCGTTCTTTGAACCGGCGCGCAGTTCTGTGATTCCCAACATCGCTGCCAAAGGGGAAGTGCTCATTGCCAACACGCTCTCCTCGGCTACGTGGTCGGTGAATTTGCTGATTGGCGCTTCGGTCGGCGGAGTGGTCGCAGCCTTCTTCGGACGAGATGTCGTATTCATCCTGAACGCGCTGTCGTTCCTGGCATCAGCAGTGCTGATTAGCGGTATGCGCTTTGCTGAGCCGCACGCGGAATCCGCTGCGCCGCTGCGCCCGCGCGACCTGGTCGACTTCTCTCCCGTGCTGGAGGGCATCCGCTACGTGCGCAGTCACAGCACGCTGCTTCCCACAGTGTTCGCGAAGGCTGGCGAACTCATGATTGGACCGAGTTGGGTGATCTTCACCGTGATGGGGACGCACGAGTTCGCGGTGCATTGGCGCAATGTGGATGCGGCGCGTGGATCGATGCTGGGCATGAGCATTCTGCTCGGCGGCCGCGGCTTGGGAGCGCTGGTAGGTCCGCTCATCTCGGCGCGCTGGGCGGGGCGCAGCGACCGGCGGTTGCGACTCGGTATTTTCATCGGTTACGTTGTCATCGCGATTGGATACGGAACTCTCGGAAGTTGTCGAACAGTATGGACGGCCAGCGCCTGCGCCATGCTCGCGCACATGGGAGGTTCGACGGTCTGGGTGTTCTCTACGACATTGCTGCAGCTTCACACCGACGACCGCTTCCGCGGCCGCGTCTTCTCCGCCGACCTGGGCTTCTCGATGCTGACTATCGCCGCGGGCGCTTACCTGTGTGGACGATTGCTCGATGCGGGAGTGGCTGCCCGAACGGTCGCGACTTATACCGGATTGGTGATGCTGATTCCTGCTGCATTGTGGGCGCTGGCGTTGCGAGTGGGAACGGAGCGAACCACAGAATTGTCTGTTCGATCAGATCAGTAGTTCGCCGGCGGCCAAGCTAAGAGTTTCGCGCTCTCAGCGGGTCGCGAGTTTCCATGCGATAACGACGGCAAAAATTACTATCCCGACCGCATAAGCCCACATGCGTCCTTTTTGCAGCTTTTCATGATCCATCACGATGCACCTCGGTGTAGACGGTCGATCTTGGCGGCCATGATGAAGTCGCTTTCGGTGAGGCCGTCGATTTTGTGCGTCCAGAGCGTGATTTCGGCTTTGCCCCAGGCTAGAAGAATATCTGGATGATGACCTTGCTCCTCGGCCAGCGCGCCTACGCGATTCACGAAATCGAGCGCCTGCTTGAAGTCGGGAAAGGTGAAGGCGCGAGTGACGTGGTGCTGGTTGACCACGCTCCACTCGGGGACGATCTTATGCAGCGCCTCGAGTTCCTTGCCTTTGAGCGGAGGCACTCCCCCGCGGCAGGGAACGCATTTCTTGTCGGCCAGTTGTTCAGTCATGAGAATCTCCAGGTGGGGGCTTAGCCTAGACCCCGGTTAGAATCTTTGCTTGGCCACTCCTAGGGCCGCTGTCTTGTCCAACACTCCATCGGACAGTTTGTACTCTCTATTTCCTGACCGCACACCGTCAATTAGATCCGCTGAATAGCCGCTCAAGGCGTGGGGTGGTTTCCGTGAATTCGCCCTTTCCAGTTGGAAGACTGCGATCCCCTGAAACGGCGCGTTACGCGAATGTACGTCGCATTGATAGGTATAGGTCAAAATCCCGTTGATGGCGTCGATTGATACCGCAATCGAAACCCACTGCGCATACTGGACACCGTTTGGGGTGAGCGCTTCTCCCCGTATGACAACCCCGTCTAACGTCTGCTCAAAATGCTCGATCGTGTACTTCTTCTCGCCTGTTGGAGTGGTGAAGCACCCGATCCAAGTGCCCTCCACATACTCAGCCCCTAGCAGCAGTTTCCTGGCTAATCGCAGGCGATCAAAAAAAACCCTCAGGATTCTCGCAAGCAGCAGATAGCATCCGACAGTGCCAACGAAAGCAAATGCTACCTCCCCGTATGGGGGAAGGAGGGCCGTGGCCTTCAGCGTCGGAACGACGTGGAGAAGGGCCAAATACATCAGCGTCACGGTGCATGACGAGACAAAGAGGTGGAAGCGATTGGCAATGCTCATGTCGCACCAGCACTAAACAGGCTCTCTGCCAGGCAGAATGGAATCAGAACGGAATATCTTCATCCGTGATCGGGCCGGAGCCAGCCGTGGCGTGCTCGGGCTCTGGTGTGCGCTGGTCGAAGTTGTTGCCGCCGCCGGCGGATGCGCCGCGAGAGCTTTCCTTGAAGTCTCCACCACCACCGCCTTCGCCGCGTCCGCCGAGCAGGATCAGGTCGCTGGCTACCACTTCGGTCATGTATTTTTTCTGGCCGCTGGTCTTGTCGTCCCAGGATCGGGTTTGCAGACGGCCTTCAATGTAAACCTTGCCGCCCTTCTTCAGATACTCACCTGCGATCTCGGCCAGGCGCTGCCAGAGCACCACGTTGTGCCACTCGGTGCGGTCCTGCCACTCGCCGGCCTTGTCTTTGAAGCGTTCGTTGGTGGCGATGGTCAGCTTGGCCACGGGCGTACCCTGCGGCGTGTACTTAATCTCTGGATCTTTCCCCAGATTACCGATCAATTGAACCCGGTTCAGACTTTTTCCTGCCATGAGATGCTCCTTTGCAGGGGTTCACTATAGCAGAATTAGCGACGTGGAAATGGTGAGGACTGTCACAAATGCGGGATAAAGTGTCATTTTGGAGCGGGCCAGAGCTAACGGCCAAAGGCTAAGAGCCAATAGCTTCTTGAGTTATAATCCCTCTATGCCTGCCGCACCCGGAGCGACCCGAGCAGTCGGGATGGTTCCCGACGAGCTCAAGTGGGAACCGAAGTCCAAAGGGCTGACCACGCCCCGCAAGAAGAAGCCGAAGGAACTGGCCGTCATCACCGAATGCTGCACCGGATGCGCCGGCTCGCCGGCGTGCGTGGAGTATTGTCCGGTAGAAGACTGCATGTTCTGGGTGCCCGATGAAGACGCCACGCCCTTCGGGCGCATCGCAATCGATCCCATCCTCTGCATCGGCTGCAAGAAGTGCCTGAGTAAGGGGCCTGATGGCTGCTTCCTCGACGGCTGTCCCTGGGACGCCATCGCCATGGTTGACACAGCAGAAGTGGAAAAAGAAGTGGGAGCGATGGCGATTTGAGAAGCAGCTACTAGCTACTGGCTAAAGCGGAGATTGACTCGTGGCCCGTCCGTCGGAACTCTTCGCAATCTCGGCTACCGTTCTTCTTGTACTTAGCTTTCTTTCGCGGCTTTCACCCAGCCATGCTGGCGTTTCGATAAGCCTGCGCCGCATCGGTTACGTATTCCCACCGAGCACCGTATTTCTGGTGATGGCCATGTTTCTATGTTTCTTTTCGGTCATCTATTCCCTCTGGCCGCTGCCGCTGAACGTCAAGGCTGCCTTTTGGCACTATTGGTGTACAGCCGTCGCGATCGCCGCGTTTTGGGTTTGCTTTTACTTCTTCGCTTTACACGTCCCGCGCGATTCAAACTCTACAGTTTCTCAGACATTGGTTTTATTTGGACAGTCTGTCTCGATGATGATGATCCTGCTCGCGCAAACGATCTTCGTTGTGAACCTGTTCCTCGCCGTGGGCCAGTTTCGCCATTCCAGCACGTAGCCCTTAGTTAATCTCCTTCGGAGTGTGTTTCAGTTCCAGCAGATCCCAAAGATTGCCGTATAGATCCTCAAACACTGCGACCGTTCCATATGCTTCTTCGCGTGGTGGTCTTCTGAACTTAATTCCTCGGGCCGTCATCTGACGGTAGTCTCGCCAGAAGTCGTCGGTGTGAAGAAAGAGAAAGACTCGCCCACCGGTCTGGTTGCCGATTCGGCTGGCTTGCTCGGGGGTTGATGCCTGGGCAAGCAGCAAGCTGGTGCCGCCGGAGCCGGGCGGGCGGACAAGCACCCAGCGCTTGCCTTGTCCCAGAGCGGTATCCTCGATCACCTGGAAGCCGAGCGACTCGGTGAAGAATGCCAGCGCCTCGTCGTAGTCTCGGACGACAAGCGCGACATGGCCCAGCGTTTGCATGATCGGCATAATAACGAAGTCTAAATCCTAGAGATAACGAATCCAGTGCTAATGGTTGTCTCGTGCTCGAATCGCTTTCTCTGTCTCGATTGCTTGCTGGCGCACGTCATTCGAAATATCTGGGAGGTCGCGCTCGTAGGGTCGAACGGCGGCAAGGTCGTCGGCCTGTCCGACAAGATAAAGAGCGCGCAGTGCTTCCCACACCTGCTCATTTGCCGGATCGACCACCGCTATCTCCGCTCCAGCCGCCACATTCGCGCCGGTTCCTGCCACGGAACGAATACGTCCCGGAATCGGCGAGCGAATTTCCGCGGTTTGCGCGTGCCCATATTCCAGCTTCGCAATCAATCCGCCCTGATGGACGGGCGTGCCCGGGCGGTCTGAATCGACGATGCGGCCGGATTCCGGCGAAGTAATTTGAGCCGGCTGCAGCAGTGCGACGATCTGCGAGCGACCGCTCGCGTCGCCAAACCGCACGAGCGACAGCGCAGCATTGCCTCGAACCATTTGCGAGGGATCGACGAGCAACTTCAGCAGCGTCTCATGAAATCCCGCGCCGGAGGTGTCTTGCCCCATCACCCAGGCGTCGGTGTTGCGCACTTCTTCCACAGGATCGGACGCCAGGCGCACCAGCTCTGGGTACCATTGTTTGGTAGTGGCATCCTGATGCGTGATGCGCTCGCCCACCTGCACCAGCGCTTGCTGAATGTGTCGCGGCTTCTTCGCATCGTGCAGGTATTCCGTCAATTGCTGGTCGGAAAGCTTTCGTCCAAACCAGGTGTTCCACCAGAACAGGAACGGCATCAGGCAGATCAGCCACGCGATGATGAAGAAGAGAAGCTTCTGGGTGCGGGACATGCCGGGCTTTCGCGCGGAAGCTTCGTCAGTGGACTGTGCGGGACTTGGATTGGCAGGCATACTTAGGAAGACACTACTCTACGACATCGGCGTCGAGCACGCGCTCCTGCTCCAGATAATGCGAAACCGCATACTGGGCGAGAAGCGGCGTCTGGAGCCGGATTTCGGCCCCGATCCATTCGCCTTTGCCATGAGCCACATCGGGCGCATGGTTACAACGTCCGCCGCTGCCAAACTGGGGGCCGAAGTCGGCGCTTTGGATTTGATCGAACTGCTGGATCTCGCGCCATGCTGCGTCGCCGATGGTTCCGGCCACATCGATTTTCAGTCTCACGATCGGCATAATTATCGACTCAGGGCGCGCCACCTCAGCGGCTGAAGCCGACTCTGAAACAAGTCACTTATCGCAGCGCTGAAGCGCTGCGCCACCCAAAATCAAGTGCAATATCGATTTTCCGAAAGCCGCGAAGCCGCACTCTTCGCACGCCATTTCAAAACAGCTAGCTGTGTGGGAACCATTGATACAGCATGAAGTACACCAACACGCCGGTAACGCTGACATACATCCATAACGGCCAAGTCCAGCGCGCGATGGCGCGATGGCGATCATAACGGCCACGCAATCCGCGGCTCAACGTGATGATTACCATGGGGACTATCACGATGGCGAGCGTCACATGGGGAATCAGGACGACGAGGTAAATCGTATGCCACACACCCTGGCCGAGAAAACGAATATCGCCCACATGCACGTGAAAATAAACGTAACAGGCCAGAAACAGCGCTGATGCGACGACAGCCGCAACCATGCAGGTGCGATGTGCGGCCATGCGCCCGCGCGCAATCATATAGCGTCCAATCAACAGCAACACTGCGCTGATTCCGTTCAAACTGGCGATCAGGGCCGGGAAGAAAGCATATTGCTCAGGGATCACGCAGCGGGCCTCGTGGTGCGGCGGTTTGCCATCAGAAATGCGAGTCCGAACATCACTAGCGAAAACAAAAGCAACGTTGCCATCGAGGAAGGCAGAGGGAATGGCGTATCCATGGCCGGATAGAGCAGTGCACGAAGAGCCTCGACTCCATAGGTTAGAGGATTCATGTACATCACGACGCGAATCCAGCCGGAGGCGCGGGCCAGGGGAAACATCGCGCCCGACAGAAGCCACAGCGGAATCAAAAACAGATTGATGATGCCATGGAAGGCTTGCGTGGAGTCCATTGGCCAGGCGATGGCAAAACCAAGCGCGGTCAGCGCAAACGAAACCAGAAACACTACCACGGCGACCAACAGCACTTGCGGCAGGTTGAGATGAATGCCCGCAAAGGGGGCGAAGACGAGGAAGATCATCCCCTGAATCGCTGAGAGCGTTGTGCCGCCGAGAACCTTGCCCAGCACAATCGCCGAGCGCGGCACCGGAGCCACCATCACGGAGAGCAGGAACCCTTCTTTACGGTCCTCGATGAGCGACATCATGGCGAAAATCGAGGTGAACAGCACGATCATGATCAGGGCGCCGGGATAGAAATAGTCCAAATAGTTCTGCTGTCCCTGGCCTCCGCCGGAGCGGAACGATGTGCCGAAGCCCGAGCCGATCACCACCCAGAACACCAGCGGCGAAGCCAGCACTCCTACTACCCGGGACTTCTGCCGGTAGAAGCGCACAATCTCGCGCCACCACAGCGTGAATGCCGGCAGCAATACACCCGCGGAAGCCGGTGCAATCGGTAATACGGCAGTTTGAGTAGCCACGGAGTTCAACTCGCTTTCACTGCGGGAGATTTTGGTGCGGGAGCCGCGGCGACTTTCTTTTTGCCGACCATGCCCAGGTCACGCATCTCCCAGTACGCGTTCAGCATAAAGACTCCCGAAAGTGTGAGCAGGATCAAGCTCATGAACAGGCCGTCCACAGTGGTAATCATTCCGTTCATCAGCGTCCACGCCACCCCCAGCAAGGGAAGGACGCCAAGCACAAGAGAAAGAACAAGCATCATAGAAAGCACGTTACCTCCTGCCGTGATCGTCTGAATGGGACTGCGCCTCTTCGTTGGTTGCTTCACTCCAGAACTTGTGTCCGGTGCGCCGAATGAAGACGTCTTCGAGCGCTGGCTTGCTCACCGAAAGTGCCTCGATCTCTCCTGGAAAAGCCTCGACTACTTCGGTGACAAAGCGGTGCGCGCTTTTATGTTCCATGCGAACCTGGTTGTCGAGAACCGTGGTCTCCACGAGAAACCGCGCCCGGATGCGCTCGGCCAGCAATCCCGCATCGTGAGCCGCGTCCAGCAATACAACGTCTCCACCAATTTCGCTCTTCAACTCCGCGGGCGTACCCAAAGCCACCCGGTTGCCCTCATTCATAATGGCCAGCCGGTCGCAACGCTCGGCTTCTTCCATCAGATGAGTGGTCACCAGCACGGAGACATGTTCTTCGTCGCGCAGGGTTTGCAGGTATTGCCAAAGATCGCGACGCGCTCCGGGATCGAGGCCGGTGGTGGGTTCATCCAGTAACAGCACTCCCGGATGATGCAACAATCCCTTCGCCAACTCGATGCGCCGTTGCATCCCCCCGGAAAACGTTTCGGCCAGATCCTTGGCGCGATCAGCCAGGCCCACGCGCGATAGGATTTCGTAAATCCGCTTCTTCAGGGCGGGGCCGCGCAAACCGTAAAGATGTCCCTGATGCCAAAGGTTCTCGTAGGCCGTGAGCTTCAGGTCGATACTTTGTGCCTGAAATACCACGCCGATCTGCCGCCGCACGCGCGCCGGTTCTTGCGCCGCATCGTAACCCATAATGGCCGCACGCCCTGCGCTCGGGACCATCAACGTGGAAAGAATCCGGAAGAGCGTAGTTTTGCCGCTGCCGTTCGGACCCAGCAAGCCAAACAATTCTGCCGGGCGCACGTCGAACGAAACCCCGTTCAGAGCGGTGCGGTTCTCGTAGCGATGCACCAGGTTTTGGACGGAAATAACGGCGGTGGCGGAAGTGGACATTACTTCCGGGCCAGCGTCGGCGATTGCGGAAACTTTCGATGCCAAGGGGATTCCAGAGTTAGCTCATTACAGTTTACGACGATACTGCTTCCAATATGACGAGCATGAACAAAAGAGACAAATATAAGGATTGGACGGCGCGACTCACGCTGCTGAAGCATCTCGTTGCTCCCGGGATACGCGCTCTTCAAACGCCACCGGGACATGCCGCCACACTTGAATTGAGAGGATCATAGTAGCCGCGAGCAGCAGGGCTCCCACGGCCACGTGAGCGACCGTCGATACTACCATGGGCAGCTCCGGTTGCACCGCGTTTCTGCCCCAGGCCACGCGCGTCAAGAACGCCGTGAAACCCAGGCAAAGCTGCGTGATCAAAAGTGAGAGCATCAGGATTGCCGGCCGCCGCACCGCTTCAATCTCCGAATAGACAGAAAGCGCTCGTACCGCGGTCCAGGCCAGCACAAAGGAAACGATCACCGCATTCAGCACGTGCGGCCACCAGCTCATGCCGTGATGACGGAACATTCCGCCCAGGATGAGTTGCACGTACAGTACGAAGATCGAGAGCAAGGTCAGAGTGAACAGGCTGGGCCGGCGTTGGTCGAACTCGATACGCGGCTGCTCCTCAACCCACTTGCGTCCGCTGAAGAGTGCGATCGCAACCGCAATGCAGAAAAATGTTTGCGCTACGGTGGCGTGCGCCGTAGAGACCGCCGGGGGTTGGAACAACAAAACTGTAAGCCCGCCGAGAATGGCCTGAGCGATCACGGTGCAGAATGCGCCCACTGCCAGCCAGCGCAACCAGCGCCGCCGCTCGACCAATAGAGTCCAAATCGCGATTGCCAGGGTCAGCGATACCAGCGTCCCGGCCACCATGCGGTGACTCCATTCATAGCGAATGCCACCGACAAAGTGCGGAACCTTCACCAGATAGCCAAACGAGGTGGGCCAGTCGGGAACTGACAGCCCTGCGTCGTTGCTGGTGACCAATGCGCCGGCCATGATCACCACGAACGCCGCACACGCAGTGAACACTGCAAAGGCATGATGTGCGCGGTTGTACTTTGCCGGGATGGCTTTCAGAAGTTTTCCCCTTGGTCAACAGGGACGAGCATGCCCCCGCTCTTCAGCGTTGCGAGCCGCACCCGAAGGGCCCGGCCCGCAGCGCCAAACAGGTCATTTTAGCAGAGGAATCGACAGGAGTAACCGCCTGTCAGGCCTTATTCGGCTGCCTTGAAGCTCTGATCCACGGTCTTCGTATCTTTGGGAGCAACCGTCACCTTCTGGTCTTGTTCACCCAGTTTCTCGTGCACGAAGGCAATCGTGTAGTCGCCGGGGGGCAAACCCTTGATTTCATATTTCCCGGCCTTGTCGGTGACCGCATAGAACGGGCTCTTTACCACATTGATGTACATCTTCATCCACGGGTGCTGATTGCACTTTACGGGAAGCATGATTTCTTCACGCGCAAAGCTTTTCTCCAGGGGAGCGGACGCCGGCGGTTGCGATTCGTTCCACTCGCGGTTGTCCTTCGGCGTGGGATGAATGTTGTGCGTAGTTTGATCGTCGTTCTTGATCTGCACGGTCTGGCCCGCCATCACCCCCAGCATGTGGGGATGATACTTACAGCCGCTCTGGTCGAGGACTACCTCGTCCTTGGGTACGTCGAATGTGCGGCTTCCCAGTCCGTCTTTCACATAGACGAAGACGTTGGCAAGATCGCCGTTGTCGACAACCACGTTCTCCGCTTCGTTCATGCCTTTGCATGC
>Ga0182015_10003434_pt1 | contig 17804 bp, 16 predicted proteins | sample 712P3MmetaG_FD_120478 | JGI IMG/M metagenome (GOLD analysis project Ga0182015, IMG submission 120478) | Permafrost microbial communities from Stordalen Mire, Sweden - 712P3M metaG | ecosystem: Environmental > Terrestrial > Soil > Wetlands > Permafrost | place: Sweden: Stordalen | collected...
AAAGAATCCGCGATTGAACACGGAGACGAGAATGCAATAGAAGCACCACGCAATTACAATGAGTTTTCAGTGAACGGCAACAAACCCCTTAACTCTGTGTCTCAGTCCAGGGGTGCACTCCAATATGCACTCCTGCTCCCCCAACCAGGAATACAGCTTTCAATCAAGTCAGGCTGTCCGTCTTCGAGGGCAGGGAATATGCGCGCCCTCAAGGGCGGCCCTCTAATAGCGAGACAAGGCGTTCGATCCTACTGAACAATTCATCAAACGTGAGAATGGTAACACCTCGAACGCGCTCACGTTGCAGCTCGAAATTCTCCCTCATCACTTGGGTACTTAATTTGCTCGACAGGCCAGCAATCACGATGCACCGTGGCTCGCCGAGTGTCAGTCGACTCGGGTTTTCGGCGCCGAGACTGTCAAAATTGCGAGTGAGGGTCTGACGGTACCTTAGTAACTGAGCAATCGCTCCCGACAGTTCACGAGAGAGGGGGAATATATTTCCCCGGTATTCGGGTCCCAGGAGCTCCGTTTGCGGAGTCTTTATCTCAACTAAGATGACTGCGTCTGTGGACTCTGTGGCAAGTAGAAAGTCCACCTCTTTTCCCCCGGTTCTATCAACCAGCTTTCCACCAACGTAGGCCTTTGTTCCGATGACCACTACAGGATATGCAAAGACCTGGCTCAGAACGTAGGCTCGCTCAGAAAAGACCTTTTGCCAAAATTCCTCGGAGGGTTCATTTGCGTGTTCCCTCCAATGAACCAACGCACCTTTCACTGCAGCCAAGCCAAGTAGCGCTGTCAATGCGGGCATTTGCTCAGGTGCCATTAAGGCCAGTCTGTCCGCGGTCTCCCTTCGGTCCGGCGAGGTGGCCAGCCAATTAATAAGACTGAGAAGAGTCTTCGTGACATCTTCCGGATTTGATTTCAAGAACGATGTTAGATCGCCCTCTCCTTTCGAAATGAGCTGGGCCAGTGCACGATCGACCTGGACGGAAGTCTTGCTGCCCCTTGGCACCCTCTGACCGCGGTGAAGATTGTAAAGAGGTACAAGCCCCTCAAGCAGAGCGCGCAATTCCTTTGCGCGTAGTGTAAGCTTGAATTCGTCGCCCTCCCTGAGTGTCGAGAGCGAATCGGTGGGTACATCCCTCCACCTCTCGTCAGATGCCTTCCTTTGATACACAAACTGGCCATCGACGCATGAATTTGGATCCCCCGGCTCATCCACGATAGCTGGGACGAACGCAAGTCGCACGCGATCACCTTCTCGTAAGATGATTGGGTTGCAAAGGCCGGTCCTTCGCGAAGTAGCTCTTGTTTTATTCTGTTTTTGCAAGCCTAGTCTCCTTCGGTCGAGCTCTTGTCTTCGATCTTTGGTCGACTACATTGTAAACAGATAAAGAATTACTTTATGAGATGACTTTGTTCCAAAGACGAACCACCGTCCGAGCGAACAGGTCTGGCTTCCGCAAATGAGGGTGCCGGTAGTGCGCTCGTATCTGCCTTGCATTGCGTGTTATCGGGCGCGAGGCTCTTGGCTTCCGGGTGCTCCTGATGATCGATCAGAAGGCGTGCGAATTGCGAGGGAAAGACAACGTTGTGCGGGAAGGATCGGCCCAGGATGCCTCGCGCGACAATCATCTCAGTGCTTTACAATTATGACTGTCACACCAGGCGCGCTTTCCAGATCGCGCTTGAATTCCTCCGCGTCGCGGATGGTGCCAGCATCGTAGACAACGTAGAGCTGCCTATCGTAACGTGTGCTGTAGGCGCGAATGTCGGCGTTTATCTCGTCTACCAAGGACTTGAGTCGCTCTGCGCTCTTGGCTAGCTTGACCTCAAGACAAAGTTGTAAGTTAGACAACACGAAATCCGGAATCGATTCTTTTCCGGAGGTCTTTACCCGGCCCGTTTCACGGTCATAATCCAAACCTTTTACCATGCCCCGACCAACAAACAATGTTTCGATTGCGTTTTGGACTTCGACTTCTGTTCCTGGAGCGGCGAAGATTGCTTTGCGCAGATTACCTTGAATGAAATCAGTGAGATTATGCGTTTGATCCTCTGCGTATCCAATTTCTCCTTCGAGCAATGATTTTAGGACCACAGTATTCGAATAGGCCAGATCGAACAGTTCCTTTTGCTGTGGGGCGAGGGTGTCCATGTTGCCCTTGACGTTATTCAAGTCGAAGCCGTCGAGCTGCGTTAGATCTGTCAATAATGGTGCGGCTTCTTTCACCAATGAAGAATATTTTCTTAGGAAAGTCTTATAGCTTCCGTACTTCCAGATGTCATCGGGCTTCGCTGAGTCGACGCTATATCGCATGGCTGCCAATAGCGCGGTGGCCTGTGCCAACAGTTGTCGAAGCCGTTTTTTTGATTCCATTGTGCGTGCCATCCTCGGGCTGCGATCTAGCTCGGGGCGGGACTTTTCGATGTGACTGCTTTTCAGAGATACATGAATGCTAGTGCCTAACCGCGCGGCTCTATTTGACCGTATCGGATACGCTCGTGTTCGACTCTTCCTTTTTCTCTTTTTCCTCTTTTTCTGCCCGTTCCGCGTATTCTTTCCTCACCTCGGCAATGAAGTTTGCCGTCTCCAGCTTGGCGCGTTCCACAGCTTTTGAAGCGCCCGCCCGACTTTTCTGGTAAATCCTGTCCAGCTTTTCCACGTGGGGATCTTCGACCTTCGTTGTCGTCATCCCCGGTCCGATTACCACTATGTCTGTAACCTTTCCAACACCTGGGGCCACCTCTGCGCGCTTCTTTGCGGCATATGTAAGCAGCACGGTATCGCTGAATGGTTTTCGGGGCGAGTGGCCAGAAAACATGAATTGAGATTCGGCGTGCACTTTCCCGCTTCCAATTGCGGCGAATCCGACGGTAGAAAGATTTGCCAATTTGTCCTTTTCTGTGGCATAGATTTGCGCGTAAATCAGCCTCTCTCCCTTCGCTCCTAACGGACCATCATTGTCGGTCCCTATGAATATCGTTTCCAGTAGGCTCGGGAATTCATATTCGGTGAGTTTCTCGGCAATGCTGTTAACAAATTCGGCCCTCATCTCGCCCTGCCTCTTCAGAAAATCCTCGATGGTCATACCCATGGGACTGAGAATATCGGCTTCCGCATGTTCCCTAAGAAGCTCCCTGTATTTATTGCAATACAGAGTTGCTGCGTCCTTTACATTTACCCATGTTTTCGGATCGTTATTGATCCAACGCCTAACTTCTATATCAACCCTCTTGAAAATTTCGGACTGGAGCGTAGCGTCCCCAGCCACTAGCACCAATATGGCGGGAGAGAATATCCACATCTTGAGTTGATCAGGCTCAAACTCTGAATCTCCAGCGGTCAACATTCGATCTGCCGCGCCGATCAAGGTGCTCTTTTCCGCTAATGCGGCAACGCACACAGTCACAGGTGTTGACCTCGCAAGAGCCCAATTCTAGCCCACTTGTGTAAGAGAATCGTGCTGATTTGCTAGTCACCAAACCTGGGATACCGCGATGCCTCCCCGTATATGCTGACACCTATCCCGCGCGGAAAGTCAGTGGTCGGGTTCTCGTCGTTGCAACCCGCGAGGACATCTCATTCGGTGATAAGCGATTTCGCGAGCTTTTCACGGGAAAGCTGGTCCCCGCGCCACAAACCTATGAAATCCAGTCATCCGGGTAGGGCTTACGGCTGAGGAGCAGAAGCACTTCGACGCCTGGCAAGCGCAGAAACTCAAAGAGCCAAGGGCCAGTGCCTGACCCATGGAATCGGTTAACCGCAGACGACTTGCGCCTGTTGCATTTCGCTGACATGAAAGCGAAACCCATATCCTCAACAAAGGGCAGACAGGAAGAATGGCTTTCAGAAGAGTTCCAGCAAATCCACGAATCGCGCAAAAACCGCTTGCACCAGCTCGAAGACAGCTGATTGTGGTTCTTGCGGCAGGCAATGGCGAAGGGAATGCTCAATGAACCTGCGCGAGCTGCGATTACACTCACGACAATACCGTCAATCGTCGGTACGATGTGCAACAAAGCTAACAATCTTGGCCAGTGTGACGGGTTTTACCGGCCTGCCTTTGGCGATTAGTGTAACGGTATCGGTATGAATTCCAGTCTCTCGCGCCGTCTTCCTGATTCCTTTTTCTACGATCTGCTTCCTTGTTTTTTCGTCAGCAACCATCTGACCGTCACCATATTCAGCGCACCTGAAGTCCGCCATGCTTATATCATCGCCCTGTTCCCATCGACGAGACGTTTCCTTTCCCACGTAGCGATGTCGATTTGCGACAATATGACTTCTTCTTAGAAGGCCACGCGTGAGGCTTTCGCAGGGGTTTCCGTCGTTGCCTAGAAATTTGGATTCTGGGTGCTCCCGGTAAGCTCCCATGATGTTCCCGTAACACTTGACTTGGATCTTCCGAGTGCGTCCCTGGGGGTCCAATAGTGCGATTGAATATGGCTTCCCGCTGTGAGTGTCATTCGCTTTCGTGTTCAACCATTGCTCGCGATGTTTGGAAAAGGGCATGATCAGGCCGAAGTTTGATGGATCTTTCCCGACTGGGTACAAGCTCGGGAACAGTAGCGGCACATGAACGAAATTGAATGGTTTGGTGAATCCCTTTAGCATTCCAAGAATGGCCGGAGTGCTCACCGTTATGCGCATCATCGCTGGAACACGAAACCATTCCGGGGCTGGGCGCGGCGTCGCCACTTCGCCCTCCAGCACCCAGTGCCACGCCTCAAGTATCCAATCACTCTGAGGATCGCCTTTGACGGTATCCTTTGGCGGATAGAGGTATCCAAGTCCGTGCGCTTTCGCGTCGACAATAACGATGTTGCCGTTCGGGTCGTAGCGGTATAGGACGTATCGTTTGGCGCTGATGGAATAACCGAACAGTTCAATCTGTTCGCCATTCTCAAAATTAACTTTCTCGATTTTCAGTATGGACCCCGGCACCTTTCGTCGGTCATAGCAATTAAGGGACTCGAAACGCTTTGTTATCTGTTTCACATCCTTCGACGAAAGCGCTTTGACGCGGGGCTCACCGCGGCAGCTTACCCAGCCTCCGCTCCTGGAAGCCACAATGCACATGCTGTCCGTGTCGCAGAACAAATAGTGCCCGCTCTTGTCGGTGATGCACCGTTCGAGCATGGCTAGAAGCAGATGTGCCCCTCCCGTGATTAGGGCCGCGATTGGAGGGAAATACCATTCACCTTGCTTTTCAATTCTGGTAACAGACTGCTCGTGGCTGTGCTCGCCGGAAAATACTTTCATCTTCACCAGATTGGATCGGTTTTGTGGTGTTAGCTCGAAAAACATTCCATAGCTCGTCGAATTGGCGCAAATCTTCAGGAAGTAGGAAAGTGCTCCATCGGATGTTTTGTGAACCTGTTTTTGTTCGACCATCACGCGGAACAGATCGTGTTTGCGTGGATCGACCTCAACCATTCCGCGAAGATTTGTTGGCCGCAGCCCCTTTTGTTGTCCGTGCGGCACCATGCGAATCGCTTTCTCGATGTATGGAACTTTTCCCGACAACAGCTTCGACGCAATCACATCGGGCCCGCTCAACCAAATCGGTTCGCTAGATGTGAAGTAGTTCACACCAATGTTCTTGGTAACGCCATCGTCGTGGTATTCAGCACGGACCGGAACGACATCGTTGTTTGGACGAATGCGCGCGAAGAATTTCATCGTCTTCCAGTGTTTCTGTTTGAAACAGTCAACCAACGTGATTCGTGCAACAAAATTCCGAACTTCGCCGGTCACGTCCTCGAGCGATATGCTGTCGGCGATCAGAACGTCTGGATTTCCGAGTAGGGAATTGATTGTGGGGTACTGACTGGAAAAGTCTGTTAACACAACAGGTAGCGGAGTATTCCGGATTCCGCACTCCGCTCGGCCTCCGAAATATGCTTGAGAAGCAATGCCGTGGATGTTATGTGGCACAACAAATTTATCTTTTGGCGGGGTTATGCCCATCGCCCGAAGGTATGCCTTTCCCACACTCGCCGGAGAAACGGCCCTATCCGGATACAATTCAATCCGGTGCTGGTTAACCGGGTGCTTGTCGAACTCTTCTTTCAGTGAGTTCAGAACGTCGACCGTGCAGCGTACATCCTGGCGACCGTATTTCAATTCTTCGATCGTTACCGTTCCGCTAGGTTCTTGGTCCAACTTCTGATTTTTAGTGTGGAGGGTTTCGCAAGCACCCTTCAGCGAGGTCTGCTCGTTGAACAATGCCCATCCCAAGGTGTGCAGATCCAGCACGCGGCACACGATACGAGTTTTGTTACCCACTGTGTATGTGGGCCACTCTTCCGGTCGTACTGGTTTCGTGAGACTGAAGAAGGCTGCCTTCGAATCCTTCGATGTGACGCGCATGCACGGTCGCTCTGGATTCGGTTCCAATTTGCCGGTCTTACGGGAAATGCGCTGCGACAGAATTAGGGTCCATGCGCGGTTGCGCGATACTCTGTAGCCAACCGCTAACCTTGAGATATCCCACGGCGCGTTAAAGGCCACTATGAGCGCCTTGGTCCTGATGGCATCAAAAAGTATCCGTTCCACGAACTCAGAACGGTTGTAAACGTGAATTCGTTCGTCATAGTTACTGCTCACCACTTCCGACGCCGAATCCTGCACATAGCGGGTGATGACATCTAAATAGGTGGGTTGCAGATCATCGGCGTGCAAGATTCCTTCCTCGATGCAGTCGTAGCTCCCGCCTTGCAACCTGCACACGCGATAGAACCCGAACACGAGGGATTGCCCTTGGGGGTCGAGCGTGGTTTCCGTATCATACGCAAGTAGGTGCTCAGGCCACACGGGTTCGTCGTAGCTATTGACTGCCGGTTTCTTGGCGTCCAGTTCAACCACATGGCTACGAAAGAATATGTCCTTGATTAGCGTCATAACCCGTGCTTCCACCACGTTAGCGACGCGTTCATCAGGCCGCGTGACGAATTCTTGCGGGTCGCTCTTGATCGTTATGGCTCCGCCGCGCGGGCGCCAACGGAGTATGGCTCGTCGAGAAAAGCTCTCTTTGTCGCCAGACTGGCAGTAACACGATGGATGAATCGCAACTTTGCAGCCCAACGATCACGAAAGGGACCGGCGTAGATAGCGAACCGTTGCGCAATCGAGGCGAACTTTATCTGTGATCTGTGATCTAGACTACCTTCACATAGTCTTTGCCCAGGTAGTTGCCTCTTTCGACCTCCACAGTCCCTTTCCACTCTGTCGGGTCATTGCCGAACTTATCGAACAGTGTGGAATAGTTTTTACTCCTATACTTGGCAAAAAACGCGTACTCTTTACTCCCAAGTTTCACATCGAGTATGATCCCGTCCCCAAACCGCGAACTGCTGGGACGGGCATCGCCTAGGATTTGAAGCTTCACGTGCTTGCTGTTGGGCAAATCATCCGCTTTGAGAAAAGGCGCAAGGTCTCCCCCATTGCTGCTTTCCGGATTGGGTAAACTAGTTTTTGTGTTTTTCTGGGGTCGTGCCATTGTCTTAACCTCCGTTATGGATTTGTTCTTCATAATGTGTTACTCCTCGGCGATAGACTGATCCAGGGAGTGTGCCCATCGCTCCAATGCATCAGCTTCCGCGCGCATGGTTACGGCGAGTGCGAGCATCCATTTTCCAGTTCGCTGGAGCGGGCACTTTTCTCGCAACATCGGAATTCCAGCATCTCTCAGGCGTTCAGTAAGTTTCCGATGGCAATTTCGGCACACGATTAATCTTGTATTGGGATCACGCTTGACGCCAGCAATCTCATGGATCTCCAGACATTCCAGTGAGGTTTCTCCACATATTGCGCAGCAAGGGTTTTCGGTACCGAGAAGCGCCAACCTCCGCTGCCTTCTACGTTCTGCCTGAAGTGGATGAACATTTTTCATGCAACATCCTTCAGGGCTGCGTAGAGTGAATCCAGTTGGAGCAGACCGGCGTCGCGCAATGGCCGCAGGGTTCGCGCAGCGGTTATGAGTTCGAAATCACCAACCTTTTTCCCGTGAAATGGAGCTAGTTCGTAGGCCTTTTCCGTTCGCGCCCATCGTGTCAGGCTGGCAAGATACGCTGAAGCAAATCGAGCCTCCTCGGAGCCGCGTGCGCGCACCGTAACCGGTCCATGCGTGCCGGGCAGAGAAAGCAGACGAATGTATCGGTCGGATTTGGTAGCGACCCATCGTCCCGTCTTGGATCGGCGTAATGCGGCGGGCCGGCGCTTGAGCACCGTTGCAGGCGTTGTGCCCGCTTCGCGCGAGGCAGCTTCGAGCGAAAGGTGATGGCGCCGCATCCTCGCGATGGCATCATCGGAGCGCTTTGTCGCTTCGAACGCCCGATCGGAAGATGGATCTTCTTTGCGGTCGTGTGATATATTGATGGTAGTCGATCTATTGCGTAGGGCCCCAGGTAGCTTTGAGCGGCGAGTCTGGGGCCTTCTTTTTGAAGGCATAACTCACCTGGCTCTGGTAGTTCCTTCCACACCTTTGGTAGGCGTAAGTCGGCCAGGCCGGTGCTCGCTCCTGACGAAAGCCTCTAGTGCCACAACCGGAATGATTCTCCGGCGGCCCACTTTTCGGCTCGGAAGTTCATGGCGCAACACGAGCGTCGCGACGGTCCGGGCGGACAACCCCAGCCGCCGGGCTGCTTCAACCATCCCCACCGCAAGCACTGTTTCATCTCGGTGCATCTTGGTGCCTCCCAATTATTGCCCTTGCGCTGCCAACGGGCAAAGTACATAATATTCTGTGTTCTAAAGGACAACTAGCAGTCCGTCAAGGGTCGCGACTAAGACTTTGCCCTTTAATTATGGGAGCTGGTAGACCGAAGAAGGCCGACCCTCAAAGACTTTATGTGATTGCGCAGCAGTTTTATTGCGACTTCCGGCGACTGGCGGAGGGCTCCCGCCGCTGGCACCACGACCCGAAGCTGTACCAAGAATTAACCGCAAATCTGGAGGAGCTCTCCTTGGTAGGCGATGGAGACAGGGCGCGTCACGAATACCTTGCGGACGAAGAAATCCGGATGGGACGCTTGGATGCATCCCGGAGAGAAGAAAAAATTCAGTACATCGCGGATTCTGAGCTCTGGGTCCGTCGTGAGACCTACCGTCGGCACGCCGGAGAAGCGGCAGCAAGAGAAATCAAAATTCCTGGCGAGCCGGATGTCCTCAATGTTCTACTCGATCCCGATAAAACTCCCGCTCAAGTCCGTGAACTTTGCAAGGACGCATTCATGAGTACCACGGTCGAGGTTGAGCCCGGCGTGATGAAGGATGTGGAGATCTCGGCCTGGCCTACCGCAGAGGGCAGCACACTACCCAGGTATCTGTCTCAGTACGCCGAGCAATACGTTGAGGCCTTGCGGGACCCGCGATTCCCTAGCTGTGAGGTCTCCACACGCCCATCGACTCGATTAAAGCAACTCTGGTTTCTGTCCCGCTCTCTCGCCGGGGCACTCTTCGGGGTCACGACACGCACAGCGGTCAATCTTGTGGGCTCGATGAGACCCGAACAGCTGTTTCTTGAATCCCGCAACGGGAAACCCGCGCGCAGGCAGAGAAAGCGAAGACACAAATCGTGACTTACAGATTTTAAGCAAAGCGGGCCTGGCGATTGTTAGAGCAACCGACAGACCCATGACCACCAAAGGAAGGGTGCTCCAATGGCAGCTACGCAAAATTTATCGCAATCGCGAAGTCCCGGCAAATTCCAAATCGGCAAAAGCGGCGTGCTCGCGATACACGGTTACGGTATACGCGTGCGAATGCAGTCCGGTCATCTCGAAATCGACGACGGAGTTGGCCCGGAGCGGCGCAAGATCAGGCTCGCACGCATCGGCCACGGGCTGAAGCGTTTGGTCTGCATCTCCGAGGACGGCTTCGTGACCCTGAGCGCCTTGAAGTGGCTTGCCGACGTTGAAGCATCGTTCGTGATGCTAAACCGCACCGGAAAAGTCTTGTTTGTAACCGGGCCAACCGCGCCCAGCGATGTCCGGTTGCGCCGCGCACAAGGCCTGGCTCACTCATCGGGCGCTGCTCTGCGAATTGCGCGGGAGATCATTGACCAGAAGCTTGCAGGACAAGAACAGGTTGCTCGTGACAAGCTCTCCTCGACTCAATGCGCGGACACGATTCATCGCTACCGGTCTGAGTTGGCAGAAGCTGACACCATCGAAAGGGTTCGGTTGGTTGAATCCCGTGCGGCTGCTGCCTATTGGTCGGCATTTCGGGCGTTGCCAATCATTTTTCCAAGAAAAGATCATTCCCGTGTTCCCGCGCATTGGCGGGAATTTGGCACACGGGTTTCTCCGCTCACCGACTCACCCCGACTTGCAGTGAATCCGCCGAATGCGATTCTCAACTTCCTGTATAGCCTTCTCGAATCAGAATCACGTCTTGCCGCTTCAGCCCTCGGTCTCGATCCGGGTCTCGGGGTGCTTCACGTCGACACCAAAGCACGGGACAGTCTGGCGTGCGATCTGATGGAGCCCGTTCGTCCTCAAGTTGATGCGTTCTTGCTGGACTGGATTATGAAGGAACCGCTCAAACGCGAATGGCTTTTTGAGCAAAGCGATGGAAATTGTCGTCTGATGGCATCCTTCGCTGCTCGCCTATCGGAGACTGCCCCAATGTGGGGTCGTGCGGTCGCGCCATTCGCTGAGTGGGTTACTCGTGCATTATGGTCGAGTTCGGCCAAGCTTGTTGGTGAATCCACTCCGCCGACACGGCTAACGCAGAGCACGAAGCGAGAAGTAAAGGGTGCACCGCCCCTGCCTCCATCGATCAGAGCGCCACGCCGAGATAATCTTTGTCGCGGCTGCGGGAGAACAATCCAAGATGGTTGTACCAACTGTGCGATTTGTGCCGTTGGGGAAGCGACCAACAACATGCTTGATGCTGCGCGGATTGGACGCGAAACGGCGAACGGTCCAGAGGCCCAGTTAAAACGTGCGAGCACTCAACGCAAGAACGCTCTGGCGCAGCATGCGTGGAAGCCGTCGGACCAGCCCGCATGGCTGACTGAGAAGTTCTATTCAGAGAAAGTCCAGCCTGTGCTCGCTGGGGTGTCGGCATCCGCTATCGCACGACAAATCTCGGTCTCGCGTTGGTATGCTGGCCGCATCCGAGAGGGCTATCGTCCGCATCCGAGGCACTGGCGGGCGCTTGCAAAGCTGGTAGCTGTCGGGCCAGAACCCCGTGACGCTTAAAAGGCTCGATCTCTAGTGAGATAATTCCGAATAGAACTTTATACAATGAAAGGCAGGACACACATCGCTTCGACGTTACGATCGCTCGAATTGTGCGTTGGCGCGGGCGGCCTCGCACTCGGAATCGCAAAGGCCGGATTCGAGCACGCTGGCGTGATTGAATTGGATGATCTTTCCTGTGAAACACTGCGGTACAACAAACGCAACAGCGTCAAGCATGTTCGAAACTGGGAAATTATTCAAGAGAATATCTGCGGGCTGGATTTCTCGAAATATGAGGGCCTTGATTTATTGAGCGGCGGCCCACCCTGTCAACCATTTTCGCAAGGTGGAAACAGAGATGGTCGCTCCGACAAACGTGAGATGTTTCCGCATTTTATCCGGGCAACGCGTCAATGCGCACCAAAGAGTTTTATTATTGAAAATGTAAAAGGTCTACTTGATCGCCCTTTCGTCAACTACTTCAATTACCTGATCCTCCAGCTTAGTTTCCCTGGAGTTCAGCGGAAGAAAAGAGAAAAATGGATTGAACACAGGGCCCGGCTTGAGAGTCTCTATACTAAGGGCAATTACGATGGCCTCCATTACAACGTCATTTCGCAGGTATTGAACGCCGCAAACTTCGGCGTGGCGCAACGTAGGCATCGCGTATTCATTGTAGGAGTTCGTGCAGATCTCGGAATCGAATACAGTTTTCCTTTACCAACCCACTCACGCGAATCGCTATGGCTGGACCAATGGGTGAGCGGCCAATATTGGGAACGTCATGATATTGGAAAGACACAAAGACCTGATGTCCCCGAAGCAGTTGCGCTTAAGCTGTCTCGACTGGATCAAAAGGGAACTACGCTAGCGTGGCAAACCGTGCGAGATACCATCAGCGACCTACCTAATGTTGGACTCGGGCGTACATCGCACACAATTCTGAATCACTTCTTTAATCCTGGGGCACGAACGTATCAAGGGCATGAGGGAAGCCATATGGACGCACCAGCCAAGACAATCAAGGCTGGGCATAATGGAGTGCCGGGCGGAGAAAACATGATTCGTTTGGACGAAGGCTCCGTCAGGTATTTCTCGGTACGGGAGTGCGCCCGGTTGCAAGCATTCCCCGACGATTGGTTCTTCGATGGGTCTTGGTGCGGCTGTATGCGGCAAGTTGGGAACGCAGTGCCGGTCACTCTGGGTGAAGTTGTCGCTGCGCCGCTTGCAAAGGCGCTTCGCTCCAGCTCAAAATGAATTGGCTCCCGCCTTTCGAAGCGCAGATTGCAGTCGCCCTACCCAGCGATCATTGACAAGGGCGTGTTCCCAAATGCGAAACACATCGTATTCCTGTGACTGTAACAAACACTTTACCTTCCGGTCCCTTCGCCTATTCGCTTGAATCTTTTCTTGCCAGAACTGGCGCCTCGTGTGCGGTACGTTACGTCGGCAGCGGGGACATCCGTGCCAAAAGCAACCGTCAACAAAAACAGCCACGCGCTGTGCCATGAAGCAAAAATCAGGGCATCCGATGACGTTTGGATTATGACGCCGCCACCCGCGGAAGCCAAGTTGTATAAGTTTTGCGGCGACACGCATCTCCGTTGAGCGATTCTTCTTATTCCGCACCTTTGCCATTTGAGCGGAGCGCTGTTTCGGGGACAGCGGATCGTGGCGCTTGACAGCTATAGTACCCATCAAATAATGTTGTACTCCAGTTTCGAAAAGTTAGCGACAGCGGCCGATTGCGTTCACGTTCTCCTCCGCCATCTCCAGCTCGACGAAACATCTTGGTCTTGGGGTCGCTTCCCTGCCTCACGACACGGAGTACATCATGCCCCTTTCTGCGCAAAACGCTCCCGCGAAAACCACAGATGCAACACTGGAAATGAAGGTCGCGAATATGACCTTCCTGTTAGAACGTCTCTCCCAAGACTGCGCTCCTCTTCAATTTGCACGCGAGCTTACCGAAAACGCGATCGCAGGTATCGAGGGGCTGGGCGGTGCTTCTGGCGAGATTCGCTGGGACGTTGATTGGACGCGCTTCGGCCTTGAACCAAAAGAAGGCTATAAGCTCGCAATCATTGACACTGGCATCGGCATGACGGGGCCTGAGATGGTCAATTTCATCAACCAACTTTCTTCCTCGATGCATCAACAGTCTAAGCACGGCAACTTCGGCATGGGCGCAAAAATTGCCGCCGCGCCGCGCAACACACTCGGGCTCGTTTATCTGAGTTGGAAAGAAAGTCACGGCGCAATGATTCATCTCTGGAAAGACCCTGATTCGGGCTCGTACGGTCTACGTCGCCATCAAAATGGAGAGTTTTGGTTGCCAATCACGGATGACATCAAACCGGAACCCATCAAGGATCACGGAACTGTGGTGATCCTTCTTGGAAAAAAGCCGGGTGAGAACACTATAGATGCGCCTCCGGAAGCATTAATTCCCTCTCGCTGGATCGTGCGTTACCTCAATAGTCGGTACTTCCGATTTCCTCAATGCGTGACCGTCAAGGCGCGCGAGAATTGGACTCTGCCGCGCGATGACCGTCACAACATGCTACGGAAAATCATCGGACAAGAAGCATGGTTGAAGGCTAATTCAACCGATTCTGGTTCACTAAAGCTGAAGCAAGCGACCGCGCATTGGTGGATTCTGAAGGAAAAGGTGGACGACTCGGGAAGTCATTTTTCAGGCGGCCACGTCGCGGCGCTATTTGACGACGAGTTGTATGAAATCGTGGTCGGACGACCCGGAGTTGCGCGTCTGCAATCGTTCGGAGTTATTTTTGGCTATAACCGCGTCGTTATATACATTGAGCCACTTCAGAACCAAAACGGCGATCTGACAGCTAACACCGCTCGAACGCAGTTACTTATAGAAGGACAGCCGCTGGCGTGGACTGAGTTAGCAGCAGAGTTCAGAGAGCGGATACCCGAACCCATCGTAAAGCTGATGGACCAGGTCGCTGCCGGGACCGGGAACTCAGATAATGCAGCATCAATCCGCGAACGATTGAAACAAATTCGCGATCTGTTCAAATTCAGCCGTTATCGTCCAACTCCTGACGGTAAATACACAGTTGATGACAGTTTCACCAACGCTGGAGGTAAGCACGCAGAGAGTGCGCGCGGCAACGGCACCAGCGTAACTCCCGAAGGTGCGGGACGAGCGCGCACTGGCGGACGCGCCGGTGACATCTACTCTCTATTCGCGGATACGGGCAATACGCCAGCAGAAGACGTTGGTGGCTTTGCCGATCCCCAGGTCAAATGGGTTTCCGTGCGTGACAAATCAAGGACGATCGATTTCTTGGAAGATCGCGCGGCGAAGTATCTGCCCCAGGTGAATACGATTCAAGCTAATGCGGATTTCCGTGTTTTTACGGACATGGTGGCGCGTTGGCAGAAACTTTATTCGCACGCACCAGGAGCAGAGTCAGTGGTTGACATGGTTGTCAAAGAGTGGTTCCAGCAGCAACTAGTCGAAACGGTTTTGGGAGCACTCGCGCTGCGGAAGTCTGGCAATTGGAGCGAACAGGAGGTTGAAGAGCTCTGGGGCGAAGCCGCACTGACTTCAGCGGTGTTGCCGCGATACCACATTGACGAACGAATCAAGCGTTCTCTAGGAAGTAAGTTGGGAACTCTTAAAGACAGAGAAGTCGCCTGACCGTGCAAAATGAGTTCTTCACCTAGCGCCGTTCTAAAACGATTTAGAATCGCCGAGAATGTTTACCTTCTTGGAACGTTTGAGACTGGTCTTACCATCAATAACCAGCAGGTGCGAGCCCTCAATCTTGTGTGGTCGATGGTAGAGGCAGCTTCAGCGAAAAACCTTCGGCGCATTGCTGTTGTCGGGGGTGGATTCGCGGGCCTCACTGCGGCCGCCGGGTTGCTCCATAAGGGTGCAGAACACGTTTCCCTTTTCGAGAAACGGACCTCATTGTGCCCGCTACAGCAAGGTAGTGATGCCCGCTGGGTGCATCCCAGGATCTACGACTGGCCCGGATATGACAGCAACCTCCCAACAGCGGCCCTTCCTTTACTAAACTGGCATGCCGGTCGGGCGTCGGATGTGGTAGTCGAGGTATTACGAGATTGGGAATATCTCGCACGGAAAGCTGAGAGGCAAATAGCGGTGTACCTGAACGTTAAACACCTCCGTCTCGATCAACATCTAGATGTTGAATGGGTTGGCGAAAAATCGGATGTAGGTTCTAGGGCGACGCCTTCAGGGAGCAAAGAGAGATTCGATTCCATCATCCTGGCGGTGGGATTTGGTCACGAGTTAGACACGCCCTTCCCTTATTGGAGAAATGAAACGCTCGGTCAACCAGAATTGGATCTCGGAAAACGGACGTACCTTGTTTCTGGTCACGGAGATGGAGCACTGGTAGATTTGTTCAGAATTCGCATCTCACGCTTTCGCCAAGATCGTATCCTAGTTGACTTGTTTGGAAACAAAGCAGAATTGCTACAAGTACTTCGCAAAATAAAACGAGAGCACGATGCCCATCCAATCCAATCGGAGAAGCTATATCAGAGCTTCGAAAGATTAGCGGCAGATCCAGGTTCAGGATTTGATCAGATCGTGGACTCGCTGCGCGGAAGACTTCGAGCTGATACAGCCGCTATCCTGCAGATGAGCCCAAGCGTCAATTCTTTCAAGAGTGTGTTTTCCAGTCGAGCATCATTCCAAAACCGATTCCTACTCTTCGCCCTTTATCGTGCAGGGGGGTTGATTCCCACCAGTCAGCAGAATTGCGACAAGATTTGTAACGAGTACGGGATTAAGAAGAGAGATATTATCCGTCGCCATGGAACTGATCGCACAGAAGCGGTTGAAGACGTTATGGACAGAGCTCTCCTGCGGAGTTGTAAGAAGCGCATTAGTTATCTAAGGAACAACAGCAGCCAGCCGAGCTCGGTTTGCTGGAGCGGCGGCTACTGGCATCAGCATTCCATAAGGCTAAAAGGGCAACCCCTTGCTGACGATGCAAGCAAAGCTCGATGGCGACTGGAACACCTACCGCCCGCGACCGAAGTTCTAGCCACTGGATTTGTTACTGCTATTGCCGGATACCTCGACGCCCTCGGCTCTGCGGAACCCGACTTCAGGGTCACGCTGCATCGAACATTGTATGTGGGTTCTGAAGTAACGTTGCAACAGGCCGCCCAATATACTGGACCGACAAAACGTCTGGGAGCAGCAGGGAGAACATTTGGCTTCAATCATGCGACGATGGGATACGCTGCGGTCAAGAGAAAGATTGTTAGAACTCGCCCCCGGACCGTCAAGGATACGCAGGCTGCCTATGCGAATAGTCTTCAAAACGATATGCGGGAGCTGAACTTAACATCTCATTCGCAGAATATGGCACCCAGCGTGAGGTCAATTCTTGCCATTCCAATCCTCACCCCAGACAAAAAGCGCACTATTGCCGTTCTTTATTGTGACTCAACCGAGTTCAACGCTTTTAATGACACATGCGTCGCAGCGATTCGTCAGATGTGCCAGTGGTTTGCATCGAAAATCGAGGAAGTCTATTCTGATCGAGTGCGTAACTTTCAGATTCAGGCACCCACCGTGGCTCCGCAGGTGTCTCCCCTATTGCCTGCGAAGCTCAAGATAGTCCAAGCAATCAATTCACCAAGCGCACCGTCTGCGAAAACTGCGACCTATCTGAATCTCGAATTCACGGACTTCGTAGTCGCTGGAGGAGTTTGAAATTGTCTAAAATTCACCATCTGAAGAGTTGGCCTCAATTCTTCAGCGAACTAAGAAACGGAACGCGAACCCATGAGTTACGCCGTAACGACAGAGCCTTCAGCGTTGGTGACTTGTTGATTCTGCACGAATTTGATTTTGAGTTGCGTGATTATACTGGTGCGCAATGCGAGGTTGAAGTCACGTCTATGACCTCTTTCTCGCAGCCTTGTGCTGTATCAGGGGAGGCATTGAACCCTAATGTTTGTATTTTGAGTGTACGACTCGCCAAGTCGAGAGAGCGGCAGGGCAAAGCCACGGAATATTCTTCCAGCTCCAAGACCAATTTAGAGCAGGCGACGACTTAATCCAACAGCATGGCCGTACTCAGGTTCCTCGATATGGAGATTTGAGATTCGTCGGAAGGGGCAACAGCTATGGCGGTAGTACGGAGACTAGAAAAGCTAACCTTGGAAAAGGGCAGCGCTCACAGCGAAGTGGAGTGCACATACTCCATTGTGGATGATAAGGACGGACGGTACCTTCAGATCGACACATATGGCTCGACGACGCGTAAGATTCCAGGCAAAAAGAGTCAGTCAATTCGCTTTGCGCCAGAGGCAATCAAACAACTCAAAAGTCTGTTACAAGACTTGTAAACAGGAGCCTAAATTCCTCTTTGCCCTGGCCCCGCGACGCGGGCGCGCGCGACCCCGGCCCCGGCCCCGGGTTTCGGGGGTGTCCGGATTTTCCCGGCCCTATAGCTATCCCCGTCAAACGAGATGAGGGATAGGAGGTAGGAGAAAAAAAGTCCGTCCTCCATAGTGACGAATCAGTAAACATTCCCGCCCGCGCCGGTTTTTGACCTGGCGGCCAGCCCGCGCGCGCCGGGGAC
>Ga0182015_10003435_pt1 | contig 17803 bp, 11 predicted proteins | sample 712P3MmetaG_FD_120478 | JGI IMG/M metagenome (GOLD analysis project Ga0182015, IMG submission 120478) | Permafrost microbial communities from Stordalen Mire, Sweden - 712P3M metaG | ecosystem: Environmental > Terrestrial > Soil > Wetlands > Permafrost | place: Sweden: Stordalen | collected...
CGACGACATCTTCTTCGCCGCCGAACTCCCCAAGACCCGCAGCGCCAAAATCATGCGCCGCCTTCTTCGCGACATCGCCGAAGGCCGCGTCCTCGGCGACACAACCACCCTCGCCGACCCCGCCACCGTCGCCAAATTGAAGACGCAATACGAAAGCGAGGAAGGTTAGCTTCTCGTTTGGTTTTTGTAGGGGCGGAGCTTGCCTCCGGCCGCCTTTGCTACCTCCCAGGGGTGTGCTTCGGTATTGCTATCCTCCGGTGTTAGTATCCGCCTGCCTGGATCAGGGGTTATTCGAGCGAGCTACCTGCACCAGGGGCAAGGCAGCGAAGGAGGACATCCAAGTGAGTAAGTTAGAGCGCGTCGTGATTGCCTTCTTGCTCATGATCGGCCTTCTAACATTTTTTTTCCCTCTTCTGACGATGAGCGTCCCGATAATCGGACAGCAGTCGGTTAGCGGATATGATGTTCTTTCAAAATTCGGCGACTTTTCAAAGAACCTGAATTCCGGCCAGCCGGAGGCGTCGCCTGCTACCGCCCCAGGCGACGCGACGGGGAGTTCGCCGGAAGCCGACCAAGAAATGCCACTTAGCGTCCGACTCGCGTGGTTGGTGCCGCTACTTATATTCGCGTCGTTCGCTTGCGCAGCCGTCAGCCTCGCGGCGGTATTCATCGACGGAAAAGCAGTAAAGTTTTCGAGCGCTATAGGGGCGTGTTTGGGAATCATCGCGATCCTTCATCTCGCGATTATGAACTCAGATCTTCGGTCGTGGATCACGGAATCGATGGGCACAATTCAGGGCGGGTCGGACAATCCCTTTGCGGGCTTTGCTCAGGGACTTGGGGCGATGCTCGCGAATTCGATCGGGATCGGGGCCGGGGCCGGTCTGTATGTGCTGGCTGCGACCCTACTTTTGGTCGCTGCCCTAAGTTTCACTCGTATTCTTTCGCGCGTCAGAATCGCCGAGTCTTGAATCTGCGTGCGCCTTCACGTACGCCAGATTCCCGATCGTTGCCGGCGGTAAGAGCGGCCCACGGCCACTCGCTGCGGTGGACGTCTAAGAAATGTTTCCCTTAAGCTGAAGTAAACCCAATCCGGCTCAGGGACGATCCGTCGTCTAGAGCGCCGTCCGGGTCTCGTTCGTAATACTGTTTCACGACACCGACGATAATATCGTAGAACTCGGCGCATTGTTTTTCGCTGGTAAGGTCGATTTCCCGGGGGGTGCCATTTCGGCCAAGCTTGACGAGGACTTTCCCGGCCTGTTCCCTCAGCGCGATCTCAAGCAAGGCACGTGACTGCATAAACGGACTTGGCGCTTCAGTGAGGGCGATGACCACACCAAGGTGCCAGTAGTTGTCAGCCCCGTCAAAGTGAATGGCGCCCACAATGGCATACCTCATGCCCTCTTCAGGTTCCTTGTCTAGCGGCGAGTATGAAAAGCACGCCTGGGGAATCTCGCAATAGTCCCTTAACCCAACGGCAATCGTCGCGAGATTACGGTAGCTACGTTCGCGGTATTCGCCCCATCGCTTCGTGCATTGAACACGCGCTTGGCACATCTCCTTAAACTTGGACACTTTCGCCCCTCCCCAATGCGAGGTGGACTGCACACGTTCGGGGATGTTCCCAACGCACCAACGAATCGATTATACCGCTTCCGCGCTCGGGCCTAAGACTGCGTAACGAAGCGACCATCCGCGCCTTTCATTTCGGGCGGAGATTTCGCAGAGCGTTTGATTCGCTTGCGTTATACCGCTATCTTCGTATCTCGGAAAATGGAAGGCTCGACCATGAGAATAACCAGAATAAAGTTACAAGAACTAAAAATACTCTTTACCTCCGCCCTCCTTGCAGTTTTGCTCTTTGCACTTCTCCTCTGTACCCCGACTCCCCTTCGCCCCCAAGCGCCGCGGACCGCCCCTTCCGATCCCGTCATCGCCGTCAACAATCCTCCCAACACCCCCGCCCAACAATCCAAGCACTACGTCATCCTCGTCTCCCTTGACGCTTTCCGCTACGACTACGCCCAAAAAGACGGCGCGAAAAATATTCTGGATCTCGAAGCCCGCGGAGCCACCGCGCCCGACGGCATGATCCCCGCCTATCCCTCCCTGACTTTCCCCAATCACTACACCATCGTCACCGGCCTATATCCCGAGCACACCGGAATCGTCGCCAATAAATTTTACGATCCCGCGCGCCAAGCCACTTATTCGATGTCCGATGCGAGTGCCAAGCTCGATGGCTCCTGGTACGGCGGCGTCCCTCTCTGGTCGCTCGCCGAGCAGCAGGGCATGCGCGCCGCCAGTTTTTTCTGGCCCGGCGACGACGCCGAAATCGCCGGCCAGCGCCCCTCCTACTATCTCCATTTCGACGATAAGTTCCCCGATGAGCAGCGCGTCGATCAAGTGATCGCCTGGCTCAAGCTCCCGCCCGAGCTGCGCCCGCACTTCATCACGCTCTATTATTCCAACGTCGATCACGCCGGCCACGACTTCGGTCCGGACACCACGCAAACCGCCGACGCCGTACGCCACGTCGACGACATGATCGGCCGCCTGATCGAAGGTTTGAAACCGCTCAACCTGCCGGTCGATGTGATCGTCGTCGCCGACCACGGAATGATCCTCGGCCAGGGCGATTGGATCGATCTCGACAGCTACACCGACCTCTCCAATTTCACCACAGCCGGCTCGCTGCTCTACGCCAAATCCGATGCCGATGCCGAAACCGCCTTCAATCAACTCAAAGGCAAGAGCGACAAGTTCCAGGTCTTCCGCCGCAAAGACGTGCCCCCATATCTGCACTACGACAGCAACGCGCGCATCGGCGATCCGGTCGTCATCCCCACCGGTCCCTACTACATCCGCGCCAGCGCCCCGCCCGCCGGCCGCCCCGAATACAAAAAAGAAATCGGCGTCCACGGTTTCGATCCCTACAACATCAAAGAGATGCACGCCCTGTTCGTCGCCGAAGGGCCCGACATCCGCCCCGGCGTCACCGTCCCTCCGTTCGACAACGTCGATCTCTATCCCCTGATCGCCAAAATCCTGGGCCTGCAAATCGGCCCGATCGACGGCCGCCTCGAAGTCCTGCAAGGCATCCTCCAACCGTCGCCGCCCGCCGCCCCGTAAGCCGCGCTCCCCCGTCATCGATCTTCGCTAACCGCCCTTAGCACGGCGTGCGCGCCACTCCGCCGCTGTGGTTTCCCACACTTCGCTCGGAAATCGGCCGCCCACGTAATCCGATTCCTCCACGCCGACCACCCGCATCCCCGTCTTCTCGGAGATTCTTCGCGAACCAACATTCGCCACAGCTTTCGGCGCGCGCAGCACAGCGAAACCAAGCACATCGAACCAATATTCCGTTACCACCTCTACCGCCTCGCTCATTAACCCCTGCCCGTGCCAATCCACACCGAGCCAGAAACCGCGATTGTGTCCTTCGCGTTTCATCAGTGAAATCGCGCCGATGTGCAGCCGCGGATCGCTCTTCAATCGCAGCGTCCAATGCCATTCTTCGCCGCGCTGCATCGCCGGCAGCGCCACGTCCCGGTAATACACGAGCGCGCCATCGGCCGGAAACGGGCGGGACGCGCGGATTCAGAAACCGCACGATCTCCCAATGCGGAAAAATCCGCTGCGTCTGCTCCGCGTCCTCAAGCTCCAGCGGCCGCAAAATCATTCGCTCCGTCTGAAGCGAAACCATTTCCAAATATTAGCAAACGCCCGCTCGCCTTACGTAGCGGAGGCCGGAACCTGTCCCGACCCGGACGGGAGGCCTCCAGTCTTTTGGGCCTCGGTTGACGCGCTCAACGCCGAACTCTACGATGGACGCTCTGTCACGCCTATGACGCTTCCACCGGACAATCCGCCGCTCGACACATTCGGCCGCGCGCTGCGTTCGCTGCGCGTCTCCGTCACCGACCGCTGCAATCTGCGCTGCCGCTACTGCATGCCGCTTGAGGACTACACGTGGCTGCCCGGCGAGCGCTTGCTCTCCGCCGAAGAAATCGCGCGGCTCGTCGAGGTCTTCACCGACGCCGGCGCCCGCCGCGTGCGCCTGACCGGCGGCGAGCCGCTTCTGCGCCGCGAACTGCCGGAAATCGTGCGCCGCGTGGCCGCGAATTCCGCGATCGAGGATTTGGCCATCACCACCAACGGCGTGCTTCTCGCGGCACAAGCGCCGACGCTGCGCGATGCAGGCCTCGGCCGCGTCACCGTCAGCCTCGATACGCTGTGCCCCGATCGTTTTGCCGTGATCACGCGCCGCGACGAACTCGCGCGCGTCCTTGAAGGCATCGCCGCCGCCGCTCGCGCAGGCTTCGCGCCGCTCAAACTCGACGCCGTAATCATGCGCGGCGTGAACGACGACGAATTGCCCGACCTCATCGAATTCGGCAAGCGCGTGAGCGCCGAGGTCCGCTTCATCGAGTACATGGACGTCGGCGGCGCGATCGAGTGGTCGCCGCAGCGCGTTGTCAGCCGCGCCGAAATGTTGGCGACTCTCTCCGCGCGCTACGGCGCCATCGCGCCGCTCGCCGAAGGCGGCTCCGCTCCCGCCGAGCGATTTCGTCTCGCCGACGGCACGATCTTCGGCGTGATCGCATCGACCACCACGCCGTTCTGCCGCGCCTGCGATCGCAGCCGCCTGACCGCAGACGGCATGTGGTTTCTCTGCCTCTACGCCACGCACGGCGTGGATTTGCGCGGCCCGCTGCGCGATGGCGCCTCGGCCGCCGACCTCGCCGCGCTCGTCGCGTCGGCGTGGGGTGCGCGCGCCGATCGCGGCGCCGAGTTGCGTTTGGCCCAGCGCGATCGCGGCGTCTTCGTGCCGCTCGAACAATTGCGCCGCGATCCGCATCTCGAGATGCACACGCGCGGCGGCTAGGTTCTGTTTCTTGGCGCGCGCAAGCGTAAGATAGGCGCGGCCAAAAATTCAGGGAGGGTGCAGTGGCGGCAGCAGCGGAACAATTCGATCTGATCGTGATCGGCTCTGGACCGGCCGGCGAAAAAGCCGCAGCGCAGGCCGCTTACTTCGGCAAGTGTGTGGCCTTGATCGAGCGCGGCGCCCTGGGCGGCGCGGGCATCAACACCGGCACCGTGCCCAGCAAAACGCTGCGCGAATCGGCGCTCTATTTTTCCGGCCTGCGCCAGCGCGGCCTTTACGGCATCGATTATTCGCTGCGCGAAGGACTCACCGTCGAAGGCTTCATGCATCGCAAGGACGCGGTGGTCGCGTGGGAGCGCGAGAAGATCGCGCTGAATTTGGACGCCCACAAAGTCACGCTGATCCGCGGCGAAGCCGGTTTTGAAGATGCGCAAACCATCGCCGTCCGGGACGAGCATGGCGCGCCGCGCCGCGTGACGGCTTCCGTGATTCTGATCGCCACCGGCTCGCGCCCGCATCGCGCGCCGGAAATTCCCTACGACGAGTGTTTCGTCTTCGATTCCGATTCCATTCTCAGCATGGACCGCATTCCGAAAAGCATGGTGGTCGTTGGCGGCGGCGTGATCGGCTGCGAATACGCTTCGATCTTCACGGCGCTGGGCGTCAAGGTCGTACTGGTGGATGGCCGCGATCGCTTGCTGCCGTTTCTCGACGCCGAAATTTCTCAGCGTTTGGCCGAGCGGCTCACGGGGCTGGGCTTGGAATTTATTCCAGGTGAGCGGATGGCTGCCCTCGAACGCACGCCGGCCGGAGTGCTCATGACGCTAAAATCCGGCAAGGTGATCGAGCGCGAAACCGCGCTCTTCGCCGCCGGACGCCGCGGGGCCGTCGAAGGCCTGCATCTCGATCGCGCCGGCCTCGCCTTAAATGCGCGCGGCACGCTCGATGTCGACGCGAACTATCAGACTTCCGTGCCGCACATCTACGCCGCCGGCGACGTCATCGGTTTCCCCGCGCTCGCTTCCACCTCGATGGAGCAGGGCCGCGTCGCTGTCTGCCACGCGTTCAATTTTCCTTACAAGCAGCGCCTCGCCGCCACTCTGCCCATGGGCATTTACACCATTCCCGAAATCTCCGCCGTGGGCGAAAGCGAAGAAAGCTGCGCCGAGAAGGGAATTGCGCACAGCGCAGGCCGCGCGCGCTACGCCAACAACGCGCGCGGTCAGATCACCGGCGATTCATCCGGCCTGCTCAAGCTCGTGTTTCGCCGGGACAACAAGAAACTCGTCGGCGTGCACATCATCGGCGAAATTGCCACCGAGTTGATTCATCTCGGCTCCGCCGTGATCGAATCCGGCGGCACAATCGATTCCTTCATCGATATGGTTTTCAACTATCCGACGCTTTCGGAAATGTACAAGTACGCGGCGTACGACGGCCTGGGAAATCTGGCGGGTCACAAACTGCGCGAAGGCTAGCCCGCGCGCTCGCGTCAAAGCGTCGGATTGCGCGGGAACAATTGGTAGGGCAGCGTCACACCGTCGATCGAAATCTGATCGGCGCGAATCGCGGCTGGCGCTTGGTAGCCGGCCGCGCCGCCCGCCGCCACGTAGTCGTCTTGATCGACGCCGTCGCCGCTGACGCCCAGTCCGCCGGCGAGCACGCCGTTCACGTAGAGCGGTACCGAGCCGGGGAAAAAAACCACGCCGCTCTGGTTCGGCCCCGGCGCCTCAAAACCTTGCGTGCAGGGATGCGCCGTGTCCTGCTGAAACAGATTGAAGAATGGCCCGGAATTGCTGCCGTCGATGCCCGGAGGAAAAAGCGGCTGCGCGCCGTAGCCGATCGTGCGATTCGTCAACGCCGTGCCGATGGGCACGCCCATCAGGTCCGCCGCCGTACGCGCGGCGCTATTGAAGTACGCCATGTTGCGCGCTTTCGTCGCCGCGACGTCGATGCTGAACACGGCGGAATCGGGCATGCGATAGAGCCCGATGATCGTGCCGTCAAGATCGGCAACCGCGATCACCATCTCGGTTGCTGAATTTTCGGGAAGGCGAAGCACGGCGCGCGTCGTGTTGGCCGTCGCCACAGCGTTCATGATGATCGCGTTCACTTCCGCCGCGGAAAGTCCGCCGAGCGGCCCGGCGTTCGGTCCGACGAGATAATTCTCCGGCGGTTGCGCAGGGCTCGCCACCGGTCCCGCGACGTACGCGCCGTCGGCGCTTCCCGTGCTCGTGCCCGTAGGCTGCGTCGTCTGATTGACGAACGGCACGGTAATGCCGTTGATCACGACGGCGCCGGGCGCGGCGGGAGTCGGCCCAAAGCCGTTTGAAATGGACGCGGTGTACGCGGCGAATTCCGCGACATCGCTTGAAACGCCGGCGACGCCGATGCCGCCGACGACCACGCCGCTTTCAAAAATCGGTACGCCGCCGGGATTGACGGCCGTCGGATCGCTGTCGTACAGATCGGCTTTGCCGGTGGCGATGCCCAGGCTGGGCGAAATGCCGTCCAGCGCCGTCGGCGGCGCGATCGATTGGCCCGTCAGAAAATTTGACGAGAGCGCGCAGCCGCGATTGCTGTTTTCGATCGCGTAGAGCGGAGCGTTCGACGATCCCGCGACGCCGGGCGGGAAATGAATGCCGCTCAGGAAACGCACGCTGCGCGACGAGATCGGCGCTTGATCGTTGCTGAAAAATGCGGCCGTGCGAGCCAGAGAAACCGCGAGTTCGTTTGTGTCCACAGCAGCACCGAAATTTCCCGGCGTCGTGGCGGGCGCGGAAGGCTTTCTGTAAACCGCCAGGACGCGCCCCGCGCGATCGGAAACGGCGATGACCATCGTATCGACGTTGGCGGCTTCCGCCGCGGCGGCGACGAGCGATTGCACCTGGCTCGCCGTTAGATTTGGCGAGACGGCCGGCGGAGTCACCGGCGTCACGGATGGCGTTCCCGTCGCGCCGCAGCCTGCGAGCGCCAACGCCGCGCCGATTTCCAGCGCCAGCGCGAACGCCGCACAGCGTGGCCGCCGGTTGCCGTGAAGTGTCTCGATCACCGTTGTCTTGTGTACGTAACACATCGCTTGCGGCCGCTCAAGCAGCGCGGCGCGATCGAGCGCCAAAGAATGAATTGCGGCGGTTGGCACTCTGCCTGCGAATTTCGTTTCAACTGGAGGCGCGTAGAGGCAAAATCCCTGCTATCGAAATGGCGCCACGCAACCGGGGGCGTCCGGGGCAAGGTGGATGCGCCGAGCATCCTTGCGAATTGCGATCGCAGTTTTTCTGGCCGCGCTGGCGTTGACGCTGGCTGTGGCCGCCGCGCCGCGCCGTGCGCGCCGCTCGCGCCGCGCGCGCCGCGCGCATCGCGCACAGCAGACCGCTCCGCACCACGCACAGCAGCCCGTTCCGCGCAGGCAGACCCCGGCCGAATCGCGTCCGCATCCAAAAACTAGTTTTCCCCGGCTTCCGCAGCCGCAGATTTCCACCGCCGAATTCGAGGGCCGGCGTTTGCCGCGCCAAATGGCGCCGCGCACCGCTGCCATCGAGGGCGAAGTGCGCGACGAAAGCGGGCGCGCTGTTGTTGGCGCGACGGTGCGCTTTGATTCCTCGGCGGTAACCACCAGCGCCGACGGCGTGTTTCGCATCCGCGATCTCGCGCCGGGCAATTATTCGCTCACGATCGAAAGTCCCGGGTACGCGACCGAAGTGCGCTCGAATGTCTCGCTCGCGGCCGGCGACGTTTTCATCGTCGAGCTGACGCTCGCGGCTTCGGAACTCGCCGCGGCGCCGCGCTCGCGTTTGCCGCGCCAGCCGGAGCTCGGCCCGCCCGCGCCGATGCTGGCGACGGCGACGCTTGGTTCCTACCGCGCGCTGCCGCGCCGGCTCGACGCCGATCCGAATTGGAGCGAACTGCGACCGGAGCCGCTGCCTCCCGCGCAGGAAGTTTTTGCCGAGACGCCTGACCGCTGGGACATCCCGATGCCGGAAGCGAGCCGCTACGGCGACGGCGGGGAATATCCGTACGTGAAATCTCACTGGTACGATCCATTCGACCGCAACAAATTGAAGGGCGATAAGCCGATCATCGGCCAGCAAACATTTCTGAATTTAACGGCGACGAGCGACACCTCGCTCGATGGCCGCTGTTTGCCGACGCCGACGAACGTGAGTCCCGCGCAGCCGGGCAGCAGCGCATTTTTCGGGCGATGCGATCAGTTCGGCCTGGGCCAGACATTTTTGTTCACGGCGGATCTGTTTCACGGCGACGCATCGTTTCGGCCCGTGGACTGGCGCATTCGCGTGACGCCGGCGGTGAACGTGAACGATTTGAACGTGCAGGAGCTGGGCGTGGTGAATGTGGACCCGCGGGACGGCACCACGCGCCTGGACGCGCACTTCGGATTGCAGGAGGCGTTTGTCGAAGTGAAGCTGCGCGACATCGATTCCAGCTACGATTTCGTTTCGGTGCGCGCGGGCATTCAGCATTTTCAAAGCGATTTCCTGGGATTCGTTTTCGTGGACGATCAGCCCGGCGTGCGCGTTTTCGGCAATTTGCATTCGGATCGCTGGGAATACAACGCGGCCTATTTCAATCTTCTCGAAAAAGACACGAACAGCGATCTGAACACATTCGATTCGCGGCATCAGCAGGTGATCGTCGCCAATCTATACATGCAGGATTTCGCGGGGCGGCACGGCTACACAACCGAATTCAGCGTTCACTACAACAAGGATGATGCAAGCCTGCACTACGACGACAACGGATTTCTGGTGCGTCCCGCGGACATCGGCGCCGAGCGTTTGCACAATGTGCGCGCTGCGTATCTGGGCTGGGCGGGCAGCGGGCATTTCGGGCGATGGAACGTCAGCCACGCTTTTTATCAGGCATTGGGCGAGGACGATTTCAATCCAATCGCCGGGCGCCGCACCACGATCGACGCGCAGATGGCGGCGCTCGAGCTTTCGTGGGATCGCGATTGGATGCGATTCCGCGCTTCGGCATTTTACGCCTCGGGCGACGCGAGTCCGCGCGATGGGCGAGCCACCGGTTTTGACGCGATCGTTGACGATCCGAACTTCGCCGGCGGCAATTTCAGTTTCTGGGATCGCGAAGGGATTCCGCTCACGGGCGCGAGCGTGTTTCTGACGACGTCGGACAGTCTGCTGCCCGATTTGCGCTCGGACAAAAACGAGGGCCAGGCGAATTTTGTGAATCCGGGGATTTTTCTAGCGAACGGCGGCGCCGACTTCAATCTGACGCCGAAGCTCACGGGCGTGGTCAACGTGAATTTTCTGCGCTTTGAAGATACGGCGCCGCTGGAGCTGGTGTTGTTTCAAACGCCGATACGAAATACGATCGGCGAAGATTACAGCGTCGGCGTTGTGTACCGGCCGCCGCTGACGGAAAACATTGTGGTGACGGGCGGAGCGGCGGCGCTCGATCCGGGCGCGGGGTTTCGGGATATTTATACGGGGCATACGCTTTTTTCGCTTTTTGGAAATGTTCGCGTTCAATTCTAATTCGGTGCGTCGTGGCCGCGCCGCTGGCGTGCGGCGAGCTGCGCCGGGCGCGGCGCTTGCAGCGATGCTCGCCATTCTGATTGCGGGCGCGTACGTGGAACGCGCCAGCGGCCGCCAGGCCGGCGGTGGTGCTGTGGCGGAATCGCAATTGCTGCAGCAGACCGAAGACGACGTGGGCCGCAAAAGCGCCGGCTGCGTTTCGTGCCACACGCAGACCGACGAGCCCACGATGCACGCGACCGGGACCGTGCGATTGGGCTGCACGGATTGCCACGGTGGGCGCGCGGATTTGCCCCTGCCCGTTGGCGCGCAACCCGGGTCCGCCGGATACGAGCAAGCGAAACGCGCCGCTCACGTTTTGCCGCGCGATCCGGCGCTGGCCGACAGCTCAGCGGAACCTGTGCGCGCGTACACGGCGTGGTTGCGCGAAAGCGCGGCATACGTGCGCTTCGTAAATCCGGGCGATCTGCGCGTCGCGGCGCAAACGTGCGGAGAGGCCGGATGCCACGCGACGGTTGTGCGCAACGTCACGACGAGCATGATGACCACCGGCGGAATGCTTTGGGGCGCTGCGCTCTACAACAACGGCGCCTATCCTTATAAGGACACGCGATTCGGCGAAAGTTATGCCGCTGACGGCACACCGCAGACAGTGCACACGATTCCTCCGCCGACGCCGGACGACGCGCGCGAGAAGGGAATCATCCCCGAGGTGACTCCGCTTGAGCGCTGGGAGATTTCGCAGCCGGGCAATGTGTTGCGCGTTTTTGAGCGCGGCGGCGGGAAGAAAGGCGAAGTCGGCCTGCCCACGCCGGATGAGGAGCCCGGCAAGCCCGACGACAAACTGAGCAGCCGAGGATTCGGAACGCAACTGCGCACCGATCCCGTTTTTTTGGGATTACAGAAAACGCGGCTGCTCGATCCGCTGCTTTCGCTGCCGGGCACGAACGATCAGCCGGGCGATTACCGCGCCAGCGGTTGCACGGCGTGCCACGTGATCTTCGCGAATGACCGTTCGCCGGAGCATTCCGCGCAATACGCGCAGTACGGCAATCAGGGATTCAGCGCGTCAAACGATCCCACGATTCCGCACAACGAATCCGGACACGCGATTCGCCACGTCTTCACGCGTTCGATTCCATCGAGCCAATGCATGGTGTGCCACATTCATCCGGGCACCAACATGGTGGCCACATATTTCGGCTACACCTGGTGGGACAACGAATCCGACGGTTCCGCGATGTATCCCGCGGCGCAGCGCAATCCCAGCGACGAGCAGCGATTTGAAGTTGCAACACGCAATCCCGAAGGCGCCGCGGCGCGCGGGATGTGGTCTGACGTAAAGTTTTTGTCGCGGACCGGCAGCGCGGATTTCAATTCCAAATTGAAGCAGACGCAGTTCGCGGATTTTCACAGCCACGGCTGGTTGTTTCGGGCGGTCTATGCGCGCGATCGGCAGGGACGCTTGCTCGACGCGAATGGCGCTGTGGTGCCGTTCGACGATCCGCTGAAATTCAGCAAGGCCGTGCACCTTGAGGACATTCACCTTGAAAGAGGGATGCAGTGCGTGGATTGCCATTTCGAGCAGGACGCGCACGGCACCGGTTCGCTCTACGGCGAATCGCGCGCGGCGGTTGAGCTCGATTGCGTGGATTGCCACGGCACGATTTCGGGGCGGGCATCGCTTGTGACTTCGGGCCCGGCGGCGCCGCCGGGCGGAACGCATCTGGAAGCCCTGCGCACGCCGTGGGGGCAGCGGCGATTTGAATGGCGCGATGGACGGCTCTATCAGCGATCGATGATGGACCCGCATCAGGAATGGGAGATCGTGCAGACGCTCGATTCGATCACGCCGGGCAACGCGCATTACAACGAGAAATCGCGATTGGCGAAGACGATGCGGATCGACGGCGTCACTTGGGGCAATGTGCCGGGCGATGCGGCGTTGCTAGCGCACGCCAATAGCCGCATCGCCTGCTACACGTGCCACACTTCGTGGACGCCCAACTGTTTCGGCTGCCATTTGCAGATGACGGCGAATCAGCGCCGGCCGATGCTGCACAACGAAGGGTTGCTGACGCGCAATTGGACTTCCTACAATTTTCAAGTGCTGCGCGACGACGGCTACATGCTGGCCGTGGACGGCACGGTGACGGGACATCGCATCGCGCCGGCGCGCTCGTCGTGCGCGGTGCTGGTGAGTTCGCAAAACGCGAATCGCGAATGGCTTTACTACACGCAGCAAACGATTTCAGCGCCGGGATTCAGCGGCGAGGCGTTTTCCACGTTCGTGCCGCACACGGTGCGCGCGCGGGAGACGAAGACTTGCACCGATTGCCACGTTTCCTCGGCCGGCGACAACAACGCGTGGATGGCGATGCTTCTGCTGCAAGGCACGAACTTTGTGAATTACATGGGGCGATATGTTTACGTGGCCGATGGCGCAAAAGGATTTTCAGCTGTGGTAACGGCGGAGCACGATGAACCCGAAGCGGTTTTCGGCAGCGATTTGCAGCGCATGGCGTATCCCGACGACTATCGCCAGCATGTGGCGCGCGGCGGCCGTCTGACGACCGCGTTTGGGCATGCGGGCAACGTGCTCGACGTGCAGCAACGCGGCGAATATCTTTACGCCGCGCTGGGCGCCGGCGGATTCCGCGTCTACGACATCGCGAACATCGACAACAAGGGATTTTCCGAGCGCGTGGTGACGGCGCCGGTTTCGCCGCTCGGCCAGCGGCTGTATGTGAAAACGAAATACGCGACGGCCGTGGCCACGCCGACGACGCTGGCCGTCGATCCGCTGCGCGCGCAGCATCCTGAAAACGAAGAGCAGAAAATTCATTTGATGTACGGATTTCTTTATGTGGCCGACCGCGAGGAGGGACTGATCGTCGTAGGCAATCCGGATTTGCAATCGAAAAGCCCCGGCGTCGGGACGCTGCTCAACGGAAATCCCGAGGACAATTTCATCGGCCGCGCCGCGACGTTCAATCCCGGCGGCATTCTGCACGGCGCGCGGCGGATCACGATTGCGGGCACGTACGCATACATTCTGTGCGATCGCGGGCTTGTGGTCGTGGACCTGGACAATCCGCTCGAGCCGCGCGTCACCGCGGAGATCGGCGCGCCGGCGCTGATCGATCCGCAGGGCGTGGCTGTGCAATTTCGATATGCGTTCGTGGCCGATCGCGAGGGGTTGAAAGTTCTGGATGTGACCGACCTTGCGCATCCGCGCGTGGTGCCAGGAGCGGAAGTGGCGCTGGACGGCGCGCGCAACGTCACAGTGTCGCGCACGTACGCGTACGTGCCGGCGGGGCGGCATGGAATCGCGGTCGTCGACGTTACGCGCCCCGAACATCCGAACCTGGCGCAAACTTTCACCGCCGATGGAGCGATCAATGACGCACGCGACGTAAAAATCGGCGCGGTGGCCGGCGGCGTTTTCGCCTACGTGGCCGACGGCGCGAACGGCCTGCGCATTCTGCAAGTGCTTTCGCCGGAGGATTCGCCCGATTCGTACGGATTTTCGCCGCCGCTGCAGCCGAAATTGATCGCCACGTATCGCACGCCGGGCGCGGCGCTGATGGTGTCGCGCGGAATCGATCGAGATCGCGCCGTGGATGAAAGCGGCAATCAGCTTGCCGTGTTCGGGCGGCGAGGCGCGCGTCCGCTCAATCGCGAAGAAGCGGAGCGGCTCTATTTGCGCGGCGGCCAGCTTTACACGGTGACGGATGCGCCGCCGAGCGCGCCGCTGGCGATGGGCTCGAACGCCGCAACGCCCGGTGAATCCGCCGCGACGATGCTCGGCAATTGGCTCGATCGTTTGCGCACGCTAGTGCGTTAGCCGCCCGCACCAGGGCCGCTTGCGGTTGGAGCGTGGTGCAATCCCGACAGTAGGTCGTCGATAGAGGCGTGGCCCGGCGCGAATTTCCGCAACGTGGGATCGTGATAGGTGTGGCATTCAAAGCAGCGCGCTTCGGCGGATTGCGGATTTTGGTTGTGGCATTGGCGGCACGTCGCGATTCCCGGCACAAGAATATCCGAGCTTTGCTGACTGGTGCGCGCTCCGGCGTGGCAGCTTTCGCAGGTCACGAGCTGGTGCCGCGCGTGATCGAATCTTGCGTGCGGGAAATAGCGGAGCGTGATGTTCGATGGCGCGACGCTTGGCAGCGCGGCGCTGAGCGACGCGAGCGTCGTCATCGCGAAATCCGGCGGCGCCGCGGGCGCCGGCGATTGGCCCGGCGCAAAATTCAGCGCGTGGCATTCCTTGCAGGTCTTGCGCCACAAAAGGTCTTCGGCCTCGGCAGTGTGTTCGGCGACCCACTCGGTCGGCGTCAGCAGGCGATAATCGGCGGCGACCGGCTGGCGCGGCAGATCGCGATTCGGTTGGCGCAATTCGCGCAGCTCCGCGGGATGCGCGGCGATGTACGCCTGGAATTTCGCCCCGACGAATGCGTGAATTCGCTCCGGCGTGTCGTGCGGAACCTGATCGGCGAAGCGCTTATCGAATTGCAGTGTATGGCACGATGCGCACGTCGCGGCGTAAGTCGCGGGCGCCATCGCAGTTCCGGCGCTTAAGGTGCGTGCGAGGCGATGGCAATCGCCGCAGACGAGTTGCACACGCCCGTTTGGCCCCGTCAGATTGGCCTGCATGTGCAGGGCGTGATTGAATCGAATCGTCGTCGGATCGGCGGCGCCGGATCGCAGCGCGGCGAACTCGGGATGGTCGCTCGAAAAACTTGCAATATGCGTGAAATAGTGCGCCGGTCCGGCGCGCGTTTCGAGATTGGCGTGGCATTGCGTGCAATTCGCGTCGCTGACTTCGGCGAGGCGAATCGCGCCGCGATGATCGGCGTGGCAGCTTGCGCAGGATGGCGTGAACATTTGCGCCGCCTGATGAATCGGGCCGTCATGGCAATCGAGGCAAGCATGATCGGAAACTTCGCGGCGGAAGAAAACGCCGGTGACCATGACGTGGCACGCGCCGCAGCGATTTGAAAACACGGCGTGCGCGGCGGACAATTTTCCGGCGGAATAGACGGCGTCGTCGCGGCGCGCGGCGTGCCAGCCGATCCACGCCAGCGCCAGGGCGAGCGCCGCGAGCGTCAGGCGGAATCGCCACTGGCGCAGCGGGGCCGCGCGGCGGAAATAATTCAGATCGATTCGCTGCGCGAGTTTTTTTGTTGTGCGCGTGCGCGGCAACGAGGTCTCCTAATATCGCAGCGCCACGACGGCGTGCACTGCTCCGAGCAAAATGAGCGCGATGGACAGCGGCACGTGCACCAGCAGCCACGCATGCAGCCAGCGATGCAGCCGCGCTTGGCGCGTCAATTGGCGCGCTTCTTCGCAAATATTTTCCAGATCGTCCACGGCGTCGCGAAGTTCCGTCGGCACAAGAAGCCGCACGCCGGCGAATGCGCGTTCGGCTTGCGCGCGGTCGACGAGCGCGGCGCGTCCCGGCGCGTGATCGAGATACGGCTTGACCTCGCGCTCGTAAAACGTCACGAGCGCCGCCGCGGGCTCGATGCCTTGTGCCGCGGCGCCCTGTTCGTCGGGGTTTTCGGGCATGGCGATTGTTTTGGCGCGCGCGATTCGTTCCGCGGCTTCTGCGCGAAGTTGCGCGCGCACGTGATCGATTTCCTCGTAGATGGTTTCGAGCGGGACCTCGCGCGTCATTGTGGCGGGCATAAAATGTTGCAACGCCGCGCCGAAAAGTCCGCTGGCGACCACGATGATCAGAAGCCACAGCAGCACCGTTGTCAGCGGGCCGCCGCTCCGGAATCCCGCGTGAAATAAAATCAGCGGCAGGCTAAGCAGGCCGAGCCACAAATGGCCGCGCATCCACGTTTGCGCGCGGCCGAGGCGCCACACAGGAACTTTTTTGCGCGCGCCGAGCAGCGCGGCAAAAATCATGAACGCGAAGCCCACGATTCCAAATCCCAATCCAAGCGGCGTGCCGCCCATCGGCGCCGCTGACGCGGCGGGCCGGCCGAGCGCATACAGCACCGCCGCCGTGCCGAGAATTGCGCACGACGCGATGAGCCAGCCCGTGTGCGTGCGGTCAATTCGCATTCAGCGCCGCTCGCGATTTCATTTCGCGTCTCGCGCATCTCGCGCGGACGATGCGCCGACGAGCGCGCCGAAAAAGTGGCGCGGCTCGACGCGATGCGCCGCGTCGTGCGGGCAGGCATAAACGCAACTCGGCTCGGCGTGATCGGTGCAGAGATCGCACGACGTGGCTTTCTTGCGGACCACGGCGCGCTTGCGGCCGGGATGATCGGGATCGTCGGCCTGCACCGTGAACGGATGCAGATTGATGTTTCCGTACGGGCAATTCTGCGCGCAAAGGCCGCAGCCGATGCACCAATCCTCGATGATCACTTCAAGTGAATTGCGCCGGCGAATCGAGCCGACCGGGCAACCCACCATGCACAGCGGATCGCGGCACTGGCGGCACGACGTGGCCACGAGATATTTGTCGAATCGCAATCCTTCGCGGATCAGGCGCGTCACGCCGTCGTGCGCGTCGGCGCAGGCGTTCACGCAGGCATCGCAACGCGTGCATTTCTCGAGATCGAGAACCAGGAGACTTTGCGCTTCCATCAATCCTTGCGCGAGAAAACTTTCCAGCGGCACACTCCCGAGCACCGCCATGCGTTCGTGATTGGCTTGCTCGCGCTCCTGCGCGACGGCTTCGAGGCCCGCGCGCACGGACGGGAAGCGATCGACCATGGCGCGGAATTCGTCGCCGGGAATGCGCACAACTTCGGCGTGATCGAGCGCCGTGCATGTGGCCGTGCGCGCGCCTCCGCCGAGCAAACCGATTTCGCCGAAATAATCGCCGCGGGAAAGATACGCGAGCACAAGCTCGCCGCCGGCGTGCCGCTCGGAAACTTTTACGAAGCCCAAGCGCACGAGATAAAAACTGTCGGCCGGTTCGCCCTGACGGCAAATCACCTGGCCGGGCGCGAAGCTCGCGAGCTCGACGCGCTCGCGCAGCCGGTCGAGAAATTCCTTGTCCAGCGCGCGGAACAGCGGCACGTTGCGCAGATGATCTTCGAGCGCGCGCTGGCGGTAGGTGCGATCGAGCTGCGCGCGCAGTGTTTTGTTTTTGCGCATCGTGTCCAGGACGTTGCGCAGCATTTCGAGCACGGTGCAATCGGTCTCCGCGCGCACGGTGGCCGAGCGCGGATAAAAATTCATGCAGGTCATTTCGCCGAACAGTTCGCCGGGGCCGAGTTCCGCAACGGGGTGGTTGTAATCGAGATCGACCGGCGCGTCGATGGGAATCGAGCGGCGCGTGACGTCTTCGGCGCGATGATCGCTCGCGCGGCCAACCAGAAAACTTCCGAGGCGGCTGATGAATCCGCGCTCGCCGCCCGCGGTTTTTACG
>Ga0182015_10003436_pt1 | contig 17800 bp, 16 predicted proteins | sample 712P3MmetaG_FD_120478 | JGI IMG/M metagenome (GOLD analysis project Ga0182015, IMG submission 120478) | Permafrost microbial communities from Stordalen Mire, Sweden - 712P3M metaG | ecosystem: Environmental > Terrestrial > Soil > Wetlands > Permafrost | place: Sweden: Stordalen | collected...
CTGGTTGCTGCTCAAGGTTTTCGCCAGCGGTTGCACGGCCTTGACTGGCGTGGAAGCGGTCAGCAACGGCGTGAAGGCTTTCCGGGAGCCCACCGTGAAAAACGCACAGCGCAGTCTCACTGCGATTATTTTTCTGCTGGCGGTGCTGCTGGCCGGAATCTCTTATCTCGTAAAGACTTATGAAATCGCGGCGACAGATCCGGGTCAGCCCGGCTACCAGAGTATTCTCTCCATGCTCACCGCCGCGGTTTTCGGCAAAGGCTTATTTTACTATCTGACGATCGGCTCCATCCTGGTCGTTCTCTCTCTGTCCGCCAACACCGCCTTCGCTGATTTTCCTCGTCTTTGCCGCGCCATTGCGCAAAATAACTACCTCCCCCATGTCTTCGGCTATCGTGGGCGCCGGCTCGTCTACACCTACGGCATCGTGGTCCTGGCAGTGCTCTGTGGCGGCGTTCTCATCCTTTTCGGTGGCGTCACGGACCGGCTTATCCCGCTTTATGCCATCGGCGCTTTTATGGCCTTCACGCTCTCCCAAGCCGGCATGGTCATGCATTGGCGAAAAAATCGCGGCCCGCAGTGGGTGAAGAGCGCTCTCGTGAACGGACTCGGCGCCCTCGTCACCGGCATTACCACCGGCGTCGTGCTGGTTGCGAAATTCGCGGAAGGGGCATGGATTACGCTGCTGTTCATTCCCTTAATGATTGTTATCTTCGCCATTGTCCGCCGTCACTATCACTCCGTGAAAGTGCTTACCAGCTGCAAGATTCCCGTCGACGCGGCAGCTCTCAGCCAACATCCCATTGTGGTCGTTGCCATCGACCGCTGGAGCAACATCACGCGCCAGGGAATTGAATTTGCCGCCCGGCTTTCCCCAGAAGTGATCGCCTTGCACGTCGATCCCAGCGAGCACGCCGAATTGCTCGAAGACGACTGGGAACACTATGTCGCGCAGCCTTTCCGTGCGGCAGGCAAGGAGCCACCCCAACTCCACCTGCTGCCGTCGCCTTACCGCTTTGTCATCGTTCCCATCGTGCAGTTCATTCTTGACCTTTCGAAAAAAAATCCCGGTCGCAACATTGTTGTGGTCATACCGGAGCTGGTCGAGGGCCGATGGTATGAATACTTCCTGCACAATCAGCGAGGCCGCCTTCTGGAATGGGTGCTTCTCGCCCGCGGCAATGAGCGCATCTTCACCGTGAGTGCGCCCTGGTACATCGGGCAACGAGCCTGATTCCCACTTGGAAAGCGGCGAAATCCAGGTTGGCACCTGCACCCTTGGCCGGGGAGCCACCCTTAGCGACGGATCGCCTGAATGCGGAACGAGTAACCGATCCCCATGAGGTGATCCACTGCGGCCGACGACAGGCCCACGCCGACATGGAAGTCAATCTGTTGCTGTTTGGCGATCTTTAGGGCTGTTCCAAAGTGCAGCAAGTGCCGCGGCCCACCAGCTTCGGGAAAGTCACCTGCGTATTCGATGAACGCATCCCAGGGTTTTGTCAATTGCCGATCTAACAGGAACGTGGATTCGCCGGTCAGATTTCGCATGCGGCCCTGAGTAGGCCAATACACCGAGAACATTCCGGCCGCCGTCCAGTTGGCGGACAGCGCCCGCGACCAGGGTAGCTGGAATCCCGGATCGTACCCGCCGCTGGACACGGTGTTGGCGCCGGTCGGAAAACTGAGGAACAGGATCACGGACACATCGAACTTACCCGGTGTGGGGCCAAGCTGCTGTTTTACTCCCAGGGCAAAGTCGCCGAATCCCGAGCCGGGGTTGCCGCCAGTGGTGAGGTTGTAGAAATAGTCGGGCACCGTGAAACGCAATTCCGTCCTCTTGGCGACACCAAAACGTACTAAGCTCTCCGGGCCGTCTAAGACACTCTGCCCCTGGCTGCGAGTTTCAAGGAAGCCGTTCTCCGCCTGAAGACTGCCGATTGGGACGACAACGCTGGAGTTTGTGACTGCCGGGCGATCGGTGGCGATGGGTTCCGCAGTGTCAACTCCCGGTGGCTGATCTTGACCATGTAATGGCAGCACTCCGGCCAAAACGAAAGCCAGTAGCGCAGCGAAAATTCGAGCAAGCATTGGCCGAGTGGACAGTCGCGCGTTGTCCCAGCCGACACAGTAGCACAACGCGAGTCCCGCCCAACGATGCAGCAGGCGATGAGTGCCATGAAAACAGACCAAGAACTCAGGCTCCCCCTTCTCCTGACACTTCGGCGATGGAAGGGGAACTCGGCAATAATCCACCTGAGACGAAAGAGCACTGCTGGAACGCCCTCACCCATAACTGTGGTGGACAGGCCGTGCCACTTCCTCTCGTTGAGATTTGCCAATCCAACCGAGGCTCGATCGCACTCAGTTTCAGGCGAGCAACTCAGTCCGATCGATGCATCTCTTCGGTCCGCAACGGCGATCATGATGGTTGGTTCGAACTCCCCGCGAACGAGTGTCGCCGCTCAGTTCGGGGCGCTAGGATCTGACGCCCCGGGGGGCCCGTGGCTCGGTTACAGCCGTGTCCAATCGTGCTGCGAGCGCGGCGAAGGCGGGCGTGGGGCCGTTCCAGCGTAACTGGTCGACGTCGTCGAAAAGCGCGATGTCGGTTCGGAGCGTGGCGAGGGTTCGAAAAAGTACAGCGCGGTCCCGCTCGCGGGAGAGCGTATCTGCAAGGGCGCTCGCATTGGCGGCCTTCACGTGCCACTCGCGGTAGTCCGTAGGAATCGATTCAAGATGTCCAAACTTCGCCAGGACGGCCGCGGACGACTTTGCACCCCAGCCTGGCAGTCCGGGATAACCATCCGCCGCGTCGCCCACCAGTGCCAGGTAGTCGGGGATCGATGCCGGCGAGACGCCGAATTTCTGAACTACACCAGCCTCGTCTAAAGTAAGGCGCGTCCGGCGATTCAGTTGGACAACCCGCGTGCCGCACACGCTTTGGGCGAGATCTTTGTCCGGCGTGCATATGATCACGCGTTCGACACGCGTATCTCGAGAGGCAGCGACCGCCGCTGCGGCGAGCGCGTCGTCCGCCTCGAACTCCACCATCGGCCAGACGACAATGCCCGCGGCTGACAGGGTGTGCTCGAGCAGTTGGAATTGCGCCAGCAGGTCGGGTTCGACGCCTTCGGCCGTTTTGTAGCCTGGCCAGAGTCCGTTGCGAAACGATTCGATGACGTGATCGGTCGCAACGGCGATGTGCGTGGCTTCGTTCTTGAGCAAACCCAGCATGGAAGTGAGGACGCCTCGGACCGCGGCGACCTCCCTCCCGTCCGTATCCCGTGCGGACGGCAGCGCGTAATAGTGCCGGAACAGTTCGTATGTGCCGTCGACTAGATAGATGTCCAGGGAGCAGCTCCAGAATAACCCTATAAGACCAGCGCCCTTCAATCAACAGCCTGATCGGAATTCGATGTACATGCAGCCGGTGAGGCCCTTTTTAGGCTGCTAGAGCGCCCCGGCACGGCCCTATTCTCTGAAGGGCGATTGGCAGTCCGGTTTCAAAAACTCCATCGAGCGAACGCCATGCGATCACACACCCATGAGGCGGCGAAAGCGGCTTGACTTTCTCAACAGGCGAAAACGTGGCTGCGAGACCGGCATCTTCCACCGCAAGGGACTGGCATGAGATTTTCAAGGAAACAAGCGGACAAGAAGTGTGCCGGAATGAAGGTTATCGCCTCCGACATCGGCTAAGTCACCGCCTTCTTCTCAAACTGCCGCAGCCCCACGAGCAGCAGCAAAGTGTCAAAGAAAAGCAGCGCAATGATCACAGCGGTGATTGATAAATGCTCGAACTGCGGAGCCAAAGTGGCGCGCATTCCTTCGCTGGCATACACCAGCGGGTTGATGAGCACAGCCTTTTGCAGGATCGGGAAGGGTTTCAGAGCGCTCCATGGGTAGTACGTGCAACCAAAAAAAATCATGGGCGTAATCACCATACCGAACATCAGCCCAATATGCTGCTGATTGATGCTGCACCCTAAGGCCAGTCCACCGCATGCGGAAAAGATCGCTACCAGCACAATGATCGCAGCGAAGGTCAACGGCGCGTGAATACTAATCTCAACTCCGGGACGAAGCACCAGCCACGCTAGCGGGATCACAATCAGGCCGGCGACCAGCGCTTGCAGTATTCCGGCGATGACTTTCTCGATCGCGATCCAAGCTACGCCGATCGGGGCGAGCAGGCGGTCTTCGATTTCGCGGGTCCACTGAAACTCAGCGATGAGCGGCATGGCTACCGCCCAAATTCCAGTGAAGACCATGCTGATCGCGATAATGCCTGGGAGCAGAAGGCTTTTATACGCGGCCGGCATATAACCGCTGCCCACCATCACGCGGCCGAAAATGAAAACAAAAAGCAACGGCTGCAGGAAGGTCTGCAGAAAAAGTTGAAGCGCGTTACGCCGGGCCACGTGAGCGTCGCGCGCCAGCATCGCGCCGAAGGTTTTCCAGTTCAATCGCGCAGGCTCCTTCCGGTATGGTGCAGGAACAGATTTTCTAAACTCGGCTCAGAAATGTGAACGTCCGACAATTCCGCGCCTGAATTTGCAGCCAAGGCGGCAATTTCGGGAATGAGAGAACCGCCGCGGTCCGCATAGACGTCAGCGCCCGTGCTGTCCGCAGCGCGCACCTCGCGGACTCCAGCCAGCGATTGTAAACGCTCGAGCAGATCCGCAGTCTGATTCCCGAAACGAAGGCGCAGCAGGAAACCTCCGGGGATCGATGCCTTCAACTCGACCGGTGTACCCAGGGCAATCACATGGCCGTGGTCAATGATGGCCAAGCGCTGGCACAGCGCGTCGGCTTCGTCCATGTTATGGGTAGTCAGCAGGACGGTTTTTCCCGCCTGGTGGTATTCGCGAATGATCTCCCACAACAGAATCCGGGTTTGAGGATCAAGCCCGGCGCTCGGCTCGTCGAGAAATAGAACCTGCGGATCGTGCATCATGGCGCGGGCAATCGAGAGCCGCTGCATCATGCCTCCGGAAAATCCGCGCACCATCTGGCTGGCGCGCTCGGTGAGCTTGAACTTCTCAAGCAACGCGTCGGCGCGCTCATTTCGTTGCTTTGATCCAATCCCGAAGTAGGCGGCGTGAAAAATGAGAATCTCGCGCGCCGTCAAAGAAAAATCTAAATTGGGACGCTGCGGCACAACCCCGATCAAGTGCTTCACCCGGGCCGGTTCCTTCCACACGTCGTGCTCGCCAATCCAGGCTTGGCCGGAGGTTGGCCGAACCCGGGTGGTAAGGACTCCGACCGTGGTGGATTTGCCCGCGCCGTTTGGGCCAAGAAGGCCGAAAATCTCTCCGGGAAGAACGTCGAGCGAAAGTCCGTCGAGGGCGGGGATTTGGGCCTTTGGCTGCTTACCGCCTTTGGCATCGGCACGCGCAATAAAACCACCCGCCGCGGCTAACGGTGGAGAAGAGCTATATACTTTGCGCAGATCCGAAGTGCGAACGCCAACGGCCATGCAGAAAAGTCCCCAACCTGTCAGCAGTGTGAAGTTCTTCGGAGTATATCTCAGGCAATAGCTCTGATCGAATCCCTGTCGAACCGGGGCGCTAGCAAGGGGAAAGTCCTCGTACAGGGAGCTCGAGACTGCTTCGTCATCGGAACAGTCGCTGATGAAGATGTGGGCCTGGCGATTGGGACTCCCTAGAGTCACTCTTACAGGGGCCTCGGCCGCTTTGTCTATTGCTGCTGTTGCTCTTCGGCCAACTGCGATTGTTGGTTTTCGTCAAGAAACTGGGACCATTCTTCGTCGGCCGCAAACTCCTCGTCGGGCGGGAGCACCGCTTCCGACGGCGTGACCCGAACTCGAACCTGCAGTTGCGTGTCAGCTTTTCCCTTCATCACGCCCATGGTGGGTGGAACGTCGGCATAATCGCGTCCGATCGCGGTGCGAATGTGCTGAGCGCCTGCGAGCTGATCGATCGTTGGATCAAGACCTACCCAGCCAACGCCTGGCAAAAGGGCTTCCACCCAGGCGTGCGTCGCGCCATCCGCCGAGGAGTGCGCATCTCCGCTGAGGTGGTAAAGATATCCGCTGACATAGCGGCAAGGAATTCTGGCATTTCGAGCCAGTGCGATCATGATATGGGCAAAATCCTGACAGACGCCCTGCCGTGACTGAAGCGCATGCTCAATCGGAGAATTTACCGCTGTGCTTTTCTTTACGTAGCTGAAACTACGATGCACGCCCGAGGAAATATCCCGGAGGAATGCCAGAGGACTTCGCCCATCTCTTTGCGCCGCTCCGATCTCGCTTGCCAGGTCTTCAAGCGCGGGTGATGAGCGTGCAAAATGACTCGGCATCAGCATATCCCAGTAATCGTTTTCCTCGACGAGCTGTTCCAAATCTCCCCAGCCGTCGTACTCCATGACTTCTGGAACCGCTGGCAAGTCCTCAATATTTACCAGAGCATCGGAGATGATCGTGAGCTGGCCATGGCGGGAGGGCAAATCGAAGTGGTGCACAAGATTGCCGTAGGAATCGGTATAGCCAAAAATGCGGGCGCGGGGATTGACCGATAGTTGAAAGACAAAGCAGCGCTGGTTGCCTTCACTTCTGGGGTGCATGCGAACTTCCATCATGCTCTGCCAGACGAATTGGCTGTACCGATAGCGCGTAAAATGGCGAATGGCATAGAACATTAGCTTTCGAAAGCCACCTCGATCGGATAATCGATATACACCTCGTGCACTGCCGCATGCAGATCGCGACACTGCTCGATGATTTGGGCCAGGTATTTGTGCAAATTGCGAATGACTTCTGATATCTGTACATAGGCCACCATCGAGCGCAAACGGCCGATTAACCTTTCGATTGATTCTGTCCTGCGACTCAACGAAAGGTTGCTGATCGAAGTCAGCGCCTCGTGCATTCTGTCCAGCGAATAGCGAACCGAATAAGGGAACTCTGGCTTGAGCAGGAGGAAGTTCGCGATCCGTTCTGGTTTGAGTTCCGCCGTGCAGGCCTTGCAATAAGCCTCAAAGGCGGCACAACTGCTTAACAGGCCTACCCAATCCAAATCATCCGCATGCTTGTCGACCACAAAATAAGCATCCAGCAAAACGCACAGATTGCACGCCCTCTCGATATATTTGCCGAGCTGGATAAAGTGCCAAGCCTCATCGTGATTCATGGTGGCGGCAGTAACGCCGCTAAACCGATAGGACCCTTCGTGAACCAGACTCACCACTCGCATGGCGCCTGCGTCGTCGTTGGGTTCGAGCTCAGAGCCGGTCACGTCGTGAAAGAGGCGATTCAGGTGCTCCCACATCTCCGAGCTGATTTCCTCGCGGACTTGGCGGGCATTTTCGCGGGCTCCGCTTATGCATTTCACAATCGAAAACGCACCTTCCGGATCCGCCACCAACAGGAATAACGCCCGCTGCGGATCGACGTTGCTGGACGCAGCCCCGGGAGCTAGCGAGGAAACCGCGCGGAACCAGCGCTCTTCCGTGGAAAACTTGGCGGGATTCAGAATCAAACCGTAAGTCGCTTTCAGCACACGCGAGGCATTATCGGCCCGCTCGAAATAGCGGCTCATCCAATACAAACTGTCGGCTACTCGTGAAAGCATGGATCGGGTCACCCAATTCTTCCAATCTCAATTTTGCAAGACCCACGTGTCTTTCGAGCCTCCGCCTTGAGACGAATTCACCACCAGGGAGCCCTTTCGCAACGCCACTCGCGTAAGGCCCCCGGGAACAATCGTAATTTTGTCGCCGTAGAGAACATAGGGCCGAAGATCGACGTGACGTGGTTCAATGGTTCCATCCACAAAACACGGTGCCGTCGAGAGGTTGATCGTCGGCTGCGCAATGTAGTTTCTCGGTTGTGCGTAGATCTTTTCTCGAAATTCCGAGCGTTGTTCCTCCGTGCTATGCGGGCCAATCAACATGCCGTAACCACCCGATTCGCCGACCGCTTTTACCACGTACTCATCCAGCCTCTGGCAGACGTGGTCACGTTGACCAGGATCGGACATCAACAGCGTTTCGACGCCTTCAAGAATGGGATCCTGGTCGAGATAGTAGCGAATGATTTTGGGTACATACGCATAGATAGCCTTGTCGTCGGCGACACCCGTTCCAAGCGCGTTGGCAAAGGCTACGTTTCCGGCGCGATAGGCATTGAACAGGCCCACAGCACCGAGGTCGGAGCCGTGTTCGAAAACCAGGGGGTCGAGATAATCGTCGTCGATTCGCCGATAGATGACATCCACGCGCTGCAGACCGAAGGTTGTCCGCATATAAACCACATTATCGTGGACCACGAGATCCCGTCCCTCGACGAGTTCAATTCCCATTTGGCGTGCCAGGTACGTATGCTCAAAATAAGCAGAGTTGTAGGAGCCGGGTGTGAGTAAAACGACGGTTGGCTCAGAACGGCCTTCGGGAGCCAGGGATCGCAGGGTCGACAGAAGCACCTGGCTGTACTGCTCAATCGGTCGCACGCGGCATTTTTGAAACAGCCCGGGAAATATTTGCTTCATGACTCTGCGGCTGGTGAGCATGTAAGATACGCCGCTGGGCACACGGAGATTGTCCTCCAGAACCACGAAGTTCCCTGCTGGATTTCGGATCAGATCCGTACCGACCACCGTGATGTAGACGTCGCGGGGCACCTTGATACCGCGCATTTCTCGGCGGTAGTGTTTGCAGGTATAGAGAATGCTGCCGGGCACGACGCCGTCTCGAATGATTTTTCCCTCATGGTAGACATCCTTGAGGAAGAGATTCAGCGCTGTGATCCGCTGGATCAGTCCGCGCTCGATTCTTTCCCATTCTGTCGCCGTGATGATCCTGGGCAGCAGATCGTGAGGAAAAATCCGCTCCGTGCCTTTGTCATTTCCATAAACCGTGAAAGTAATTCCCTGGTTGAAGAACGATTGATCAGCCTCGTGTTTGCTGCGACGTAACTGGTCAGGCCCCAGGTTCAAAAGCAGGTTATGGAGCGGACGATATTGTCGTCGCGGATGGTCGACGGCACTGTACATCTCGTCGTAAGCGCCGTTGAGTTCGTAGCGGTGAAGGGCTTCCGCACCGCTATGATCGGAGGCATCCATTTCTATAATCATAACTGCCGCTTTCAACGCCCCGCTAGCATACCGCACTAAACGGGAGTCGATGATCAGGAAAAGCGATGAGCGTCATCGAAGAAACAGCGCGGACCTGGTCGAGCGATCCTATGCCCTTGATCGGGCCACTTCTCTGGTGCTTTCGGTGGGGTTTTCGTTGCCCGAAGATTGGAATTCAATGTCCGGTAACTGCTCGACGGCCCGCCGAAGGGATTGCTGCCAACTCGAGTGGATCAGGTTTAGGTCCCTGTCTCCGGCCGAAACCCGCCGATATCGCGTAATTTGCAGGCTATCTTTCTTGTACAACAACAGATCGAAGGGAGGACCTACGGTGACGTTCGAGCGCATGGTCGCGTCGAGTGAGAGGAGAGCATATTTCGCTGCTACCTCGAGAGAGGTTGTGGGCTGGATACCGCGGTCCAGGATCGGGCGGCCGTATTTGCACTCACCCAGTTGCAAGTATAAGGAATCTTCCGTGGCCGCGAGAGGATTTCCTTGGGGATAAATCAGGTACAGGTTTGGTGGTTGCCCCCGAACCTGTCCTCCGAGCAGCAGATGAACATTGAAGCTGAAGGAATCGCGCTCCAGCGCAGCCCGGTCAATATCCGAAATTCTGCGGACGCAGTCGCCCACCATGCGGGCCGCGTCATAGAGAGAGTTGGCTCGGGCAAGTCCTCGTCCGGAATCGAAGTCGTCGCTCAGTAAAGTGATTACCGATTGGCTGATGGAGAGGCTGCCGCTGGTCAGAATTACAAACACGCGCTCTCCGGGCAGAACGAACCGATACATTTTGCGACAGGTGTTGACCTGATCAAAACCTGCATTGGTCCTCGAATCGGAGGCCAGTACCAGGCCTTCCTGCGTCGCAATTCCCAAACAATAGGTCACTTTGTTCCCTGGAGTGAAGCTACCGCATCATACACCGATTGCTGCGGCCGAATTTGTGATCCAGGCCAGCTAAAAAAATGTGGAAGATCGACAGATTCCGTGTTAGTTTCTGCATCTCACCTGCGCTAGTACCCGAGCATGCATGAGGGGACCTGAGATTTTATGATGATTCGCCTTGGCTACGACATGCATTTTGAAACGGCGGGGGAAGTCCCGATCGTGACCCTGCTGAATGTACACCCCTCGCGAAAAAAGGACTTACGAGAGGCCGACGAACTGCAGACCGATCCGCTGGTAAACGTCGAGAACTATGAAGACATCTTTGGCAATCATGCTTGCCGGTTGGTCGCGCCGCCCGGCAAAATTCGGTTCCAGAATTCCACCCTCATTGAGGACTCCGGAACGCCTGACGCGGAAGGGCCGGATGCAGCCGAGATTCCCGTCAATCAACTGCCCCTGAATGTCTTGCCTTACCTTATGAACAGCCGGTATTGCGAAGTGGACCTGTTATCGAACACTGCCGCGGAACTATTTTGGAATGCTCCCAGAGGGTGGAAGCGTGTTCAATCAGTGTGTGACTGGGTGCATAGCAAGGTCACTTTTGGATACGAGTTTTCCAGCCCAATTCGCACCGCTCTGGGGGTTTATACCGAGCGAGTCGGAGTTTGCCGCGACTTTCAGCACCTGGCTATTACCTTCTGCCGAGCTCTCAACATTCCCGCGCGTTACGCAACCGGATACCTGGGTGACATAGGGGTGATCGTGGCCCCGAGCCCGATGGACTTCAGCGCCTGGTTTGAAGTTTATCTGGGAGATCGTTGGTGGACGTTCGACGCCCGACACAATGTTCGGCGCATCGGACGCGTGTTGATGGCCGCCGGCCGAGATGCGACCGACTGTGCGATCACGACCTCCTTCGGAAAAGCGAGGTTGACGAACTTCCAGGTCACCACCGACGAGGTACAGGAGTCGGGAGCGGCGAGAATCGGTAAGTGACTACCAAGCTGCTGTATTCACACTGACTTTAGCCGACGTCACTAGAGCGATGGAAGCGGCAATTGGAGTCTCCGCGGTGGGACATTCTGATTCAGCCGAAAGAAGTTGTTTGGATCATAGTGCGTCTTAACCGCGACCATACGGTCCCATCGTTCCTGATAGGCCTCGGGCACGCGATCCTGCTCATCGCCGCTCATGAAATTTATGTAGACCCCCGGCTTCATGGCCGGTCGCAGTTTGCTGAACCATCCGCGAATCCAGGAAATATTGCCGGCATCCGCGGACGCTTCCGACCAGTTGGCCAGCAAATTCATGATGAAAGGAGCGCTGCGATCGCCGAATGCGGTCTCGTCCGCGGCGATCCGCGACGCCGCGCCACCGAGATAGGCCAGTTCAATCTGGGTTTCTGATGAGGGAAGAGTGGCCGCTGCCTCCAACATTCGATCAATACTGCCGTCGTCGAGGCGGGCGAAATAACCCGATTTGGTGTAATAGCGCCGGCCATGCGGGAAATCGGAATCCGCCATGGTTTGTAAATCTAGGAACGACACGATCTTCGTGCTCACAGAATCCGGACGGCACAGAGAGAGCGCGCGCTCCAGATATGGACGCCCGGCTTCGGGCTCACCCGTCCAAATCAAGGAATTGCCGGCCACTGGCCGTCCGCGGAGCCCGATGGGTACCTTCTTTGTATGGGGGGCGAGACGTAGATCAATGTTCCACTTCAAGTGGAGTGGCGCGTCGGCCATGAAGTCTCTCCAGCGTTCAAGGAGCCGGCGAATATCGGCCTCGGGCGACAGTCCTTCCGCGAGCACCACAGAGGTAAGGGGATGGAGTTTCAATTCGAATTCGGTCACCACTCCGAAGTTACCCCCGCCTCCTCGCAAGGCCCAAAATAAATCCGGGTTCTGTTTTCGATTGGCGTGTACGACGGAACCATCCGCAGTTACAAGAGTGAATCCCTCGACGTTATCGCAGGACAATCCGAATCGCCGGGTGAGCCATCCGGTTCCTCCGCCCAGGATGAGTCCGGAAGCGCCGGTATGAGAGACGACGCCGGAAGGAAAGACCAGCCCTGCTTTTTGCGTTGCGGTATCGATCGATCCCAACAGACAGCCGCCGGCGATCTTGGCCCGGCGGGCCTCGGGATCGACACTGACCTGGCGCATTGTCGATAGGTCAATCACCAAGCCGCCATCGCAGGTGCCGAAACCGGCAAGACTATGCCCTCCACAACGGACTGCGGTCAGAATGCCGGTCTCAGAGGCGGCTCCGACTGCGTTTTGCACATCGCTTACATCTGCGCAGCGCGCAATAAGGCCTGGGGTGCGAGCTACCATGCCGTTCCAAATAGCGCGGGCCTCTTCGTAGCCACTTTCGCCAGGGCGTAGCAAATCTCCTTTGAATCGCCGGTGGAGCGAAGAGTAAACCTCCTCGCTGGCTTCGACCATCTCGCGCTCTTTTCGCGGAATGTTTTTTTCTGCCGACAATGATTTCGCTCTGCTAAACAGGGTTGTGCCGCCGGCTTCGCAGGTAGAAAAGAGAAATGAAACCCAAGAAAACAGAAAATGCGGGAACCGACCATTGCAATCCATCGACGAAGAAGGTTGTAACCGAAATCGCAAGAAGCAACAGAATCCCGACCACGGTGAAAAAGGGGTGACACCGCAGACGCATCGGCAACCTCAATAAGCTCTCGCTGGTGATGGCTCTGCGAAAACGAAGGTGGGTGTTAAGGATCACCAGCCACACGAAAAGCATTCCGGCGACTGCGGTCCCATAAAGCATGAGGAACGCATTCTTAGGGGCAAAGATGGCCAGCAGAATGGCCGCGATAATCCCCGCGGTGGAAGCCAGCAGTGCACGATGCGGCACCCCGTTGCGGCTCACCTTGCCCATCCATGCGGGGGCATAGCCTCCCCCGCCCAGAGAGAACAGCATTCGAGTTGAAAGGTAAAGGTTCGTATTCACGCTCGATAGCGCCGCCGTAAGCACGACGAAGTTCATGATCGCAGCGGCGAAGGGTATATGCGCCGCCGCGAATGCGGTTACAAAAGGGCTGCCAGAAAGCGCCGATGCACTGCTGGTCTGGTTCCAGGGAACCATGGTCACCATAATCGCAATCGCCAGCACATAGAACAAAATGAGCCGCCAAACAATGCTCCGCATGGCATGCGGAATGGTGCGTTCCGGATGCTCAGCCTCTCCCGCGGTGACGGCGATGATTTCCACTCCCATGTAACTGGTGACCGTGATGGTGAGCGAAAGCCATACTCCTTTCCATCCCGCCGGCAGAAATCCCCCGCGCTGAGTGAGATTGCCCAAGCCAATCGCGCTCCGGGAACCAAAGCCGGAAATCAACCATAGTCCCACAACGATGAAGGCGACGATCGCGGCCACTTTGATCATGGCAAACCAGTACTCGAACTCACCCAGGCGGTTCACCTGCATGGAATTGAGTGCCACCATGGCGGATGAAACCAACACCACCCAAATCCATTGCGGAACCGTCGGAAACCAAAAAGAAATGTAAATGCCGGCGGCCGTGACCTCGGCGCCGATCGCAATGATCTGCGCAACGCCGTAAGTGGCTCGAACCGTAAAACCTGCCCAGGGATTAAGGTACTTCTCTGCGTAAACTCCGAAGGCGCCAGCGACCGGATGGACGACCGCCATTTCCGCCAGGACATAGGACATGATTAGGGCAATCCCTGCTCCCAGGACATAGGAAACAATGACGGCGGGTCCAGCCAGGCGAATGGTTACACTGCTTCCCAAAAACAAACCGACACCGATGGCGCCGCCAATGGCCATCATGGTGAGCTGCCTTTGGCCCAAGCGGCGCTGGAGACCTTCCGCTTCCGGCGCCGGAGGCTTCTCACCGGCGAGCGTGGCCCCGACGGCGGAACGTGGTTGATCAGTCATAACTGCCAACACTGGCAGGGTCCAGGACCATGAGATCGATATTGTTCTTGAGAACTTCCGCGACCGCCTTCACATCTTCCAATGTGTTGTACACGTGGAACGATATTCGCAGGCCGTCATGACGGTTCGATGTGACGATACCGCTTTCAGCGAGTTTCTGCACCAGGCAGGTTGAATCTTTGCATTGCAATACCACCAGCGGCCCAGCGCTGCCCGCGGGCGTTTTGGCGCGAATGCCCAGGTCGCGGGCGCAGCTCAATAGCGCTTGCGTAAGTCTCTTGATATGGGATGCCACATTCTCCATGCCGATTGTTCGCAACAGCTCGAATCCGGGCACCGCCGCATACACATTGGGCACGGAAGGGGAACCGGATTCGAATCTTCGCGCGTTGGGCGATAGATCGATATGTTGGGGATCGAAGGCGAACGGATTGGTTTGCGCAAACCATCCGGTAATGGTCGGAACCAACTGTGAGATGAGGTCTTTGCGCACGTACAGGAAAGCGAGTCCGGGAGGGCCGAGCAGATATTTGAGAGTTCCGGTTACAAAAAAGTCCAGGTCCAGGACTCTTACGTCCACCTGGCGGGTTCCGCAGTCCTGGTAATCATCGAGCATTACGAGAGCGCCCGAGCGATGGGCGATTTGGGTGATGGCGTTTACCTCAGAACGAAATCCGTTCTTGAAGCAAACGTGCGTGAGCGGCACGATGAGCGTATTGCGGTCGACCATCTTCTCGTAGTGGACAGCCGGAATGCGGTCGCCTTCTGATCCCACAAATTGCACCTCGGCGCCTCGAACACGTTGCGCGAGCCAGACGTGCCCCATGGTGGGAAATTCGAACTCACCCATCACGACTTTCTTGCGTTCCCGGAAATTCAGCGCGCTGGCGACGCCATTGATAGCCGCCGAGACGCTGGTCACGATGGCAACCTCATCCGGGCTGGCGTTGATGAATTGCGCAAACGCGGTTCGCGCCTCCTCATACCGGTTTACCCACGTCTCCCACGGCGAGCCTTGCTCGTGCCAACTCGCAATGTAGTCCCCGAGACCGGTCTCGACGGCATCCGATAGCGCCCCCTGGGAGCAACTATTGAGATAGATTTTGCGTCGGAAGATGCTGAAGCGAGAACGAATCTCCTGGATTTGCTTGTCGGTCAGCATGAGTGTTCCTTGAGTGTCAGCGCGCCCAACCTATACCCCGCTCGAGCCCTCGTCAAGAGCGCACCTTGCACCTTTGAGGATAGAATGTGTTCTCTTCGTTTGCCGCCATAATAAAGAGTGCTTCAAGGGTCCGCGGCCGGGAGGCCCGGACGGGCGGCACGATATCAAGCATGACAGACCTATGCCGGTATCTTTGACTAACTCCAGGCTGATCTACGACGCTTTGAAGGAGTGCGACATCCGCCTGGTCTCAGCCCTGCCGGAGACCTGGTTGGTGCATCTCATCCGGTTGGCGGATGAGGACCCCGAGGTGATTCTGGTGCGACTGGCAAAGGAGGAGGAAGGGGTCGGCGTCTCAGCCGGGGCGCACTTTGCCGGGGTCAAGTCGGCCATGCTAATGCAGAACCACGGCTTGCTGGCATCCATGAACGGCATCGTCTCGTTCGCACATCTATACAAAATTCCACTCTTAATGCTGATCAGCTATCGCGGCTCCTTCGGCGAACGCGATCCGTGGCAAACGCAAGGCGGCAACGTCACTGAACCGCTCTTGCGGGCGCTCGGCATCCCTTATGTTTTCCTTGACGCGGTCGAGACCGTCAAAAAGCGCATCCGGCAGGCGCAGACTCTCGCCGAAAGCAGTTTGCAGCCGGTTGCCCTTCTGTTGACGCGCGATCTGATGTGGGAGGAGTGATGCTCCGCCTTGATTGTCTTCGGTCGGTTTATTCGGAACTGGAAAACTGTCTCGTCGTCACGATCATGGGAGCAGTCGCGGCTGAGCTGCAGTCCTTGGGTCACCGTCCGAATTTTTTCTACCTGCAACATGCGATGGGACTGGCCTCGTCGACTGGGTTGGGCCTGGCTCTGTGCCTGCCGGAACAAAAAGTGATCGTATTCGATGGCGACGGTTCGCTTTTGATGAACCTCGGCAGTCTGAGCACAATGGCGCGCTACCGCCCCAGGAAACTGGTCCACGTTGTCTTCGACAACGAAAGCCTGCTCTCGGTCGGGGGTTTCCCAACCGCGACCAACACAGGTACAGACCTCGAAGGGATCGCCCGCGCCGCCGGTATTCCCCGAGTGGCTACAGTCCGTAGTGTGGAGAGTTTTAAAGCCGGTGTCAGCGACGCCATAGAGGGCAGTGAACTTACAACCATCATTGCGAAGGTCGAAGCCGCGGGTCCCGCCGCTTATGTCACCGACCTGTCGTTGCTGGAGAATCGGTTTCAATTCCGGCGGCATATTCAGTCGCTCAAGAAGCTCGAATGATCGGCGAACGTCGTGCGGATCCCAAATCGAGGAGCAAAATGCTGAACCCAAAAGCTTGTGAGGTACGCCAATGTCTAACGTCCTGGCTAAACTGCTTGAAGAATTAAGCGCTGGCCGGCTGCGGGTCGTGGATCTGACCCAGCCCTTGAGTCCGCAGACGCCTTTGCTGCCACTGCCGCCACAGTTCAACAACACGCCTGCGTTCAGAATCTGGGCGCTCTCGCGCTACGATGAGCGCGGTCCCGCCTGGTACTGGAATGCGTTTGAGACTGGTGAGCACACCGGCACCCATTTTGACGCTCCAGTCCATTGGGTCTCTGGCAAGGACCTTCCCGACAACACCGTGGACCGCATCCCGCCCAAGAAATTTGTCGGCCCCGCCTGCGTAATCGACATCAGCGCGGAGGTGGCAGAAAACCCAAACTATCTGCTGAGGCTCGAGCGCGTCCGCCAGTGGGAGGAACAGTACGGCCGTATCCCGGCGGGCGCATGGTTTCTCTTGCGAACAGACTGGTCGAAGCGGGCGGACCCCAAGGACTACATCAACCTCAAGGAGAATGGACCCCACACTCCGGGATTGGCCAAGGAAAGCTCCGCCTTTCTTGCCCAGCAGCGGGATGTGCTGGGCGTCGGCGTGGAGACGGTCGGGACCGATGCCGGTCAGGCCGCCACCTTTGACCCACCCTTCCCGAACCACTACCTCATGCACGGGAGCGGCAAGTTCGGGCTGGCCAGTCTGTACAACCTGGATCAGCTTCCGCCGACCGGCGCCATCGTCATTGCGGCGCCATTGAAAATCGTAGGCGGCTCCGGCAGTCCGCTGCGGGTCATTGCCATCACACCATGAAGCACGGTCGACCTCGGCCTTGGCTGTGGCCGAGCCGGATACCGGAAAGCGGAATACGGTTCGATTCCGCGGGGTCAGCGGGAGAGACCGGGGCAACCATCCAAGAAAATTAGCTTGCATCCCCGCTGCGGCAGTGCTTTCTCGTGATACATTGTTTCGCAACTCAGAGTGCCTGGGTGGCACGCACTAAGACTGCTAACTAGTTTGGGAGTGGAAGCATCTCGACCGCTGCGTCTTCATGCCGACGATCCCCAAGCCTTCGCCCTTTGACCGCTCGCCGAAGCCGGAGTACCGACAGGCGGTAGAGAAACCTGCCTGCATTCCTCCGGAAATCGCTGGAAATGGCAGCAATTCTCGAAATTTTGCCCTCAACCCGGACTGGAGAAAGTGTCCCGCTGAACTCTGTGAACCAGCTTTGCCGCCGTTTTCTCGGGAGGGCCCATTGGCAGTCCGGCCTCAACGCCCCCATCAGGCGAATGCAATGCGAAGACGGACGACCCTCGTCGGCCATGGTCCCTCAGCTCTTTCCAGCATGCCCTTTCGGGACCTTCCCCAGTTCATGCGCAAGGACTATCGTGGCTTTCATTCAAATCTAGGGAGCTGTCGGAACAGTCGGAA
>Ga0182015_10003437_pt1 | contig 17795 bp, 8 predicted proteins | sample 712P3MmetaG_FD_120478 | JGI IMG/M metagenome (GOLD analysis project Ga0182015, IMG submission 120478) | Permafrost microbial communities from Stordalen Mire, Sweden - 712P3M metaG | ecosystem: Environmental > Terrestrial > Soil > Wetlands > Permafrost | place: Sweden: Stordalen | collected...
GCTTCAGAGTCTTTCCCAATAATTCAGCGGCTATGCCTCCGCTCGCGCCGGCGTCCACCGAGATTGCTGCCACACGGTCACTCCTGGGTGCATCGGTGGCTACGCACACAACAGCAGTTCCCTGTTGCGTCAGGCGCCGGATGATCGGGTCAATCCGGGCCGGATCACCCGGAGTAATAATGACGCCGTCGTAGCCGCGGTCCAAATCAATCTGCATCAACTCCAAATCGCCATCACCCAAACATGGATAGGTGCGAAATTCTATATCCAGGTTCAGGCCGTGAGCCGCCATTCCTGCAGCGCTAATCCCTGCGCGGAGAGGGGCAAAGAAAGAGGCAATCTGTTGCGGGACGTAGGCACCGATGTACAACCGGCGATTGAGTTTCAAACTGCGCGCGGCGACGTTCGGCCGGTAGTTCAGCTTCTCGGCCATTTTCAAAACCTGAGCGCGGGTCTTGGGGCTTACACCCGACCTGGCGTGGAGCGCGCGGTCGACGGTGCCGATAGAGATCTTGAGCGCGGCAGCGATCTCTTTAATGCCCGGCGACCTGGTCGGCTTCTCGTTCATGAGCGAGCCCTATCTTAACCGATTGGGGTGGTTCCAACTGAGTCGGACAAGCTTGACTTTGAGGGTGAGACGGGATAGAGTCGGTAACGTTAACGGTAGGCATATTTACCAGTTTCGAGGGAAACGGCCAGGGTCTGATCCATGAGTGCACAGAAAAAGTCTCCCAATGGTGCCGGATCCCCCTCCGACCTGGACCTGCCCCGAGCGCCCAGAAGCGAAGCCGGTCCGGTGAAGGCCTGGAAGCAGGCCATTGCCATCCCCACCTACGAACCTGGATCTCCTGACCCCAATCCCATGTTTCTGGAGAAGCGTGTCTACCAGGGTAGTAGCGGACGCGTCTACCCGCTTCCCTTCATCGACCGCATAGCCACCCAAGCGAAAGAGCGTTTGTGGCAAGCCGTCCATCTGGAAAACGACTACCTGCGGCTGATGATCCTGCCCGAGATCGGGGGCCGGATTCACCTTGGGTATGATAAACGAAACAGTTACGATTTCTTTTATCGGCAGAATGTCATCAAGCCTGCACTGGTGGGTCTGGCCGGCCCCTGGGTTTCCGGAGGAGTGGAATTCAACTGGCCGCAGCATCATCGTCCGGCCACGTTCATGCCGGTCGAAGTGGAGATCGAGCGTTGTACGGATGGATCGGTCATCGTGTGGTGCGGCGATCACGATCCGATGCTCAGGATGAAGGGCATGCATGGGGTCTGTCTTCATCCGGGCAGGGCCTGCCTCGAGGTAAAGGTGCGGCTCTACAATCGGAGCCCGGAAGTACAAACATTTCTCTGGTGGGCGAACATGGCGGCACGGGTCCACGAGAAATATCAATCTTTTTTCCCTGGCGACGTTGGTTTCGTTGCCGATCATGCGAAACGCGCAGTCAGCAGCTTTCCGCAAAGCAATGGTGTTTACTACGGGATTGATTATGCCGAGCGGGCGCGCTGCGGCGTTGCCCAAGAAGACCAGCCCGGAATGTTTGTACCGGATGGATCCTATCCGGCCAACGATCTGAGCTGGTACGCCAACATCCCCGTACCGACGAGCTACATGGTGACCGGTACTAAGCAGGATTTTTTCGGGGGCTACGATCATGCGGCCCGCGCCGGCGTCGTCCACGTAGCCAATCACCATATCGCGCCTGGAAAAAAGCAGTGGACCTGGGGAAACCATGAGTTTGGCTACGCCTGGGATCGGAGCCTTACCGATGCCGATGGACCCTATGTCGAATTGATGGCCGGGGTTTATTCGGACAATCAACCGGATTTCTCATTCCTGGCTCCCGGTGAAACAAAAAGCTTCAGTCAGTACTGGTATCCCTTCCGCGAAATAGGCCCTCCGCAGGCAGCGAATATAGACGCAGCGCTCAGCATGCGCCTGGAAGGGGGGGCAGTCTCGATCGGCGTATGTGTGACCAAAGCGATTCCGCGGGCCCGGATTTTGCTCTGGTCGCCGACCGGCCTTTGCGCCGAGTGGAGAGAAGATTTATCGGTCAACCAGCCCTGGCATGTGATACACCCGCTCTCTGACCCGAGCTGTTTTGAACATCTTTCCTTGTCAGTCGAGCTGGCAGGCAAAGCGGTAATTCAATACAGCCCGTCTGCGATGGTTCCCGCGGGAGTGCAGGAAGTTGCCGCCGAGCCCAAGGCACCTGAAGAAATTGCTACCAACGAAGAGCTTTATCTGACGGGGCTTCATTTGGAGCAGTATCGGCATGCCACTCGGAATCCTGAGACCTATTGGCAGGAGGCGTTGCGGAGGGATCCGCACGACAGCAGGGTGAACAACGCGCTGGGGCGTTGGCGTCTGCGAAGGGGCGAGTTCAGCAGCGCCGAGGAACATTTCCGCGCCTCCATCGCACGACTTACCCAACTCAATCCCAATCCTTACGACGGAGAACCTTACTACAACCTCGGGCTCGCCCTGCGCCTGCAAGGGAAAGGGCGCGAGGCCTACTCCGCGTTCTACAAGGCAACGTGGAATGCGGCCTGGCGCGGGCCGGCTTACCACGCGCTGGCTGAGTCAGCTGCAAGCCACGGCGACTGGCCCACAGCCCTTGATCACCTGGAGCGAACTCTGCGCGCCGATGCGGACAATCTGAACTCGCGGAACCTGAAGGTAATGGTCCTGCGAAAGTTGGGAAGATCCGAAGAGGCGGGGACACTCCTCAAGGAGACCCGCGCACTTGACCGTCTCGATACGTGGGCTCGTTATCTGGAGAGTGGGAAACCTCCGGCGGACGGACAGCAGATTCTCGACCTAAGTTTCGATCTGGCCCGTTCCGGATTCAATATGGACGCACTCGATGTCCTCTGCCATGCGGACCTTACGCGCAGAGACGGATCGGTGCCCATGATGCTGTACGTGAAAGCGAACCTTTACGCGAAGCTCGGCGATCCAGGCCGAAGCATCGATACCTACCGGCAAGCCTCGGCAGCGGACCCGCTCTATTGCTTTCCCAGCAGGCTGGAGGAGATGCTCACTCTTGAGCAGGCTATCCTGGAAAATCCTGACGATTCGCGCGCGCCGTATTTGCTGGGCAACATGCTCTACGATAGGCGACGCCACGAGGAAGCCATTACACAATGGAACGCAGCAGCACAGCGGGATCCGGATTTTCCCACCGTTTGGCGAAACCTGGGCATCGCATACTTCAACGTTCGTGGCGATCGAGACAAAGCGCTCGATGCATTCGACCGTGCTCATGCTGCCGATCCTCAGGATGCCCGCATTTTTTATGAACGCGATCAACTCTGGAAGAGAGTTGGTAAATCTCCGGAAGAGCGTTTGGCCAGCCTGCAGAGTCATGCCGACCTGGTCTCACTGCGGCATGACCTCACGGTGGAAATGGCGACCCTGCTGAACCGAACCGGTGAGCCGGAAAGCGCGCTCCAGCTACTCACTTCACGGATATTCCAACCCTGGGAGGGCGGAGAGGGGCTGGTACTCGAACAGTTTTTGCGCTGTAATCTGCTGCTGGGGCAGCGAGCTCTTGCGCGCAGAGATCCGGCCCAGGCGAGACGATTCTTCGAGAAAGTGCTTTTGCCCCCGGAGAATCTGGGTGAAGCGAAACACCTGCTGGCTAACTGGTGCGATGTTTTCTTCTGGATAGGAACGTCTTATTCGGAGGAGGGGCAACCCGAACAAGCAATCCATGCATGGCAGCAGGCTACCAGGCAACAGGGCGATTTTCGGGAAATGAGTGTGCGCTCTGTCTCCGATAAGACATTCTGGGCCGGCATGGCCTATGCGCGCCTGGGGCAAGACAGCCACGCTCAACAGCTGTTTCAGAAGATCTATGACTATTCGCTGGAGCTGGAACAACAGAACCCCAGGATCGATTACTTTGCCACCTCACTCCCCGCCATGCTGCTGTTTGAGAATGACCTGCGCAAGCAGAATGAAATCGAAGCGAAATTCTTGCGGTCTCAGGCTCTTCTCGGTATGGAGCGGGAGAGCGACGCAAGAGCCTTGCTGGGCGAAGTATTGCAGATGGACAGCAACCATGCGGGAGCTGCCGATCTGATCGAACAACTCAAGTGGGGCTGGAGATTCTGCGCGAGAACCGACCATCAAGAGATTGAGTCCCGTAGGGACGGCTGAGCCTCAGGGCTGTCCAAATTAGCGGATCCGGGTACGCTCCGGTCGAGATGACAATTCTGTTTGAGCATAGTATTCCGCGTTTCCAGGAGAGGTCTGCGGAACTGCAGATCCCTCGGCTTCCCCGGATTTCCTGTCGAGAGTTGCCGCTTCGGTCAACTGCATGTGGTTCTCTTTAGAGAGAACCACATAAGTGGTCGCTGGTGAGAGCGGTGAAGCAGGAAATCCGGGTACGCTCGGGATGACAAAGGGAAGGGCAACGGTTCCCTAAAGGTTAGTTGCGGAACCGAGACGTTTTTCAAATCTAATTTGGACAGGTCTGGCTGAGCTTATGGGACGCAGTCCTGGTTAGCATGAAAAGTCCCGTAGGGACGACTGAAAAAGTCAATCGGATCGGGCATTCTCAATCGTGGAGTATGTCGACATCGAGTGCTCAGGGATCGCCTCTGGGTAACTTCCAGTCGTCCCTACGGGACTTTTCGTCACTTGAATCTCTACCCAGGACTGCGTCCTGGGCTAAGTTCAGCCGTCCCCGTTCGACAAGCTCAGGGCAGGCTCTTCGGGACTCATTTTGCAATTGGTAGATTCTCGTGCACCCTCTGGTGGCACGCTCTTGGAGCGCGTTAACCGCCAGCCCCTTTTCCACGAAAATGCTCAACCCCCACCTACTGAGGGGTAATGGAAATGTTGTCGAACTGTGCTCGATTCCAGCTGGTTCCGATGGCAAACATGCCGTGAGCGTGCGATGCATCGGTGGCATTGGCAAGCGTCTTGCCATCGAGTGAAGCGGCTACCTGGTTGGCTTTGAATGCAAGTTCCGCATGGTGCCATCTCCCTGCGGACAGCAGCACCGATCCCGAGGCCAGCTCACGTGTGGAGATCTTGTATGCGGAGGTCGAGAGCGACCACTTTCCGCTGGGCTCTATGCTCAGAACGTACCCGCTCGGCCAGCGGGCTTTCCCGTCCTGAAAGACATCCGCGTTATCGATACGACCCATCAGCGTGATGGGTCCATCACCGTTGAGCAGAATGTCGACGGCGATACGATAGTCGGACCACTTACTATCGCCGGCGAGCGTGAATGGATCAGGCAATGGTCCCCAGGGAATTGGCTTGACGGTGATGACTTGCTCCAGGCACCGCCCTTTGCGATGCAGGCAGGGATGCGCTTCGAAGGCCCCGTCCTGATCGGAGAGAAAGCGAGGAGCGCGCGCGACAGCTGTGTCTTCGAAATTATCCGCATACGGCAGCGGGAAGGGACTATCGGCAGGAGGAGTGGCTGTACCTCGGCTTTGACCGGTCGTGGTGGTGAAGGTGTAGAGAGAATCAGGATCCAGCGTATAGCTGAATCTGCCGTCCACGGGCTCAACTTCGCCCACATGCTCAAACGTGTGCTGGTTATTGGTCTCCCACACATGGATGGATGCCAGCGTGAGCCCACCCTTCACAGCAAGCGTGATCTTTTGAGGCTGTTTGGCGTCGATGGTTTCGACTACGACGCTCCAATCCTTGCCATTGGGAGATTTCAAACTGACGAAGCTGCCTTGGTCCGGCAGTAGACCGGAGGCCGCATCGAGATACTGCCAGCCGGGCTGCGCGAACTGGGTGGTGTGGGCCGTGGCCCAGATGGTGCCTTGCACATTGTAGTAGCCGGACCATGGGGTATTGGCATACATCAGGCCCGAATTCGGCGCCGCCAGGATGTCGTAGTACGCAGTAACGGGACTCCATATCTCCGTCTTGGTAAAACCGCCCTGCAGATAATTGCGGTTGTACAGGCGAGCCAGAATGCGTCCTCCAATGGGCCACTCGCGGGAGACGATGGGACCTCCGCCGCTGTTTGGTTGGTCTTCACTCGACCACAAAGGTTTACCGGCGGTTTTTGCGTTGGGCGGAGTGGTGTACTTTCCATCTACGATCGGATAGTGAACGCCGACAGCGCTGACCGCTGTCTTCAGCTCCGCATCCTTGAGCATCGCATCCACAATGCTCCATTGTCCCAGACCTTCGCCTGGATACTCGTCGCAGCAGACGATCTTTGCCGGGATGCGCTGCGTGGCCAGCGCGCGATAGAGTTCCTTTACGTAACTACTGTCGAACTGCTTTTCATTCCAAATGCCGGTATAGGCGATGGCCAGCTGATGATGCTTTTGCGCACCTTGCAAAAAGTCAGCCACATAATTGGCCATAACTTGCGAGTAGAACTGCCCGACCCAACCTGGTGCTCCCCACGGTAGCGTGTCGAGGATGATATGCGGGTTTCTCTTGCGCGCCTCTTCCATCAGCCACCACTCGTAACCGCGGGTGTAATCATGATCGTCCCGGGAGCGCATAGAGCTGGGCTCCGATCCATCGGTGGAGTTCACGTCAGCTCCAATCTCCACTTTCAAATGCTGCAGTGCAGCACCGTAGCCTGGCTTAAACAGGTAATCGAGAATCTGACTGCGATAGGGCTCCTTGTAGTCATACAGAAGGCGAGAGGATGCGCCGGCGCTGAGGGCGCCAAGTCCTTCGAAGATGCGTCCCTTGCCTACACCATCGAGCACAATAGCCGTATCTACCGCGCCGGCTGAGAGGCCAACAGGCAATAGGAGGACAAACGCCGCCAGGCTGCGCAAAGCGAATTTGATGAAGTTTCCAGGTCGGATCATGTGCTCCTTTGTCCAGCTCTACGGCTCCGTTGTCGTACACGATCATCTTGCTTAAAGCCCGTTCGTTTTCAAAGGGAGGTTGGGTTCAGCTTTTGGTTTGGGCCCGACGGAGAATCTCCGCCAGGCTCGCATTGGCTTGCGACTGAGTGCCGGGCGCAAAAGAGGGCCCAATCGCGACTGCTTCCCTGCGGCTCTCCGCCCAGGCGAGAAACGAGGATTGATCGGCGCCCGAGAGCCGTTGCAGATTCATCCAGGTGTAGTAAGCGCCCATATCCGCATCAACCAGCGAGCCTGCGGGATCGAGAACCGCCTGTTGCTGCAGGCCGGAGAGTTCCTCGTCCGCAGATTCTTCGGTTTGGCGCGCCGCGAATTTCGCCAGTATGGTGAGCGGCCGTGCCCGGCGAAGCGCCTCCCGAGCCGTCCACTGCACAAACGTTGTGCTGTAGATCTGCGTCCCGGAACCTTCTGTAAGTACGCTGATGGCAAATCGGCTCAAGACGGGATCGTTGGTCAGATGCTGCATCCCCAGCTCCGAAGGCTCTGTCTCCGCCATACGTGTACGGAGGATTTCCGGGCCAGACTGGGATGCCGAGACTTGTTGCATTTTGTGGATGAGCTGCTTGCGGACAGGCTTCAGCGAATCATAGGCCAGCGAAGCGACTGGGCTGCCCTGTGGAGTCCCCTGCTGCGCTCCTTCGATGCACCAGTGAGCATACGGGGAAGGATGCGCCTGGGCTCGGGCGGCGACTGTTTCCAGGAGAAGGTTGTAGTTACTTCCGGCGTCTACTTGCCCGAAGTAGACACCTTTGCGCCGCAGTTTGCGAAAGAGCGGGTAATTACTACTCCGGCTGATCTCCTGGGCGATCACCGCAATGCCGAGCCGTGGTGCAGGAACGGGCGCCTCGGGCACCGCGGCATTAAAGATTCTTATGTACTCCTCTGCTGCTCTGCCGAAGTCGTCAATCTGGTGAGTCGCCCAGAGATAAGCGGACAATTTTTCCGAGAAGCGCTCCGGAGCGTTTATCCAATTCATGTCTTCGAGATCGGCCGACAGCTTCAGCCTGGCAAAAGAGCTCATGGTGCCTGACAGCTGATCTGCGGTCAAACTCCCGAGGTAGCGAATCTGACGGTCGATTTCATCTCGTTCCGCAGGAAATTTCCAGTCATAGACGATGATCTCTCGCAGGAGCAGCGGCAGGAATGCCAGTGGGAGCTGCTGGAGTATGGCGATGTTGCCAGTTGCGACGCGTTTCGCCTGGGGAGGATAGCTGCTGAACTGTTCGCTATGGATCTGCGGAACAAGCATGAGCTACAAGACCTCCGGCAAGGGCTTGCCCTGAGAACGATCGGGCGAGAAACCGAAGAGCGAACCGAGTGTGGGCACCAGGTCAGTCGACTCGACTGGTCGATCGACAATCACATTTTCTCTTACGCCGGCGCCTCTCACCATCATCCAAGTGGTCCTGGAAAAGGCATCGCCGGTGCGGTGATGTTGAAAGCCATTCCCGCCGGACGCTTCATCGGAGTCGCGGCCAAAGTCCGGAAGGATGAACATGGTAGTCTTCCCGGCGTATTCAGGCTCGCTTTGAATCATCTGCCAGATCTCGCTGCAGAGACGATCTGAGCGCTGTATGGCATCGATGTAAAGCGAGTAAGTGCCAGCGTGTGCGACATCAATGTCATGGAGCGTAATCCAGAGCAGGCTGGGTGCGAGCTGGCGCATCAGCTGCCTGGCAACGTAGACAGAAAGCTCGTCGGGACTGCGGAGGCTCCGCGCATGGGCAGCAAAATCGGCGACAGAGACCTTGAGCATCTCGGACATCTGGTGCAGATGCTCGTCACTCACCGCTAACGATGGAGCATAGACCGGGCTCTCGTAGTTATCACGGAGCAGGTGGTCGTATCCCGCAGGATCCTTGGTCGCCATGGCAGCGGCCAGCAGACGCTTGGGCAGAATCACTCCTGCGCCCATCCCGGAGCCATGCGAGGAGCGGCTGCTCTCCCCGATGAGACTAAAACCGTTGCTGGGAGCGACGACCCATGCATCGGATGCGGGCCGATGTAAGTCCTTGCGAAAATATTCGAAAACCGTTGGATGTTCGGGCGTAACTGCGGCGAAGTTATTAAATGTCTCGTAGACACCGGTGACCAGGCTTGCGGTGGCAACATAGTGGCCAAGGATCCCTCGGTTCACTACCTGGGTGAATAGGGTTCCCTGGGGAATGAACTCTTTCAACAGATGAGGGATGTTTTCCTGTCCATCAGGCATGAAGGTCTCCTCGTCGCGTGTGCCTCCGCCAAAGGTAACCACCACTGCTTTCTGCCCCGTCCGCATGGCCATGGCGCGCCTAGGGGCAAAGGTCGAGAGCATGGCTGCCGCGGTTGCTCCTGTGGCAGCGCGAATGAATTCCCTTCGGCTCCATGAGATCGCACGCTCGATCCCTTTGCTAGACTGCAAATCACATGAACGCGAAAACTCAGCCAGCTTTTCGAATCGGAGATCGTTATGTCGATCGAAAGAGTTCATTTGCTGACCGTCTTTGAGCTGGAAACGAGCGGCTTTTCGACCCGGGTTTGTTTTGCCGGGGTATTCATCGGATCGTCTTCTCTTTCTTCCGCCTCTGCGTCCTCTTGCTTTAGCTGCTTGAGGATAGCGAGGTGCTCCTCGGCCAGCTGCTTCTGGTGAGTGCGGCTGTAGAGGAGAAACAGACGATAGTGCGCGCGATTGAAGTCCGGGCGAAGAGCCACTGCCTGGTTCAGCTCGCGGATGGCATCCGGGTATTTTTGCTGGTCCTGGTAGAGGATGCCGATTTCGTAGTGGGCTTCGTAGAAGGCGGGAGCTGCCGCGATCGCTCGCTTCAGCAAAGCCTCAACCGTGGGCAGATCCGCAGCGGATTCGCCATCGGAACGCCGCCACAGAGCCATCGCGTAGTAGTAAATAGCCGGTCCATTATCGGGATAAAGTTCTACAAACTTTTCGAGCCTCTTGCGTATTTCCGGAATCCGTGCGGGTGAAACCGTACTCACCTTACCCAGGAACTGAAACGGCTTGGGATCGGTTGGATCAAGGTCGACCGCCGCGCAGAGGGTTCGCACGGCATCGTCATATCTGCCTTCCGCGTACAGAGCGACCCCCAGCCCAACGGCCATCTTCGCGGATCGAGGATACTTTTGTACGCCATATTGGAAGAACGTAAGTGAGTTATCCAGGAAGCCTTCGTAGTTTGAGTGTTGGAGCAGAAACGTGGCGAGATCGAAGATGTTATTTTCGCTCGGATTCAGTTCGGCCGCGCGATGATACTCAAGGGCGGCTGCCTTGTAATCTCCCGATCTCTCGTTCGCTTCCGCGAGCAGGTCATCCAACTCGGCAGTTTCGCGCTGGGCGATCATCTTGCGCAGCAGGGTGGACGCGTTCGCGGTATCTCCGGAATTCAGATAGGCCAGGGACAGATCGTAGCCGGTGTTGTAATCCTCCGGATTCAGTAGTTGGGCCTTTTGCAGATAGAGAATGCCCTCCGGCCAGCGGTCCTGGTGGAGGTAGAACTCTCCCAGACTTTGCTGGGCGGCAAAATCGCCGGGGCGTTGCTTTGCTGCTTCGAGTAGGGCCCATTCCACCTGCTGATTGGTTCCAGAGCTGGACTGCAAGGCGGCAGCCGCCGGCTGGGCGAGGGGATTGATCAGAGACGCGGCCCCTACGACAACCCAACAGCATAAAGCCTTTTTCCACATCGGGACGAGTATAACTCCCTGGAATTTCCCTGCGCTCCGATCCCACCGGCAATCACCAGTAATATTTCAGGGCAAATTGAATTTCACGCGCATTGCTACGAGTAGCAGTAGATTGCCCAAAATTCGCCGTGTCCTGGAAGTTTAAATTGGTGGGCAGGTTGAAGCTCGGGGTATTGGTAAAGTTGAACGCCTCGGCGCGGAACTGGATGCGGGTGGTTTCCGTAACGCCAAATTCCTTGAAGACGGAAAAATCGAAATCACGGAAGCCCGGACCATTCACCTGGGTGTTCGATCCACCGAGCGGCGCAAGACTGCTTTGTCCAATGGCCGTCGCCACCGGCGGATCGGTGAAGGCCGCAGGGTTGAAGTAATGCGCGGGTCCACCGGAACGATACTTGCTGACACCCGGGACTACATCCGCAAAGCAAGTACTGGTAGTCGCTGTGGTTGTGATTTGGCAGGGAATATATTGTGGGGGACCACTGTTCAGGGTCAGGACTCCATTGGTGATCCAACCCCCAAGCAGCAGTTGCGCGGGTCCGTGAAGATCGCCCAGCAGCGCCTTGCCGCGGCCAATCGGTAGATCATAGGTGCCGCTGGCCACGAACGAATGATTGATGTTGAAGGACGCCAACCCCCGGTCATACGAGATCCCCGTGATTTGTGGGGCACGATACCCTCCCACCCCGGCGTCACTCAATAAGTCGCCGGCGTCGGACAGTGTCCTGGCCCAGGTGTAACCGGCAAGCAGATATAGTCCCTGACTAAAACGGTGTTCATACTTGGTTTGCAGGGAGTTGTAGCTACTGGATCCTGCCGTAATGTCGTAAGAAGAACCGTTGGCAAAGTCAGGAAACGCGATGTAGGGGGTGATGGGTGTGCCTGGAGGTAGAATTTTCGACGGGTTGTTGGTACCGGCAAAGGCCTCAATATGGCGGCCAACAGAGCCAACGTAGCCTGCTTGAACCGAGTCCTGCGGGGTTACCGAATATTGCACCATCAGATTGAACCCCTCGGTGTAGGGCGTCTGGTAGTGGAGTTGCACACCGCGGAATTGCAATCCATTACCGCTTACGCTGGATGGAGTAAGGCTGATGCCCTGCAATCCGTTTTCCAGGGTGCCATAAGAACCATCAGGGAAGATAGTGGGCGTCACGCTCCCAACGCCTCCATTCGAAGAATCCTGAAAGGAAAGCACGTATTCAAAAGGATAGTTGTAACCAAGACTGGGATCGCCGCCTCGATTTTCGAATGCTCCGTAGAAGATGCCGAATCCTGCGCGCGCAACGAGTTTCGGCGTGACCTGGTAGGCAACTCCCAGTCGCGGGCCAAAATTAGTTCTTTGCGAGATGCCGAGGCCGGTCCCGTATTGATTGGTGTAGACGAGCTGAATTCCATCCTTGGCAAGATCCTGCGTGAAGCTGGGGGACAGCGGGGTCTTGGTCTTGTTGGCTGAAGTCATGATGAATTGCGCTGTCGAACCCGGAACTCCAGGTACGAAGTTGGCTTGGGCGCCGTTGCTATCCCCCACTTGCCCGAAATATTCCCAGCGCAAGCCAAGATTGAAGGTCAGGCGAGGTGTCGCCTTCCAATCATCCTGGAAATAGAAACCATAGTAGTTTCGATTGCTGTGCAATTCGCCGTAGTTAGAGGCCTGTACGCTGTCGGACCCTCCGGAGTTGTTGACTCCATTGGGGACAGTGGCAGCCATGGGAGTCAGCAGAAGTTGGGCGGGTGCCGTGAGCTTGTCGGTTTGATTTGGTATGGAAGCATATCTACCGTCGAAGTCGAAGGCTCCCTTTGACTCCGGTGGGGCCAGCCACGGAAAGTAAAGGTACTGAAACTCGACACCACCCTTGAAAGAGTGTGATTTATAGACCTTGGTCAGGTTCTCGGTAAGTTGGGTGGTATCGCTATACCGATCGCCGGGGAGCCACTCCGAGCCGCCGAGATTGTGCAGGTTACCGAGACCCAGATAAGGCAGCCCGCCGTTACCTTTAAACTGCGGAACTCCGCCGATGCCAAAATTAGCCGGAATGCCTAAGGTGTTGGCAGTGGTCGGTGTACGGGTCGTGTGTTCCTGCCCGTAGCCAAAACGCACCTCGTTGATGAGGCTGGGCGTAAAGACGTGAGTGTAGCTGACGGCCACACCATGCACCGTGAATGTCTGGGTGCCCTCGTTATAGGTTCCGCCATCGGCGACCCCGTCAAAAGGAGGGATGCGATGTTGCGTGTTGTTGATCTGGCTGTAGCGTCCGAAGACCTGGTTGTGATCGTTAAAATGCTGGTCGATGCGCGCATCAAAGGTGTTTTGGCCGCTGGTGTTTACTTTGGTGGTCTGGTAATTGTTCTGCACCCCGCTCAGGTTTGCTGCGGGATAGAGCTGGAGAAGTTTAATCGCGTTAGCATCCAGGCGCCCGGCGGGAAGCTGATTATTGGGGAAGGCCTCCCGGACATAGCCGTTCGCGGTGGACATGATTCCCGTCACTGGATCGACTTGACCCGCAGTCACCGCACGCGTGGTCGCCGGATCGAAAATCTGTCCATTGCTAAAAGAACGCCCCAGCGCGTCTTTGCGCGTAAACGTTCCGGTTGCGTTCAACAGATCGGTGAAGTTGCTGTAGCCACTGCTTACTTCCTGAGGGGTGGGAACCCAGATCCCGTTCCATAGCACTCCCTGGTGGATCTGCGTGCCTTCGTAATCGGCGAACCAGAAGGTTTTGTCCCGGATGATCCGGCCCCCGGCGGCGGCGCCGAACTGGTTCTGCCGCAGTTCCGGTTTGCGCTGTGTGGCGGGATTCGAGAAAAAAGCGTTGGCATCCAGGGCGTCATTGCGGAAGAACTCCCATGCCGCACCGTGGAAGCCGTTGGTGCCGGACTTGATGGTGGCATTCACGATGGCGCCGCCTGCGCGTCCGAACTCGGCGCTGAAGTTGTTGGTCTGAATCTGGAATTCCTGGATGGCGTCGACCGGGGGCTTGACGACGTCGGCCTCACCACTCAGGAAGTCAACATCGTTGCTGTTGTTATCGATGCCATCGAGCAGGTAATCGTTCTGCGCGGGGCGGGTCCCATTGGCGGCAAACTGGTTGCCCGCACGGGCGCCTTGCTGCGCCTGCGTCACGCCGGGAGTCAGCGTCGCCAGCATGGTCCAGTCCCTGCCGTTCAGTGGCGTATTCGCGATCGCTCCGGCCGAGATCACTTGTCCTACCGTGGCGCTTTGGGTCTGCAGCAGCGGAACCTGCGAGGTCACCTGCACCGTTTCGTTGGTGGTTCCAGTTTGTAACTGGAAATCCACGACAGCGTGTTGTTGAATATTGAGCTCGAATGCGGCATTCTCGTCGGTTTTGAAGCCCGCATGCTCGACCCGGATGCGATAGCTCCCGATCTTGAGCGGCGTAACGATATAGGTGCCGTCTTCGCGCGTCGTGGTGGTGACTTGTTCGGCCGTTCCCTGGTTGGTGATCGTTACTTTCGCATCCGGCAGGACGGCGCCGGTCGGATCCTTGACCGTTCCCAGGATGGTGCCGGTGTCTACTTGAGCGAATCCTGCAGAAACGCTGAAAATCAGCACGCTCATTGCCAGTAGCTGGCCCGCCCAACGCTTGTTCTGTAGTTTCCTCATGGTGCGCCTCCATCCTTCAAAATCGCAAACTCGGCCGGGTATTTCCTTTTTCGGTCCGGTAAATCACCGTGTACGATACTCAGGCCAATAAAACGCTGTATTGCCTGAAGGATCGCAACTATAGGTAGCGTTTAAAACGATTGTCAAGTGTAATTTCGTTAAGGTCACCGGAGATCGCCTGGGAGTGGCTCTATGACTGGCTTGGGGGGCCTTGGGCGAAGGAGTGCGCACCGTTCGGCCCTTTACCGGTCAGAAGGATTTGGGTGGATTTGTGGCTTGTGGCAAAAGCCGCGTTGACAAGCGGAATTTGGGAGGGATAACGTTAACGAACACGAGCGCCGCCTGGAGACAGACCAGGCGAATCCGGGGAACCCAGCTATGAGAAAAGACTCACTCACCGAACAGGAACGCGCCAGTTACGCGAAGGACGGCTATCTGCTGATAAAGGAAATGCTCAGCGGGGAAGAGATCGAATTGGTGGGCAAGGCTGCGCGCGAAGATCGCATTCTCGACCAGCATTCTTACCAGAGGGCAGACGGAGAAGGGGGAACGGTCCGGCTCTCCTTATGGAACCACCCCACAGACACGATTTACGGCATGGTAGCGCGCAGCAACTCCCTGGTCTCATGTGCGGAGCAACTACTGGGGGGCGAGGTGTACCACTATCACTCCAAAATGATCATGAAGGATCCTCTCGTTGGCGGAGCATGGGCATGGCACCAGGACTACGGCTACTGGTATCAGAACGGTGTTCTCTACCCCCTGCTCACGAGCGCCTCGATCGCGGTGGATCGGGCCACGAGGGAGAATGGCTGCCTGCAGGTGATTCGCGGCTCCCACCATCTCGGCCGAATCGACCACACGCTCAAAGGAGCACAGGCGGGAGCGGATCAGGCGCGTGTGGATCGCATCCTCGAACGGCTGGAGCTCGTTCATGTGGAGATGGACCCAGGGGACCTTCTGTTCTTCCACGCAAACCTGTTGCATCGGTCCGACCAGAACAAGTCTGATCAACCACGCTGGTCGATGATCTGTTGCTACAATGCGGCGCGGAATGATCCTTACATGGAGTCGCATCATCCACGATACACGCCCTTGGCCAAGGTTCCCGATACAGCTATCGTGGAGGCCGGATTGAAGCGCTTCCAGGAGTCAGAGGAAGCGGCTGCAGCGTGGCTGCAGCCGGAAGCCGATCGTAGCGCGGTGAGCCTCGAAAGGCCTGCCTGACAAAGTGATCGACCTCCTTATCCACCGTCACGCAGCAAGTGTTTTCGGCACGCTCACAAAGGCTCTTCTATGATGCCGATTCCCACCGCATCCTCTTCCGCGAGCACTGCCACCCCTGCCGAAGCATTTAGCCGGACGTACGTTTGGGGTATTTCGCTGGCCGCTGCACTAGGTGCGTTGTTGTTTGGCTACGACTGGGTAGTGATTGGCGGAGCGAAGCCTTTCTATGAGCCCTATTTCCACATCCAAAGTCCAGCGCGCCAGGGCTGGGCGATGAGCTGCGCTTTGGTGGGCTGCCTGTTGGGAAGCATCGCGTCAGGGGTTCTGAGTGACCGCTTTGGCCGCAAGCGGATGCTCATCCTTGCCGGCTTTACCTTCGCGATCTCCTCGCTGGGGACCGGGCTGGCTCATAGCTTTCCGGAGTTTGTTGCCTGGCGGATAGCTGGTGGGCTGGGTATTGGGCTGGCATCGATTCTCTCTCCGATGTACATCGCCGAGGTAGCTCCCGCGGAATTGCGGGGCAAGTTGGTGGCGATGAATCAGTTGGCGATTGTCATCGGGATTGTGATGGCCCAGGTGATGAATTGGCTCATTGGCAAACCACTCGCGCCTAACGCGACGTGGATAGAGATACGCCAGTCCTGGGACGGCCAGCTTGGCTGGCGCTGGATGTTTGCCATCACGGCGATACCGGCTACCCTGTTTATCGTGGCCATGTTCTTCGCGCCCGAGAGTCCGCGATGGCTTGCCGGAAAGGGACAACGGGCGCGTTCCGAAAGGATCCTGGCCAATATTGGCGGAGAAACATACAGCACTCGAGTCTTCGCGGAGATCGAGGAAACACTCACGCGCGGAGCGCCCGAGCCCGGTTTGCGCGAGCTGCTGAAGAGGCGCTACATGCGGCCGCTCCTGCTTGGGATCGCACTCGCGGTTCTGCAACAGTGGTGTGGAATCAATGTGATTTTCAACTATGCACAAGAGGTCTTCACTGCCGCCGGATACAACCTCTCGAGCATGCTATTCAACATCATGGTGACGGGATTCGTGACCCTGATATTCACCGTGGCCGCCATTGCCACGGTGGACGGGCTGGGCCGGCGCCTGCTGATGCTTGCCGGATGCGGTGGATTGGCCCTGCTGTACGTATGTGTAGGCTCAGCCTACTATTTCCATGTACACGGATTCGTCATACTGATCCTGGTCGCGGCCGCCATCGCTTGTTATTCCATGACCCTCGCACCGGTCACCTGGGTTCTTCTTTCTGAAATCTTTCCTAACAAGATTCGCTCGGTGGGGATGTCCGTCGCCACTACGTTTTTGTGGAGCGCCTGCTTTGTATTGACCTACACGTTTCCCATACTCAACCAAAGCCTCGGTTCCGCCAGGATCTTTTGGCTCTACGCTTTTATCTGCCTGATCGGTTTCGCAGTGATCTATAAGTGGGTGCCGGAGACAAAGGGACGGACTCTGGAAGCTATCGAAGGCCTTTGGCAATAGGCTGTGCTGTCGATCTTTTCGGGATCGGGTCGATCGGCTGGCGCGCTGTTCATTCCGGGTTGGCCGATCCCACTGCGCGGAGCAACAGATACAACCTCATCCTGGTTCTCGCTTTGGAGATTGTCATAGAAGCATGTCCTTACATTGAGCGTAAACGCCGCACAACGGGACGTCATTCCCGTTTCGGGAGCTAAGATCAGGATCGCAACCTATCTGCTGCAATTTGAGTTGACTGAGGGTCGACCGGATCGTTAGCTTAGGCTCAGCAATTGAGTGACTGCGAAAGCAAGCACTTACTTGCTTGGCTACTGAGTCGCTGCTATTCGCGCGCTAATCGCTGATTCCTGCAAAGGGCGCAGCGCGATTGATCGCACAGTTCTAGTAAGCGGCTACATTCGAAAGTCACCAGACCAACAAAAGCGACAAGTTACAGTGGCAGTGGCGAAGCTTCACCTTGTTCCTGGTAATGAACACACTGATCTTGGAGTGGGAATGAGCACGCAGTCAGTCAATGTTGTACTTACCCCTGGCCTGGACTTGGTTCCCGCAGCCCAGGACGAGCAGCGCAGGTGGTTTGCGGTTTTCACTCGTTCACATCATGAGAAGCGAGTCGCCCAGTACTATGCCGAACGGGATATAGAGCATCTTCTTCCCGTTTCTCGTGTCATGCGGCAATGGAGTCACTATCGAAAGGTGACCCTTGAGCTGCCCTTGTTTCCAAACTATCTCTTTGTGCATATTTCACGCCGCGAACGCACCCGCGTCATGGAAGTTCCGGGCGCCTTATCGTTGGTTGGCCAGAGCAGCGTTCCTGCTCCGTTGCCGGACGCTGAAATTGAATCCTTACGCGAAGGCCTTAAGCTGCGCAATGTTGCGCCTCATCCCTACCTGGTGGTTGGGGCCA
>Ga0182015_10003438_pt1 | contig 17795 bp, 18 predicted proteins | sample 712P3MmetaG_FD_120478 | JGI IMG/M metagenome (GOLD analysis project Ga0182015, IMG submission 120478) | Permafrost microbial communities from Stordalen Mire, Sweden - 712P3M metaG | ecosystem: Environmental > Terrestrial > Soil > Wetlands > Permafrost | place: Sweden: Stordalen | collected...
CATGGCCGCAAAAAAGGCGAAGGGCAGTCCCCCCGAATACTTTGCCAGAACGGGAAAGAGCAGGGAGATAATTGCGTTCATAATCCAGTGCGCCGACGAGCCTAGACTCTGGCCTTTCGAGCGAACCCGGTTAGGAAACACCTCCGCGATATAAACCCAGATGACCGCGCCTTGTGAAATGGAGAAGAAGGCGATATATCCAACCAGCAGCCAAACCAGGGTTGTCGCGTGGGTCTGGGTGTAGAAGACCGCCGCTACACCACACAGGCAAATGGTCATTCCCACGCTGCCGATAAGAAGCAGCGTCTTTCGCCCCAGTTTGTCGATGAGCGACATACCCAGCAGGGTGGCTGCGAGGTTCATCAGGCCGATCAGCACCGTCTGCAGGGAACTCGACAGTTGGCTGAAGCCGGCCGAGGCGAAAATGTAATTCGAGTAATAGAGAATAGCGTTGATCCCGCAGAGCTGATTGAAAAGCCCGATGCTGACGGCAAGAAAAATGGGCAAGCGATACTCCCGCTTGAACAGCGGCTCAGCCGCCATGCCGCGCTCCAGATGAATGGAGTCCATAATTTCGCGCAGCTCTGCTTCTGAATCCGGCGACCCCATCATTTTCAAGATCTGTAAGGCCTCGTCTGTTTTGTTCTTGGTTACCAGCCAGCGTGAGCTACGGGGAATGCCATAAAGCATGATGAGAAACAGCAGCGAAGGAACTGCTGCAACCCCGAGCTGCCAACGCCACTGCTGCTGGCCAAGGTTGAGCAGAGAGATGAGGTAGTTGGAAAGGTAGGCGAGCAGGATGCCGACCACTACATTGATTTGAAACAGGCCGACCATTCTGCCGCGCCACTTGGCCGGCGCCAGTTCTGCGATGTAGACGGGTCCAAGCACAGACGAGCCACCGATTCCGATTCCTCCAATGAACCGGAAGACCATGAGGGCCGGCCAGTTCCAGGCCAGGGCACAGCCCAGCGCGGAAATGGTGTACAGGATAGCCATGATGCGCAGCGCCTCACGGCCGCCAATGCGCTGGCCGAGGATTCCGGCGGTCATGGCTCCAAGCACTGTACCTGCCAGTCCTATAAACACAGTCAGGCCGAGAGTGAAGGCGGTAAGGTGGTATACGACCGTCAGCTGCTGGGTGGTGCCCGCAATGACGGCTGTATCGAAGCCGAACAACAGGCCGCCAAGCGCCCCGACGATCGTACTTTTTAGTAGATATGAGGTCATTGCCATGCTTAACGGAGTCTCCTGGGATGAGACCCCCCGGGGCAGTTGCCGGTTATCTCACCAACCGGCGACAATTTAAACACAAGAGCAGGCGCTTGTCGCTCAATCTCTACTGGAAGTTTGCTTGGTAGGCGATTAATTCTAAACAGGCTTAAGCGATCAAGTGGCTTTTGCATTCAGGAACGGACGGCAGGCACAACCCGGCTCAAATGCCTCTTAGCCTTGGCGGCACGTTCTGGCCTGCCCGCCAGGTAGCCTTGCACAATCACCGAGCCTACCCCGATCAACGCCTCCAGTTGCTGGCTGGTCTCCACCCCCTCGGCAATGACACGGAAGCCCAATTGGTTGGCCAGGGAAACAATGGCCGCCACTGTTTCTAATCCGCCGGCACCGGTTACCAGGCGATCGATAAATGTCTTATCGATTTTGATCGCCGTCACCGGAAGCATATGCAACCGGCTCAAAGACGAATATCCGGTTCCAAAATCGTCGATGGAGATCTCGACCCCAAGTCTCCGCAGCCGGTTGAGTTGCTGAATTGAATCAGCGGCGCTGGCGATCAGGCAGCTTTCCGTAAGTTCCAATTCAAGCAGGCTTGGAGGAAAGCCTGTTTCCTCCACAATAGAGGTGATCTGGTCGACGAAATCCGGCTCTGCCAACTGTCGTGCGGAAAAATTTACGCCCATCCTGAACGGCGCATAGCCCTGCTCGCTCCATTCCACCCCTTGGCGGCAGGCCTCCCGAAGCACCCAGGCCCCGAGCGGTATGATGAGCCCGCTCTCTTCGGCAATCGCAATGAAATCACACGGGAACACCGTGTCTTGCCCAGGCGGTTTTAAGCGGACGAATGCTTCCATCCCCATCAACTCCCCATGCATGGCAAACTGCGGCTGGTATTCCAGGAAAAACCATTTTTTCTCGAGCGCCTCGCGCAGGCGTGCCTCCATCTTCAGAGCCGCAGCCGCTAGCGAACTGGCTGCCGGGTCGAATATCTCGAACCGGTTCCCGCCCATGGCATTCGCCCGGTACATGGCTTCATGCGCGTGCTTCTGCAGCGTCAGGGTGGCTTCCCCGTGTTCCGGGTAGAGACCAATGCCCACACTGAGACTTCCGACAAATTCGTTGCCATCGACCCAGGCCGGCCGGTGCAGAGACTGCACCATGCTGCTGGCGACCGCGACGCAGGCCGCTGTGCCCGAGATCCTCGGACTCATCAGGGCCAGTTCCGCTTCGCCGACACGCGCCAGCGTGTCTCCGTCATCCAGAAGACGCTGAAGCCGATTCACCGTCTCAATCAGAAAAGAGTCGGCGGCCTTGTGGCCGAATGCATCGGACACGTCCTTGAAGCGATCAAGATCGATCATGTAGACGGCGACTTTGCTGCGGTATCGCTTGGCTTGGGAGAGGGCCTGGTCAAGGCGGTCTGCGAAGACGGTCCGATTGGCTAAACCGGTAAGTAAATCGTGGGTAGCCTGGTGGGCCAATTGATCCAGCAGATTCCGGCTTGCGATCGCGATACTCGACAACCCGCAGGCCAACTCCAGAATTTCCTCGGCTCCCGGTGGGAGCTCCTGGCTGCCGCTGTGATAGGCCTGGAAACTTCCCAGCATGGCGCCCGAGCCGGCGACAATCGTTCGCGACCAACAAGGACGCAGGTTGCTTTCGGCAGCGGGCGGAGATCCTGGGCCATATGCATCGATAGTCACCGTGAGCCCGTGCTGAGACTCGCCCACGGCCGCGATCAGCGCGGCGAGGGATTGGGCCAGCGGAGCGCAGGCAGCGACCAGCTCCAATACCTCCCTATAATTCTGGTCCCATCGCTCGCGGTTCTTACGTTCCGTGATATCCCGGAAAATAACCACCGCGCCGATCGGAACGCCGTCTTGTTGTAAGGGGGTACTGGTGTACTCTACCGGAAAGCTGGTCCCGTCTTTCCGCCAAAATACATCGTCTTCGATATGGTGGACTTCGCCGTCCCGCAAGGCCGCATAAACTGGACATGCTTCGCGCGGGTAGGGAGTTCCATCGGGTTTGGAGTGGTGAATCAGTGCGTGTTGCAATTTACCCAGCACCTCATCCAGCGGCCAACCCGTCATGCGGAGGGCGGCCGCATTGGCAAATGTCGTCAAGCCGTCGCGATCCAATCCGTAGATTCCCTCTCCGGCACATTCCAGAATCGCATTGTTTATTGTTGTGTCCATCTGCACGCAAAATCGGCAGAATGAGCCCCGATCTTTAGCGGTCTTAGCCCTTATGGGCGGAAGTTGCGAGCCATTCCGTGCATTGAGGAAGCAGCTCCAAAACACCCGCTTCTAATCTTCCGTAGAGGCTTGCGGAGAGCGCAATATTTGCCTCCCGCCCGCTTGCCTCGAGGTTAGAGGCGTTCCGTGAGACTTCCGGAAGGGATAAATAACTTAATTCGCCCTTAATATGATGAGCCAGCTGCTCGATGGCTTCTGCATTGCCGCTCGCGATTGCCTGGCGCAGGCTTTCCATATGCCTGGGCAGCTCCTGCAAAAGGAGGCCCAGAACATCTCGAAGAAGTTCCCGGTCACCGCCGAGTGATTCCAAAACGTTAGCCATATCCAAGGCAATCATCATGTCGTTCCAAACTTCTGCTAAAGCAAAACTGCGTTGGTGTTAAGATGTCGTTCTTTGCGACTTGTAAACGACGAGGAGCAGGGAACACTCCACAGACTTGTACAATTCTGCGACAGTCTGCTTTCTTGCACCGCAGTAAGGATCGTCCCTCTCGGGCAAAATGGATATGATCAAATCGTCGTAGCTCTGATCGCTGATATGTTTCTTTCTGGAACGAAGTAGTCCCGCAGGACCTGCCCTGAGCTTGTCGAAGGGGACGAAACAGCCTCCAGCCCGGCACGGCAGTGCGAGGTAGATTAAGGATATGAGACGAGTCCCGAAGGGACGAGACATTGCCTATCCTGGCTTGCGCGCGAATATGTACGCCCTCTGGGTCTGGTATTCCACTTCTGGAGGGTAAGGGCCGCGCTCGATGACGCCTTCAATTCTGAATCCGGCAGTCTCTAAGTGGCGTTTCGCCACAGACGCTGTTACGAAGAAGAAGTTCAATGACACGGACTGTCCCCACAATTCCTTTACCTCCACGACTTCATCCCCGGTGTGAAATGCGAGCAACAGCAGTCCGTTAGGTTGCAACACTCGCTCCATTTCGCGAAATACCTGAGGCCAGGACTCCGGAGGTAAATTGACTATGGCGTAGAAAGCAGTGATTCCGGCGAGACTGCTCTCTTCCAGATCAAGAGCCAGCATGTTTCCTTCTCTGAAGCGAATGTCCAGATTGCGATTTCGAGCTTGCTCCAGCATTTGCGGTGATAGATCTAACCCAAATACGGTGACGCCCGCGTCGCGCAAGTACCGGGCCACGTGGCCGGGTCCACACCCCATGTCACAAACCTGGCCACCCACCCCGGCGGCAAATCGATCCAGAAGGTCCCGGTCGAACGGCTTATTCTCAAGCTCGTGAAAGAGATGATTGGCGTACTCTTCCGCCAGCTGATCGTAGCTTTCACGTATCGACGGAATTGGGACATCATTCCTGTCGCGGCTTGTCATGGGTAAAGTAGCCTGGCCATTATTGCTTTGGTCCTCGTGAGATACGCCAAAGATGCCAGGCGTTTCAGCGATAGTAACCTTGCCTGGTGCGCACCTGCACCTTATGCAAATCGGCGCGCGCTTTAAGCGTCGAAGGGTTCAGTTGAAGATGAAGTTGGCAGAACGTTCCCTGAGGTTTAGGAGTCGATGGCCTGTATCCAAGGGTGTAGCGTAGTCGAATCTGGTCAACCAGCGCGGCCAGGCGGGCGGCAATTTCTTTCTTGCTGGTGTCGAGCACCGGTCCGCCGGTTATTTCTGCGTATTTGCGAATGTCTCCTGTGCGTCCTCCAAAAAGCATCGCGAAAGGGTTGGCATCCAGGACGATCATCGTCATGTCAGTGGCGGCGGTGCGATCAATGAGAGCGGAAACCACGACCCCCGAGTGGAGTAGCTCTGCCGTCGCCTCCTCTTTTGTATGCAGGCGAGCGGGTGCTCCTTTCCCAATTGTTTTCAAAGTCATCGAGTTCTCAAAGTTTGCCGTGCCATCGGTCAGCCAGATGGTTACCCGGCGGCTGCCCGGCATAGTCGATTGCATCGCTTGTTGCACTGCCTGATACATGCTCTCGTGAATGAACGTACCATCTTTGCTTTCCATGGCGGATGCCTTGGTGATGGCGTCCGCTGCGAGTGTGCGATCTGTGGTGAAATTCTGCAGCAGCTCGGTATGCGAGGAGAAGACCATGATAGCCACTTCGTCCTCCGGTTTTAGATGACCCAGAATCTCGCGCGCACCCTCAGCGAGAGGTTTGAGTGCGTCCCGGACCGTGTCCGTCAGATCGAACAGGAACACCACCGAAAGTGGCAGCCGGTCCTGGCTGAAGTAAGTGATTTTCTGCGGAACTCCATCCTCGAGTAAGCGAAAATCGCTGAGCTGCAAATCGCCGACGAGCGCATGGGTTTGCTTGTTCTCAACCTGGGCATCGAGAATGACGAACTGCGAGGAAACATGGATTGTCGATCCACTACCGGCCACCGAAGGGATAGAGTCTTGAGCGTAGCCGAAAGCATTCAGCAACAAGAAAACTGAACCGGCAATGGCATACAGGCAGAATTGGGCTGTACGGATCGAGGTCCAGGACTGCACCGGCCAATGCCTCCATCGCGAAAGCGTTCCGCGGAAAACGATGCTCACAATACGTTGGCTAAAAGGAAAAGTTCCCGGAAACGCTCGTTAATAACTCTGACTCCGCGTGAAAAACCGAAGTTTTCCGATGCTTACCCACCCGATGGCGAGCAACCCGATGGCCGTGGCCCCGGCTGCAAGGGCTCCCAAAGTCATTGCCCGGGGCGCAAAGCCGGGCCTGGTCTGAGCACTCGTCATAAAGACCTCCGCCTCCCAGCCTACAGGAAACAGCTTTGGGTTAAGGTTTGGAGGGCCGAGCCTTCGCAGGCCAGGATGTACACTCCGGAATTGCGATAACCTGCTCTCCGGAGATTCGACTTTGCTGAAGCTCTTTCAATCCGCGCGCCCCTTCAAGCCTGCGGCGGCCTTACGCGACGGCTTTGCCGGAATCACGCTGGCGGCCATGAACATCCCCCAGGCCCTGGGATACACCAGGATCGCCGGCATGCCCGTGGTGACCGGCCTTTACTCATTGCTGTTGCCGGCCGTGGCCTTTGCCGCCTTCGGATCTTCCCGCTACCTGGTGGTTTCCGCAGACTCCGCCACCGCCGCGATCTTTGCTGCCAGCCTGTCTCCCATGGCGGCCCCCGCCAGTGCCCGTTATGTTGCCCTTGCGGGCGCGGTCGCACTGCTTACGGCTGCGTTTCTGCTCCTGGCGCGCTTGCTCAAACTGGGCTTCATCGCCGACTTTCTTTCCCAGACCGTGCTCACCGGCTTTCTTACTGGAGTCGGCTTTCAGGTCGGCATCGCCGTGCTTGGCGAGATGCTTGGGGTGCCCATCTCTTCGCGTCGAACGCTCGTGCAATTGAGTGAAGTGCTGAGCAGACTGCCGCACGCCCATCTACCGAGCGTGGCCGTGTCCGCCTTGACGGTGGTGACTCTTCTTCTGTTTCGCCGTTTTGCTCCCAGGGTGCCTGGCCCGCTAATGGTAGTGGCCGGAGCGATGGCGGCGAGCGCCATGTGGGATTTTAGCGGGCACGGCATTGCAGTCATTGGACCGGTGGCCGGAGGTTTGCCTCATCTTGGCCTCCCGGACGTAGGCATGAAAGACCTGCCTCTGTTGCTTTCAACAGCCGCATCGTGTTGCATCATGATCATTACCCAGAGTGCGGCAACGGCCCGCATTTATGCCGAGCGCCACCAGCAGAGGCTGGACGCAAATGCGGATCTGGCCGGCCTTTCCGCAGCCAACGCCGTGGCTGGATTGAGCGGGGCTTTTGTAGTCAACGGCAGTCCCACACAGACAGCGATGGTCGAAAGTGCCGGTGCGCAGAGCCAGGTGGCGCAGTTGGCGACTGCAGTTGCCGTGGCCCTGGTCCTGTTGTTTCTCACCCGCCCGCTGCAATACTTGCCGCAGTGCGTGCTGGGCGCGCTGGTCTTTGTGATTGCCATTCGTTTGATCAAGCTGCGCACCATCCTCGAGCTTCGCCGGGAGAGCCCGGGAGATTTTGCCTTGTCCCTCACCACCGCCGCGGTTGTGGTCGCGGCAGGTGTGGAGCAGGGAATTTTGCTGGCCATGATCTTGTCGTTGTTGCGGGTTGTCAGCCATAGCTACCACCCGCACACGGGCGTCATGGTCCCGAACATCATCGGGACCTGGGATCTGATCCCCGTGTCGACCGTCTCGGTGACCAAGCCCGGGTTAGTGATCTATCGCTTCGGCGCGGAACTCTTTTACGCCAATGCCAACCGCTTCGCCGAGGAGGTGACTTGCCTGGTTGGGGGAACCCCTTCACCGGTTCGCTGGCTGATTGCCGACGCGGAGGCGATCACCCGCTTGGACTACTCTGCATCGCGTGTTTTGGCGGAACTGCTACGAAGCTTGAAGGACCGCGGCGTTCAATTCGGCCTTGCCCGTGCACCCTGGGGCCTGAAATCAGACCTGGCGCGTCACCACGTGACCGAGCTGATCGATCCGTCGATGAACTTCAGCCGGCTGCATGACGCAATGGATGCTTTTGAAAAGCTGCCAGGTCATTGAGGATCCGCCCCCCATAACAGGCTGAGTCTCGGGGAAAGAGAGACCGCAGGTCCGTCCACTGCTGCGCTGTGCTGTGTCGAAAATCAAGCTGCAATCTCCAGACTTTGAGTGGGTGGCCCAGGTCTCGCTTTTGAGACCTGGGTTTCTCCTGAGAAATCGGTCCTACCGGAACACCCAGGTCTCAAGAGTGAGACCTGGGCCACCCACTCAATATTCGTCCGCGCCATTTTCATCTTCTTAGGTGGGCCGCAGGCCCATCGAAACTCCGGTCGAAAAACATTTCCAAGTGAGGGCCGCCGAACCGCAGGTCCCTCCACTGCGCTGCGCTTCGGTCGGGCTGACAAGGGGGAGTGGGCGCTTCCGAAGAGAAACGTTGCTGAACGGCTTCTGTTCTCTGGAAGCGCCCACTCCCCCCTTGTCATCCCGACCGGAGCGCAGCGCAGTGGAGGGACCTGCGGTCTCTGTTATTGGTGCCCGCACATTCTCGGTGCCGGCCTTCAGCTAGACACCGGCGTTGTCTGCGGTTTTCGGCTAGATACGCGTCGCCAGATGATTCTTAGCGCCGCCACAAGGGGAACCGAGATAAGCGCACCCACCACCCCGGCAATTTCTGCCCCAGCGAGCACAGCAAAGATCTGCATCAGCGGGTTGATCTCCAGAGACTCACCCATCACGCGAGGAGCGGTCACGTAATCCTGCAACAAACGCCAGACGCCGAGAAAAAGAATCAACCAGACCGGATGGTCATAACCGCCCAAAACAGAAATAACCACAACGGAAACCGCCGCGATCGCAGGCCCGACCACCGGGATAAATTCCAAAAAACCGGCCACCGGCCCCAGCACGAACGAATAGGGAACTCGCATCAGGCTGAGGACCAGCGTATACGCCACTAACGTCAAACCTGCCAGGATCATCTGCGACCTAATGTAGGTTCCCAGCATGACATTCACATCCTGCAGAAGTCCCTCGATCGTCTTTCGTTCTTCGATCGAGCGGCCTAAATCCACAGCGCCCGCCGCAATCGCCCTGCCGTGCTCAAGGAAGAAAACGGTAAGAATCGGAATGATGATCAACCACCAGAGTTTTTGTATCGGTTTCGCAAGTCTTGCTCCGGCTGTTTTCCCATACTGAAGAATGTCATCGCGATGGTTGCTTAGAAAAAGCTGGGCCTGCTGTATCAGCCCTTGGCCCCAGTGAAAATGTTGCCCTAACGCCGCTACCAGCTGACCGGACGCGAGATTACCGGAAAGCGACGGCAGGCCGGCTCCAAACGCACGCGCTTCCTCGGCGACTTTAGGCCCCGCGATGACTCCCGCCGCGGCAAGGACAGCGGCGAGCACGAGGTACACCACGAGAATCGCTTTGCCTCTTCCCCGCAGGGGCTTCTCTAACATTCCGATCAGAGGCGCAAGAAAGTAGGCGAACAGGATCGCGAAGAGGAAGAGCGTGAGCGTGTCTCGAGCGCCCCACAGGAATGCAAGAAAAAGGACAAAAATAAATGTCGTACTAAGAACACGCGCGGTCTTCCCGTCCCATAAATCATCCAGAAACGTACGGGAAGGAGGTGCTGTGATTTGGTCGCTTGGGGTCACAGTGCATTCTACGGGATGTTGTGCCCTAACCGCGCGATCTGGGTCAAAAGGTAGTTCCGCTCCGGGAGGCTGTTGGTCCGCTCGGCGGCCAATTTGTAGTGAGCAATCGCGCCCGCCGGGTCGCCGGACATCTCCAGCAGGTACCCACGCACTGCATCGAGCCGATGATGGCCGGCCAACCGCCCATCCTGGTCCAACTCCAGCAACAGCGTAAGACCTGCTACCGGGCCCCTCACCATGGCAGCCGCGACTGCATGATTGAGCGCCACCATGGGGTTGTCGGACATGCGTTTCAGGAGCTCATACAGAGTCAGGATCTGCGGCCAATCCGTTTCCTCAACCGTGGCGGCTTCGGCGTGGACAGCCGCGATGGCAGCCTGCAGCTGGTAGGCGCTAATCGACCCCTTGGAGAGTGCCGCAGTGACGAGAGCGATTCCTTCGGAGATCTCGGACTGATCCCACAGCCTTCGATCCTGTTTGGCCAGGGGAATCATTTCCTCGTTTGGTCCAGTTCGGGCCTTGCGCCGCGCGTTCGTCAGCAACATCAACGCCAGCAGTCCACCCACTTCAGCGTTTTCAGGGACCCCACTGTGCAGGGCGCGCGTCAGCCGGATGGCCTCGCTTGATAGCTCGAGCCGTTGCACCTGAGACCCGACACTGGCGACATAGCCTTCGTTGAAAATCAGGTAGAGCACGTGCAGCACCGCGCTGAGCCGTTGCGCTTGCTCCGGATCGGTAGGCAAGCGGAAGGGTGCTGCGGAAGACTTGATGCTTTGTTTCGCCCGGCTGATTCGCTGTGCCATGGTTGCCTCTGGAACCAGGAAGGCCTTGGCGATTTCGGCGGTGGTCAGGCCGCCCACTGCTCGCAGCGTAAGGGCGATTGCCGAGGACTGGCTCAGCGCCGGGTGACAGCACATGAAAAGCAAAATGAGTGTGTCATCCTGCCCCAGATGGGTGTCGATCTCGGACACAGGCGCCAAGCGCTCGAGCTCTTCCGCCACGGCGGTTTCTCTTCGACGGCGTGCCGACTCGCTTCTTATTTGATCGGTCATGCGCCGGCAAGCGACCTGGATAAGCCACCCACGAGGATTGTCTGGAACACCTTCCCTGGGCCATTGCACCGATGCTGCCAGGAGCGCTTCCTGAACCGCGTCTTCCGCGTCAGCGAAGTCATGAAAACGGCGAATGACGGCTCCGAGCACCTGTGGCGCGAGCTCGCGCAACAGATGCTCGGAAACGGAATGCAGCTGTTCGCTCACGGCTATTCCGCTGCACCCCTGGTCATGATTTGGCGGACTTCGATGGGCATGTTCATTTGTGTGCCTCCGGGGCCTGGGCCGCCTGAGAAGCGGGCTGCAATCTCGTAAGCTCGTTCCGCAGTCTCGACGTCGACGATCCAGTAGCCGAGCACAAATTCCTTAGCTTCTGGAAACACGCCGTCGGTGATGGGGCTATGGTTCTTGCCCGCTCGGACCACCGTAGCCTGTTGGGGCATGGCCAGGCCTTCGGTGGCGACGAACTCTCCGGATTTGGTGAGATCGTTCCTAATACTGGTCAAGTAGGCGAAGTGGGTCTGAATATCCTTCTCCGACCAGGCCTTGTAGGCATCGACGCCCTCTTTCGTGCCGGTCATCAACAAAATGTATTTCATATCGTCTGCTCCTTTTCGCGCGGATTCTTTTTCGCGCTTTTGCAAGAGAGTCGGATCAAGCATCCTTTTCTCGACATCGAAAGCCATCGATTCGAAAAAAATCCGATCAATGCTTGATGCGACCATCGAAGGGATACGTGAACTCTGCAGCAATCCGAAATCGGGAGGCGTCTGGATGGAGCGGATTGAAGAGGAAATTCGTTGTCTGGGGAACGATGGCACTCGGAAGCTTTAGGATGACGGCCTCTTTCTTGCGCAGCCAGGCTGTGCCGAGTTCTCGCGTGACCTCGAGTCGTGTCCGCCAATCGTCCGGGAGAGTGGACACTGTTACGGCGGGTATCTTCAGCTCGGGACCCTCGATATGTAGCAGGGTGAAGTCTTGCGGAACATCGTTGGCAGCAGTATGAACGCAAACTTCAAGCAGGGCCGAGGCAGGATTTTCGCTGAGATAGACAACCGGCTGCCCGGCATAATGCCATCGGCCTGCCGCCCGCAGGCCGCCGATGCCGCTCAGATCGCAATGCCGGCTGATTCGCCAGAGCACCATCTAAACAAACATGCCCTCATCGATTTGAATCAGTAGCTCTTCCACAATCCTGCTTCCGGTATCGGTTTTTACCAGTGACAGTGGGGACCTTCCTTCGAGCCGGGCGTGTGGTTTCCGAAGCCATTCGAGGGCCCGCTCGCGGTTCCCATAGACGGATTCAGCCGAGGAGAGAATCCGAACAACCCGCAGCACACGGTCTGATTCCTCAAGCGTGAGCTTCTCCCGACGGGAACGGCGATGCTGGAGCGTTCGCGCTGGAATAACGGTGTGGTGAATCTCTGACCGTTCCAAACCAAGCGTCATCAGCCGTTTGACCACTGAAGGAGGAAATCGTCCCTCAACAATCCGCAGGATTTCAGCCTCACTGGCCGGGGGCCGCACCCCCAGCCAATTACCGATTTGCTCATGTGCGACGTTCACGAACTCCATGCTACTACACTATGCCGCTCACTTCTCGGCAAAATGGAACCTGACTCGCTCTTTGATGAGCGCGCGAGCATTGCTCAGGATGGTATTGGCCGTCGCCGGATCCGGCGCTATCTCAGCCAGCGTCACGGCTCCCACCAAGGTGCTCAAAATACCGTCGACTACAGCCTGGAGTGGAGAAAGGTGGTTGATCAAGTACTGCGAGGTGCTCCACTTGAATTGGACGAGGACGCGCCGACGTTCGCGGATGCTCTGAAGGAGCAACTAGGGATAAAAATGCTGTCCCAAAAGGGCCGTCAGAATTATTTGTAGTCGACCACATCGAGAAGCCCGCTGAAGATGAGCACAGGACTTTAATCCGGCTCGTCCCCGGCTTTCCGCCCAGCGTCGGCCTACTTGAGGTGGTTTTCGGTTCAAGAGTCAGGTCGGCGGATTAGCCAGATTCGTGAGAATATTGTTCGCATGAAGGCCGGCATTCCTTCCTGGTGGTATTTGGTTTCCGCTGCGCGAGCGGCTTTGATCTATCTAGGATCGAAACGGCTCTTTGTTCTCGTAATCGAGGTTTTCTGCGTGGTAGCGGCATTACGTGCCTACCGCGCGCCTGAAGGCAAAAGATGGGCTGCAATTCGCAGTCAGTGGATGTCTGCGATTCGAGACGTTTTGATCGTCGTTTTCTCGATCGGCGTCGTTGTCTTCGGATACGAACTGATGTGGAACCAACCGAACCAAAGTCGACTTCGACAAGGCGAGGAGTCGCGCTCGAACCCGTCAGCCCTGTTCGAGCCCATCCCAACAAATTTCTCGCAGGGCCCAACCAATGTTTTTCCCCGCAATGACAGACGCCCCATCTGTGTTCAGGTTCTTCTGCCTCAAGGTTTCCCGGGCGGGAGCTATAAGTTACCTTATAAACCGGTCGCGCCCTCACCGCCGACTCTTTATAACAACGGCTCTGCCCAACGCGAGGGTATTGACTATACAGTTTCTGACAGTACCGTCGTAGTGAAGTTTCACCCGGCATCAACAGACTCGTTGTCGGTCTGGTATACCACAGATGACCGATTTCCCAGGATCGTGCCTTAACACTTATGAGCCCGGGCTTCCTCTGAGCCGGACGAAAGAACCTGTATCAAAAGCCATGACCACATAACGTAACCGTCACTGTCGGGCGCCGATTATTGCTCCTTCGGACGCGTGGACGTTTCCACTCCTTAACTTTTAGGTAGGTGCGCGGAAACGAAGCAGTCTCGCAGAGCCTGCCCTGAGCTTGTCGAACGCGGACGAAGCAGCCCGTAACCCGGCACGGCAACGCCGGGTAGATAATGTTGAATGAATCATGTCGAACGTCAAGCGCTATAGCTTTGCTGTTGTCGCTGTCTTTCTTGCCGTGCTGCCGGCGATGCTCCTGCAACACTACAAATTCCACGACGTAGAGCTGGCGTTCTTGCTGTTTGCTGTGGCGCTCACGGCCTGGCAGGCCGGTAGCGGCCCCGCGGTATTGTCGACTGTGCTGGCGAGCCTTTGCTTCGACTATTTCTTCCTGCCGCCGTTATATTCCTTTGATTTGGGACTCCAGGATGTTCCCGCGGTAGTGGTCCTGATCTCGTTCGCTGTGCTCACTACGTGGTTTGCCGCAATCCGGCGCCGGATCGAAGCAGACCTGGTGACCGCCCGGGACAAACTTCAGCAGGAGGTGACGGAGCGAACCCAACAGGGCAGGGAGATTCGCGTTCTCAATGAGGAGCTTGAGAAGCGGTCCCTGGCTCTCGAAGGCAGCAACAAGGAATTGGAAGCGTTTGCCTACTCAGTCTCACATGACCTTCGCGCCCCTCTACGCCATATGTCCGGATTTGCCGAGCTGCTGCAGAAAACCGCAGGCTCCAAGCTGGACGACAAGGCCCAACGCTACCTGCGGACCATCCTGGAGTCGGCGCAACGGATGGGCAACCTGATCGATGACCTTCTGGCTTTCTCCCGCATAGGACGGGTGGAAACGCAAAAGGCGGCGGTGAACCTGGACCAGCTGGTAAAAGAAGCCATGGGCGAAGTGCAGCACGAGACCCAGGGCCGCGAAATTGAGTGGAGAATCGATAAGCTGCCAGTCTGCTATGGAGACCGGTCCATGCTCCGCCTGGTTCTGGTAAACCTGCTGTCGAATGCGGTCAAGTTCACCCGTGCACGGGCGAAGGCGGAGATTGAAGTAGGATGCGGGAAGGGAAGCGCGGATGAGGTGGTGGTCTTCGTAAAGGACAACGGCGCGGGTTTTGATATGAAATATGTCGATAAACTGTTTGGAGTGTTCCAACGCTTACATCATGTGGACGCATTTGAAGGTACCGGCATAGGGCTGGCTACCGTTCAGCGCATCATTCACCGTCATGGCGGCAAGGTCCGGGCGGAGGGCGCTCTCGATCGGGGTGCCACTTTCTATTTCTCTTTACCGAAATTCCAGAATGGGGTCAAGGCGTGATTCAAAGACTTGGACGTATTTTGATGGTCGAGGACGACCCCAGAGATGTGGAGCTGAGTCTGACCGCCCTCGAGGATTACAACCTCGCCAACGAGGTGGTGGTGGTTCGCGATGGGGAAGAAGCTTTAAATTATCTCAACTGCCGAAACGAGTACGCGGACCGGTCCAGCGGTAATCCCGCGGTCATGCTGCTGGATCTCAAGTTGCCCAAGGTTGACGGACTGGAAGTCTTGCGGCAGGTTAAATCCAGTGACGCACTGAGCCTGATTCCTGTGGTGGTGTTGACGTCCTCTCATGAAGAGAAGGATCTGATCGCCAGCTACAAGCTGGGGGTGAATGCCTACGTGGTCAAGCCGGTAGACTTTCACCAGTTCGTCAATGCCATCAAGGAGCTTGGCGTGTTCTGGGCGGTGATCAACGCGCCCCCTCCCGGGAGCTGAAGAAGTGACCCTGACCCACCCCCTGCGGATCCTTTCCCTGGAAGACGACCCTAACGACGCGGAGCTCATACATGAACTGCTCCGGAGCGAAGATGTCGCTTGCGAATTACAGCGGGTCGATACCCAGGAGGCCTTCCTCGCCGCGCTCGGACAAGGCGGCATCGGTCTGGGCATCGATCTTATTTTGGCGGACTACACGCTGCCCTCCTTCGATGGTCTTTCGGCCTTGAAGCTTGCTAAGCAGGTCCGTCCGGACGTGCCGTTTATTTTTGTCTCCGGAACGCTGGGCGAAGAAGTTGCCATCGAAGCCTTGAGAGTGGGTGCAGCCGATTATGTGCTGAAGACCCGGTTGTCGCGGCTGGCGCCATCTGTAGTGCGCGCGTTGCGCGCGGCCACAGAAATCGCCGAACGGAAACGGGCGGAGAAGGCCCTGCGCCGCAGCGAAGCTTTCCTGGCGGAGGCGCAGCGCCTGAGCCGTACCGGCAGTTTTGGTGTGAATGTGTTGACCGGGGAGAACACCTGGTCTGAAGAAACCTTCCGGATCTTTGAATACGATCCGCAGACCACACCGACGGTCGAGATGGTGTTGGAACGGACCCACCCGGAAGATCGCGAAATCGTCCGCGGGGTCATGGCTCATTCATCGAGAGGTGGGACCAGTTTCGATATTGAACATCGTCTGCTGATGGAGAACGGCGCCGTTAAGTATGTTCACGTGGTGGCACGTCTGCTTCCCGGCGACGATCCGGCCGAGGTGCTGTTTGTCGGCGCGGTCACCGACATCACCGAGACCAGGCAGGCGGAAATGGCCCTGCGTCGCAGCGAAGGCTACCTGGCGGAAGCGCAGAGATTGACCCATACCGGCAATTGGGTCTGGAATTCGGTTGCCCACCAAAGTATCCACTGGTCTTTGGAACACTACCGCGTGTTTGGTTTCGATCCGGCCATGGGGATCCCTACCGACGAACAATTCGCCCAGCGCATCCATCCCGACGACCGCGACCGCGTCGTCCGCTTCATGGAAAAAGCTATGTTTCAGGACCGGTCGGATTTTGAGATTGAATTCCGTATTGCTCTGCCCGGGGGCGCGGTCAAATATATCCGCGCCATCGGTCATCCCATACTCGATCCATCCGGAGCGTTATCTGAATGTGTTGGAACCGCGATGGACGTGACCGAGCAGCATCAGGCGAGCGCTGCTCTGGAGACCGCATTTGCGGAAATAAAGACACTTCAGGATCAGCTCTACAAGGAAAATATCGCCCTGCGCGAAGAGATTGTCCGAACCTCGATGTTTGAAGAGATCGTGGGCGAGTCACCGGCCCTGCAGACCGTCCTGGCACGGGTGACCAAGGTCGCGCCAACGGATTCAAGTGTGTTGGTGACCGGGGAGACTGGTACGGGCAAGGAGCTGATCGCGCGCGCGATTCACAACCGGTCGCAGCGCGCAGCAAGGGCCTTTGTCAGCGTGAATTGCGCCGCCATCCCCACCACCTTGATCTCATCAGAACTCTTCGGGCATGAGAAGGGAGCGTTCACGGGAGCCACACAACGCCGCCTGGGCCGCTTTGAGTTGGCCGAAGGGGGTACGATTTTCCTCGACGAGGTTGGGGAACTGCCGCCGGAGACCCAGATCGCGTTGCTCCGCGTTTTGCAGGAGCGGGAGTTTGAACGCATTGGCGGCAATAAGGTCATTCGCGCCAACGTGCGCGTGATCGCCGCCACCAATCGAGACTTGCAACAACTTATCGAGGAGGGCGTGTTTCGCGACGACCTCTACTACCGCCTCAATGTTTTTCCCATCGAGATGCCGGCGTTGCGGCAGAGAAGAGAAGACATCCCGCTTTTGGTTGAATACTTCATCGACCGCTACTCGACTAAGACCGGAAGAAAAATTCGGGGTATCGAGAGGTCGACCCTTGACCGGTTAATCTCCTATGCGTGGCCGGGAAATATTCGCGAACTCCAGAACGTGATCGAGCGTTCGCTTGTTCTTTGCGAAGGGGAGACCTTTACGGTCGACGAAAGCTGGCTCTCGGTTAGTTGTGGTGAACCGGATCGAACCCCCCGCATGCTCCTGCGGATCCCTCCGTCGGAAGAGAAGAAGACCATCGAGGCTGCGCTCGCCGAGGCGCAAGGGCGTGTGTCGGGGCCAACAGGGGCCGCGGTCAGGCTGGGAATACCTGCTACCACGCTGGACTCCAAGATCCGGACGCTCGGTATCAACAAGCACCGCTTCAAGACGCCATAACCGGTTGAGCCCTTTCCCGGAAGATTTACGATTTTCGTAATTTCCCGAACTTCGTGAATATGTCTCCCTCTAAGTCTTTTATTATGTTAGACCTGCCATGGCCCTCGAGTTGCAACCCACAGTAGAAATGTTTCAGGTTCGCAGATCCGAAAACGAGGGCTTGGTCACCTTTGCCCTTAGCGGCCGGATCGACGAGGAGCAAGTAGCCGAATTGCAGAAGCTCCTTAAAGTCGAGGCGGTAGGGAACTCGACAGCCGTTGTTTTGGATCTGGAGGACGTACGGTTAGTACATCGGGAAGCTGTAAGGTTTCTTGCGGATTGTGAGGCTGGCGGGGTCGAACTGAGAAATTGCCCGCCGTATGTTCGCGAATGGATTGGGAAAAGGGAAAGGTTAACGCCATGAATCGTAGCATTAGTTCGAATGCGAATGTGACTGCGATGGCTGCGGATA
>Ga0182015_10003439_pt1 | contig 17793 bp, 17 predicted proteins | sample 712P3MmetaG_FD_120478 | JGI IMG/M metagenome (GOLD analysis project Ga0182015, IMG submission 120478) | Permafrost microbial communities from Stordalen Mire, Sweden - 712P3M metaG | ecosystem: Environmental > Terrestrial > Soil > Wetlands > Permafrost | place: Sweden: Stordalen | collected...
CCGCGGAGCGGCTGACGATTGTCGTATGACTTTGCTGGAGATCGTCATGGCCGATCCCAAAATTGCGGCGTTTGGGATTGCCGGTTGATTTTTACCTTTTTTGATGAGCCGCATCCGAGTTCGTGGATCAATCGTAGCAAAACGTTGCACACGAAACATTTGGCGATTATTCACTTGACAAGTACGCTTCTTGAATCTAGGTTGAGAGTCAAGGAGTTAGCACATGTCCATTCTTTCTGAGCCGCATTTTCATAACGAAGCCATCGCGATAGTGCGGCTAGAGGCGATTGTGTGGCCGACTGGCCCTTATTGCCCGCGCTGCGGCAGCTTCGACCGCATAACAACGGTTAGGGGCGGCCGTGCTGGCCTGCGGCGTTGCGGGCCTTGTAAGCGTGAGTTTACGGTTACGGTTGGAACGCTTTTTGAGAGTAGCCATATCAAATTGCATCTCTGGTTCCAGGCGGCGCATCTACTTGCGTCCAGTAAGAAAGGCATTAGCGCGCATCAGCTTCACCGCACGCTAAAGGTCACATATAAAACAGCCTGGTTTATGGAACACCGATTGCGTGAGGCCATGCGCACTGGAAGCCTTGCGCCAATGGGCGGAGTTGGCGGCATTGTTGAGTCCGATGAAACATTCATTGGCCGCAAGGATGGCACGATCAAGCGTCGCGGCCATGGCCACAAGAATGCTGTGCTGTCTCTCGTTGATCGCAAGAGCAAACAGGTGCGCTCTTTCCATGTCGATGGAACCGGCGCGGCCGATATCGTCCCAATTGTCAAGGTTAATGTTGCGAAAGAGACCGCAATGATGACTGACGAAGGCGGCCATTATTTCACGCTTGGCGATCACTTCGCGAGCCATGAGAGTGTCAGCTATAAAGCGGATGAATATGTTCGCGGAGACGTGCACACAAATACCGTCGAGAATTTCTACAGCATCTTCAAGCGCGGCATGAAAGGCGTCTATCAGCATTGTAGTGAGAAGCATCTTCACAGATATTTAGCCGAGTTTGATTTCCGCTATTCCAATCGCGTCAAGCTGGGTGTAAACGACACGGCACGCGCCACAAAGGCACTCAAAGGCATCGTGGGCAAAAGGCTAATGTACTGGGACTCGTCAGCCACGTCATTCTGAAGCGCAGGAAGGAAAGGGTTCAAATGACTAACCCTCCGCGCGATGCCATATATCGCTTCAGAATTGACGTTTTCACGCCAAAGACAATCCCGATGGCGAGGCTCGCTCAGTATATGGCCGAGCTTGCGCAGATACTCGGGGAGCCGGCGGCTGTCCACTTTGAAAAGCTAGAGCCAGGCAGCACAACCTTAGTGAGTAGAATCCAACGCGAGGCCATTCCGAAGGTGCGGGCGCACGCTCATGCTGTACGCCGTCGAGAAGGGCCGCGAGAGGCGCTACGCAGCTATCGGATAATAAACAAGTATCTGCGGGAGGATAACGGTGTTGGCGTCCTCCAAGAGGCGCGCCGAGCCGCAATTCTCACCTTCCCTGGGCGCGAGGAAGAGGAAGATAAATTCGTCGCAATTCGCCAGCGCGGGAGCCTAGACGGCATCGTCACTCGCGTTGGGGGGATCGATCAAACAATTCCGATTCTATTGGAATCCTATGGAAAGCAGATTAGCGGCGTTTGGGCGACGCGCAGCGTCGCCAAGGAACTGGCCAAAAAGCTGTTTGAGACAGTGCGCGTCTTTGGGCATGGGCGTTGGAGTCGTGATCCAGAGGGGGTATGGAATTTGCGCGAATTTAAGGTCGAGACATTTGACGCGCTCGATGATGCGCCCCTTTCTTCCGCCATTGATGCGTTGCGCAAGGTAGCGCCAGAATGGGGCGGCAACAGCTATTCCGAGTTGGGGATGATCCGCCACGGGCCGCCCAAAAAAGCAAATGGTGGTCATTGACGCCACCATCATGATGCTTCTGTTTCGGCCTGAAACAAGCGTTCCGGCCGACGCTCAAGGCAATCCGATCGATAGTCCGCATGAGCGTGTCAAGCATCTAATCGAAACACTCGAGAAGGCGCGGATCAAGGTAATCATTCCGACGCCAGTACTCGCTGAAGTTCTCGTTCGGGCAACGCCGACCGAGGGAGAACGGTACATTCGCGAGATCGGCAACTACTCGGTTTTCCGTATCGAGAATTTCGATACGATGGCGGCGATTGAGGTCGCCACAATGACGAGGAATGCAATAGACCGGCCCAGAAGGCGCGACTTTTCCGCCACCACCTGGGCCAAGCTAAAGTATGATCGGCAAATATAGTGGCCATCGCCAAGGTCGCGCAGGCGACCCATATCTACTCAGATGACCGTGATATAAGGGCCATCGCCAATCGGGAGGGAATACAGGTTATAGGGTTGGCCGACCTTGAATTGCCGATCGAAACCGCGCAGAGAACATTGAATCTTCAGCCCCCGGAATTAGAGATCACAAGCTCGGAGGAGATAGAAGCCCGTGACGAAGAGCCGCCGCAAGACACTCCCAAAGCCTGACGATCACGACCAATCGCGCGCCTTCATTGAGAAGGCGCGCGAGATCGGCGCGGACGAAGAGAATTCAGCCGCTGATGCACTTATGGGGCAGCTCGCCAAGTTGCCTCCTAAACCGAGAATCAAGTCCAAGCCAGAGGAACGGCAATGAGCGACTCAATGATGTTGAGTGCCATCGGCGGTGGGTACTGTGGCGTCGGAATCTTGAACGATTCGGTTCAACAAGTCTCGCAGCGCTACCAAATTATTCATGGGTGTTACAACGCGGGCTCTAGTTATTGCTTTGAAGTCAGTGTTTCCCTCTCGAAACAGAGCCGTGACATCTGGCCTTGCGTGTGTAAAGGTCAAAGTCGCAAATGGCCCGGTTACCGTCACATTGAATGGTCCATCACACAGAACTTCCGGCACATTGTCCGGATCTGTCACGATTGGTGGTTCTGAATCTGGGCGGCCTTTATGAGATGATCACCTTATGTGATTCGACGTACTTGTCAAGTACACAATCGCCAAACATTTCGGTACGATTGACGGGAGAGATAAACTTACACTTGTTAGGCGCGGCGATTGTCTTTTGGGCGAAATCTTTTGTTGGCACTGGTAAAGTTTGATTTAGTCGACAAGTTTAACCACATCCTCGATATCCCAAAGCCTGGTTTCGACCCCCGCTGCCATGGCGGGAGACATGCGAAGAGACGAATGCACCCTCGCAAAATTGTAAAAGACGAAATAGATTGCGAGGTGGTGAATATGGTTTTCAATTTTCTTGCTATGCCCGGCCGTCAAGCGCGTGAACCTGCGGTTTTGCTGCCTAATTTTCTGATTGTGCGACTCGACAAAGCTAGTTGATACATGCCGCGCATCAGGTCGACCAGTCACTTTGCGGGCGGAAATGCCCGTGCAGATGCCGGGGCTATATTTCCGCTCGTGACCGCTATCTGGCGTTTCGCTGTAGTACTTGATCAGTTGCGCGAAGTCGCAATCTAGCCCGAAAATTTCGTCAATCGCCATGACGTAGCTGGCAAGTCCATCAGTTGTAATTTGGGGCCGGTCGACGATGCGTGAGGCCATGTCTTGAATGAACGCTATGGCGCTTTCACCGCTGCGGTCGCCACCAACAAGATAAGAAATAATCAGCTTCGATTGCGCCTCAATTGCGGTCCATGTCCACGTTGACCCGGCATTGGGAGGTGCCGCCTTTGCGGCCGCAACCTTGGCGTCTTTGCAATAGTTGACGCTCCAGATCTCGTCGCATTGGATGCGCCTGGCTTTCACGTGGCGGACGTGTTTATCGTGATAGTCCGCGCAAGCCGTTCCCAGGTCGACGACCAGCTTAAGAATGGTCGGCTTGAACACTCCAGTCATGCGGGCGGTTGCGTTGACGCCCATGCCTTCCATCAGTGCGGAGACGACGCGAGACCGTTTCTCGATGGGCAGCTTGTTCATGCAAAGATCATATATTTAGCTAAGCATAATTGCAAGCATTAAATCTCTTGCTTAGCAAATAAATTTGGTCCATGCTTGCTATATGAGAGTCGGCTATTGGTGGGCCGATTTGAAATAGCAAAGGACAATCAAGTGGATAACGACCAAAAAAGCCAAGAGGCTAGAGGCTCGAAGGGCGGTTTGGCGCGCAAAGAGGCGCTTTCGCCAGAGGAAAGAAGCAATATAGCCAAGAAAGCCGCCGCCGCACGGTGGGGTACCGACGAAACAGCGCCGGATGAAATTGATGCAGAAGTGCTCGAGCCTAGCGTTGCCATGCCGATTGCGCGCTGGCGCGGGGCACTCAACATCGTAGGGCTCGAGGTGCCATGCTACGTGTTGGACAACGGAACCAAAATTATCGGCCGCACTTCGGCGACCGAGGTTCTGACTGGCATCAAAGGCGGCGGAGCGCTCGAGAAATATATTAGCGTGAAAGCCCTGGAACCCTTCATAAACAGGGAGTTAGTGCTCGAGAGATTGGTGCCGTTCCGGCTTCTCGAGGTCGAGGGCTTAGAGAAGGCCGTGAAAGGGTTGCCGGCTGATTTGATGATCGAACTCTGCCAGGGGTTCGTCTCGGCCTTGCAAGCATCCCTGGACCCCGCCTCGACCTTTCCACGCCTTACCGACCGTCAGGTACAAATGGCGCTCAAGGCGAGCATGTTTCTTTCTGCATGTGCAAAGGTCGGCCTCGAGGCGCTGATCGATGAAGCGACCGGCTATCAATACGAACGTCCCGAGGATGCGTTGCAAGTCAAACTCCGCGCGTTCATCGCGGAGGAATTGCGTGCGTGGGAAAAGACATTCCCCGATGAGCTTTGGTTGGAGTTTGGTCGCCTTACCGGTTGGCATGGCACGCTGCATAGCCGTCCGAAATGGTGGGGCAAGCTAGTGATTGAGTTGATCTATGACACACTCGATCCAGACGCTGCGGAATATCTGAAGACGCACAAGCCGCCGCCGGGGGTAAAGTGGTTTCAGCAACTCACAGAGAACTATGGCGTGCGGCTGCTCGTCTCGCGCTGCTACGAAGTTATTGGCATGTCAAAGGCGTGCATGAATATGCGGGAATTGAGGGATCGCGTCGCACAGCACTACGGTAAACGACCATTCCAATTCCGACTCTATCTCCCTATGGACGCTTCCGAGGACCAGAGCGGGCCATGCGACTCTTAGGCTTCTCAGTTGATTTGACTACCAGCTTCTCGCCGATCGCCTTTTCCACCACGGATAGGGCTATTTGGCTTTCGTCTTGCGCTGGTCGACGGGACTTTGGTTTCTTAGTCATTATGCTGGTTTTTGCCCGGCAAATTGACCCACATATCCACGATCCGGGGTGCCTAGGGTTTGCTCGAATATGAGCTGGCAAATCCGCATACCGCTTTTAAGCCTTATCGGTAAATGTCCCTGATTGAAAATTTCGAGTCTAATTCGCCCGTTATAGCCGGAGTGTATTGTAGGGGCGGTTATATGAATTGACAGACCAAACCGTGAGAGAGAGCTTTTGCCTTCCACCCAAGCCGCAAATTTTGGATCTGGTCTTAAGTCGATATATTCTTTTGAATAGGCCAAAATCAACACTTTTTAATTTAAAATATATCCAATTGGAGGAATTTCGTATGGATCTGTAAGATCTTTCAAAATGTCTTCTGCGTTAAAATTGTCTATCGATGGATCGATTGTTTTTTCAATGCCACCTTTCTCTGGCTTAAATATTGAAATATTTTGATCGAGTGTCAAATCGACACCGGTCGAGCTATAGGCCTTTTCTAAAGGCGCCGGATCAATAATGATGGCGCCTCTATTAATTGCGGTTTGAATTTCCCTGTCGGTAAGAATCAAGCTCTTACTCTTTCATCTTCCAATAATATGTTATCGGAATGAACCCAGACACGCCATGTCCCGCTCATGGCTTCTCTCGGAAGTTCGACTAAAAACAAATCGTCATGCTGCCGTATGGGAGCACCTACTTCAATCATATTATCTTTCAATGACAGCCGATCCACAACAAGATTTTCAGTCCCATCGTTAGTCGCCACCGCCACGACGACTTCGCTAGGATGAAGGCCATCGCCGATCTCTGCAACCTTAATTCTCGCCATAGCATCCTCCAACTTCGGTTCTGTTTTCCCCATTGTTAACAATAATTTTCACCATACGCATCCACAATGTGGCAGCGATCAGAGAATCATAACACACCTTATTCACCACTGGAATCCCTTGTTGATAAATCGGAGGGTTCTACCCGAACAACCGGCCAATCCAAACTTTACCAGTGCCGAACCGGACCACCGACTTCACCTATGACGCCAATGGCAATATGCTGACCAAAAAGATCACGGCGGGCGCACTGACGCGCAGCTTCGCCTACACCTACAACGCGACCGGCGAGGTGCTGACGGCGACCGATCCGCGCGGCAACGTCACCAATTACGCTTACGACGCAAAGGGAAATCTGACCAGCATCACGGATGCGCTCGGGCACGTGACGAGCTTCACGAGCTACGACGGCGCGGGACGGCCCCTGACGATCATCGATCCAAATGGCGTGACGACGAGCCTGACCTATGACGCGCGCGGCCGCTTGACGTCGCAGACGATCGCAACGCTCAAGACCGCCTACGCCTATGATCCGGCCGGAAACCTGATCCGGGTGACTCAGCCGGACGGTTCCTTTCTGATTTATACTTACGATCCGGCGCATCGTCTGACGGGGATCGCGGACGCCCTCGGCAATCATATCGCCTATACGCTCGACGCTGCGGGCAACCACATCAAGGAGCAGGCGTTCGACCCGGCCAACACGCTCACGCAAACGCGTTCTTTTGTCTATAACACCCTCGACCGGCTAAAAAAGACGATCGGAGCGGAGGGTCAGACGACGGTTTACGACTACGACAAGCAGGGCAATCTGACCGCGATCACCGATCCTTTGAATCATGTGACAACTTACGCTTACGACGCGCTCAATCGTTTGGCGGAAGCGATCGACCCGAAGGGCGGAACCACATTCTATGGCTATGACGCCAACGATCATCTGACTTCGGTGACCGATCCGCGCGATTTGACGACGGCCTATGCGTGGAATGGACTCGACGATCAATTGCAGCTCGCAAGCCCCGATGCCGGCGTCACCAACAAAACATTCGATGCCGCCGGCAATGTGATCACTTCGACCGACGCGCGCGGCAACACGACAACCTACAGCTACGATGCGCTGAACCGCAGGACGGGGGCGGCGTTCGCCGACGGCACGAGCGCCGCTTGGCATTATGATCACGGCGCCAACGGCATTGGCCGTCTGACGAAGATCAAGGACGTGACCGGCTCGACCCACTACAGTTATGACGCCAATGGCCATGTGAGGGAGAAACGTCAGATCGTCGGCGCGGTGACTCTGACCACGATCTATGGCTATGACGCCGGCGGACGTTTGGCGAGCAGCACCTATCCATCGGGCATGGAGGTTGCGTATGCCTACGACGCCGCGGGCCGGGTGAGCAGCGTGACTTTGAGCGGCCATACGCTAGTCGCGGGCGTGAGCTACCTGCCCTTCGGCATGGCGTCGGGATGGACGGCAGGCAACGGCGCCTCTTACCTGCGCACTTTCGATCTCGACGGGCGGATTGCGGGTTTGGCGCTGCCCGCCGGCGACAATATCGCGCTCTCTTACGACGCGGCGAGCCGCATCACCGGCCGCACGGAGACCGGGTTTGCCGCCGAGAGTTTCGCCTATAACACGCTCGACCGCTTACACGTTTATGCGAGCGGCGCGGCCACGAAAACCTACACTTACGATGCAAGCGGCAATCGAACGGGTGATGCGACCAATGCAACGCCGCCTGTTTCGCTCTCCTATAATGTCGACCCCGCCAGCAATCGTTTGCTTGGCATCAGCGGCAGCTCGAAGGAGAGTTTCACTTACGACGCCACCGGCAACATGCTCTCTTATTCGGCGCCGTTCGCCGATTACAGCTTCTCCTACGACGCGCGCAATCGTCAGACGGAAGCTTTCGTCGGAGCGATCGGCACGAGCTTTCTGATCAACGGTCTCGGCCAGCGCATCGCGCAGATTGACGTGAGCGTTCCAGAATTCTTCTTCGTCTACGACGAGGCGGGCCATCTGATCGGCAAATACGACGGCAGCGGCAATCCTCTGCAGGAGACGGCGTGGCTCGGCGATTTGCCGGTCGCCGTGCTTGAGCCTGCGGGGCGATTTTATATCGCGCCGGATCATCTTGGCGCGCCGCATCAGATCACCGACGCCGGCGGCGCCGCCGTGTGGCAGTGGCACCCTGACCCCTTCGGCAAGGGTGATCCGTCGGGCACATTCAGCTACGATCTCCGCTTTCCGGGGCAATTCTTCGACCAAGCGACCCGCCTGCATTACAATTATTTCCGCGACTACGACCCAAGGCTAGGCCGCTATATCGAAAGCGATCCGATCGGCTTGGCGGGGGGGATCAATACATATGCGTACGCTAATGGTAACCCCGTCACATCGACCGACGTATTGGGACTTTGTGAAACGAAGAAGGATAAGTCTTGGTGGGAAAAGTTAGTGGACCTCTTCAACACACCGATACCGGAGCCCAAGCAGCCGTCTAATATTCCGACGCCGGGGGTGAACCCATATCCGCCGGGGGCGCCGGGAGGGCCGCCAGCAAAGTAGTATAGGCGGCGGGCCGCTCACCGTTTCACCAAAACCTCCTTGCGCCTCCGGCATCCTTCCGCCCGCCCGCACCAAACATAAGTGGATACAAATGACGGAGGGGTGTGGGGGGTCAGGTTGGCTCCATTTGGCTGACTTGGACGGTCCGCGCGCCCGTCGCCATTCGTGAGGCCCTTTGGGGCGCCATGATGCTCGTTCGGAAGCTGGGCATCCTCGGCAAGGATGTTTTCGCGCGGATTGCGCAGATTGATTCTTGTCCAATGCTAACTTTACACACTTGCGCTGCGCTTGTGTTTGGCTGGAGCATTCGGGTCCGCTCGCGCGCCGCGTTGCCATCGTTGCGTTCCTTGCCATGGCGGCGGATCGCTGCTTCGCCTCGTTCGAAGATCTTATGCGCCCCGGCGGAACGCGCCCGAAATAAATCAGGCCCGCTTGTCCGGCCACCGGCAGAGATCAAAGATCAAGCAGCGTTCGCAGTCCGGGCGGCGGGCCTTGCAGACATACCGGCCATGCAGAATCAGCCAATGATGCGCGTGCCCTTTGAACGCAGCGGGAATGATTTTCTCAAGCCCGCATTCGACCTCAAGCGGCGTCTTGCCCGCCACCAGGGGAATGCGGTTGGAAACCCGGAAGATATGCCTGTCGACGGCGATCAAAGGCGCGCCGAAAGCAGTGTTCATGACGACGTTGGCGCTCTTGCGGCCAACTCCGGGGAGCGTTTCGAGCGCCTCGCGGCTGTGCGGCACCTCGCCCCCGAAATCGTTGACGAGCCGCCGCGACAAGGCAATCACGTTTTTTGCCTTGGTGCGGTAAAGGCCAATCGACTTGATCATGTCCTGCAGCTTTTCCTCGCCGAGCGTCAGCATTTTTTCTGGGCTGTCGGCGGCCGCGAAGAGCGCGCGCGTGGCCTTGTTGACGCTTACGTCGGTCGCTTGCGCCGAAAGTACGACCGCGACGAGCAGGGTGAAGGCGTTCACATAGTCGAGTTCGCCCTTTGGGTGCGGATTGGCGGCTTCGAAGCGACGGAAAATCTCGGCCACCCTTGCCGGGTCCGCCGGCATTCGCCCTGCATGTTGCGGTTTTGCGGCGCGGCCGATCTGAGCTGGTGGCGTACTCAGCTTCGTCTTCTGCGTGGAAGTGGCGCTGTCCAAATTTTTGGCGGCCGGTTTTTTAGTTGCCGTGCTTCTTTTGCGCATCCGCGCGTTATAAAAGCCATCCGCCATCGAGAGCAAGGCTAGGGCATGACCGCGATAGTGGAAACCGGCTTCCATTTTCGCGGGTCATGTTCCAAGGGGCGCGCGCGAAATGGCACTCCATTCCGGCTTTTGCTTGGCTTGAACGGAAGCAGCTTGGCAGCGCGAAGAGTTCGCCACGCAACGGCTGGCCTTCGTGTCGCGGGTCTCTCGGCGTAACCCCGCGCGCGGTGGAGATACAGTGGAGATAAAGTCCGGCCGCCCTTGCGGGGGACAAGGGCGGCCGGTCCGGATAGCAGTTCCGCGCCCCTGCTTAGGGCTAGACAGGCGCGGGACCGCCACCGGGAAGGCGCGGAGGCATCGAACTCCGTAGCTTGATGATAACCGATTCGGCGACCGATCTCTTGACCCGAATGTACTATACCCCGCGTGAAGGGCCGCTGAATTTTGGCGCCAAGTGTTTTTACGTAAGGGAAAGCTGAAGGAGAGCGACGCAATCATAAAAAATTACGCAAGCTGGACCGAATCCGCGCAAAGCCCGCGTGACCGGCAATCCGCCGCCGGGCGAATACGCGCGGTGCCGCCATAAAGGCTCGCTTGCCGCCGTGGAATGTTGTGGTAGCTCGGATCGATGATGGGATAACAGCCACGACTATAGGCGGAAATGGCGTCTTGCCTGACAATCGACAACGCTCCCGTCCCGCGCCGTCGCTAAACATGCGAAATACTTATGGCCGCATGAATTGGGGCGAACTTTTCGCCATTTAAGGCTCATGCTAATGTTGGCGGGATGAAAAATCTAGCTCCCATCGAGAGCCTTAGCGAAGCACAAGCGCGCCGCGAACATGCCCGCCTCGGGGAAGAAATCGGCGCGCATGACCGGCGCTATTACACCGAGGATGCGCCGACGGTCTCGGATGCCGATTACGACGCGCTGCGGCGGCGCTATGAAGCGATCGAGGCCGCCTTTCCGAAGCTCGCGACGCCCGAATCTCTGACGAAGAAAGTCGGCGCCGCGCCATCGGAAAGATTCGTGATTATACGCCTTCACGTGCCGATGCTCTCCCTCGGCAATATTTTCGATGGGGAGGAAGTCTCGGAGTTCATTACGCGCATGCGACGGTTTCTCGGGCTTGGCCCGGAAGCGCCGCTTGCCATCACGGCGGAACCAAAGATCGACGGACTCTCATGCTCGCTGCTCTACGTCAAAGGGCAACTCGTGGAAGCGGCGACGCGTGGCGACGGCTTTGAGGGCGAGGACGTCACCGCCAATGTGCGCACCATCGGTGAAATTCCGAAGGCTCTCGCTGGCCCGGCGCCGGAAATTATCGAGGTGCGCGGCGAAGTTTATATGACGCACATAGATTTCGCCGCACTGAACGCGCGGCGAACGGAAGCGGGCAAGACGCTCTTCGCCAATCCACGCAATGCGGCGGCGGGCTCGCTGCGCCAGCTCGATCCCGCGATCACCGCCGCGCGGCCTCTGCATTTCTTCGCCTACGCCTGGGGTGAGGCGAGTGCTTTGCCCGCCTCGACGCAAATGGGCATGATCGCGGCGTTCAAGGAGTTCGGGCTTCCCGTCAATCCGTTTACGGTGCTGTGCCATTCGGCGGAGGAATTGCTCGCGCATTACCGGCAGATTGAACAGCGGCGCGCGCGTCTCGGCTACGACATCGACGGCGTGGTCTATAAGGTCGATAGCCTCGCCCTGCAAAACCGCCTTGGCTTTGTTTCACGCGCGCCGCGCTGGGCGGTGGCGCATAAATTCCCGGCCGAAAAGGCAGTAACCGTGTTGCGCGGCATCGAAATCAACGTCGGCCGCACCGGCGCCCTGACACCGGTCGCGCGGCTCGATCCGGTCACCGTCGGCGGCGTTGTTGTTTCCAATGCGACGCTGCATAACGAGGACGAGATCGCCCGCAAGGACATTCGCATCGGCGACACCGTGACCATCCAGCGCGCGGGCGACGTTATTCCGCAGGTTCTGGGACCTATCCTAGACATGCGGCCAAAAGGCACGAAGCCCTACGTGTTTCCCGCCACGTGCCCGGTCTGCGGCTCGGCCGCGGTTCGCGAGATCGATCCAAAAACCGGCGCCGCCGACGTCGTGCGCCGCTGCACCGGCGGCCTTATCTGCACGGCGCAAATGGTCGAACGCTTAAAACATTTCGTCTCCCGCAATGCGTTCGATATCGAGGGCCTTGGCGACAAGCAGATCGAGCAATTTTTCCGCGACGGCTTGATCAAGACGCCCGCCGATATTTTTGCGCTCGAGGCACGGGACGCACGCGGTTTGCAAAAACTGAAGGACCGCGAAGGTTTTGGCGAGACTTCCGTAAGAAACCTTTTTGCGGCGATCGAGGCGCGCCGCACGATCCCGCTCAATCGCTTCATTTTTGCGCTCGGGATCAGGCATGTCGGCGAAACCAACGCCCGGCGTCTCGCCCGCTATTTTGGTTCCTTCAAGGCGCTGCGGGTGGCCGCAAAGGCGGCATCCGAGGGGTCCGAGGCCCGCGCGGAAATCAATAATATCGAAGGGTTCGGCGAGGTGGTGGCGGAGGCCATCGCCGATTTTTTCGCCGAAAAGCACAATGAGGACGCTCTCGACGCCTTGCTCGCGCATGTGACACCGCTGCCGATGGAGGCCGTCGCCTCGAAAAGCCCGGTCGCGGGCAAGACGATTGTCTTTACCGGCTCGCTCGAACGGATGACCCGCGACGAGGCCAAGGCGATGGCCGAGCGGCTCGGCGCGAAGGTCGCGGCGTCCGTCTCCAAAAAAACCGATCTCGTCGTGGCCGGGCCCGGCGCTGGTTCAAAACTCGCGAAGGCGGCCGAACTTGGCATCGAGGCGGTGAGCGAGGAGGATTGGCTGAGGCTGACCGGGCAGGAGGCCTAATGCGAGTCTAGGAACGGCGCGGGGTAAAAAGGGGGCCAAGATCAGGCCCTGGGCGCAAGCCGCGGCGGCTGCACAACCAAAGTCCACGCGGTGATCGACCGCAAAGGCCGCCCTTTGCGCTTTCTCCTGAGCGGCGGCCACTGTTTCGATGGCAAAGCCGCCGTGCCTTTGCTGAAGCCTTTGCCCCCGCCAAAAAAACTGTTGGCCATCATATGATATTGCGCGGTAAAACTGCACCCTGAGCAATTTTGATCAGATCGTAACTCGGTCGTCTGCTAGCTGAACTCGGAGACCAAAGAAAAAGCGGAGCTACACCATAGCACATCCGTCCCATTCAGCGGCTTTGCTAGGTCTTGGAGGAAGCAATCATGGACAAGGACCGGGTCGAGGGATCGGCGAAGGAGATCAAAGGCAAAACCAAGGAAGTTGCCGGAAAGGTACTTGGTGATGCTATGCTGGAGTCGGACGGCAAGGCCGACAAGATAGAGGGCACGGTTCACAACACCATCGGCGGCGTCAAAGACACGGGGAAGTAACCGCCACGGCGAGGTTCTCGTTGCCCGGAACCCCATGCTTCGCACTGTTGCCAACATGTGCCGAAAACAGTGCCAGCAACTTGCTAAGAACGGAGATTGACGCCGAGTCATCGGTTACCTCCCGCGCTTTCAAATGCGAAGGGACTTTAGCTCGATGGACGGCCAACCCGTATCACCTGAATTTTCAGGGTAAGGCGTGCCATGAGCACAAGTGTGATTATTGTCCTGGCGGTTGCTGCCATTGCGTTCTGGTTGTTTGATGCCTTGCGTAGCGGTTGATCGTTCGTATGGTCGATAGGCTCGATGAGGCTCGCGCATCTGGATTCGAAATGTTGGGTGACAAAGAGGCTCGGAATGATTTCGGAAATTCATCGGGCAACCTCAACCTGCGGGATGGTGAAGGTCGCCTGAAATCGTAGGAACTCCAAATCAAACAGATGGGAGAGAATTATGAAAAGGCGCATCGTATCCGGTTTTGCATCCATGGGTGTGGCGGCGGCGATTATCGTTCCTTTGGCCTATGGAGCGCAGGGTGGGGAGAATCGAGCCGAAAGGTCTGCTTCCACGATCAGCCAAAGCACCGATCGCGCCGAAGCGCGCATCGCCATTCTCAAGGCGGACCTGCGGCTGTCGTCCGACCAGGCCCAACATTGGGCCAGCCTTGAATCCGCGCTGCACGACATCGTGGCGAAGCGCGCCAAGAGCTGGGCGGCGTCCCACGACCCGCAAACCGGGCGAGCCTCGAGCAATGCTCCCTTGGCACCGGACCCTTCGATCACGGATGACGGGAAAAGACGAGACACCGACTCAGAGCGTGACGCGCGCAAGGCGCGGCTGGATGACATCGATGAGATGCGGCGCGAGGCCGACGTTTACACTGTGCAGGCCGCGGACCTGCGCCAGATCGCCGACGCAGCGCAGCCGCTCTACGACACACTCGATGACCGCCAACGCCACCGGCTCGTGCAATTCGTTCGAGAAGATTTGAGGGCCAACGTAATGGACGATCGGCGCGACTGACGCCACTGATTGTGACGCCTCTCAATCCCGCCGGTAGCCATTGACTCTGTGGCGCGATCCCGTCACACCGGGTCGCACATAGCTGGGATCAGGTGAAGCGGTAGAAAAACTCGAACTGGAGAATACCCTGATGAAACCACTCACAGTAGCAATTATCGGGGCGCTTGTCGTTGCGGTGGCGGTGTTCGGATATCTTTATTACCAAAGGACGAGAAACGACATTACTATTCAACTACCCAAAGTCGAGCTGAAGAACTAGCGGAATGGCACTGGTTCGGAAGGTAAGGTGCGCAGACAATTAATTGCCATGACACGACCTTCTGCATCGCGGCTCTTTGAAGAGTGAACCTTCTATTAATCATAAAATTGTTCGCCGCTAAAGTTGCAGCGTGAGCAATTTTGACCTGATCGCCTCTGTAGTCTGCCACATGAGTTTTGAGACCAAACGAAGAGCCGAACTACACCCTAGCGTGCCTCTACAGCTCAGGAGCGATACGGAAAGCCACACCAACATTCGATGGCGGTGTGATATGATTGGATCCATTTTCGGCGGCGCGGCGTGACCGGCAAACCTTCGCCATGAATGTCGCTCGGCCCGACGAGCGGCCATGGCGCGGCGGGTCTTGTCGTACTTGAATGCCGTACGACCCCGCGGGGATCGGGCCCGCACGCGACGACGCCGGCGGCGGAGTCGTTTGGCGGAGGGCAGCCGGTTACAACGCGTTGAGCGCCGAAATTGTTTGCTCGACTTTCGGCAATTCACGAACCGCAATGGCTTGCAAGCCGGGATTCGCGCCGGTGTGGGCAAAATCGCGATACAGCGTTTGAAGTTGGCCCAAAGCCTCCATCATGGCGGAAACATAAATTGAATCGAAGCCGTGGCCGCGCACGGCCGAGAGCCGCCGCAAATCGCTCGCCTGAGACGGCAGCATCTGCGGGGCGCTCAGCTTGGCGGCGCCCGGCCCGATCTTGCCCGTATAGGGAGAGCGGAGGGTGACGACAGCGCCGTTCACATTGACAAAAGCCGCCAAGGAATTGGCGACGCCCGTCTGATCCTTGGCGAGTGTTTCTGCGAATTTCCGGATCTTGCCGTTGTGCGAATTTCCACTTGCCATGCGGCTCGCTGCGGCTATGAAATTCGCGTTAGGGAGAGCACTGGCCACGAAACGCGCCGTTAGTTCCGAGGAAGACGAAGTGCGCGAAGGGATGGGGGGCGGATTGGTATCGACTCCCGTCTGAGCGGCGGCCGGCGCGGCAAGCAACATTGTGGCCAGCGCTTTAAACAGCAACGCCCGCGCGGATACGAAGGTGGCCGCCACGTTTTTCTCCTTGACACTCAGTGCGCCCGGCCGTGAAATTGGAGCCCAAAAGGGTCGCGAAACCTAGTTCCGGCGTCGGAATTGCGATCAAGCCGGGGGCCACGCAACATCTTCAGCTCTAACTTTATCTTTTCCAAGTGGTTTTCAAGGTGAAACAGCGCGGCTACTCGGACTTCGCCTTCGATTGGGGCGCGGGCGCTGATCCGGCAAGAAATCGCCTTCGAGTTCATCCCGAGGTTTGCCGCGGGTTTCGTTTCGCCCTTGCCTTTGCCGGTTTCGCCCTTGCCTTCGCGCGATCCTCGAACGCCGCCTGCAAGGCGAGCGCACGGGCCTCTGTGATCCGCAACGCGCAAAATCCGTGTATATCCTCGCGCAAGTAATTGCGGCACATCACTTCCCGCTCCGACGAAAACCCAGCCTGTTCGCCGGCGATTTGCTTGATTGCCTCTTTGTCCTTGCCGGCGCTCGCGAGCAGCGCGTGATATTTGCCAAGCATAGCCGAATCCGCACGGCCCCGCTCTCGCTCCAACTGCTTTACCTCATCGGGACCGATTGAGTTCCCTGGAGGGCCCCAAAGCCCGGCCGGATCCGCCCGGCAATCCGCCGCTCGGAAATCGCATGTCTTGGGCGTGCGGGTGACGAGGACGGCTCCCTCCAGCACATCGAGCAAAAAGGGGCAGGCTTCGATTTCGACTTCATAGCGGGACACGCCATTGCGCCGCCCGACGAATCTTGTTTGGATCGGCGTGCCCGCGACCACTTCGACCTGGCATTGTTGCCCGGGATGCGAGATTTTTTCTCCGGCGATCGAAAGCCTTGCGATCTCAAGCCCGTTGCCGGACCCGCGCTGGAAGGCGATGATCCCGGCAAATCCATCGCGCGACAGTTCATGCCCGAAAATTGTCTCCTCCGAGGGCGGTTTTAATTCCGCCGGTTTTGGTTGTCCTGACGCGGCGCCGGCGGGACTTTGCGTTGCTTTACCCGCCGCGGAAGGCGACGCCTGGAGGGCGCCTGGGAGCATGAGTTGCGCGCGCGCCAACGCCGGGGTCATGAGGGCCGCAAGAAGCACAACCGAAGGAAAGTGTCGCAACTGAATTCCCGCCAGGATGAAGAGCCACGGCACGCTACCACTTTGGGCCCCGTCCTGGCACGTTTGCGCGATTGGACAATCGAAACAAGGCAAACTTACCGAATGGCGTTAAGGATTCTGGCGGCATCGCCGCGCTCTTGCCGGCGGCGCGGGCGCGCGAAAAATTCTCGCGCGGGCCACCGCTTCCCTCGAACCTTCGTCTTGCACGCCTCGATCGTCCACTTATATTCGGCGCATCTTGCATTCATGCGCCGCCATACCGATTTGACCTTAATCGGGGACCGGGCGGAAGACCGTCCGCCCATTTGCCGGATCGCCTCGGCGGGATCTGGTGGTCTTGCGGATCGAAAGGAAGAGCAATCATGGCTAAAGTAATCGGAATCGACCTCGGCACCACCAATTCTTGCGTGGCGATCATGGAAGGTACGACGCCGAAAGTCATCGAGAACGCCGAGGGGGCCCGGACCACGCCCTCCATCGTCGCATTCACGGACGACGGCGAGCGTCTTGTCGGCCAGCCGGCCAAGCGTCAGGGCGTCACCAATCCCGAACGGACGTTTTTTGCGATCAAGCGGCTTATCGGCCGGACGTTCGACGACCCCATGACCAAGAAGGACATGGGCCTCGTCCCTTACAAGATTATTCGCGCCGCCAACGGGGACGCCTGGGTCATGGCGGACGGCAAGAACTATTCCCCCTCGCAGATCTCAGCATTTATCTTGCAAAAGATGAAGGAGACCGCCGAAGCCTATCTCGGCCAGGAGGTGCGCCAGGCGGTCATTACCGTTCCCGCCTATTTCAACGATGCTCAGCGGCAGGCGACCAAGGACGCAGGCAAGATCGCGGGCCTCGAAGTGCTGCGCATCATCAACGAGCCGACCGCGGCGGCGCTCGCCTATGGCCTCGACAAAAAGGGCTCGGGGGTCATCGCGGTCTACGATCTCGGCGGCGGAACATTCGACATCTCGATCCTCGAAATCGGCGATGGCGTGTTCGAGGTGAAATCGACCAACGGCGACACCTTCCTCGGCGGCGAGGATTTCGATGTCCGCCTTGTCGAGTATCTTGCCGACGAGTTCAGGA
>Ga0182015_10003443_pt1 | contig 17772 bp, 16 predicted proteins | sample 712P3MmetaG_FD_120478 | JGI IMG/M metagenome (GOLD analysis project Ga0182015, IMG submission 120478) | Permafrost microbial communities from Stordalen Mire, Sweden - 712P3M metaG | ecosystem: Environmental > Terrestrial > Soil > Wetlands > Permafrost | place: Sweden: Stordalen | collected...
CACCTCGACCGCCGACGCGCTCAAGATGACGTCCGACCAGCTGGTCGCGAAGCAACGCTACGAGACGAACCTGCAAGAGAACATCCAAGGTTTGCTCGATGCGGCCATCGGCCCGAAACGTTCGGCCGTACGCGTAGCAACCGACATGAATTTTGACGCCGGAGATACCGAGACCGAATCGTACGCGCCCAACGGCACCGTCCGCTCGACGCAGACGGAGCGCGAGTCGTTCCAAGGCACCGGCGGCGCGCGTCAACCCCCGATCGGCGTTCCGGGCACGACGACCAACACCGTCCCGACCTATCAGGGCGTCACGAACAATACCGGCAACAGCCGCTACACCAAGTCGAAGTCGACGACCAACTTCGAGATCACGAAGACGACCGCTAAGCACATCGACGCGCCCGGTAAGGTGTCGCGTCTGTCGGTTGCGGTGCTCGTCAACGTTCCCAATCAAGCCGCCGTCGTGGCCGCCCCCGGTCAGCCTGCTCTCGCAGCGGCGCCCGCCGTTTACACCGTCTCCAACGCCGATGTCCAGAAGATCCGCAACGTCGTGTCGGCTGCCGCCGGCATCGATCCGACGCGTGGCGATGTCGTCTCGGTCGAAGCGATTCCGTTCGCTCCGCCGCCGGAAACGGCCGGCCCCGTCGTCGCGACGACGATCTTGGGCATCCCGGTTCCGGCGCTCATCGCGATCGCCGTGGTCCTCCTGCTGGTTGGTGCCGGCGCCGTCGCACTCTCGCTCCGCCGCCGCGCGGTGCTGGCGACGACGGTCGACCTGCCGTCCTTCGACTCCGCGCTCGCCGACGAACTGCCGTCGTTCGAAGAGCATCCGATGCTCGAAGGTTCGCCGGTCGTCGCGGCGCCGATTCGCTCCGCCGCCGATCTGACGCGCGAGCAGATGATCGAATACGTTACGACCGTAGCACAAGAGAATCCGGACAGTCTGGCCAAACTCGTGAAGCTGTGGCTGGCAGAGTAAGCTCGTGATTACCGACAAGCCGATTATCGGGGCCGTTGGCGCGGGAGCATCCCCCGGCAAACCGACCTATCAGTTCGAGAATCCGGCCGTTCCGGAGATGACGGGGCCTGAAAAAGCCGCGATTCTCATGATCACCCTGGGCTTAGAGATCTCATCGACGATCTTCAAGTTCTTGCGCCAAGATGAAGTCGAGACGATCGTTCTCGAGATCGCAAAGATCTCGACCGTCCCGATCGACAAGCGCGACGCGGTCATTACCGAAGCCTATCAACGCGCGATCGCCCTCAAGTACATCAACGAGGGCGGCATCGAGTACGCGAAGGAAATTCTCGAACGGTCGTTCGGCGCCGGCCAGGCCGACGACATGACGAACCGGCTGTTTGCGGCCCTCAAGCACGGCAACCCGCTCGAACTCGTCAAGAAGACGGAACCCGGTCAACTGCTCGAGTTCATTCGCGAAGAGCATCCGCAGACGATCGCCCTCATTCTCGTCTACATGGCGCCGGAACAAGCCGGTATCGTGCTCTCGCAACTCGAGCCCGAACTCCAAGCCGACGTTGCGATGCGCATCGCGATCCTCCAGAAAACCGCTCCCGAAGTGCTCGAACAGCTCGACGAGTTGCTCGGCCGCCGTCTGCTCGTCACCGGAGCCGACTTCACCAAGGCCGGCGGCGTCCAATCGCTTGCGGCGCTCATGGGCTTCGTCGATCGCGAGACGGAAAAGAACATCCTCGAAGGCCTTACCAAACGCGATCCCGAGATCGCCGAAGAAGTCAAGAACCTGCTCTTCGTTTTCGAAGACATCCTCAACCTCGACGATCGCGCGATCCAACGCATCCTCAAGGAAGTCGAAGGCAAGGATCTCTCGCTCGCGCTCAAAACCGCGAACGACGAGTTGCTGCAGCGTATCTACAAGAACATGTCGACACGCGCAGCCTCGACCTTGCGCGAAGATATCGAAGTCCTGGGACCGGTTCGTATGCGCGAAGTCGGCAAGGCGCAGCAGAATATCGTCGACGTCATTCGCACGCTCGAGGAGAACGGTCAGATCATCATCTCGCGCGGCGGCAAAGAAGAGCGACTCGTCTAGTATGGCGATCGCGAGCGCCGTCTAGGTATGGGCCGCGTCGTCAAGAACGCGCGCGTAAACACGCAGCGCTACCAAGTTTCCGTTCCGCGCGTCGAGCATCAAGAAGGCGACGAAGAGGCGGTCTATGCGCCGCAGCATGCGACCGAACCCGAACTCATGGAGCTGCCGTCACCGCAATCGCCGCCGATCGACGTCGACGCGATTGCGAAGCAGGCGCGCGAGCTGATCGATAGCGCCGAAGAGTACGCGAAAGCGCTCTTGAAAAATGCGTTCGAGCGCGCCTCGCAGCTCCTGGCCGAGGCCGGCCAACGCGGAGAGGCGCTGGTCGAAACGGTGCAGACCGAAGCGCGTGCGGCCGGCCACGCCGAAGGCTCGGCGGCCGCCGACCGTGAGATGGGCGACATGATGGCGACGATGCGCAATCTCGTCGATATGGCGCGCGTCGAGCGGCACAAACTCATGGAAGGCGCCGAGCCCGAACTCGTGCGCCTAGCGGTCGGCATCGCCGAGCGCGTCCTCCACCAGCAGATCGCACTCGACCGCGGCGTCGTCGTGGAGATGGCCAAAGTAGCGATCGCGCGCCTGGTCGATAAAGAATCGGTCACCGTGCGCGTCAATCCGGGCGATCTCGAGCGGATGCGCGAGCATCGCGACGAGCTACTGAGCAACGGTGAGATCAAGAACTTCCGCGTCGTTGAAGATCAGCGCGTCGACCGCGGCGGCGTTTTGGTCGAAACCGACGGGGGCACCATTGATGCGCGCATCTCGACGCAACTGAACGAGGCCAAGCGCGTGCTGCACATCGAGGACGAGGTCATCGTCCCGCCGGCAGACGCCCGCGAATCGAGCCTGCGCGCCGCTCGCGCGTCGTAGCCTCCATCGTGCAAACCAAAGACGTCGTAACCGGCACCGCGCCGTTCGACGCGGACCGTTATCTGAGCATCCTGCGGGCCGCGGATTTACTTCGCACCAACGGTAAGGTGCGTCAGGTCATCGGCACCGTGATCGAGTCGAACGGCCCCCCGATGTCGATCGGTGAAACCGCGTCGATCATCTACCGGCGCGCGGCCGAACCCGTACTGGCCGAAGCCGTCGGTTTCCGCGATTCCAAAGTCCTGTTGATGCCGCTCGGCGAGCTCGGCGGCATCGCCGCCGGTTCCGACGTCGTCGCGCTTGGTCATCCGCTACAGATCGGCCTGACGTCGGCGCTGCTCGGCCGCGTGCTCGACGGTCTCGGCCGTCCGATCGACGGGCTCGGCCGCATCGACGAAGCCACGCCGGCCGAAATAACGGGGCTGCCCCCGAATGCATTGCGCCGCCGGCGCGTGACCGAACCGCTCGGAATGGGCGTGCGGGCCATCGACGGGCTGCTGACCTGCGGCAAGGGCCAGCGCATCGGCATCTTTTCGGGCAGCGGCGTCGGCAAGTCGACGATCCTCGGCATGATCGCGCGGAACACGACCGCCGATGTGAACGTGATCGCGCTCGTCGGCGAACGCGGCAAAGAAGTTCGCGATTTTATCGAGCGCGATCTTGGCGAAGCGGGCCTCAAACGCTCGGTCGTCGTTGTCGCGACGAGCGACCAGCCGGCGCTCGTTCGTATCAAGGCGGCCTACGTTGCGACGCGGATCGCCGAGTTCTTCCGCGACGCCGGACTCGACGTGATGTTGATGATGGACAGCGTCACGCGGTTTGCGATGGCGCAGCGCGAGGTGGGCTTGGCCATCGGCGAACCGACGACGACGCGCGGCTACACACCCTCGGTTTTTGCGGCGCTGCCGAAACTGCTCGAACGCGCCGGAACCTCGGAAACCGGAACGATCACCGCGCTTTACAGCGTCCTCGTCGACGGCGACGATCTGAACGAGCCCGTCTCCGATGCGGTCCGCGCGATCCTCGACGGGCATATCGTGCTCTCGCGCAAGCTCGCCTCCGCGAATCAATTTCCGGCAGTGGACGTGCTGGCAAGCGTCAGCCGTGTGATGCCGGACGTCGTGTCCGAAGCCCATTTTGCCGCTGCGTCGAAAGTGCGCGATCTGATGGCCACCTACCGCGAGGCCGAAGACCTGATCAATATCGGCGCGTACGTCGCAGGCTCGAATCCGCGCGTGGACCTTGCGATCGCGCGCAACGAGACGATCCGCTCGTTCATGCGGCAGGGGATCTACGAAGTGTCCACTCTAGACGAGGCGCAACGCGCCGTCACGGCGCTCGGGTGACGTAGACGATGGCCAAGTTCGCGTTCCGCCTCGATCCCGTGCTGGACTACCGGCAGCGTCTAGAAGACGAGCAGCAGGTCGTCCTGGCCGCCGCGGTTTCGAAGCAGCGCTCCGCCGAGGCTCAACGCGACGACTACATCGCGCGCCGGGCGCAGATGCGCGAACGCCTCTACGCCCATCACAACGAGATGGACACGATCGAACTGCGCGCGACCTACGCACACTGCGATTTCCTCGATCGCTCGATCGTCTCGCAGCAGCGCGTCGTCGAAGAAGCGCGGGCCAAGGCCGACGTCGAGCGCACCAAACTGGTCGTGAAATCCAGGGACAAGAAAGTGCTCTCGGTCCTCAAAGAACGGCGCCGCGAGACCTTCGAGTCCGAAGCCAGCGCCACCGAACAACGGGAGAGCGACGAGATCAACTCTCGCCGTTCCGACCGCGTCACCACATCCGGGGAGATTCCGTCATGATCGTCACGCGCCAGCGAAAGAAGAAGCAAAGCCCGCTGCCGATCCTGTTGCCGATTGCCGCGATCGTCATGCTGGCGATTGCCCTGACCTGGCCGCCGTCGAGAAGCTTCATCACGAACGGGCCGCTCAAGCCCGTCGCAACCGTTTTCGACGGCGTCTGGAGCACGATCTCCCGGCCACTGAGCTTCGCCTACCAGCAGCAGCAGATCACCGACCGCAACCAACAGATCAAGGATCTCAACGACAAGCTGGAAACCGACCGTAAGAGCCAGGCCGACAAAGATGCCCAGGTCCTCCAGCTCCAAAAGCAGATCGCCGCGATCAACGCCGAGCCCGCGGAGTCCACACCGGCGCCCGCGGTCCCGCTCGCCGGCCAGCCGCAAAGCGGCGGCGCCGCAGCCGGCGGAGCGCCGGCCCAGGCGACCGCCTCGGATGCCGTTCGCCGGGCTGCCCAGCAGTGGTCGGCGATGGACCCCGAAAAGGCTGCCGACCTCGTTCAAAAGCTCCCGACGGGTTACGTTTCGACCGTTTTCGCCCAGATGTCGCCCGACTCGGTCGGTCCCATCATGGACGCATTGCCGGCAAAGGTGGCCGCCCTGATCGTGGAAAGCGCGACGAACCCTCAGATTTCGGCTCAACCGGGCCGATAAACAGGATAGCCGGCCTCGTACGGCGTTTTGCCGTTCCCTGACCGGACTCTCCATAGACGAAAGGAGGTGAAGAATGAATCCAATCTTAGCAGCCCTATTACCCCCCCCAGTCGGAGCCCCGGCTTCGTCGTCGTCGACTCCGTCGGCGCAGACGCAGACGCCGTCGTCCGCGGATGCGGGATCGACCGTGCAATTCAAGTCACAGTTCGATCAAGCCGTCGCGGCGTTGTCGAATACCAACGGGTCAAGCACGCCGGGAACCACCGCTACGACGACGACCGCGGCGCAAGCCACGACCGCCGGTTCGACGGTGCAATCCGTCGCGGCAGCCGACATGCTGCAGGAGACGCTTCAGAAGAAGATCGCCGACCTGCTCGCAAAAGGGGAATCGGTTTCGGAGATCGCCCAACAGCTCGCTGCATCGCTCGCGACCACGCTCGCGGCGCAATTCGGCGGCGACCCGGCGCAAATCCAAAACCAGCTGCAAACGGCATTCGCTTCGGCACTTTCCCCGCCATCGACGGGTCCGCCGCTCTCGAATACCGATCTTGCATCGGCCCTCGCACAACGGTTTCGGCAAGTAGCCGATGTTGCGGCGGGGGTGCTCGGTGAGACGGGGCAATCGAATCGACTATTCGCAGGAAGTATCTCGGACGCGGCAACCACCGCGGGAGTGCAACCGGCCCCCACCACGACAACCACCCCGGCCGATTCGATGGCGACTGACGCCTCGGCGTTACTCGCATCTCTCACCGCATCTCAAGGTGACGGCAAAACCGTCGCAACCAACGGCGCACCGGCACTCGGTCCGAACGGGGTCACCCTGCTCGGCCGTATTCTCACGCGCGCAACCCCGCCGCAACAAGCGCCGGCTGGGCCGCAAACGTCAGCCGTTCCGGTGGCCTCGATCCCATTGGGTCCGACCCGTCTCACCGTCATGGCTCTCGCCGCAGCAGCGGCAGCGCTCGATAGCGGTGCGCCGGCAACCACGACCACCACCTCCGTCGCGACCGAATTGCCGGCCGCGGCCGTTCAACGCGTCATTGCCGACGTCGAGAGCACGTCTACCGCGAACTCCGGTTCGACGGTGAGCGAGATCGCGACCGAAGCACCGGCGTCGCTCAACCCGGCCGTCGTGGCATTCGTCAAGGCTTTTACCGACGTACTCGCATCGACGAGCGCGCCGGCCACCGCCAAGGCGATGCCCAACAATGCCGACCCGGGCGCGCTCCTTCAGACTACCGTCTCGTCCTCGCAGGCCCCGACGATCGGCGCATTCGCGTCCGTCCAAGCGGCAGTGCAGAACGATGCGGTCTCGACGAACGGTGCGCCGTCATCCCCGCAAACCGTGCCGTCGCAGACGACGGTGGATCCCAACGTGGTCGTCGATCAAATCCTGCGCGGCATCTCATTGAACACGATCGACACGACGTCGACCGTGCGCATGCGACTCGTTCCGGAAGAACTCGGCGACGTCAGCGTCAAGCTCACCATCGAGGGCAGTTCGGTCACCGCGCAAGTCATGGCGCAGACCCCCGCCGCTCACGATGCGCTCGTCGCCGGACAAGGACAGCTCGAACGTGCCCTCGCCGATGCCGGCCTGAAGCTTACGAGCTTCAACGTCGATCTCGCCGGCGGATTCGCGAGCTTCCAACAACAGCAGCAAGGACAATCGTCTCAACAAGGAGCGTCCAACGGACGCAATTTACTCGGCGGAGTCGATACGCCCGAGACGGACGATAGCCAGCTGGTGGCCGCTCCCAATTTTGGTCCGCCGGTTTTGGCGGGCACGAGTTGGAGCGCACTCAACTACCTAGTCTAGGAGTAATCCCAATGGCGGGTACAACCGCAACCTCAGGAGTCTCTTCGGGACTCCCGATCTCCAAGCTGATCAACAACGGCACGACGAGTGGAACAACGACGGGCACGTCCTCGACAACCTCGAGCGATTCGTCCATCACAAGTCAACTCGGCCCGAGCGCGTTTCTGCAATTGCTAACCACGCAATTGTCGAATCAGGATCCAATGAACCCCATGGACGACAGCCAGTCGGTGTCTCAACTCGCACAGTTCTCTGCGTTGCAGGCCAGCGACAACCTCGAAACGTCGTTTGCCAACTTCCAGTCGAACTTCGCGGTGCTGCAGTCATCGCAACTCATCGGTGCAACCGTCACGGTCAACTCGACGGATGCCACGGGCAATTCCTCGTCCATCACCGGCGTCGTTCAGGGCATCACGGTCGTCAATGGCGTACCGCAGATGACGCTTGAAAACAACGGCACCGTCATCACCGGCGCTAACGGAGCACCGGTAACCTTCACCACGTCGCAAATCACCGGTATTCAATAGGCGTGGACCCCATCAATGACGGCGTCCAAATCCCGCCGTCCGTCGCACCCATACGACCGCAAGGTACGCCCGTTCAAATCCCGCCCACGATCGGGCCGGGTTTTCGCGACGTCCTGCGCGACACGGTTGCGCCAAACAGTCAACCGCTCAAATTCTCCGCGCACGCGATGCAACGTCTCCAGTCGCGCAATATCACCCTTAGCTCCGACGATGTGGACCGCATGAATCAGATGGCCGATAAGGCCGCTGCCAAAGGCTCCAAGCAGTCGCTGTTTATGATGGGCGATACCGCGATGGTGGTCAGCATCAAGAATCGCGTAGTGATCACTGCGGTCGACTCTGAATCGATGAAGGACAACGTGTTTACCAACATCGACTCGGCGGCGATTATCAAGTAAGTCTTATTCACTCTGGAAGCGGACCGAGCATTCGGAGCTTCCCGTGGGACCGATCGAAAGACGTCCCGCGACTTTATCAGATGAAAGTAAACGAATGGCGAACGATTCGTTGTTCATCGGCGTCAGTGGTTTGACGGCATACCAAAACCAGATTGACGTCATTTCGAACAACATCGCGAACGTCGGCACCGTTGGCTTCAAAGGCCAAGATGTCGAGTTCCAAGATCTCCTATATCAGAATCTCGGGTATGCATCGGCACCGACCACCTCGCGAGGCGGCATCAACGCGGAGCAGCAAGGCGATGGCGTCCAGATCGGCGCGATCGACACGAGCTTTACGCAGGGCGGCCTGCAAACCACGGGTGTGAACACGAACCTCGCCATCAACGGCAACGGGTTCTTCGCACTCAACAACATCAACGACAGCGGTACCACGTCGTACACTCGTGACGGCGATTTTTCGCTGAACGAAAACGGCTATCTCTACAGCGCTTCGAACGGTCTGGCCGTTCTGGGCTATCCCGTTCAGTCGAACGGCACGATCTCACAGATCGCGCCGCCGCAGCCGATCCAAATCCCGTTCGGCTTGAAATCGATCGCGGTCGGTACCGGCTTCGGTGCGAAGAGCGGTCCGACGAACGACTCGGTGTACGACGTTTCGCTCGGGGGCAACCTCGATCAGACGAACTACATCACGGCCGTATCGAGTGCGAGTGCGGACATCATCGCGACCACGATCACGACGACCGTCTACGACTCGCTCGGCGGCGCACACGAAGTTCAGATTACCTACCAGCCGGATGCTCCGGTTGCCGACGGCGGCACCGGCAAAACGTTGCCTGCTACCGTAGCCAACGCATCGGGTCTCGCGATAACGGCGGCGACGGAATATGCGTATACGGTCACGTCTACGGATGGTTCGCTCAACGCCGGTAGCACGATCCTTGGAACCGGGTATATCTTCTTCGATCAAAACGGTCAGTTCATCAATACGTCGAGCACGCCGACCGCCGCTGCCCCAGCGAACCTGCATGACGCGGGTGGTGCTCCGAGCACGGCGACGGGCGATCTCTTCTCGGTCACCCAATGGGCCGCTCCGGCCGGCGCGAACAACGCTACGCTGGTCGGTTTAGGCACGGCGAACCCGGCCGAAATCGGACTGGATTTCTCAAGCATGACCAGTCTCAATTCGTCGGCAACTGCCAACACCGTCTCCCAAAACGGGTTCGCGCCCGGTATCCTCTCGAACATCACGATCGGCCAGGACGGCACGATCACCGGCGCGTTCACCAACGGCCAGGATCAGACGCTGGGACGTCTCGCGCTCGCGAACTTCCAGAACGAAGCTGGTCTCACTCGCCTCGGCGGCAACCAGTTCAGCGTGTCGGCGAATTCGGGCATTGCCCAATACGGCTTCGCCAACCAAGGTGACCTGGGTAGCATCGATGCGGGTTCGCTCGAGCAATCCAACGTTTCGATCGCGAGTGAGTTTACCAAAATGATCATGGCTCAGCGCGCGTTCGAAGCGAACGGAAAGAGCATCACGACGGCGGATCAAGATCTGCAGACCGTGATCGGGCTCAAGCAATAGGTCCGGTTCGATGACACGCCGCGCGCCCTCGGGCAGACGAAAATCTCCCAAGGGCGCGTCAGGCGTCGTCTATCCTCTCTCGCTGTGCATGATCGTGCGCAACGAAGAGCGTTTTCTCCGCGACGCCCTCACTTCGGTGCAGGGCGTTGTTGATGAAATCTGCATCGTCGACACGGGATCGACCGACGGGACCGTCGCGATCGCCGAATCGTTTGGTGCACGCATAAGTTTCCTCACGTGGCGCGACGATTTTGCCTGGGCCCGTAATGCGGCCCTGGCAATGGCGACCGGCGCGTGGATCTTCGTGCTCGATGCCGACGAACGGCTCGCACCGGGATCGCGCGACTTGCTCCGCGCACTGCGCGGCGTGCGGCCCGATGGCCGCGGCCGCTGGATCCGTTGCCGCAACTACAACGATCCGGAGCGCGAGATCGTGGCTTCGACCAACGCGATCGTGCGCATCTTTCCAAACGATACCGCGATTCGTTTTCGCGGCACGCTGCACGAATTCGTCACGCGGGACGGCGAAGATAAGGCGATCCCCGCCGATCGGACCGCGATCGAGATCGTGCACCACGGCTACACGCACGACGTGATGACTTCGCGCGGTAAGGCCGGGCGAAATCTCCGGGTCAGTCGCGCCGCGTTCGAAGCCGCGCCCGGCGATCCGGTCCTCACCTATAACTATGCGATGTCGGCGCTACTGGCCGGCGAGAACGATGCCGCGCGCGAGCAACTCGAACGCGTGGTAGCGCTCACCGCGGGCACACCGCGCGGCTTCCGGCCGATGGCGCTGGCCAAATTGGCCGGGGTGTACATCGATGACGGGCGGTCCGCGGATGCGATGCGCGTCGCGGACGAATGCCTCGGAGTCGTCCCGACGTTCCCCGACGGCCACTTCGCGCGCGGCCGGGCGCTGGCCGGCCTCGGCCGGTATGACGAGGCGCGCACCGCGCTCGAAACCGCGATCCGCTTCGGCTCCTCAACCGCGTTCGAGCATTTCGTCGTCGATGACGAGATCGCGATCTGGAAGGCGCACAACGAGATCGGCGGGACGTTCGTGCGCGAGCGGCGCTTCGCCGAAGCGCAGCGCTGGCTGGAACTCGGTCTGCGCGCACGGCCGGCCGAGCGAACGTTGCTTCTCAACCGGGCGCGCTGTTGCGAGGCTCAAGGCGATCTCGTCGCGGCACGGGCGGGCTACCGAGCGATCTTCGACGGCTTTCGCGATGAAATCGGGGCCATTGAGTACGTGAATTTCGTCTTCCGCCACGAGCCGGCCGACGTCGTCCTCGACGCGGTCGAGACGGCACTCCCGGTCCTCGGTGAGGATTATCGCCGCGCTTTCCTGACTTCGGCGGCGGCGGCGATGCTGCGCGCGGAGCGCCGTGGGGAAGCTGCCGCGTTACTGGGTCGCGTGCTGGCCGTCGGTGACGAGTTGGCCGGCCGTGCCGTCATCGGGGCGCTCGCGCAACACTATGGCCTGCCGGAACTCCCCACCCTCACCGGCCGGAACGGGAGTTAGGCGTGCGCGTTAGCGGAACGCCATACTCCAGCGTCGAGCAACTGCATGCGCTCGAGCAGCGCATCGCGCACGAACCGGACGAACTGCAGCTCCACTTCGAACGCGCTCGCTGCTTGGACGATTTGGGCCGTGTCGAGCCGGCGATGCACGCCTATCGCGCGTGCCTCGAGGGAGAACCCAAGCACTTCGGCGCGCTTACGAATCTCGGTACGCTCTTCCTCGAGCAAGGTATGACGGAGGGCGCACGGGCAGCCTTCACCGCAGCGCTCGATAGCGACTGGGAGGACCCCTTAGCGCACCTCAACGTCGCGCTGCTCGACGCGCACACCGGCGCAAGCGATGCCGCGCGCGCGCACTTCGAGCGCGTGCTGCGGCTCTTTCCCGACGACGCGCACGCGCGGCTGCACGCGCACAACGGGCTTTCGCGGCTCTACGAACGCGAAGGTGATGAGGAACGTGCGGACGAGCATCTCCGGTTAGCATTCGAAAAGCCGACGATATGGACGTTTCCGTACCGTGGAACGGGCGAACCGCTGCGCGTCCTCGTGCTCACCTCGCCGCGCGGCGGCAACGTGATCAGCAACCAGTTTTTCGACGACCGCTTCGTCGAGCGGGTCGTCGTCGTGCCCGAGGCCTTTGGCGCGGGCTCCGCGTTACCGCCGCATCACGTGATCTTTAACGCCATCGGCGAGCCCGACGCTACGCGCCGTACGCTCGAACGCGCCGCGCGTCTGGTTGCGGCTTCGCAGGCCCCGGTGATCAACGCCCCGAGCGCCGTTCTCCTGACCGATCGTCAAACGATGATGGAGCGCATCGCCTCGATCGCCGCGCTGGTCGCGCCGCGAACGCGCCGGCTCCGTCGCGACGAAATCACTGCCGAACGATTGCAGGCGGAAGGGTTCGCATTTCCGCTGCTGTTGCGTGCGCCCGGCTTTCACGCCGGCGATCACTTCGAACGCGTTGAGGATCCGGCGCAACTTCCGGCAGCGCTCGCCGCGCTGCCCGGGGCCGAGCTATATGCGATCGCGTTCCACGACGCGCGCAGCGCCGACGGTTGGGTGCGAAAGTATCGCGTTGCGTTCATCGACGGACGTCCCTATCCGATCCACTTAGCGATCGCGCAACAGTGGAAGGTCCATTATTTTTCGGGCGCGATGGCCGGCTCGGCCGAACATCGCGCCGAAGAACGGCGTTTCCTCGATGACATGGACGGCGTGCTCGGCGCGACCGGCATGACGGCGCTTGCAGCCGTGCGCGATGTCATGCAGCTCGACTACGGCGGCGTCGATTTCGGACGCGATCGCAGCGGCCGGATCGTCGTCTTTGAAGCGAACGCTGCCATGGCCATCTATCCACCCCCCGACGATCCGTCCTGGGACTATCGGCGCCCCGCCCACGCGCACGCGATTTCGGCGGTCCGGTCGATGCTGCTCGATCGCGCCGTCAAGGGCGGCTACACGCCGCGGCCGCAGTGATGAGCGGTTCGAGGTGCGCAGCGAATCGTTGCGCCCGGCCGATTGCCGTGTTGTAGAGCGGTTGCCGGACCTGGAAGGCGCTCGCCGTGCGCACCGGCCGGCGGGCAGCCTGAAAGGCCAGACACGCGTCGTCCCACGGAAGACCGCAGAACGCAACGATGCGTCGCGCTTCCGTCTCGATATCGGTGACGACGGCCTCGTAGCTCACCTCGAGAAATCGATCCGGCGGCAAGATCGCATGCCAGCGCGTCACGAGCCGGTCGTACCCGTCATAATAACGGGCGAGTTCGCCGAGATCGTATGAGAACGGAACGTACGCGCCGAGGAACAGCGTCGCGAAGCAAGAGAAGCACGTGTCGAGCCGGTCCCGGCGCACGTGAATGAGCCGCGCATTCGGCAGCGCGATGTGGATGAGCGGCGCGAGGCTGAAGTTCGCGAGCGTCTTGTCCGTGACACGCGACGCGCCGCCGGCGAGGTGCGCCGTCGCTTCGAGGTACCGGTCGCCGATCGCGCGCAGCGAGACGCCGGCGGCGGCGAGCGCCGCACCGGTGCCGAGCGGCGGTCGCGCTTCGGCGGTCAGACGCCCGAACGCGGCGATCTCGCCGGCCGCCTTGACGCCCGGGTGGGCCGCGAGAATCTGTTCGACCAGCGTCGATCCCGAGCGGGCCATGCCGAAAACGAAGATCGGCTGTTCGGAGGGGTTCCCGTAGCCGCGCAGCGCTTCGAGCAGCGCCGGATCGACCACGCGTTCCAGGTTGGCGAAGAGGCCGAGCTCCGCCGCGGGGTCATACGCGATCTCCCGGCGCTTGAGAGCGTTTCCCGTGGCCAGTTGCCGGAAGGCGTCGTCGTACCGCTGGTCGTCCTCGTACGCCTTCGCGAGTGCGAAATGCAACTCGATGAGCCCCGGCGCTCCCCGGCCCGGCGCGCTGAGCGCCTCCATGGCGGCGCGGCGCCCCGGCTCGATGGGTCGCGACCGGCTGCGTACGAGTTGCAAGTAGAAGCGACCGTTACCGGGATCCAGTTCGATTGCGCGCTCGAACCACCGGACGGCCTCGTCGACCTCGCCCGCTTCCAGCAGGACCTGCCCGAGATTGCAGGCCGCGTCCGCAAACGCCGGATCGAGCGCGAGGGCCTCGCGGAAGGCCTTCCCGGCGGCGCCGTCATCGCCGAGGCGCTCGAACACGGCGCCCAGCCCGTTTTTGGCCCCGGCATACGCCGGCCGAAGTTCGAGCGCCCGTTCGAACTCCCGTCGGGCTTCCGGCAACCGCTCGAGGGCCAGCAGGGAGTTCCCTAAATGGAAGGCCGTTTCGGCGTGCGGTTCGACCGCGAGTGCGCGCTGGAAATATCCGGCCGCTTCGCCGTGGCGGTCGAGTTGCGCCAATGCGACGCCGAGCATATCGAGCGCCCGGGGGGCGGCCGCGTCGATGCGGATCGCCTGCTCGTAGAGGGCCACGGCTTCCCGGATGCTGCCTTGCCGATGCTTCTCGAGTGCGGCCGAGAAGAGGGCCGAGAACGATCTCCCACGAGCCGATGCCTGCCCGCGCCGCTTCGCCATAGGCTCTGCATTGTAGCATTCACGGGGCCGGCGGCGGGCCGGGGAAGCGTGTCCCGGAGTTGAAGGCACCGATTCGATGGCGAAGCGATCACCGTCTCCCGGAGGTGGAAATGATCTCGTTACGGCGTCTTAACAATCAGGCCATCATGGTGAACGCCGACCTCATCGAGAGTCTGGAATCCACTCCGGACACGGTCGTGACCCTGACCTCCGGAAACAAGCTGCTCGTTCGGGACTCGATGGAAGAAATCCAGACGAAGATCATCGATTTCAAGCGGCGGATCTATGGCCCGAAAGAGGTCTAGAGCCAGCACGGCGTGCAAGTCAACCGGGCCCTTCACTGCCTACCGTAATATCGCCGACGTGGTTCGCCGATATACGGTGGGTAGCGCGTTACCCGTTAAAGGAACCGTCCGTTGGATTTAGCGACCGTCATTGGTCTCGTATTAGCTTTATGTTCGATCGCGATTTCGGCCTACATCGGTGATGTCGACGTCTCGATTCTGTTCAAACGGTACGAGGCGTTCATTCTGGTTTTCGGCGGTACCATCGCGGCGACGATGATCTCGTTCCCGATGAAGACCTTCATCCGTGGGCTCCGGACCGGGTTCGCGATGTCGTTCACCGAGCCTCAGTACCACGAACACGAGATCATCGCGAACCTGGTGACGTTCGCCGAGAAGGCGCGCCGCGAAGGCTTGCTCGCCCTCGAAAACGAGGCTGCGGAACTCGACGACGAATTCATGCGCAAAGGCATCCAGCTGGTCATCGACGGCCGCGACGCCGACATCATTCGCAAAATTTTGGAGACTGAAGTGCTCTTCGTGCAAGAGCGCAACGCCAAGGCGGAAGCGGTCCTCATGACGATGGGCGGCTTCTCGCCGACGCTCGGCATCATCGGTACGGTGCTCGGGCTGATCGCAATGTTGAAGGGTCTCGGCGACACGGCGGGCGGCAACGTCACCGGCAAGATCGGCATCGCAACCGCTCAGGCGTTTGTCGCGACGTTCTTCGGCATCTCACTTGCGAACTTGCTGTGGCTTCCGCTCGGTGCGAAAGTCAAAGAGCGTAACGGGCAACTGCTGTTGCTGCGCGAGATCATGATCGAAGGCATCCTCTCGATCCAGGCCGGCGACAACCCGCGTTTGCTCGAAGAGAAACTCCACGCTTTCCTCGATCCCAACGAGCGCGAGACCGAAGTCGAAGAGGGCGGCACGGTCGGCGAACCCTCACTGGCGAGCACCTAACCCTTGGCACTCGGAAGACGGCTCGGCGGGAAGGGCGGCGGAGAGATGGAGTCGGCCGGCATGATGCGCTGGCTCCTGACCTACGCCGACATGATCACGCTCTTGCTTGCGCTCTTCATCATCCTCTTCTCGATCTCGACGATCAACAAAGTTAAACTGCAGCGTCTGGTACGCGATCTCGGCGGCGGCTTCAACAGTCAAGACGCCATCAACAACCCGCCCAACGGGATGACGACGTCGGCGACGAAGGACGATCTGCAAGCGATGCAGGCCCAACTGCAGTCGTACATCAGCAGCAACAATTTGCAGAACAAAGTTCAAACCAAAATTACGCGCGACGGGAAGAAGCGGGAGCTGGTCATCACGCTCTTGAGCGACAAGCAGCTCTTCGAGAGCGGTAAGGCCGACCTCAAGCCCTTCACCAAGACGATTCTCGACCAAGTCTACAAGCAGCTGAAAAGCCGCGCGAACGAAGTGCGCGTTGAAGGCAACACCGACAACGTTCCGATCTCGAACTATCAGTTCCCCAGTAACTGGGAGCTCTCGGCCGCCCGCGCCACCGGCGTGGCGCGCTACTTCGTCGAGGACGATGGCCTCGCAGCGCGTCGGATCTCGGCGCTCGGCTATGGCGAGTACCGCCCGAAATTTCCGAACGACACCGATGCCCACCGCGCGCAGAATCGCCGCGTCGACGTGGTCATCCTCGATACGGACGCAGCGACCAACGCCCAAGGCGCTGCCGAAGCCGCTGCCCTCGCCGGGGGAAATTAACCGATGTCCATGCTCTCCCAAGAAGAGATCGACGCCCTCGTCAACCAGCTCTCTTCGCCGGACGCCGATCAGTCCTCGCTCGAAGGCCGGAAGGTCAAGTCGTTCGATTTCCGGTTTAACAAGCGGCTCGAGAAGTTTCAGTCCAACCAGCTGCAGACGTTGCGCACGCTGCACGACAACTTCACGCGACTGCTCAACAACTCGCTCTCCGTGTACTTGCGCACCCGCGTCGAGGCCACGATCGTCTCGATCGAGCAGATCTCGTACGGCGACTTCATCGCCTCGATCGGCATACCGTCGATCCTCTCGATCTTCTCGATGGATCCGCTCGCGGGTTCCGGGATCGTCCAAGTCGACCTGAACCTGGCCTTCTCGATTCTCGATCGTCTGCTCGGCGGACCCGGCTGGTATCCGACCAAGCTGCGCGACCTCTCGGACATCGAGCGCACGCTGATGCAGCGCTTCATGGCCCGCATGCTCAACAGCTATCGCGAAGCCTGGAATTACCTGTTGACGCTCTCGCTGAAGATCGAGGCGCTGGACTCCAACCCGCAGTTCATCCCGCGCATCATTCCGCTGGACCAGATCGTGGCGTTCGTCTCGTGCGAGCTGAAGATCGGCGACATCGCGGGCGTCATGAACTTCGCACTCCCCTACTCCGTGCTGCAGTCCATCGGGACCCAGCTTGCCGACTACCAGTGGTCGCCGTCGGTCGTCGCCGGCCGCGGGATGACGGAAGAAGATATTCTGCAGTTGGCGCGCAACGTCGAGCGCGCGGGCGTCAACATGGAAGTCGAGTTGGGCCGGACGATCGTCTCGCTACGCGACCTGGTCACGCTCCAGGTCGGCGACGTGGTGTTGTTCGATAAGCCGGTGAACGAGCCGTTGTTGATGCGTGTGAACGACCGCGAGAAGTATCGCGTCTACCCGGGCGTGAACAAGGACCGGGTCGCCGTGCAAATCGCATCGGTCGTCGAGGACGAGGAGTAGTTTTGGCACAGAAAGACTCGTTGCAGCCGTTAGCCGTAGCGATGTTCGCTGCGGCGACCGGTGCGTTTTCCACCCTGGCGGGAAGCGCGGCAACGGCCGGTGCGTCAACGATGGACAGCGCCGACGGGTCGATCAAAGTCGAACCGGACGTCGTAGCCACGCTCACCCGTGTGCCCTCGGCCGGTGTGGCCTTCGTCACACGCTTCGTGAAGGCCGATATCGGCAACGTCGTCGCGATGATGCTCGGCACGCCGGGCGACGATACCGAGATGGATGCCATGCAGCTCTCGATCGTCGCCGAGACCGTGGCCCAGATCGCGACCGCGATGGGGGAGGCCCTGGCCACGGAGACCGGTGGCGCGAGCGACGGCGTGCATTCCGAAGTCGTCAACGACGCGGCCGGATTCCCCGTGCCGCCGTTCACCTCGTTCACGGCACCGATCTCGGTGGGCGATTCGCTCAA
>Ga0182015_10003444_pt1 | contig 17758 bp, 17 predicted proteins | sample 712P3MmetaG_FD_120478 | JGI IMG/M metagenome (GOLD analysis project Ga0182015, IMG submission 120478) | Permafrost microbial communities from Stordalen Mire, Sweden - 712P3M metaG | ecosystem: Environmental > Terrestrial > Soil > Wetlands > Permafrost | place: Sweden: Stordalen | collected...
TCAAAGCTCGCCACGCACACCTTGGCCTGGCAGGACAAAATAGCCGTGGACGAAGGAACCTGAAGCTTCACTTCTGTAACGAATGGACTCGTCTGTGAATAGCTGAGCAGCGATCCGTCGCCCGGATCAAGCTGAAGCGGCCCGCTTGTACTTACGTGGCACTAGATCTGCCTGGGAGTAGTCTACGAGTGCGGTCTTTAGGTCGGCGAACGCTTGGGCGCGGGCGGGCATCGCAACCGCGGCCATCAGCATCGCGGCGCCCACGACGGCACTGAACGTGGCGAGCTTGTCCCACATTGTCTGGCTTCGCATTGTGTTAGTGCGTGGCATATTGTGCTCCTTACTTGAAGAGGCCCACTCATCTCCCTTGCCGGTAGCCGGAAAGCGGGTGCTCATCACATCTTACTGGGAATGCGGGAATCCCGAATTAGCAAGCCCCGGAACGGTGGAGTGCATTGATTCCCGGCTAACGGCGCGTATGGAAATTATCACACTTTGAAGGTAGCGATGGCTGCGAGACCACGTAGGCGTTAGAAAGGCCCGTTGCGGAGCTTAACGCCGTTTCCAGCTCAGGAAGTAGAATCAACGGAGGAGCAAACACAAATGACCCTTTCCCCATACTCGCGCCGGTGCGCCGTGATTCTGGTCGCGGCCTCGGCGTCCTTCATCACGCATGCTCAATCCAAGCTCCCTGGACCCTCAATCGCGAGCCCGCCTTCCCCCGAAGATGCGCTCGGAAGCCCTCGTTGCGGGATTCGATCTGTCGTGTCACGTCGATCTCCAGATTGACTCCCAACGACCGTGCAAACCCATCAAGTCCTGGAAACAATGACCCCTCATGAAGTGAGAGACGTCAAGGTTCTACAGGCGGTCTATTGTGAGCTTGGTTTCTGCGAACAGGTCCTCGAAGCGGATCTGTGCGAATGGATGCGCTTGATGATCGAAGCCGAATGGTTTGGCTAGTCCCTCTAGTTCGCGCAGGCTATCTTGTTCCCGCTGATCTTGATGCCAAACTGATTTTGTCCCGCCAAGCGCACCCCGGCCGAAAGGGTGAGCTCGTCCACAGGAGGGTCATTCGGCCACGTAACGGAAAACGTCGAGCCCCCGTTCTCCGTCCAGATGCCATGGAAGGGTCCAAGGACGATTGAACGGTTGTCGCTAAATGTTGCAAGGCCGCCGTTCCATTGCCAAACCCCGGCCAGACTCTGCGTCCCACGCGACGTGAATGACACGCGGTGTCCATTCATGGGCCACCCAAAGTTGTTGGTGCCGCCCGCGGATCTTCCGTCTGGAGCCAGCACGATGGATTCAATAATCATCGGCCAGTGCAAGGAGTAGCGGTTGCCCCCCTCCGCACGCCAGTGCGCATTAAAAGGAGTGCCTGAGATCCTCCCGTCGGGTTCCATCCGCAAAGTGGCGTTGTTGAACCAGAGCCAGCAGCCGACGATGCCTATCGGCGCTGCGGCGGCCGCAGCCCGCAGACTGTTGTCCGTCGCCGGAATTGGAAGAGTGTTCGTAATTCGAGCGTTCGCAACTACGCCCCCATTCGATCGGCTGAACAGCCAGACGCCGACGGCGAGCAGAACCACAGCCAGCGCGGCCAAACCTATGATCAACCCAACCGGCTTTCGCACGGGGGCTGGGGGGACCGGGAAATGATGCGGCTCTGGAGTTGTACCCAAAAGCCTTTGGATCGCATCGGCGAGCCGCTCCAGATGATCGTCAATGGGTCGAGTGAGTGCATCGAGCCAATGCACGGAGCCGATGAAGTAGTCCAGCGCGCCGGTTGGCATCACGTTTTCAATGCGAAGAGGCACAACGGGAATACCGTGGCTGACGGCGCGTTCTACTTCCTTAGAGACGTGCTCGGATATATTGGCGTGATTCGAGAAAACAAGCACAAGAACCCGGCACGCCCGGATTGCAACACTGATGGCCTCGCCGTAGGATTCGCCCGGCAGAACGTCGCGAGGGGCGATCCAGCACCGGATGCCCCGCGCTTCGAGCCGAGCGCACGTAGCATCCGCCACGAGCTTATCCTCGTGTCCATAACTGATGAACGCCTGGTACGCCATAGTGATTCCGGTTTGGACGTATTCTAACCCGGATTGGACTGTGGCGGCCAAGAAGGGGACCGTCTGGCTCATCATTTCCCGTCAGTTGGGCTTTCGCCTTCTTACTCGTTGCGACTCCGAATGGATGGTCGGCAACCCGTAAGATCTCGTCGTTCTCGACCCATCCCGTGTCGCCGCACAGATCGTCACCGGCATCGGCTTTATCGGCGCGGGTCTCATCTTTGTCCGTGAGGATCGGGTCCAGGGACTGACGACCGCCGCCACCGTCTGGCTCGTGACCGCCATCGGCATGGCCTGCGCGGCGGGCCTGTTGCTGCTCTCGCTCGCCTATTTTATTGCGGCGTTTGTCTTTCCCGAATGGTCAAAAAACTGAAACGACCGTGGCCAGAGTAAGATAGGCAGTCGGCATGAGGAACAAGAAGTGGTTGCGACTGCTAGCGTACGTGACGGGATCGGTGAACCAGGAGCTTCTCCTGCAGAATGAATATCTGGTCGCGGAGAACCGTATTCTACGGGCGAAGCTGCCCTCGAGATTGCGGTTGAGCGATCCCGAGCGCGCTACCCTCGCTGAGATCGGAAAGCGTGTGGGACGCAAAGCTCTTCGAGAGGTCGCCTGCGTCGCCAAACCCGATACTATCTTGGCCTGGTATCGACGGCTCATCGCCAAGAAGTTCGACGATTCCAAATACCGACAATATCCAGGCCGCCCCAAGGTCCAACCCGAAGTGGAAGCATTGGTGGTGCGAATGGCGCGCGAGAATTCGGGCTGGGGATATGACCGCATCGTCGGAGCGCTGGCCAATTTGGGTCACCGCTTGTCCGATCAGACGGTGGGAAACATTCTGCGACGCCATGGCATTGCTCCGGCTCCGAAGCGAAGCCAGACGACTTCGTGGAAGGATTTTATCGCCGCTCACCTGAATGTCCTGGCCGGCGCTGACTTCTTCACCGTGGAGGTGCTGAGTTGGCGGGGCTTGGTGACTTACTATGTGTTGTTTTTCATTCATCTGGAAAGCCGCCGCGTCAGCGTGGCGGGTATCACCAGACATCCGGATCAAGAGTGGATGGAGCAGATCGCTCGCAGCGCGATCCAGGAGACTTGGGGCTATCTTCATCCCTGCCGCTATGTTCTGCATGATCGCGACACGAAGTTCTGCGCCTCGTTTCGGTCGGTGCTGGCGGCAGGCGGCGTGAGAGCCATTCCGCTTCCGGCCAGAAGCCCGAATCTGAACGCTTTTGCGGAACGTTGGGTCCGCTCCGCCAAGCAGGAGTGTCTGTCGAGGTTGATCCTGTTCGGCGAGCGTCCTCTGTCGCGGGCTCTGGCCGAATTCAGCGCTCATTATCACGGCGAAAGAAACCATCAAGGGAAAGGAAACAAATTGCTTTTCCCAGAGGCTGGCGATGAACCCAAACTGCGCCGCCGCACCGTTGAGTGTCGCCACCGGCTCGGAGGTCTGCTGAAGTACTATCGCCGCGCCGCATGAATTATTTGACCTTACGGGGTGAAGTTCAGTTCCACGGCTTCGTGCCGCCTCAAGCCACAGGCGAGCAACACAGCCAGAAGAGCACGGTCCCGTTTGCCCTTCAGTCGCTCGGTATCGGGAGACTGCCAGAGGGTTTCGCCTTGTTCGGCAGTCAACCAGTTGCCCAAACGCACTCCGAGTTTCTTAACGCCTTTCACTCGGCGAATACCGGAGGCGAGATCCGGGCTAAGGAGACCGCAATCGGCGGCTTCGTACGCGAGCCTCCGCATGGCCCCGAGGCGTAGATTAACGGTTCCCGGAGCCAGCTTCCGGGATTCCAGATGCATGCGATAACGGACAACAACGGTTCTGTTGAACGAAAGTCTCGGCTCAGGGCAATACCATTCAATGAACTCATCCATCGAGTGGCGGTATCCACGCTGAGCGTCACGAGAACTCAGGCTGTTCAGAACGGCTGATTTTGCTTGGTCGAGATCCGGCAGGCGCAAGACGGTCTTTGGGGCGGGCCGCCGTTTCTTGCCGGAACGTTTGTTTGCCATCGTCAGCGGTCCTCCTCGACCGCCAAACGATCATGCAATAGTTCGAGGTAGTGGACGGGTACGCCGTCATCGAGGATCTAGTTTTGGCAGAGCGATAGAACAGAGCAGTCGCGGCGCGAAAGCTGGGGGCGTTCCCGCAGTAGAATAGGCGAGTCATGAGAGCCGATTCAATCACACGAAGACAGGCGCTTCTTTCGCTGCCCGCGCTCGGCGCGGCATCGAGTCTGCTGGCGCAATCGAGTAAGCAACCGACCCGTGTACGCTCACTCAGCCACATGACCCTCACGGTTTCAGACCGGAAGCGCTCGGTGCAATTTTACCAGGGTCTGTTCGGGCTGCCCGTGCAACATCGCCAGGGAAATTCCATCGGTCTCCGGATTGGGCCTGGTCCACAATACATCAGCCTGTCGCAAGGAGGCCCTAACGCCAAACCTGGCGTCGCCCACTTCTGCATGACCGTCGAAAACTTCAGCGTAGAGGGTATCACGAAGGCTCTGGGTGATCATGGCGTGACGAAAGGCGACTCAGGCGCGATGAAGACCTGGGTGAGGATGCGCGGTCCCGAGGCCAATGGTGCTGCTGAAGGCACACCCGAGTTGTATTTCGGTGATCCCAATGGGATCAATATTCAACTGCAGGATGTCAGTTACTGCGGCGGAGGAGGAGCGTTGGGGAACGCGTGCAAACCGCCCGAGCCTGCGCCCTCAAGAGGCCTTATCAATGTCCGCGATCTCAGCCACTTCACTTTGGACGTATCTGACGGACCGCGCTCAACAACGTTTTATCGGGAAGTGTTCGGGATGCCGATTCTCAACCGCCAGGGTCCCAACGGTATTGGCTTGGCAGTAGGCTCCCGCCGCCAGTTCGTCTTCTTGAACAGCACGGGAAGGCCGCCCCGGATAAACCACGGCTGCTTCACGATCGAAGGCTTCCGGCCCGACGCGGTGTTGAAGAAATTGGCCGAGTTCGGCCTCAAGCCCCGCGGCGGAGCCGATAGTCCGCTGGGCCCACTGATGTACTACGTCACCCTGCGCATGGAAGACCGCGGCGGATCCAGGGACGGCACTCCGGAACTCTACTTCACCGATCCCGACGGTATATTGATGCAGATTCAGGACGTGAGCTACTGCGGGGGGGCAGGGGCTCTCGGGAATGTATGTGATTGAGCGTTTTGGCCATCTTTTATCTATAGGACGAGACGCAGGGCTGTCAGAGGTTTCTGCGGAGCCTCGAACCCATGCCAAACGCCGAATTTGAAAAAGTAGGTGACGGATGCGCCGTCATCCGACAGCGACCCTAAATCCCGTGCGACTGATCGTTACTTGGTTCAACAGGTAGATAGCCTAACGCAGACGGTCCGTGACGAGTCCGGTCGCGAACTCGCGTGTCAGACACAGCGCGCCGCTGCCGCACCGCTATCCTCAGGGCGGGTGTTGAAGGCGATGGCCGCTTGTGGCGCGGCACGATGGATGGCGTTGACCACCGCTTCAAACAGAACCAGCCGACTGGGTGGCAGGCGGAGACCCGCGCCAATCACTACGCAGTCGTAGACGTGACCGGCCAGGCAGCGTTCAACCGTCGGGACCGCAGTCTTGTCGGGGTTGATGAAGCAGTTTTGGGCATGCCAGCCCCGCGCTGCGAAATCGGCCAGCGCAAGTTCGACCCCAGCGTGGATCTTCTCCGCGGTCATGCCCGGCGGCAGCGCTGGATCCGAAAAGTCCACCGTCGCAGGATCAAGACCGATCAACACGACACGTTTCATCGACCCTCCTCTGCACCCGCAAATTCAGGGACTGCTGGGAGCCAGATCAGCCATCGAAATGGCAACAAACGGGTTGCTGGGCTAATCAGGAGCATATTATTCATGAGGCTACCAAACGGTCAAGGCTTGCTGCACGAGTGCCGAGTTTTCCGCAATTGTCACACGTCCTCGCTGCCGTAGCCTCACTCGCAGTTCAAAGAATCCACCATTGTCGCAACGACCTACTTAGAGGCTTCTGGCTGTATGGTCGTCCACTCGGAAGTTACTTTTTGCGGAACAGCCACCTGGAGGTGTCGTCGGCTATGCGCGGAAATGCCAGCAGCGCCTCATAGAGAGGGCCGTTAATTCGTATTATCGGTAGTCTCGCCTGGCTCCGTGAACGGGCCTAGCAGCGCGGAGCCTATTCGGCCTTGAGCAATACAAGCCCGTAGATCTGGGATATCTATTCCCATTTTGGCTGGCCCATCACATTGCGGTGCCGCTACTTAGGAAGGCGCTCGCCTGTCCGTCGCGTCGAGCCGATTCTCTCGAAGACCGGCTGCGGCACGAGGTCACCATAGGGCGCGTGGCACGCATGGCGAACAAATGCGCTGTGAAAGCGACCAAGGGCTTAGGATCTGCGTGGACGACACGGTGCGCCGGATACTCAATTCGATGGAATCCGGGGAGGCATTCTGAACGTCTGCTTTGCAGCGGGCCATCAGGGGCAGATTGGGGGCTACCGGCCCTTATTTATATATACCCGTCAAAATGGAGTGGCTTAACCTAGCGCAGGCCATCGACGATCCACAAGTCCACAGCACTGTATGTGGCCGAGTAGGCTGAACTCTGACAATCCGCACTGACCCGTATATAGGGGATATTGGGGAGTCCCGTTCTGTTGGTCGGAGCCAACTCCTTCCACAGAGTCTGCGCGCCGGTTTCGACGTCCACTCGAATGATCTTCACGGGCACATCTCCTCCCTCATACACCATGAGCGAGTTTCCCGGGCACCAGCGCAACGGAGCGAAACCGTCGGCTAGTTTGGGAACGGTACGCGGTGCGCGGTCATCCAAAGGGTAAAGCACAATCTTCCCGTCCAGACCGGCAACCGCCACAAACCTTCCGTCGGGGGAAACGGCGACCGGGTCGGAGTTGCTAAAGTTGACGTTCTCAGGCGTGATCGCCCGAGGCGGACCGCCATCAACGCTCTGAACATAGTATCGGATGCGATGACCGGGTTCATTGCCCACGAATACGATCCGCTTGCCATCGGGCGTCCAGCCAGCGCCCAGGTGATGGATTCCATCGTGGGTCAGGGGCCGCGCGTCTCCGGTTCCAGTAGGCAGAAACAATAACTGGGACGGTGCGCGCGAAGATCCCAGTACAAGCGCCCACCTGCCGTCGGGAGAGATCTCAAGCGGCAATCCAGGGCCAAGCCGAACGGCAGCCGAGCCATCAGTGCGGCGGATATAAGCCACATAATCCTCACCACTCCGGGTCGCGTCCCCCCCCTCAGAAAACAATAGAGCTTTGCCATCGCGGGAAATATCGGTGACCCAGGACAAATCGTGCCAATACATATCGGTCTCTTTCGAATCCAGGGTTGGTTGATAGAACATCGCGCTCGAAAGAACTGCGCGCGTCATCAGAAGCCGGCCGTCAGGAGCGACATCGAGCACGGAAAAGGTTCCCGGAAGGTGTGCGATGAGGCGCTGGCGTCCCGAGGGATTTACGGCGTACACCGAACTTGCGACACCATAAGCTGAGGCAGCGAACAGAATCTCGTCGCCGGAGGACGACCATGCGAGCCCAGTGAGGCTGCCCAACCAGAACTGCGTAAGCGTCTTCTTGTTACCTTTCAAGTCCACCGTCGCTACGGTGCCCAACGAGCCGCTACTCCCGAGCGGCTGATCTAAGAAAGCGATCAAATCGCCTTTGGGAGAAATTCGCGGACTGCCAATGCCACCCGTGGTCTGGTACAGAACGGTGCCAACGGGAAACTCGAGCTGCTGAAATCCTGGTCTGACCCGCACCACCGCGAGGCGCTTGCCATCGGATGTCCAATCGGCGGCACCAATGTCGTCCGCCATTTCTCGCGGTGTTCCGCCCGAGATCGGAGCGCGAGCCAGGGTTCCGGCGGGTACTCCCACTATCCCCAGGTGCGGCGTAAGAGCGAGCGCCATTTCATCCGAAGGCGAGACGCCAAGTAAATGCCCGTTTATTATTCCAAGATCCCGAGATTCCGGGCTTTCCACTTGGGTGGAATATACGCGGGACTGATTGCCATCCCACGCCGCCGAGTACGCGATTGTCCGGCCGCCATTGGCAAACCGCCCGTTGTCAACCATGCCGCGCCGGTAGCTGATCCGCTGGAAGGATAGCGAGGAAGTGCGCGGGGTCAATCGGCGCCCCAATACAACACCCGCTGCCACCAACAGGAGAGCGCCCGCAGCCAGTCCGATCATCCACGCATATCGCCGACGAGGTTTTTCGGGAATCCGCTGGGTCCCGGAGGACGTCGTCCCGGAAACCGATTCCAGCGCAAACGCCAGATCCCGTGCCGATTCGAAACGCTCCTCCGGCTTCTTCTCCAGGCACCGGCGAATCATCCGATCCAGCACCGGAGGCAGCGCGGCGTCCAGCTCCGGAGGCTCGTGCTTCAGAATCGCGTTCATCACTTCCACGCCGGAGTCGCCGGTAAACGCCCGCTTTCCCGATACCATCTCGTATAGCACCACGCCCAAGCTGAACAGGTCTGAGCGTGCGTCGGCCACCTGCCCGCGAACCTGCTCCGGCGACATGTAGCCAACCGTCCCGAGCACCTTGCCTGGATCGGTTTCAATCGGTTGCGTGGCGAGCTCCGTGGGATGTGTTCCCGCCGATTTTGTTATTGAATACCTCGCCAGACCGAAGTCCAGAATCTTGACCAAGCCGTCTTTAGTGAGGAACAGGTTCTCTGGCTTCAGATCGCGGTGTGTAATTCCTTTCGCGTGCGCCGCCGCCAACCCGCGCGCGATTTGGACGGCATAATCGATAGCCTTGCGAACAGGGAGCGCGGGACCGGCCAGCCGCTCACGCAACGTCTCGCCTTCGAGCAACTCGGTGACGACGTAAAACATGCCGTCCTGGGAGCCGACATCGTAGATAACTACGATGTTCGGATGATTGAGCGCGGCCGCCGCGCGTCCCTCTTGTTCAAACCGGCGCACGCGATCGGGATCGCTGGCGAAGGCAGCCGGGAGAATTTTCAGCGCAACGTCACGCCCCAGCCGCGTGTCGCGAGCGCGATACACCTCGCCCATGCCGCCCGCGCCGATGGGCGCAAGGATCTCGTAAGGTCCCAAGCGCGTGCCAGCGGCGAGGGTCATGAGTGTTGAACAATTTTACTCCCGCAGACATGCCCACGTCCCGTGTGACGCGCCACTCGGAGAATCCTGGCGGGGCGGTCAGCGTGGGCGCGGGCCGTGATGCTGGATTTCTCCCGTGATACGCCGGTCACGGAAGCCTCGCAGCGCGCAGTGTCATTATGCGCTGCTCACATCCCCCAAATTGACGCAAACTGTCGCGAATTTGCCTTGATGTACGCGCTACGCGGAGCTAAAGTTCAGGTGGCCGATAATGCCCATTGAACTAAGCCGCGAGCGGCAGTTTGAGTGGCGTTCCGGCTTCGGATTTGCTTTTCGTTAAACGGTGGTTTGCTCTGCGGGCGGGCGCGAGCCGTCGTGATCGCGGCAGTTGATGTTTTCATCGGTGACGGAGGTTTCACCGATGACTGCACTCAGACAGCGGATGCTGGAAGATCTCCGCATTCGCAACTACGCCCCGACGACCGTAGCATGCTACATCCGCTCCGTCGCCGAGTTCGCCCAACACTTCAACAAACCGCCCGACCAACTCGGCCCGGAAGAGATCCGGTCGTGGCAGTTGTTCCTGCTCAATGAAAAGCGGGTAAAGCTCTCCACGTACATTCAGGCCGTCTGCGCACTCCGATTCTTTTACCAGAACACACTGCACCGGAGAATCGACATCGACCGGATTCCCTTGCCGCGCTATGAAAAGAAGCTGCCGGTCATTCTGAGCAAGGCCGAGGTAAAGGCGCTACTCGAAGCTCCGAGGAATCTCAAACACCGGGCCATGCTCGCAACGATGTACGGCGCCGGACTCCGCGTATCGGAAGTGGCCAGCCTCAAGATCTCCGATCTCGATCGCGAACGGCATGTCATCGGGGTCCGCGGCGGCAAAGGCCACAAGGACAGGCAAGTGATGCTGGCGGAAACTCTGCGCGAGTTACTCGCAGCGTACTGGCGCTGGAAGCATCCAACTGCCTGGCTGTTTCCCGGCAACAAGCCGGATTACCCAATCGCGACCAATAGCGTTTTCAAAGCTTGCGTGGCAGCAGCACGCAAGGCTGGAATCACGAAACCGATTCATCCGCATTCGCTGCGCCACGCATTCGCAACCCACTTGCTAGACGAAGGAGTGAACCTGCTGGTGATTCAGACACTGCTCGGGCACGCGCACCTCAAAACCACGGCCCACTATCTTCACCTCTCCGAGAGCGCCATTCGTTCCACCAGAAGCCCGCTGGAAACGTTGGGCTCACTCGATCTGGTGCGCTCCGCGACCGCCATTCCACCGGAACGATGAGAGAACATCGGCTCGAAGTAGCCGATGTCTTCCGCACGTACGAAAAAGAGTTCTTCGCGAAATGGGGCCATGTACTGGGCGCTCATCAGCGAAAAGCTTTCGAAGCGATCCGCGACTGCCGTACGGCCGCTCTGGGCGGCCATGTGGAGTACGTGGAGCAGTGCGATACGTGCGGGCATCGCGCCATCTCCTATAATTCGTGCCGTGACCGACATTGCCCTAAATGCCAAGCCATGGCGCGCGTTTGCATGGCTGGACGAAAGGGAAGGCGACCTGTTGCCGGTTCCCTACTTCCACGTCGTCTTTACGCTGCCGCACAAGATAGGCGCCTTGGCGCTGCAGAATGCGCGCGAGATCTACCGCATCCTGTTTCGCGCGGCATCGGAAACGTTGTTGACCATCGCCGCCGATCCCCGGCGTCTGGGAGCGGCGATCGGATTCTTAGCTGTGCTGCACACCTGGGGGCAGAATCTCCATTTACATCCTCACGTGCATTGCGTGGTTCCCGGCGGCGGCATCAGCCCGGATGGCGTTCGCTGGATGGGATGTAAGAAACAGTCATTCTTTCTCCCGGTGAAGGTTTTGAGCAGCCGCTTTCGGAATCTGTTCCTGATTTATCTGCGGAAAGCATTTCGGGCCGGCAGACTGAAGTTCCATGGCGAGCTGGCTGGACTCGCCCAGCCAGCCGCGTTCGAAGCCTTGTGCCGACAAGCTCGGCGGATTCAATGGGTCGTCTTTGTGAAGCCGCCCTTTGGCGGGCCAGAGCAGGTCTTGAGGTATCTAGCGCGCTACACGCATCGAGTCGCCATCTCCAATCGGCGGCTGTTGTCGATGCAAGAGGGCCGCGTGACGTTTGCGTACAAGGACTACGCCGACGGCAACCAGAGCAAGGTCATGACTCTGGAAGCAACGGAGTTCATCCGGCGTTTCCTACTGCATATCCTGCCCCGCGGCTTTGTGCGCATCCGGCAGTTCGGCTTTCTAGCCAATCGCGCGCGCGGAAAGAAACTGGCGCTCTGTCGCGCACTGCTCGGCGCCGTCCCACCCAACAACATCAGCAAGGTTGCACAGCAGGATGGCAAACGCTGCCCCGCCTGTAAAATTGGCCGCCTGGTGCTAATCGCGATGATTCCCGCACACCACCTGGCTTTGCCATCGCCGCGGCAAGATTCGTCGTGAAGAATCGCGGCACGACCGGCCGTTGTATTCAAACAGCCTTCCTTCAGGCTGAGGGAGAACTATGTCTAGCGCCGCTCTTGCTGCCTAAGACTCCTGCCCCAATGCCTGCTCGATCTGAATCACAAAGCGCCGGCAAAGATCCTAAGTCTCCGTCCCGGCCTCCCAGGCGCGAGGCCTGCCGCGCATCTGGCAGCCCGAAAACTATTCAATCCCCATAGATCGGGTCCGGCTCAGTTCAACGCATTCTATCCGCAATGCTCCTGCCATGATCTTGGTTCGTTCCACCAGTATTGACCGCCGGAGCACGGCGGATAGAATCCTTAGCATTTTAACGGGCCCTCTCCGAAAGCAAAGTTTCCGAGATGATGATACGCGAGTAACCACTTGCCGCGAGGCTCGAAGTTCTTGAAGAAACCAAGAGTTGACCCAATCGACGGTGTGTTGTAGCCTGTCGCAGTGAGCGGGAGCACTCATCTGACCTTCTGGCGCCACTGGGTTCAGCAGCCTCAGAAGACCTGGTTACGAAGGGCGCTTTTCCAAGTGCACTTATGGAGCGGCATCACCGTAGGGCTCTACATTCTAATAGTTAGCGTGACCGGCAGCGTGCTTGTCTATCGGAATGAGCTCTACAGAGCTGCGACGGCCGAACCAATCATCTCGAAGAGTTTAGAGCCCCGATTGACCGACGACCAGCTCAAGGACGCTGCCAAGCGGTTGTATCCCGGCTACCGGGTGGAGAGGCTCGGTCGTGCGCTGGATCTCGATCAGGCGGTAGACGTCTGGCTAAGTCGGGGCGACGCGATCAAGAAGCGGCTGTTCGATCCTCGGAGGGGCAGCGATCTTGGTGATTCGGTACCAACCGGTATCTGGCTCGTATCAAAGCTATCCGATCTGCACGACAATCTGCTCGCCGGACCAACCGGCAGGAAAGTGAACGGCGGGGGCGCAGTCGCGATACTCGCAGTTGCTGTCACGGGTTTGGCGATCTGGTGGCCAGGCATCAAAACATGGCATCGCAGCCTGCTACTGCATCGCGGCGTGGGATGGAAGCGCTGGACCTGGCACTTGCACAGCATGGTCGGCTTCTGGAGCTTTGGATTCGTGTTGGTGTTCGCCGTAAGCGGGATCTATCTCGGTATTCCCCAGCCGTTTCTGGACCTCGCCGATCAACTTGAGCCTCCCGCTGCCACTAATGCCGGAGTACGCATCGGCGACCAGGTTATCTATTGGCTCGCGTACTTGCATTTCGGCCGCATAAACGGCATAGGGATTCCTTGTAGCGGCCCCGGGCTGTGCGACCAGGCGACGAAGGCGATTTGGGCGGTATTCGGACTGGCGCCCGCGGCGATGGCCGTGACCGGCGTGCTCATGTGGTGGAACCGGGTGTTGCGCCCTCGGCTGGCAGGCCCTCGCGGGCCGACTCGGCCTCGTACCGGGATTTGAGGAGGCTTCATGATACCAGAAGTAAAAGGTGCCGCCTTGGTGTACGACGGGTTTCGCTAGCCCCGCCATTCTGGGCGCGTCACATCTCTCTTCGTCCATCGTGTCAACTCTAAAGGTTGTATCGGCTGTCGAGATCACGGGGCCGCGAGGAACTCCCGAAGTACAATATCCAAGGAGGTGGGTTGATGCAGCGCCGAGACTTTTTACTGGCTGCGGGAGGGGTTGCTCTAAACGCGATCTCGGATCTAAGTGGCCCTATGCGCCTTTCGGCCACCACCAAAGCTGATTTCACAATTCGGATCGCTCCGCTTTCTGTGGAATTAGCCGCTGGCAAGACCATCCAGACGATTGCGTATAACGGCACGGTGCCAGGCCCTGTTTTGCGGATGAAAGAAGGCAAGCCGACCAGGGTTGACGTTTTCAATGATACCGACGTCCCGGAGTTGGTCCACTGGCATGGACAGCAAGTATCCGCTGAGGCTGATGGAGCGGAAGAGGAAGGCAGTCCGTTTGTACCTCCGAAGGGACATATGCAGATCAGCTTCACACCGCGTCCTGCAGGTACTCGTTGGTATCACACACACGCCATGGCGATGACTGATCTCACTCGTGGCGCATACTCCGGCCAGTACGGATTTCTTCTCGTAGAGCCCAACAGTCACCCTGGTAACTACGACCAGGAAGTTTTTCTCGCGGGACGGCACTGGGATCCGTCCATTGTCCATCGCGGAGCGCCCAATAATGATTGGACTGTGAGCTACAACCTTTGCTCTCTGGCTGACAGAGCGCTAGCCAACGGCGAACCCATCCGGGTGCGCCAGGGCCAGAGAGTTCTTTTCCGTATCCTTAATGCCGATGCTACACGGCAACTCAACCTGGCGCTTCCTGGCCATAAGTTTCAGGTAATCGCGTTGGATGGTAATCCAGTTCCGAGACCCACAGCAGTGGAGCTTCTCACGCTGGCGGTGGCCGAACGAGTGGATGCGATCGTGGAAATGAATGAGCCCGGCGTCTGGGTCTTGGGTTCCACGCGCGATGAAGACCGGAACATCGGGATGGGAGTTGTGATTGAATACGCCGACCGCAAAGGCGAGCCTCAGTGGAAGTCGCCGGACAAGAGCGTGGTTTGGGATTACACGGTTTTTGGGACAGATGCGAAGACCCGTGAACCCGATGGCAGGTTCGATATGAAGTTCATGATGATGTCCGATGAAGGCAAACCGTTCAACCGTTGGATGGTTAATGACCAAATGTGGCCTAATGTCGATCCGCTCATGGTTAAGAAGGGCAAGCGCTACCGGATGGCATTTCACAATGGGATGGAAGATAGCCATCCGCTCCACCTTCATCGCCATAGCTTCGAAGTAACCAGCGTCGGGGGCAAGCCGACGGCAGGCATCATCAAAGACACGATCAACGTCCCGAAGAGCAGCACCGTTGAAGTGGATTTTATCGCCGATAACGCAGGTCCATCTTTAGTTCACTGCCATATGCAGCAGCACATGGACTTTGGGTTTAAGGCGTTAGTGAAATACCACTGACCGGCAAACGCAATTACTTGGAGCCGCTTGCCGTGGTTTCAGGCTTCTTGAGAATCGTAACAGGTGAAGGCAGCCTCGACCCGACGGGCCCGGTGAATTCCTCCTTTGATCCGTCCTCGTAGTACTGGACGAACTTCCACACCAGATTCGTTTCTTCCTTCGAATTTATGCCAAGCATCCCGAACTCGACGAATTCATAGGGCTGGACCTTCCCGGTCCAGGTCGCACCCACGATCTTGCCGCTGTCGTCCTTCTTGAAATCGATTTTCCAGCCCGGTTTGAATTCGAAGTCGTAAATCTGAAGTCCGGCGGGGAATTCGCCTTCCACCCGAATCGTGTTCACCTGCTTCTCATTCGGGACTCGCATAGTGTACTTCTCGCGAGCGCCTGGCGCAGATTCGGTGGGAGCGATCCTGATATGAGCGAAGGCCAGCGTTGCACAAGCAAGTGCGAAAGCGCTTCGGATGAACACATGACGTAGCGAAATGTTCATTTTGTTTTCCTTTAAAGAGATTTGCGTGTAAGCATAGCCTAAACCCAATGCCGAAACAAGCCTGCCATGGGCTGCCGGCCTAACTCGCCTAGTGGCGTCCTTGCGGACTGCAACAATCTTAGCGGCGGCGCCGGCTTCGCTCCTGTGCTGGTGGTTCTTGAAGGAATCATCCGGAGCGGCGTCCGGCGGCGATGGGTTCGGTATTCCGCTACCAACTGGTGTTGTCGCGGTGGTAAAGACGGATGTTTTCATTTGCGGCGGGGGACCCGCAGGTCTGGCTGCGGCGATCGCGATGCGTAGGAAAGGTTGCCGCGTGATCGTAGCCGATGGCATCTTTCCTCCCGCGGACAAAGCTTGCGGCGAAGGCCTGATGCCGGACGCGATTGCGGCCCTGTTGAATCTTGGAGTTTCTCTGAGTGCCGCCGATTCCTGGCCGTTTGCCCCCAGATGACGCAGACGCGGAAGGCGCAGGTGGCATTCCTTCCGCGAGTGCGCCTGTGCCGCTCACCGGGTTGGCGAAACGGTGAGCGACACGTTGGTTAAGTCAATGCCGGCAACGTTGATATCTACAGACCCAGTGCCCAAACTCTGCACAAACGATTGATCTTCATACTCCTCCACGCGGAGCGTGTAGCTGTCGGGGCAACTCGCTGAAAGCTGAAGGTCCCATCGACGGCAGGGGAGTCGCAAGAGAAAACCGCGGCTCCCTGGTCGGATAAAGACGAATCAGGGCATGGTCTATGCGATGTCCATCTGACGCCTTCACATCCCCACTTACCGAATGTGTTCCGGTCAGCGGAATCATAATGTCAACTCCCTCGTACTCGTTTGGGGCCGTTACAGTGACTACTCGGGCTTTGGTGGGCCGCATTCCGCCGCCAGCGAAAATCATCAAGCCGCTGCCACCGATCCCAGCGCCGCCGAAGACCGGTACCGTACCGCCTTCCATCGCGCCAAGAATGATGTACGAAGCGTCTGGCAATTCGTCGATGCGGTAGTGGCCGGCACCGTCGGTATGGCTGGCTCCCCCCAAGTCGGTGAAGGTGCCGTTGCTGAGTTTGACTTTTGAAGTAAGAGCAACGTAGGGAACGGGAGTGCCATCGCTCGTGGTGACGGACCCACTGATAGAGCCCCCTCGTTTGAGATGGATTTCGACACGCTTGCTCTCGCCGGACACAATCGCTACGAGTTGCACAAACGACGGCAATGGCTCCGGTTTGCCGCTCAATTGTGGCGACAAGGCGCCGGGAAAGACGTAATCGTCGGGAGAGATATACCCTCATACCTTGTATGCGCCCGGCGTGACGTTTGAGATCGTAAACGAACCGTCTAAATCGGTTGTTGTGGAGAACCCCTCTCCAGGAGTGTAGACCCGCGCTCTGGGATCGATTGGCGCTTGCAGAAAAACATTGGCGCGACGGGCAGGGCCCTGGGTGTCCTCGCAGACAACCCTCCCCGTAACGGAACCTCCGCCTATGCTTGGTTGGGGCGTCGCGACAGACACGATAAGCGAGAGCGCCAGCGTCACGGCGCAAAATAGCTTCATCAGTGTTAGTATGGCCTACTTCCAAACTGGTCACCATGCAGCCATGCCACCCGTGAAGCCTCAAAATCGAAGGCTGGCAAATCGCAAGAACGGCTTGGATGATCGCGCTCGGTCGTTGCCGACGACCAGTCTTGACGGATTCCGGCCCTGGGCGATTCCCTCACTATCAAATTTCACACGCCATGGAACTCACCAAGATTTCGACCAAGTTGTTGAAGGCTTGGCTACGAAGAAACACCTAGACGCGAGTCTCGGAGCCATGGAACAGCGGCTCATTGGCCGGATCGATGAAGCCCAGGAAGAGCTGGCCCGCATCATCGCGGAGACCATCGCTACGCCATTCACCGAACGCTTCAATCATCTGGAAGAGCTGCTGGCCGTCAAAAAGGACGTACAGGTTTTTGAAACGGCAGATGGCGGAAATCCGCTTCTTCCACGTTCAGGTATCGTCGGATCAGGTCCATGTAGTCCGAGAGCGTCGGTGTCACAAGTCCTCCTTATCGCTTATCCACATGATCGCAGTTCATGGGGACTGGGTTCTTCAATCTCGACTTCGCCCAAGCCAGAAAGACAATCTACTTGGCTGGTTTGTCGGCTATGCGTAGAAGTGCCAACCGCGTTCCAGGAAGAGACCCGTTAATTCGTATTACCGGAAGGTTTTCCGCCCGCCAAACCTTCTCAGCAAAGCGAACTGAGAATGGCTGGCAGGCGCGATGTTTTCGTTTCATCGCGCAGACCCGCCACACAAGGGCCAATATTTTCGGGCCTTCCACGCATGATGCAAACTTACCGGTTTTGAAACGGCCCCCGGCACGGTTTTGAGACCGACTTTTGCGACGGCGGTCCAGCGCGTAATAACGGGTGATGGATCTGGATAACCGCGCCTTTTTGAGACAGACTTTTGAGACGTGCAAGTCCCTGATTTCAGGGCCTTCCGCGTTCGTCCCGAAACTTACCCTTTGCGAGATACGCCACAGTCCGACACGAGGCCGGTTCGCCTAGTCTGTTATTCTTGGGCTCCGGGCGTCATCCGAATGTCAACGCACCGGTGACAGGCCCGATGGAA
>Ga0182015_10003445_pt1 | contig 17756 bp, 13 predicted proteins | sample 712P3MmetaG_FD_120478 | JGI IMG/M metagenome (GOLD analysis project Ga0182015, IMG submission 120478) | Permafrost microbial communities from Stordalen Mire, Sweden - 712P3M metaG | ecosystem: Environmental > Terrestrial > Soil > Wetlands > Permafrost | place: Sweden: Stordalen | collected...
CACTGCGCTTGTCCACCTTCTTGTCCTCGCGCGCCGAGAAGGCCACCTGCTCAATCACCTCACGCAAATAATGCGGAACCTGCGCATCCGCCGACTCGCGCTCCGTCCACGCCTCCTGCGCCGTGATCGCTATCCCCTCCTCCAGCGTCTCCGGATAATGCGTCCGAATCTCCGACCCAATCCGATCCTTCAGCGGCGTCACGATCTTCCCGCGCGCCGTGTAGTCCTCTGGATTTGCGCTGAACACCAGCGCCACATCCAGCTCCAGCCGCACCGGGTACCCCTTAATCTGCACGTCGCCTTCCTGCATGATGTTGAACAGCGCCACCTGAATCTTCCCCGCCAGATCCGGAAGCTCGTTCACCGCAAAAATCCCCCGATTCGCACGCGGCAGCAGCCCATAATGCATCGTCATCTCGCTCGCCAGATCGTGCCCACCCCGCGCCGCCTTAATCGGATCGAGATCGCCGATCAGATCCGCCACCGTCACATCCGGCGTCGCCAGCTTCTCTACATAGCGCTCATCGCGCGACAGCCACCCCAGCTGCGTCGCATCGCCGCACTCCACGATCAGATCCCTGCAACGCCGGCACAGCGGCACATAAGGATTGTCCCGAATCTCGCAACCCGCCACATATGGCATGTGCTCGTCCAGCAGCGCCGTCAGCCCGCGCAGAATGCGGCTCTTCGCCTGCCCGCGCAGTCCCAGCAAAATAAAATTCTGCCGCGACAGCACCGCATTCACGATCTGCGGCACCACCGTGTCCTCATATCCAATGATCCCCGGAAACACTGGCTCCTTCGACTTCAGCCGCGCGATCAGGTTTTCCCGCATCTCGTCTTTCACCGACCGCGTACGCAGCCGCGTCTCGCTGTATTCCCGGTTCCCGCGCAGTTCGCCCAGCGTCTGCGGCAGGTGCGCAGCGCGTGCGTGCTCCGTTCGTCCGGGAGTGGTCTGCCGAGTGGCCATGAATACTCCTGTCCCTTTTAGAGTGCCTGAATGACTGTGTCTGTGTTGCGCCTGTTGCTTGGACGCCCAGCGCGCCCCGCCGTCTCACACTTGAAATTAGTGTATGGGGAAGCCGCCGCCATGTCCCGCTCGTGGCGCTCGTCCGGCTCGTGCTGCGTCGTCTTTCCCGAGCTGCAAGCGCGGCAGAACCTCGTTATAGAACTCCCGCAGACGCGTCGTCCGCTCCGCATCCGACCGCGTCGCCAGCAGCTGCTGCTTGAACGCCAGGTCCGACGGCAGCGCGTCCGCCAGCTGGAACGCCACTGGCGCGTTCAGATCCAGATGCATCGGCGGCAATTCGATCCCCGCCATCTGCAGCGTCGCGAAATGCAGCGCCGCGCAATCCTCCCGATCCGGCCGCGTCGATCCCGCTCCCTCATCCTCGAAAAACTCCACATCCGCCTGCAGAAACTTTCGCGACTCGTCCAGTCCCTCAATCTCGAACCGCCGCATCCCCTCGCAGAGAATATCCAGCCGCCCGTCGCTGTAACGCTCCACCACCCGCACGATCTTCGCTGTGCAACCCACAATCGCCATCTTTTCCCCGTCAGCCCTCACCACGCCGAACGGCTTGTCTTCCTTCAGACACTCGCCCACCATCTCGCGGTACCGCTCTTCGAAGATGTGCAACGGCAGCGCCGTTCCAGGAAAAAGCACCACGTCCAGCGGAAACAGCGGAATTCTCATGATGGTGTCATTATGCCCGCACTCCGGTTTCGCCGCATCGTTTCTTTCTAAACTTGTCCATGACCGGGTACCCTCTCTTCACATCTCATCCAGCATCGCCTGCATCTCCCCCAGCGCATGCTGGTTCCCGGTCCGTCGCGCGGACTCCATGCCCTCCACCAGCCGCTGCTTCGCCTCAGCCCCGCGTCCCGCCTTCGCCAGCGTCTGCGCCGCCATAAAATATCCCGCCGTGTAATCCGGATGATCGCCGAGCAGCCTGGCAAAATTCTCCAGCGCCGCCTCCGTCTCGCCCCTCGCGGCCATTTCCATTGCCAGCCCATACCGCGCGAACGCATTCTTCGGATCCTGCTCCAGAATCTCCTTCAGGCTTGCCAGTTTGTCCATCGCCGCTCGGCCTCTCTTCTCTCTCTGAATTCTCCACGCCAGGAGGCACTGCGCAAACCGGGGCGCTGCGCAAACCGCGGCGCTGCGCAACCGGGCGTTGCGGCCAACCCGGCTCGCCAGTTGACGCCGGTTTCCAAATTACTCCTTGTTTGCCACCCATTCCCGCTGTATTGTGATGTTGCCAGCGGAGGCGCTCTGCTGCGACGCCTTTCTGTGTCCGCGGGCCGCCTCCGCCAGCGAGGGATCTTTGATGTACGCATTGCCGACTTGCGTCGCCCGGATTCGTGGTCCGGTTCTGCTCGGCGGATCTTTTCTTTGCTCTCTGCCGCTTATCCTCGCTCAGTCCGGTCCGCCGTCCGGTCCGCCGTCCGGCCCGCCGTCCGGCCCGCCGTCCGGACAGCTTGCAGCCGCAGCTGCGCCGCCGTTCGCTCAGGCCGCACAGTCTTCCCCGCTGCCGCTGGCCCCGTCCATTCCCAGGCTCGCCGATGAGGTTTCTTTTGACCTGATCGTGCGGGGCAAACACAATAAACCGGTTCTCGACCTGCAGCCCTCCGACCTGACCGTCAGCGACAACGACGCTCCGGTTCATCTCTCCGCACTGCATCTGGTCACCGGTGCTGCGCAGTCGGAGCACCTCGTCACGCTTGTTTTTGACCGCCTCGATCCGGGGGGCGCCAAATACGCCCGCTCGCTGGCACTGAAAATGCTCAGCGTGATTCCCGCGAAGGGTTATACCGTTGCCGTTCTCCAGATCAATGGTCGCCTGCGGGCTGTGCAGGCCTATACGGCCGACCGCCAGCTCGTCGAATCCGCCATCGCCGCCGCCACGCCGCAATATCCCGCGCCCCCGCCGGAAGGCCTGAATTCGGCAGAAAAAGCTCTGATTGCTGCTGCCCACAGCGACGCGCTCTCGCCCGGCTCCGGCGGCCGCGCCAATGCTGCTCTGCTGCTCTCTGGCCTCGAACAGTTCCAGCGCATCGAATCCGACCGCCCGATCATTCCGTCCCTGGCCGCGCTGCAGGCGCTCGTGGTCAGCGAGCGGGAGAGATCCGGCCGCAAGCTGATCCTCTATTTCTCCGAGGGCCTCAACGCGAACTCCGATGCCCACGACACCGTCCGCTCCATCGTCGCCCTCGCCAACCGCGCCGGAGTCACCCTCTGCGCCGTGGATACCAATTCTCTAAACCAGCAGGCGGGCAGGCGCATGGAGACGGCCCAGGCCATCTCCGCGCTCGGCAGCGGCGGCGCCATCGGGGGGAGCAGCGCAATCGGTCTGTCGCCCAGCACCCCTGCTCCTACCGCAGGCGGGTTTACGCCGGGAACAGGCGCAGGAAACGGGCCTGCGGCGGCCCACTACACCACCGGCTACGAATTCGGAGACCCCGGAGCCGATCAGAGCCCGCTTGTTCCGCTCGCTGCCGGCACTGGCGGAATCTACGTAAGCGCCTCCAACCGGTTCGGGCGCCAGCTTCAGCAGCTCCACGATGACCTGACCAGCTACTACGAGGCGTCCTGGGTACCGGCGATTCGGGACTACAACGGCCAATTTCGCCCCGTGACCATCCATCCCCTGCGCAAGGGACTCGTCATTCACGCCCGCGCCGGCTACTTTGCCCTGCCGCCCAGCGACGCCTCCAGCATTCGCCCCTTCGAGGTTCCTCTGCTCAACCTGCTCGCCGGCCCGCAACTCCCGACCGCGATCCCCTTCCATGCCGAAGTCTTCCATCTCGGCGAGCTGCCTGACGGCAACGGCGCTGAGCTCACCATCGAAGTGCCTGTCTCGCAGCTCGAAGTGCGCGAGGACGCCAACACCCATATCTCCTCGGTCCATGCTTCTATCCTGGCCGTCATCAGGAACGAGAAAGGCGAAGTCCTCCAGACCTTCGGGGACGACGTCCCCCTCCACGAATCGCCCGAAAGGCTGCGCCTCGATCCGGACCAGGCCATTACGCTGCAGCACCACTTCACTGCCGAACCCGGCGTTTACACCCTCGAAACCGCCGTTCTTGATCGCCTCGGCAACAAAGCCGGTGCGCGGCGCTCCACCTTTACCGTCGCGCCGGTGCCGCAGGGTCCTTCCCTCAGCGACATTGCGCTGGTGCGCACCGTCGATCCTGTCGCGGACGAGACCGAGGACTTTGAGCCGATGCGCTACCTCAACGGCCGCGTCGTCCCCGATCTGGCCGGCGAACTGCCGGAAGACACCCATTCGCTGTCTCTGTTCTTCCTCATTCATCCGCTGGCGAGCAGTACGTCGCAGCCATCCGTGGCCCTGGAAATCGATCGCAACCATCAGTTGCTCACCCGCATGCCGATCGAGCTTCACCCGGTCTCCGACAACGGCGGCGCGATCCCCTGGTTCGGCACCCTCAGCTCCTCGGCGTTTCCGCCCGGCGAGTATCGCATGCGCGCGGTCCTCACTCAGGACGGCCAAACCGCCTCCAGCGTCGTGTCTTTCCGCATCGAGGGCACCATCGCCGCCTCCAGTGCGCCGAATCCGACCCTAAGCGCCGAGAACGGATCCCTGGACCCGACCATTGATCCGCGCCTCATTGCAGACGCGGCCAAAGCGAACAGCCGCTTTGTGATCGCCACCCCCGCCGATCCCGTGTCGCCCACCCCCGCCGCAAACCACGACATGCTGGAAGCTGCCCGCACCCGCGCCCTCGCCTGGTCGGATTCTCTCGAGAACTTTTTCTGTATCGAGGTCACCGATCATTCCGTCGACGCCACCGGCCGCGGCGACTGGAGACACAAGGACAGGCTCGTCGAGCTCATGCGCTATCTCGACCACACTGAATCCCGCACCACCCTGCTGCTCAACGGCACCCCCAGCACTCTCCAACCCGACCATTTCCAGTTCGCGCACTCCAGCGGTGAATTCGGAGCCATGTTCCACATCGTTTTCGATCCCACCGCGCATGCCGACTTTGCCTGGAAGCAATCCGCGCTGCTCGACGGCCAACCGGTCCAGGTTTTCGCCTTCAAAGTGGCGCGCGCCAACTCCACCTTCCAGCTTTCCGACAGGGACAACCTCCAGTTGCCCGTCGGCTTCCACGGCTTGCTCTACCTCGACCCGGCTACGCGCAGCGTTCGCCGCATCAGCGTCGACGCCGACGATATTCCACCCAGCCTGCGCGTCCGCGCCTCCAGCATTTCCGTCGATTACTCCTGGATTTCCATGAACAACCATGACTTTCTCCTGCCCGTCCGCGGCGCCGTGAGCCTGCATGAAACCAGAAGCCGGCCTGTTCTGAACAATTTTGAGCTTCTTGACTATCGCCGCTTCGGCTCGCAAATCCGAATCCTCACCCCTGAAGAAGCGAAATCGTTGTCGCAGAAGTGAAGATCCGCTGTCGCTTCTCCGCTTCGCTTCCTGGACTGCCCTTCCATTTACTCTAGTCATCAGGGGGAGCAACTCATGGAAATGTCCGGCCCCGCGCTTCCCGCGCGCACCGTGGCCCAATCGCAGTCCGAAATGACCGAGCTGGTCCTGCCCAACGACACCAACACCCTGGGCAACCTGCTCGGTGGCCGCCTCATGAACTTCATCGACCTCGTCGGCGCCATGGCCGCCTACCGCCATGCCCGCAGCCACGTCGTCACCGCCTCCATGGAGCACATCGACTTCATCGCCCCCGTCCACGTCGGCGACCTCATCATCCTCAAATCCTCCGTCAACCGCGCCTTCCGCACCTCCATGGAAGTCGGCGTCAAAGCCTGGGTCGAGAACACCATCGTCGGCATCCATCACCACGTCGCGTCCGCTTACCTCACCTTCGTCGCCATCGACACGCAAGGCCGCCGCGTCCCCGTCGCACCCCTGCTCACCGAAACCGACGCGGAGAAGCGCCGGTACGAAGAAGCCGGCCAGCGCCGCGAAGTCCGCGAAGTCGAAGCCCGCCGCCGCCACATCCCCAAATTCGAACCCGCCAAAATTTGAAGCAGAGAAGAACCCGGCTGGCCCGGGTCTCGATTTTGAGACCCGGGAATCGCGCAAAGCGCGACCACTCCTTGCTGTTCACCCACAGCTACCGGCGTCCTGGCTGACCGCCTCTCTAGCTAACCGCTTCTTAGCTGACCGCTATCCGCTATCCGCTGTACCCTAAAAACATGGCTCATTCCGCAACTCCGCCGCCCCCCACCGCGCTCCCCGGAGTCAAATCCATCGTCGCCATCGGTTCCGGCAAAGGCGGCGTCGGCAAAACCACCCTCGCCGTCAACCTCGCCATCGCGCTCGCCCAGCTCGGCCATCGCACCGGCCTCATCGACGCCGACATCTACGGCCCCAACGTCCCGCTCATGATGGGCACCTCCCAGCAACCCCGCATCCTCGCCAATAATCAGATCGAGCCCAACCTCGCGCACGGAGTCAAAGTCATCTCCATCGGCTTCATCTCTCCCGGCGACAAGCCGCTCGTCATGCGTGGCCCCATGCTCCACCAGATCATCCGCCAGTTCCTTCAACAAGTAGAGTGGGGCGACCTCGACATCCTTCTCATCGACCTGCCCCCCGGCACCGGCGACGTCGTCATCTCCCTCGTGCAGACCGTGCCTCTCACCGGCGCCATCGTCGTCTCCACTCCCTCCGACGTAGCCCTCCAGGACGCGCGCAAGGCCCTCGAAATGTTTCACCAGGTCAATGTCGAAGTCCTCGGCATCGTCGAGAACATGTCCCACTTCACCTGCCCCCACTGCCATCACGAGATCGACATCTTCTCCCGAGGCGGAGCCGAGCGCACCGCAAAGTAGTTCAACATCCCCTTCCTCGGCTCAGTCGAATTGCTCCCGGAGATTCGCCAGGGCGGCGATACCGGCCTGCCCGTAGCCCTCGCCGGACCCGACTCACCCCACGCCGCGCAGTTTTACGCCATAGCCAGCCACCTCGCCGAACGAGCCCGGCAACAATCCGCCAAAACAGAAACCATCTTCGAAATCAGTTAACCCAAAACAAAAATGGGTGCCTCACATCTGCCTTTTTTGGGCAGATGTGGGATCGAGCCGATCTCACTCAACTGCGACCCGCCCCGAAGAATAATCTATTCAAATGAAGCGCACACACCTCATGGTGGACACGCAGTTGCTTAATGAAGTCACGAGCGTTCTGCGGGCAAAGACCCGATCCGCAGCGGTGAATATGGCGCTAGCCGAGGTTCTGCGTGTGCGACGCATTCAGAGTATACGGCGCTTCTTCGGCCGGGGTCTGTGGGCCGGGAATCTGGCGGAGATGCGTGAGGATCGTCGAGGCCGGGCAGCCAACTCGATACGACGGAGCACCTCATGATTCTCGTTGACACTTCCCAGTGGATCGAGTTCCCCTCGAAGCGCTTTTCGCTAATAGCCTCTCGCTAACAGTCTTGCGCTAATCGATTTTCGCGAGACGCTTCTCGCTCGACTCCCTGTTGCCTGTTGCCTGTTCCCTGCCAACCCGTGCTACTCTGACGAAATCGGAGGCATCTCCAATGTCCCGCTACTCCCGTCGCGATTTCCTCAAAGCCAGCGCCGCCGCCGGCGCAGCCGCCACCCTCGCTACCGTCCCGCTCTCCGCCGAAACCCGCCGCGCCACCGACCTCGTCACGCTTGGCAAATCCAACGTCAAGGTCACGCGTCTGGCCTTCGGCACCGGCTCCAACGGCGGAGCCGTCCAGCGCAACCTCGGCCAGGAAAGCTTTAATCGCCTCGTCCGCTACGCCTATGACCACGGCATCCGCTTCTTTGAAACCTCCGACTCCTACTACGACATGCACCGCATGCTCGGCATCGCGCTCAAAGGCATCCCCCGCGACACCTACCAGCTCATGACCAAGGTGACCACCGAAGATCCCGTCGATCCTCAGGTCCGCATCGACGATCTCCGCAAACAAATCAACACAGACTACTTCGACATCGCGCTCCTCCACTGGCAGCACATCGGCGACTGGCCCGACGTGACCACCCGCTGGCAGGACGGCATCGTCAAAGCTCAGGAGCGCAAAGCCGTCATCGCCCGCGGCGCTTCCGTCCACGGACTCCCCGCTCTGCGCCGCGTCCCCGATTTCCATTGGCTCGAAGTCGCGATGATCCGCGTAAACCACAACGGCACCCGCATGGACGCCGAGATTCCCGACGGGCCCGACCGCGGCAACGTCCCCGAGGTCGTTGAGCACATCCACGAAACCCGCGCCGCGGGCATGGGCGTCATCAGCATGAAATTAGCCGGCGAAGGCAGCTTCGGCCACGAAGACCGCCAGAAAGCCATGCGCTTCGCCTTCCAAACCGCCAAAGTCGACGCAGTGACGGTCGGCTACAAAAGCACCCAGGAAATCGACGAAGCCATCGACAACATCAACCAGGCATTAGCCTAGCCGCTTCGCCGGCTACCCGCTACAGGCTACCGGCTACAGGCTGGCACTTCACCAACACACAAGTGATGTCATCGTGCTGCGGCGCATTCGCCTCGAACCGTTCCACATCCGCCAGCAAATAATCCAGCAGCACCTGCGGCGCCAGATTCACACCCCACCGCAGCATCACCAGCAATCGCTCCTCGCCATACTGCTCGAGCCCAGGATTCTCCGCCTCCACCACCCCGTCCGTAAACGCAACCAGCCAGTCCCCCGCCTCCAGCATCACTTCGCCCGACGAGTGCCCAGCCGTATCCATAACCCCCAGCGGCACTCCGCCCACATCCAGCCGCTCCACCGCCCCCGACCTGCGCAGCACAATCGGATTGTTGTGTCCCGCATTCACATACGTCAGCCTGCGCATCGCCGGCTCATACTCGGCAATGAACGCCGTCGTAAACCGACGCCCATTCTGGCTGTTGCTGCACGCGTACCGATTCATCCTCTCCACCAGCTGGGTCAATGTCCCGGGCGTATCGCTCAGGGTCTTCAAACTCGCCTGAAACGTCGCCATCAGCATCGCCGCCGGCACGCTCTTCCCCGCCACATCGGCCACCGCTATCAGATAGGACTTGCCCTCCGTCTCCGGCCGCGCAAACACATCGTAATAATCGCCCGCCACCGTATTCGCCGGCTTCGTCGCAAACGCAATCTCGAGCCCCGGCACGTCAGGTGCGCGCGCCGGCAGCAGCCACGCCTGAATCTCCTTCGCAATCTGCAGATCGCGCTTCATCACCACGCGATCACCCACTTCCATCATCAGCAGCGCGAACATCAGCACCCCGCCCCACAAACGCAGGTCCGGCGTGTTCACTCCCACATCGCTGTGCGTCGTCTTCCAGTGCCACTGGCTGCCCGGAAAAAACATCAGCACCACCGCCAGCAGCAGTAACACCCGCCGCGCCGGCGACAGTTTTTCCAGAAACGCCCAGAACAGCTGCTTCCCTATCTCCAGAGCACGCCGGCCATGCGGTAATCCCGCGCCCCGCGTCGAATCGACTTCCTGTGAATACAGCCGATAGCTCGTCCGCGCATCCACGCGAAACTGCTTCCACAACTCATCCACCTGCATGCCCTGCGTGACGCGGTACCAAAACCGCCCCACGCTCTCACTGAGAGTCGGCTCTTTCACCGCGGACCGCCCCGTCACTGCCTCCGTTCGGCCTCTCATCGCACTCCCGAATATCTCTACGATCAGGATACGCACCCGCCCGCGCTCCGTTCACTGCCGGACCGTCCTGATCCGGCATCTGCTCGTTTTGTGCAGACGTGACCAGACGAATCCTTCCCTCGCCAGGCCCGGACGAGCGCCGTACATCATTCCTTCACACAACCCGCCTACATTGCCTGGTAGAGGACACAGGCATGGCCATCGAGCTCTCCGATCTGGACCAGAAGCAGAAGGACTACAAAGCCGCCGTCGACGCGTGGGTCGCCGCCATCCGCCAGGAAGAAGCCCTGGCCTCGGTGGATCACACCGTAGCCGAAATCGATAAGTGGGAAAACGCCGGCTTCCTCGAAGAAGAAACCAGAGACAAAGCCAAAGCCGCGAAGAAGGCATACGAGGACGCCCTCCGCGAGAAGTTCTTCAATTTCTGAGTTCGCGCGAGCGAACTCAGAATCCCAGCGCTCTATCCGCTGTCCTGTTCTCCGTTCTCTCCCCTTTTCACTCGGCCGTCGTCGGACCGATCATCGTCCGCACCTGCGAAATCCTGTTCGCCGGAAACCCGCCCATCTCCGCATGCTTCCGAACCGCCGTCTCATCCGGCGCAATATAGACGCAGTAAATCTTGTCGTCCGTAACAAAGCTCTCCACCCACTGGATCTGCGGCCCCATCTCCCGCAGCACGCCGCACGATTTCTGTGAAATCCCCTGCAATTGCTCCGGAGTCAGCTTGCCTGCCCCTGGAATCTCCCTCTCAATCACAAATTTCGGCATGGTCTCTTACTCCTCCTCGGTAAAGTCGATCCGCCACTCCCCAAACCCGAGCGGCTGATCCCATCGAGTGTATGTCATCCGAATACAATACGCGGACCCTGCACGACCTGCACCCTGTAGCCTGCCTTTATTCCATCCTCAGCACCTGCATAGGATGAATCCCCGCCGCCCGCCGCGCTGGCAGATAACACGCCAGCAGCGCCGACGCCATCAGCACCATCCCTACCGACACGAATGCCAGAACATCCAGCGCCTTCACCCCGAACGGCATGCTCTGCATCGCGCGCCCCACAAAGTACGCGCCCACCAGTCCCAGCCCCAGCCCAACCGCCGCCAGAATCGCGCCTTCCCACATCACCAGCCCCACCACACCGCCGCGTGTCGCACCCAGCGCCATGCGCAGCGCAATCTCATGCGAACGCTGCGCCACGCTGAATGCCATCACCCCATAAATCCCCAGCACCGCCAGAAACAACGCCACCGCCGCGAAGGTCCCAAACAAAATCAGCGTGAACCTCTCGCTCGCCATCGTTTCCTCTTTGATCTGATCCAGCGTCTCCGGCTGCGCCAGTGCGACCTCCGGATCTACCGAATGCACCGCCGCCGCAATGCTCCTCTGCATCGACAGCGGATCCTCCGCCGTCCGCACCCCAAACCCCGCCGACGGCCACGGAATCTGCCAGAACGGAATCAGCATCTCCGGCCGGTCCTCGCGCTGATCCGCCGCATGCACGTTGTGATAAATCCCCACAATTTGCCACTCCTGGTACGGCCCCAGCTTCGTCACCCCAGGAATCAGCTGCTCCACCGAAATCTGCGTCCGCAGCGGATCCTTCCCCTTCAGCCACTTCTTCACGAAATCCTCATTCACCACCGCCACCTTCACGCTCGTCGCCGTGTCCTGATCGTTCAGTTCGCGCCCCTTCATCAGGTGAACCCCGAACGTCGAAAAATAATCCGGCGTCACCATCCCGAATCCCGTGTCCGGCCGCTGCGACGGATCCGCGTACGTCGGCCCACCCACAATCGTGAACGGCATCCCAAATCCCGCCCCGTACAACGGCATCCCCGTCGTCGCACTCGCATGCGAAACCCCCGGCACCGCATAGATTCGCGCCAAAATTTCCCGATAATAATTCGTAATCAGCACCGGATCCTTCGACCGCGCATCCGGCACCGGCAAAAAGAACGTCAGCACGTGATCCGTCTTCACCCCCAGATCCACCCGCGTCAAATTCCAGAAGCTGTGAATCGCGAGGCCGGCTCCCCGCCAGCAGCACCAGCGCCAGCGTGAACTCCCCCACCACCAGAATCCGCCGCACACGATGCTTCCCCACGCTCGTCCCCGTGCGCCCGCCCTCCTTCAGCGCTTCCGCCGGATCCACCCGCGACGCGTACCACGCCGGCACCGAACCCGCCAGCAGTCCAGCCAGCGTCGTCGCCCCCAGCGTGAACAGCAGGATCGGAATATTCAGCCGCAGATCCGCCTCATACGGCAGCGTGTCCCGCGGCATCACCGCGATCAGCCCCTGCAGCATCCCGTAACCCACGCCCACTCCCAGCGCGCCGCCGGCCAGCGCCAGCAGCACGCTCTCCGTCAGCAGCTGCGCGAAGATCGTCTTCCGCCCCGCACCCATCGCGCTCCGCACCGCCAGCTCTTTTTGCCGTGTCATGCCCCGCGCCAGCAACAGATTCGCTACATTCACGCACGCAATCAGCAACACAAACCCCACCGCCCCCAGCAGCATCCACAACATCTGGATCCGCTCCTTCGGCAGAAAGTCATTCTTCAGCGGCTCCACATACGAGTCCCACCCCTTATCGCTCTTCGGATACGCCTCCGCAATGTGCTTCGTGACCGAGTCCATGTTCTGCTGCGCCTGCTTGATCGTGATGCCCGGCTTCAGCCGCCCCATCACCAGCAGCCAGTGAAAGTCATGGTTCAGCTGCTCCGGCTTGAACACCAGCGGCACCGTCAGCTCTTGCTGCCCCTTATCGAAGATTCCCGGCCTCTGCACCCCCACCACCGTGTACGGTTGTCCGTCCAGGCGAATCGTCGTCCCCACAATGTGCGGATTCGCTCCCAGCTTCACCCAAAACTTATGCGTCAGGATCGCGACGTGATTCTTCCCCTCCACCCCCTCTTCCGGTAAAAAGAACCGCCCCAGCAACAGCGGTTCCCCCATCATCTGCAGCATCTCCGGTGAGGTGAGCCGCGCCTGCAGATACTCCGGCTGATCCTTCGTCGCCACATTGAAGTTCGTCCCCGTCCATGCGCAGAGGTATGAGAACACCGACGACTGATTTTTCCAGTCCGTGTAGTCCCCCGCCGAGACCCCGTTGTGATACGTCTGAATCTTCGACCACACCATCACCAGCTGGTTGGGCTCCGGATACGGCAGCGGCGCCAGCAGCGTCGCATAGTCCACCGTGAAGATCGCTGTGTTCGCGCCAATCCCCAGCGCCAGCGTCAGCAAAACCGTGATCGTCAGGCCAGGATTCCTTCCCAGCATTCGCAAACTGAAGCGAAGATTTTGAAGCAGAGTCTCCATACCCCATCCCTCAATGCGAGATAAACAACCAGGTCCGTGAACGAATGTGCGCCGCGACTCCGCTTCAGCCGCGCGAACACGTTGGTACGAAGACGTGCAACGAAAGCACTGCGCTCATCCCAGAAGTCGACTCAGTCAGCGAATTTAGACTTTCGAACGCGTCTTCCGTTGGCGGACGCCACCGGCCACGGACCCCCAGCGATGTGTTACGCATAGTAACAGACACCGGTTCCACGGTTTTGGAAATTTGTTTTGAAATCAGTTCGGAGAATTTTCGGGAGCTGAACACTGAACGCCTTTCTATTTCCCAGTTCCCTACTCCCTACTCCCTGCTCTCTGCTACTTATCGTGCAGCACATCCTCCCCAATCCTCGGCTTCTTCGCCGTCCCCGTAATCGCCACCGGCACCACTGCCCCCGCATCTTTTTTCTTGAAGAACGGGCTCACCGGCTTCAACAGCGCCGCCTTCCATCCTGTCACCGCATGGGAGATGCTCCGCTCCAGCGCCACCTGTCCCGTCAGATGAATCCTCGTATCCAGCAGGTTGAACGTCCCATGCAGCCGCGCCTCCACGCCAGGCATACTGGCCCGAATATCCGGAAAGTACGCCATCCCACGCTCGAACCGCGTCTGCGACCGCGCCGCCATCGCAATCTCCGGCGCATCGCCAGCCGGTTTACCGCTCGCCGGCGTTGCCGGCGGATCCTTCCGCACCCGCGCACTGAACGCATCGACCTTCTCCTGCGCGTCAGCCTTCACCAACCTCATCTTCTCCAGTGAAACCTCGCCCTTAAGGTTCAGCTTCTTAAGAAACTGCCCCGGCTCCTCGCCGAATTTCACAGCAGCGTCAAAATCCACATGCCCTTCAACCGGCGGCGGCGCCCCTTCGACAATCTTCAGCAGGTCACTCACCTCGCTGTCCTTCGTCGCAATCGTGATCGCTACCGTCTTCGGTGATCCTGCCACCGATCCGCTCGCCGTAATGGTGCTGGTCCCGGTCTTCACCACGGCATTCTCAATCTCCACATCGCCATTTGTGCCGCTCACTGTGACGTGATAATCCGCATCCATTCGCACAGTATGTCCGGACCCAACCCGAAAGTCCAGAATCGCCGCCCCGCCCTTCACGTCCATCGCGGAAAATTTGCCGCCGAACCGCCCGCCGGCCTCAGCATGGCCCCACATCCCATCGAGCCCGTTCAAATCCGCATCCGTCAGCGAATATGATCCCGACATTGCCGTTGTCCCATAGCTGTTCGTCCGAAACGGCCCCAGCACCCCCGTCGCCACTACCGTTCCCTTCGGTTCCGAAGTCATCACCCGCGCAGTGAAGTCGAGCGGATGTTTGTCCTCCACGTTGTGTACGGCCAGCTTCGCAAAAACAAAGCGCAGCGGCGCTCCGTCGTGCCGCAGAAAATCCAGCACCGTTCCGTCCGCAAGAATCGTCAATATCCGCAGCTTCGAGTCCGACGTGCTGATCACCCCGTTATCGAGATCCATCCCCCGCGCCTTCGTCCCCGGCGGCGGAATCTGCACGTGCAATCCCTCCAGCCGAATCTGATACAGCGTATGCGGATGGAAGATCAGCCTCAGCCACTGCCCCGCCACCGTCATCTTCGCGACCGTGGCCAGCGGCGGTATGTGCGTATCGCCGTGCCGGTAGAAAGTGACGCCCTCAGCCACGAACCCCGGGTGCGGAAAATAAGTCCGGTGATAGCTCTTCACATCCACCCGGCTCTGAAAAACCTGCTCCAGCAGCGGATGCACCTCGCGATAACGAAACGGCCAGAAATAAAACATCAGGTCCACGCTCACCAGCGCCACTGTCACCACCCCGATGATGACCATCTCGGTGATGCGCAATTCGCGTTTCCAGTGAGTTGTTCGCGCAGCAGCGCCCCGAGCAGTAGCGTCCATGGTCGACCCTTTTCCGAACTACCTCTCCAGATGGCCCACCCGGTTGCGCGGTTGTACTGTTTAAAAACAGCGTCACCCCACAACACCGGGTGCCCCATATCAGCCCGCAGTTGGCAGATGTGGGATGACGCGCAAAGCGCGTCCGCCTTTCTGAACGCTGCACCCTGAACGCTGAACGCTGTATTTGCTACCTTGGAATGTGACCGCCGTGAAACCCACACACCTACCCGCCCTGCTCCTCGCCATCCTCATCGCCGCCCCCTTCGCCTCTCCGCAAACCCACGCCGACGCCCAGGCCGCACCAGCCGCAGCCCCAGCCCACCACGCAACGGCTCACGCCAAAGAAACCACACCCCCCGAGCCCCCCAGCGCCTGGAACGGCCGCCCCAAACTCGCCATCATCCTCGTCATCGATCAGTTCCGCGGCGACTACCTCGATCGCTTCCGCGCCGACCTCAAAGGCCACGGCTTCAACCTCTTCCTCCAGAAGGGCGCGTACTTCCCCGACTGCTACTACGACTACGCCAACACTAAAACGGCTCCAGGCCACGCCACCATCGGCACCGGCGCTTACACCGACGGCCACGGCATCGCCTCCAACGATTGGTGGGACCTCGCCCGCAACCAGGATCGCCCCGTCACCTCCGTTGAAGACGAGCACTACCGCCTCGTCGGCGTTCCTAATGCCGCCAAGCCCGTCACCGGCAGCTCGCCCCGCAACCTCCTCGCCTCCACCATCGGCGACGAGCTCCGCCTCGCCACTCAGGGCCAGGCAAAGGTCTACGGCATCTCGCTCAAGGATCGCGCCGCAATCCTTCCCGCCGGAGCCGCCGCTAACGGTGCGTTCTGGATCGATCCAGCTTCCGGCGTCTTCGTCACCTCCACCTTCTACATGTCGCAGCTTCCTGACTGGGTCACCGCCTTCAACACCGGCGGCTCCATCGCCCAGGCCGAGCAGGACGCCGGCGTCTCAGACGTGAAGAATTTCTACATCCAGGTCGGCGCTACACCCGCCGCCAACTCTTACGAGATCAACTTCGCTGAGGCCCTCATTCAGGGCGAGCAGCTCGGCCAGCATGACGTCACCGACCTCCTCACCCTCAGCCTCTCCGCCAACGACATCATGGGCCACGCCAAAGGACCCGACTCCCCCGAAGAACAGCAGATGGTCGACGCCCTCGACACCCAGTTCGACACCTTCTTCACCTGGCTCGATAAAAACATCCCCGGCGGCCTCGGCAATGTCTGGATCGCCCTCACCGCCGACCACGGCATCGCGCCTGTGCCCGCCGCCGCCGCGCAGCTTGGCCTCAACGCCGCTACCCTCGACGTCAAAAAGCTCGCCGCCGCCCTCGACTACGCCCTCAACATGAAGTTTTCGCCCGGCGAAAAACTCCAGTACATCCTTCCTCATCAGGAACTGCCTTACATCTCCCTCAACCAATCCGAATTCATGAAGGCCGGCATCAACGAACAGGAAGCCGAGTCGGCCGTCCAGCAGCTGCTCCCTCCAGCCATCGACTCGCTCACCCCCGCGCCACCCGAGCCGCTTCCCAGTGACGCGCCAATTCCCCCCAACGGATCCAATCCGCAGTCAACGATCCAGCCCTCCGAAACCCGCCTCCCCCCACGCCCCGTCCTCTTCCGCAGCTACACTCGCGAACAGCTCGCCAACGGAGCCTACCCACCCACGCCATGGGGCGAGCTCCTCGCGCACAGCTATTCGCCCAATGGCGGCTGGTACATCATGGTCATCCCCGCCGGCTACCAGATGGAAACCATGACCTCCGCCCAGACCACCCACTACAGCCCTTACTCCTACGACCGCCACGTCCCACTCGGCTTCTACGGAGCCCCGTTCGCACCCGGCATCTATCGCGGCCGCGCCGAGCCTGTCGACATAGCCGCGACCTTCGCCGCTCTCCTCGGCATCAACCAGCCCTCCGCTTCCGTAGGACACATCCTCACGCAAGCCCTCAAGCCCGCCGCCGAAGTCACCTACCCGAAACCCATCCCACCCCCCCGCGCCCGCCGCACTCCGGCCGCAACGCACCACGAAGCAACACCAGCCGCGAAACCAGCCGCAACGCCCAACCCGAAAGCCGTTCATCAATGACGACCCGTCGGTCTGTTCCGAACGCTGAACGCTGTACGCTGAACGCTGTGAGCAGCCGGGTGCCCCACATCTGCCAGCAGTTGTCAGATGTGGGAGACGCGCAAAGCGCGTCCCTACTCCCTGTTCCCTGTTCCCTGTTTCATGCGCAGCGGAGCTGCGCATGAAACCAAACATGCGCGTCCAGCTCTGCGGCCTCGACCTCGTCAACCCCGTCATCGCCGCCAGCGGAACCTTCGGCTACGGCGTCGAGTTCGAAGAGATCGTCAACTTCAAAAAAATCGGCGGCCTTGTCACTAAAGGCATCTCCCTCGAACCGATGGCCGGCAATCAGCCCCCGCGCCTCATCGAAACCGCAGCCGGCATGATCAACGCCATCGGCCTGCAAAACGTCGGCGTCGAAAAATTCATCTCCGACAAGCTCCCGCCTCTCCGCCACTACCCCTCCTGCGCCGTCATCGTCAACGTCTTCGGCTTCACCATCGAGGACTACCTGGCCGTCATCGACCGCCTCAACGAAGCCGAGGGCATCTCCGCTTATGAACTCAACGCCTCCTGCCCCAACACCAAACACGGCGGCCTCGCCTTCGGCTCCGACGTCGAAATGCTCTTCGACCTCGTCTCCCGCGCCAGATCCAAGACCAACCGCCCCCTGATCGTCAAGCTCTCGCCCAACGTCACCTCCATCGCCGCCATGGCCCACGCCTCCCAGCGCGGCGGCGCCGACGCCATCTCCCTCGTCAACACCTTCCTCGCCCTCTCCATCGATGTC
>Ga0182015_10003446_pt1 | contig 17755 bp, 17 predicted proteins | sample 712P3MmetaG_FD_120478 | JGI IMG/M metagenome (GOLD analysis project Ga0182015, IMG submission 120478) | Permafrost microbial communities from Stordalen Mire, Sweden - 712P3M metaG | ecosystem: Environmental > Terrestrial > Soil > Wetlands > Permafrost | place: Sweden: Stordalen | collected...
CGAATCCCAGTATTTCGGCGTAGATCTTCGCGCCACGCGCCTTCGCCGATTCGTACTCTTCGAGCATCATGGCGCCGGCGCCGTCGCCCATGACGAAGCCGTCGCGGTCCCTGTCCCATGGTCGGCTGGCGCCCTGCGGATCGTCGTTGCGCTGGGATAGCGCCCTGGCCTGTGAAAAACCGCTCATCCCGGTCACGCACGTCGCCATTTCCGAGCCGCCCGCCAGCATCGCATCGACTTCGCCGTACTGGATCAGCCTCATGGCCAGGCCCAATGCATGAGTCGACGTGGTACAGGCGGTGGCGACGGCCAGGTTCGGACCGGTGATGTTGAACGCGATCGACAAATGGCCGCTCACCAGGTTGATGATGCTGCCGGGGATGAAAAAGGGCGACACCTTGCGCGGTGAATGAGTTTCCAGGAACTTGGAGTAGGTTTCCTCGATGGACTCGAGCCCGCCCATGCCCGACCCCATGAAAATGCCGACACGATCCGAATTGGCGGGAGTGACCACGAATCCCGAGTCGCGCATTGCCTGCATGCCGGCGACGACCCCATATTGCATGAAGGCGTCCATTCGGCGCGCATCCTTCGCCGAGAGATACGGCCCCAGGTCCAGTTCGCGAATCTCGCCGCCAAAATGGGTCGAGAAATGCGTCGTGTCGATGCGCTTCACGGGGCCGATGCCGCTGCGCCCCGCCAGGATCGCACCCCAGGCGGTCGCCAGGTCATTGCCGACGGGCGAGACGATTCCCAGACCCGTAACCACGACGCGTCGTTTGCTCAACGGCGGCTCCTCAGAGGATTTTGTTCACGGCAGCGAAGGTCGCCATCGGCACTCGAGGAACGCTGCTGCAAGCGGGCACGATGCCCTTAGGCCTTGCTCTTGTGCGAATTGATGTAGTCGATGGCCTGCTGAACAGTCGTGATCTTCTCCGCATCCTCGTCCGGAATCTCAGTCTCGAATTCTTCCTCGAGAGCCATCACCAGCTCAACCGTGTCCAGCGAGTCCGCGCCCAGATCGTCGACGAACGAGGCGTCATTGGTGACTTCTTCTTCTTTGACGCCCAATTGTTCGGCCACGATCTTCTTAACTTGCTGCTCAACAGTACTCATCGTTATGGTGTCCTTTCGGGTATTAGAAAATGCGCGCCGCTCGACAAAGGGCCCGCGGCCAGCCTCCGATATCGGCAGGGCGCGTATTTTATGTGAACGCGACCCCGGCGGCTACCGGGTACGCGCATTTGATTGCCCGGGGGTCGTGCCCATCTTGACAACGGGGCGAAAATGGGGGTCTAGGCCATGTGCATGCCGCCATTGACGTTTAGAGTCTCGCCCGTGATGTACGAGGCTTCGGCCGATGCCAGAAACGCCACGGCCGCCGCTATGTCGGCCGGGACCCCAAGCCGTGCCAGCGGAATCTGGGCGTTCAGCGACTCGCGCGTCGACTCGCTGAGCGCCCTGGTCATGTCGGTATCGATGAATCCGGGCGCCACCACGTTCACGGTGATGCCCCGCGACCCCACCTCGCGCGCCAGAGATTTGGTGAAGCCGATCATGCCGGCCTTCGCCGCGGCATAATTCGCCTGGCCGGCATTGCCGGTCAGCCCGACGACCGACGCGATGCTGATGATCCTGCCCTTGCGGGCCTTCATCATGCCTCGGAGCACCGCCTTGGACAGCCGGAACACGGCTGCCAGATTGGTGTCGAGCACGGCGTCCCAGTCGTCCTGCTTCATGCGCACCAGCAACATGTCGCGGGTGATGCCGGCATTGTTGCAGAGGATCTCGATCGCGCCTTCCTTGGCGTCGATGTCCCCGAGCAGCGCATTGATCGATTCCTGACTCTTGACGTCGAGGACGGCACCGCGGCCGCCGCGCGCGCCCAGCGCCTCCGTGATGCACGTTGCTCCCTCGACCGTGGTCGCCGTCCCGATCACGCGTGCCCCATCGTCGGCCAATCGGGCGGCAATGGCCGCGCCAATGCCCCGCGACGCGCCGGTCACCAGAGCCACTTCCCCATTTAGCATGTGCGAACCCCCGTCAGTGAGCCATGAGCGCCAGCGCGTCGCTCAAGGATTGCGGATCCTCGAGCGCGATCATCTTAAGATCCCGATTCTTGTCGATCCGGCGGTTCAATGCCGTGAGGATCTTTCCGGGACCGCATTCGACGAGTTGGGTCGCACCGGAAGCTATCATCGTCCGTACCGTCGCCGCCCAGTAGACCGGCGTATGCAGCTGCTTGACCAGGCTCCTGCGGATCTGGTCGGGTTGCGAGTGGGTCTTGACGTCCACGCCATACACGCCGATACGGACCGCGGCCGCAACCGTCGTGCCTGCGAGCCGATCCTGCAGCTTCTCGGCGGCGGGTAACATGAGTGAGCTGTGGGCCGGGACGCTGACCGGCAGGCGCAACGCCCGCCGCGCCCCCTTGGCGGTCGCGGCCTCGATTGCACGTTCCACCGCCGCGATGGTCCCCGCAATGACGACCTGGCCCGGTGCATTGAAATTCACGGCCTCGACGACCTCGCCGTCGGCCACTTCGAGACAGGCAGCCTCCACGTCCATGTCCTCCAGGCCGAGAATCGCGGCCATGGCCCCTTCCCCCTGGGGTACGGCCGACTGCATCGCTTCCGCACGAAACCTGACCAGATCGACGGCGGTCTTGAAATCCAGGCAGCTGGCGGCCACCAGGGCCGTGAATTCGCCGAGGCTGTGGCCCGCCATCATCGCGGGCACCGCACCCCCCCGATCCCGCCAGAATCGATAGGTCGCCACGCCGGCCGCCAGCATGGCTGGCTGCGTGCACTCGGTGGCGTTCAGCGCTTCGCTCGGGCCCTCCTGGCATCGCTGCCAGAGATCGTACCCCAGCACGCTGGATGCCTCCGCAAACGTCGCCTCGATCACCGGCGAAACCCGCGCCAGGGTGCGCATCATGCCAACGGACTGGGACCCCTGGCCGGGAAAAACGAACGCAAGTGACATGATCGATAGCCCTCAGGCGCTGGAACGGTGCCGGATTATAGCGGTACGCCAGGAGAGCGCAGCTCCCACCGCAAAGCCGCAGATCGCCCCATACAAATGCGCATCCACCACCACCAACGGAGGCTCGTAACCGCCGAAATGCTCATAAGCCAGTTTGCCGATCAGCACCACGAGCAAGATCCAACGGTCCCAGGCGCGCGTGGCCAGATGTTTGGCCGTTCCCGCGGCAACGACCGAGTGCAGCACGCCGGACGCACCCACATACCAGCCGACGCGCGGGCTCAGCCACCACAGACCCGAACTGATCGCCAAGGCGCCCGCGAGCACGATGACGCACCACTCGACCGCATCGTAATCGGCGGCGAACAGCGACCACATCAACACCAGGCCGAGGGCATTGAGCACCAGATGGTGCGCGTCCAAATGCACGATGTGGGCCGTGAGCAACCGCCACCATCCGCCGGCCGCAATGGCGCCGCGATCGTAGCGCAGCAGCTCGCTGACATTGTCGCCAAGACCCAACACGGCGCAAAGCACCAGCAGGATCAAGAGCAACCAAACCCAGCGGCCGCGATCCAATTGCAGGGCGGCAACGATGTGCGAGAGTCGATCTGCGCCGTCACGGAGCATTGGCGGCCCATTTTGGTATCATTGGGTGAATTTTCGAGGTCATTATGCGTAATCGGCAGAGCGGTTTTACCCTTATCGAGATAATGGTCGTGGTGGTCATTCTCGCAGTGCTCGGCGCTCTCGTGGTGCCGAAGATCCTGGAGAACGTCGACAAGGCGCGCGTTACCCGCGCGCAGAGCGACATTCGGGCCATCCAGACGGCGTTGGACCTATATCGCCTGGATAATTTCAAGTACCCGACCACCGAACAAGGACTCCAGGCGCTGGTCAAACAGCCATCGGACCCGACCATCACCAATTATCGGGCGGGTGGCTATCTGCCATCCGCGCCGAAGGATCCATGGAACAATCCGTATCAGTATGTCAGTCCCGGACCCGATGGACGAGATTACGAGATCACCACTTACGGCCGCGACGGCAAACCCGGAGGCGAGGGCTACGACGCCGACATCAGCACCAGCACGCTCGACCAGCGCTAGCCCGTCCGCATGCCGGCGCTTCAACATGCGCACCAAGGGGTTCACGCTCGTCGAGATCCTGGTGGTCGTGGTCATCATGGCTGTGATGATCTCGCTGGCGGTGCTGTCGATCGGGGTCACCGGCCGCGACGCGCAGCTCGATGAAGAGACCAGGCGAATCGAGGGCTTGGTCGGCCTGCTGCACGAGCGCGCCCTGCTCGAGGGACGCGACTTCGGGCTTCGCATCGAGCCCACCGCGTATGAGTTCGTGGTCTACGTGCCTGCGCGCGACCGCTGGGAGAGGATGAGCCAGGAGCGGGAATTCAGGCATCGGGAGCTGCCCCGGGGGCTGAGCTTTCAATTGCAGCTCGACTCGCAAACCGTCGTCCTGAAACCCGTCGATAAGAATCTCTCGACCGACCTGTTGCCGAATCCTCAGGTTGCAATCGCCGCCAGCGGGGAGGGAACCCCGTTTCGCCTCACGCTGCAGCGCGATCAGACCAATGCAAAGGCTTCGGTGGACGGTGATGCGTTCGGCAAGGTTTCACGCGAGAGTTCGGATCAGCCGGAAAAGCGCTCGTGAGCCGCGGGAGCGAACGGGGCTTCACGCTGGTGGAGGTTTTGGTCGCGCTGATGATCGTGGCGATGGGCCTGGCGGCGTTGATGGTCGCTGTGAGCGGCGCCGCCAAGACCAGCGGCTACCTGCGCGATAAGACCTTGGCGCAATGGATCGCGCTCAACCACTTGACGGAGGTGCGCCTGAACGTCAACAAGGCGGCGCAGACGACGGATGCGGCCGAGCTGCAATTCGCAAACCGGAGCTGGCATTACGACACCCGGTATTTCGACACCAGCATCACCACGATGAAGCGGGTCGTGGTCCGGGTGTATGCCGGGGACGCCAAAACGAAGGGAAACCCGTTGGTGGAGGCCACGAGTTTTCTCGGCACGGCGCTGGGTCTCCCCGGTAGCTCCAATAACGTGAACTGGACTCTGGGCACCACGCCGGCCACGGCCAACGGCGCCGCCGGTGCAGGCACGCCCGGCGCAGGCACGGCCGCTGGGGGCACGGGCCCTGGGGGCACGGCCAACGTCTCGCCAAACACGGGAATCGGTTCGCCCACCACCGGTACGACGGTTCCGACCACCCCCACCCCGCCGGCGACGCCGCAATGACGAGGCCGGCGCGGCGAAGCGCGCGGGGATTCACGTTGATCGAGGTCCTGGTCGCACTCTTGATTCTCGGAATCATGTCGGCATTGGGCTATGGAACTTATCGGGCGGCGCGAATCTCTGCCGAGCGCACCGAGGAGTCGCTCAAGCGATCGCGGGAAATCGAGTTCGGAATGCGCATGCTGGTCATGGATTTCTCGCAGATGGTGCCGCGCCCCGTCCGCGACCCCATGGGCCAGAGCCGCTTGCCGGCGCTGCGCGGCAGTCAAGGCAACGGCACCAGCGCGGGCACGTCGGGGCCCAACTCGCTCGGGGCGAATTCCACCATGCAATTCAAATCCGACCCCGGGTTCCAATCGAGTTTCAGCAGCACGACCCAGACCAGCCTGCCGCTTGCGGATCTCACCCGCGCCGGATGGTCCAACACCGCCGGTCAGCAGCGCAGCACGCTGCAGCGCGTGTCTTACGCGCTCGTCGATAATGTGCTCAAGCGCAGCTACACCACGGAACTCGACACCGTCCAAGGAACCCAGCCCGTCGTGCAGGACCTGTTCGGTGGGGTCAAGACCATTCAATTGCGCTATCTCGACAACAATCAGAATTGGCAGAACACCTGGCCGCCGCAGGGAATTGCGCTCCAGGAAGGCTGGTCGATCCGTCCGGTCGCGGTGGAGGTCACCATCGAGTTCAAGGATTGGGGCCAGGTCCGGCGGGTGATCGAGGTGGCGGGATGAGGCGGCGGCTCGCGAACCCCGGTAAGCAGCGCGGCGTGGCGCTGATCATTGCGCTCATTCTAGTTGCGCTGGCGACCATTCTTGCGACCAAACTGAGTTTCGATGGATGGCTGGAACGGCAGCGCACCATCGGCATACTGGCGACGGAACAGGCGCTGCATTTCAGCATGGGAGCCGAAGCGTTGGCAGCCGATGCATTGAGTCAGTCTCTCGGCAATGGCGCGAGCCAACAGGTCACCCTGGCGCAACCCTGGGCGCAACCCACGCAGCCCCTGCCCATCACGCCCGAGAACAATCCCGAGGGCGAGCCCATCGGAACGCTGCAGGGTGCAGTCGAGGACATGCAGGGCCGCTTCAACCTCAATAATCTGGGCCACGTCGCAGCTGATGGGACACTGGATCCCCAGCCCTTGCTGCAATTCCAGCGCCTGTTGGTAGCGGTTCAATTGGAACCCAAATGGGCCGGCATCGCCCGCGACTGGATCACCGCGACGGATCAGCCCAGCTCTCCCGACGGTGCCAAGGATGGGATCTACACATCGCAAACTCCGCCGTACCGCACCGGCGAATGGCCGATGACCAGTCCCAGCGAGCTCATGAATCTGCCGGGGTTCGGAGCGGATCGCTACCGTAAGATCGCTCCCTACGTGACCGCCCTGCCCCTTGCAAACTCCAAGATCAACATTTGTACCGCGCCCGCGCAGGTGCTGGAAAGTCTCGCAGACGGTTTGAGCGGCGAGTATTCGGGCAACCCGCAGGTGCTGGTCACCGCACGCAAGACGGGCTGTTTTCCCGAGATGAACGCGTTCAACGCGATCCTCGGAAAATCCTTGTCCACCGCCCAACCCTGGTTCTACACGAGCTCGTCGTACTTCCGGTTGACCACCCGGGTCACCCTTGGGAATACGGAATTCACCTTGTACAGTCTTTTGTGGAAGACGGGTGGTGGTAAGGTTACGCCTTTGCTGCGCACGTTCGGAACCCTCTAACCACATGCCCCATACCATACTTCTGCGCCTGCCCGCCGCCGAACAACAAGACGCCGAATGGCTGAGCATCGATACTGACGGCGTCCCCGCCACCGCGCGGCAGCGCGGCCCTTTGAGCCTCGCGGCAGCCGTCGCCCGTTCGGCGCGCGTGGTTGCGGTAGTCCCCGCCACCCAAATCCTCCTGGCGGAGCCCGAGCTTCCTCCCGGCAGCGGGGTGAAGCTGGCGCGCGCCGTTCCATTCGCGCTCGAGGAGCAGCTTACCGAGGATGTGGATCACCTGGTGTTTGCGCTGGGAAAGCGCCGCCCTGCGGGCGGGACTCCGGTAGCGGTCGTGTCGCGCAGCGTGCTGCAAGGGTGGCTTGCGCAATTGACCGCGGCGGGCATCGAGCCGGCAGCCATTTATGCCGACATGTCGCTGTTGCCGCCCAATCCCGGTCAGACCGTGTTGTGGCTCGAGAATGCGCGCTTGTCGGTTCGGCGCCCCGGGAAGCTGCCCTTTGCCGTGGAACTCACGCCGATAACCGAGGCATTGATAGTCGCGGGTGTCATCGCCGATCCGCTCGACGAGCATGGCGGACACGCGGTATCGGAAAGTGCAACGCTCTACACCACCCGCGAGGATTGGGCCAGGGTTCAGGTCGAGGTCGAAAAACTCGTGGATCAATTCGAGTCCCTCAAGATTCAACTGCTCCCCGACGGGCCGCTGCCCTGGCTGGCGCGCGGCCTCGCGGATACCGACGCGGTGAACCTGCTGCAAGGCGAGTTTGCGCGGATGACGGACTACGGTGAACGGTGGCGCCGCTGGCGCACCGCGGCCGTATTGGCCGGAGGCTTGCTGGCGTTGCACGTCGCGGCCGAGGCAGTCCAGCTGCGCCAGGCCAAACACGAGACCGTGGCCCTCGACACTGAAATCGCAGAGATTTTTGCCGCGGCGATGCCCGCGGAAAGTATGCAGGACCCGCGCCGCCAAATGCAGCAGCGCCTCGACCGCATCCGCCATTCGGGGCCCGGTCCGGAATACTTCCTGCGGGCGATGCAAGCGTTGGGCGGAGCATTGGCGGCCACGCCGAAGACCAGCATCGATTCGATGAGCTACCGGGAGGAGGCTCTGGACATGAAAGTAACCGCGCCCAGCTTGGCTGAACTGTCGAAGCTGACCCAACAGGTGGGAAAGCAGGGATTGAGCGCCGAGATTCAGTCCTCCACCGCCGTGGGTCAGGGCGTCGAGGCCCACATGCAGGTGCGCGCCGCCGGCGCGAAGGCGCGCCGATGAACAAGCTCAATGAGTGGTACGCAGGCCTTGAGGCCCGAGAACAGCGCGTGGTGCTTATCGGCGCCATCTTGGTTGGCTTGGCCGTTTTATTCGGCGGAATTCTCATGCCGCTCGAGTCGGCGGTGTCGGCCGCGGTTAAGACCAAGGAGAACCGTCGCGAGGACCTGGCATGGATGCGCGTGAACGCCCCCGAGATCCGGGCCGGAGTGGGATCGCTGGCGCCGGACACCGGAGAAGCGCCTGTGGTCCTCGTGGACCGCGTCGGCCGGGAATCCGGGCTGGGCGCCGCCATGCGCGGAACCCAGCCGAGCGGCACCGGCGTCCGCGTGCAATTGGAAGCGGCTCCCTTCGACACCTTGGTCACCTGGTTGGCTACGCTGGAGGAACGCCATGGCTTCGCGATCGAATCCATCTCCGTGGATCGTGCGGCGGCGCCCGGGCAGGTAAATGCCAACATCACGTTCACCCCGACGAAGCGCTAAGCCGCCGCCGGCGGACTCGCGCTTCGTTTTGCCATGGATCCTGATCGGCGCGCTGGCGGTGCTCACCATCTCCGTCATCGCGCTGCCCGCCTCCGTTGCCAGGCGCTTCCTGCCTGCCTCCATCGGTGCCGAGGACTTCTCCGGAAGCCTGTGGCATGGCTCGGCGGGGAGAATCACGTTCAAAGGGCGCAACTTGGGCGCGGTCGAGTGGCATCTTCACCCGTGGCCGCTGCTCCGGTTGGCACTTGCGGCCGACTTGCACTGGGTCAAAACCGGCTTCGAGGCGGATGGAGCAGTGGTTGTCACTTCACATGGCGTGACCCTGCAGAACCTCCAAGGGAGCGGCCCCATCGAGGACTTGCGCGATCTCGGCGTCGACGATGGCTGGCGCGGAGCCGCAAATTTCACCGTCGGCGACCTTGAGGCCGTCTACGCCGACCCGGCCGGCGGCGGGTTCCCGACCATCACATCCGCCGTGGGAGAGCTGCGCGTATCGAACCTCGCGTCACCGCAGGTTGCCGATGGTGCGGACCTGGGCGGCTACGTGCTGCATCTCGCCAACGCGGCCGTCCCGCCGGGCGGCCCGGTCACGGCCGACCTGACGGACACCGGCGGCCCCTTGGATGTTCAAGCGGACATCCAGCTCTCGCTGGGCGGTCGCACGGGCATGCTGACGGGAACGGTCAGGGCACGCGTGGCCGAGCCGCCGGCGCTGATGCGCCAATTGGACGACCTTGCGCAGCTGCATGCGCGCGACGCCCAGGGTCGCATTCCCGTTGACCTCGAATTCACGTTCTGAGTGGACGCTCTATATCGCAGAGAACTTGACCCTTTAGCGTGAAGTCCCGTAGAGTCACTGCATGCAAGCCCCCATTCCCATCGAGAGCCGGGCACTAGGCACCCTTGCCTTCATACGCACTTCCATCGAATCCTCCGGCTCGATGGCCGTGCCCGGAATGGCCGGAATCGTAATGGGCGGCATCGGCATCATTGCGACCATCGCCGCGTCGGTGCCGCGCGGCGTCCCGCATTGGCTCGGAATCTGGTTGGTCGCCGCCGCCGTGGCCTTCGCGCTCGGCGGGGCCATGATGGCACGCGAGGCTGCGCAGAGCGGGCACGCGCGATACCTGGGTCCGGTGCGAAAATTCCTCCTATGCCTGTGTCCGGCCTTGGTGACCGGGGCCGCGCTCACCTTCGTTCTGTTGCGCGCCGGGACGACAGGCCTGATCCCCGGCGTCTGGCTGCTTCTTTACGGCTGCGCCGTGTTGTCGGCCAGCACCGTGACCATTGCCCGCACCATGCGGCTCATCTGCATCATGGGCGTGCTGTTCATGCTGCTGGGCGTGCTGGCATTCGCCGCTCCCCCGAGAACACATACGCTGATTCTGGGGATGGGCTTCGGTGCGCTTCACACCGTTTTCGGAATATTGATAGGACAGGTGAGTCATGGCGACTAAGTTGGCCGCGGCGAAGCGCGACTTGGCGATGGAACAGCATTCGGTGAAGGCGAAAGCAAAGCCCGTCGCCCTGCCGCGGGCGGCGCGGGTGAGCGACGACGGCGGGTTCGATCGTTTGATCTACGAGCGGGTCCGGCTCGGGATCATGAGCGCGGTCGCCACCAACGAGGCACTCACGTTCAACGAGCTCAAGGCGCTGTTCAACGTCAGCGACGGCAACCTGGGCGCCCACGCCCGCAAGCTCGAGGAAGCGGGCTACATCGCCTGCACGAAGTCCTTCGAGGCAAGGCGGCCGAAGACCGAATACCGCATTACCCCGGTCGGACGCAGGGCGTTGCTGCGTTATCTGGAGCACATCGAGGCGGTGATCAAGGCGACGCGGCGGAACTGACTCACAGTTTCTTCATACCTTTTCGCTCTACATCGCAAAGTTATCTACAATTCGAGCATGCACGTCGCGATCATCATGGACGGAAACGGCCGCTGGGCAACCCAGCGCGGGCTGCCCCGCACCGCCGGCCACGTGGAGGGCGCCAAGGCCGTGCGCGCGATCGTCGAAACCGCCGCAAGGGCCCGCGTCGACACGCTCACGCTGTACGCTTTCTCGGCCGCCAATTGGAGCCGCCCGTCGGTCGAGATCGCGGCCCTGATGAAGCTCTTCGGTCAATATCTGTTCAGCGAGACGCGTCGCTGCGTGGAACAGTCGATTCGCGTGAGCGTGATCGGTCGCCGTGATCGCTTGAGCGAAAACCTGCTGCGCTCGATCGAGCAGAGCGAGCGCGTGAGCGCGTCGTGCACGGGCATGCACCTGCGTATCGCGGTCGATTACTCCTCCCAGCACAGCATATTGAAGGCCGCGCAGTCGGTCGCCCGCCGCGGCGTCCCGGGCGACGATCTGACCGCGGATGAGTTCGAGCGATGTCTGGAAGAGGTCGATCATTCGGCGCACGCCGCCGGACCCGTCGACCTCTTGATCCGCACCGGCAACGAACGGCGCCTCAGCGATTTCCTGTTATGGGAATGCGCCTACGCGGAACTGCATTTCTGCGAATGCCTGTGGCCGGACTTCGATGAAGCCCGTTTTCGGCAGGCGCTCGACGACTATGCCGGGCGCCGGCGGCGCTTCGGCGGATTGGTCTCTCAGGCCGGCGATCCGGCCTGACGCACTAAACACTGTCCTACCCAATCAGCGCCGCAAAATCATCCATCCGGCGCCCACTCGCGCCATGCGCGCATCAGCGGAAAGTACAACCCGACGCGCACCGGCTCGGCTCCAAGGGCTTGCGCGATGTCGGCATACCGATGCAACTGCGGCCGATAGCGCTCGACTTCGCGGTCGAGAAATTCCTCGAGGTTCCCCCCGGAGTGCTGGCTGGTCTTGTAGTCGATGACCCAGCGTATGCCCTGATCGTCGATGAAGCTCCGGTCGAACACGACGTGCACAACCGCGCCTCGATGGTGACCCGAAAGCGCGTGCTCGCGCACATCGTCCCGGGTCCATCGCTGCAGAATCCAGCGCCCGCGGGCATCGCTCATCACCGCCACCAGCGCCGATATCACGCGCGTGCCGGCCTCCGGCAACCGGTCGGCGGGCACGCCGTGCAACGCCAACCAGCGGCGATACTGCCCTTCGCGCGCCCGGATCAGCGCCTCGTCGGTTCGCTCGAGATCCATGACCTGCAGTTCGGCGTGCACCAAACTGCCGACACGCCTCGCGGTCTCGCCGGCCCAGTCGAAAACCGGCCACTCCTCGCGAGGCGCCACGGGAATCGGGGGACCGGGGTCCGGCGACGCGTATTCCATTTCGGGAATCCAATCGCGCGGCACGCGCTGCAGAGGGCCGCCGCGCGGCGCCGTCTCGATGCTGTCATGGTCCGCCACGCCGGAGTCGGCAACGGTGAATTGCGTTCCGACCACCGGCCACAGCACCGACAGCAAGCTTCCGGCCCGCGGCGTCCAGGGGGTCCCGCCGGTTGCGCCCAGGGTCGCGGACAGGTGCAGCTGCCATTTTGCCCGCGTGCACGCCACGTACAGCAGGCGGTCGGCCTCGAGGTCCGCCGCATCGCGCATTTGGTGGCGCAGGTAGTCGAACAACTTGTCGGGTTCCACGCCCACCCCCGGACGTGCCGCCATCACCATGCCGTCCCGTCCGGCGCGCGCGAACTGGTGCGACAACAACAACTCGTCGCGGTTCTGCGGTATGGATCGATCCAATGCCGGCACGATGACCATGTCGAACTCGAGACCCTTCGCTTTGTGGATGGTCATGATTTCCACACGCGACGCAATCCCTTGGTCCGCATAAAGATCACCGAAGCGATCGGCGATGTCGGCGGCATCCGGCATCCCTTGTTCCTCCAGTTCACGCAAGCGTGCGAACACCCTGCCGGCATGCAGGTGATCCTGCGTCCCCGTCGCGCAACTTGCGCCGCCGAGCGCCAGCCAGGTTTGTTCCACCCAGCGCGCCGTGGATCCATGATTACGAATGTGAAAGGCGGCCTCGAGCGTACGACGGATCCTTGCGCAGCGGGCCCGGCCATCGTCGGTCAATTCGCACAGCACGGCATCGTCCGAGAGTGCCTCCCATATCACCGGCGCACCGCGGGCCAGGCGAAGGAGGTCGGCGAGGATAAGTCCGGCCCACGGCGCGCGCAGCAACGCCAGCCACGAGGTTCGGTCGCCCGGGTGAAGCAGCGCGCAAATGAGCGCGACCAAATCCCGCACTACGGACCGGTCCTGCAGTGGTTCGATGTCCACCGCCCGAAAGGGAATATTCCTGGCGCGCAGGCTCGAGGCAATGTCGCGCGCGTGAGCCCTGGCGCGCACCAGGACGGCGATGTGCCAGCCGGGGTGCCGCGCCGATTGCTCCTCGATCAGCGCGGCGATTGCGCGCGCCTCATCGCGGCGGTTTGCAAATCCTCGCAAGCGCACCGTGGAGTCGCCCGCCGCCGATCGCATTGCCGAATCGCTGGGCCGGAAAGCTATCGCGCCTCGCTCGCGATCGTCGGCCCGCGGCAGGACTCGTGAGAAGCATGCATTGATCCAATCGACCACGGGTTTGGCGGACCGGAAATTGCTGCGCAGACGTTCGACGTCGAACCGCACCTCGCCGACTCCATCCTCCGCAAGTTCCAGAAATGCCCTGACTTCGGCTTGGCGGAATCCATAGATCGATTGCATCGGATCGCCGACGCAGAACAGGCTGCGCCCGTCGCCCCGCAGCCAGCCGGCGGTCAACAGCTTCACCAGTTCGAGCTGAACGCTGGACGTGTCCTGGAATTCGTCAACCAGAATATGCTGCAGCTCGTAGTCGAGCCGCAGACTCAAATCCGTCGGCGCGGCCGCGGTCCCGAGGGCGCGTACGGCGGCCATGGATACCGCCGGAAAATCCACCCTCCCGCGTTCGCGAAAGACCTGTTCCAATTGGGCGGCGGCGAGCACCAACACTTGGGCGACCTCGCACACGCGCCCCCACTGGTCATCATCATAGGCGGGCGCAGGCAGCGCACGAATCTCGACCAGTATGCGCAAGATGGCCGGTTCGCGCTCCAGTTCCGCGATCAGCTCCAGCATGTTGGACTTATCGGTGCATTGCGGCGGAAAGCCCTCGTTCTTGGTGAATCGCTTGCGGTACCCCTCCTCCGCGGTCAGCAGCATGGCGGCAACGCCGCGCCAGCGCACGAGGTCGCCCGTGCCCGCCCGCAAGGGAGATGCCTCCGCCTGCCATGCTGCGAGATCGGGTCGCAAACTTCCCAGGCGCACGGCCGCAGCGTGCAGCAACTGTGCCAAGGCCCGGAGTCTTTCGCCTCCCATGATGTCGTGCGCCATGCCCAACGTGCGCGCCACCAACAGCTCGAGGTCTTCGTCGAGCTGCCGTCGTACGCGCTGCATTTGCGCTTCGTCAGGCTCGCGGGTCGCCTGCAGATGTCCCGCGAGCAGCGGCAGCCACCGATCCCGGCTCGGCAGCATTTGCGAAATCAGTTTCACCAGGCTTTGCCAGCGCTGATCGCCCTGCGCCAGCACGCGCTCGACCGCCGTCCCGTACCGGTCCGGCTCATCATGCGCCAGCGCGCGGCGTGCCGCCTCCTCGTACAGCGGTTCCGCTTTCTCGATCAGGTTCAGGCGCGAGCCCGCGCCGGCTGTGATCGGCAGCTGCCCGGCGACCCACGCATTGAATGCATCGATCGTCTCGATGCGCAGCCGCGAGGGATGCCGCTCGACATCGATTCCCACGCTGCCCAGATGGCGCTTCGCGGCGATGCCGAGCTCCCAGGTGCGGGGATTCATCGTCTGCGGGCATGCGGCCGACGCTGCCTCCCGCAGGGCCTGCATGACGCGCTCGCGCATTTCCTGGGCTGCACGGCGGGTGAATGTCAGGGCCAGGATGCGTTCGGGCGCGTCCACGGCCGCAAGCAAGCGCAGATAGCGCTGCGCCAGGAGGGTGGTTTTGCCGGAGCCTGCGGGCGCCTGGACCACCACCGACCCGGGCGCCGCGATCGCATTCTGGCGGGCCGGGGCATCGACGGGCTCGTCACTCATCGGACCCTCCACCCTCGTCGCGCGCACCCTCATCGAGAGCCGAGGGCACCCGGCATAGCGGTTGCAGCCGGCAGGAGGCGCAGGCACGCAGCGTCGGCGCGACCTCAGCATTGCCGGCGGCAAACTCGGCCGCAATTTTCTCGATGCGCTGCGCCCAGAGCCCTACCAGACCGGCGAAATCCGGCATTCCCTCGAGCTGCGAGGGTCGGCTACGCGGTGTGAATATGCCGCCGCGCGCAGCCTCCGCGACGAAGCCGCAGTCGCCGGCATTCACCCTCCCATAGGCGACCGCCACCAACGACTCGGGCTGCAGCAGGGCATAGATGGGCAGCTGAGGATTGTCCGGCCGGTCGCCGCGCCAGTCCGCGGTGGCCATGCCGGTCTTGTAGTCGATCAGGACTCGCCCGCCGTCGGCCAGCCGATCCATCCGATCGATGCGTACGGAGAATTCGAGGCCGCCGTGATGCGCCGTCTGCGCGCCCTGCTCCAGGCGTTCGACTTCGAAGGGTTCACGCAACGCCTCGATCAGCAGCCACTTGTCCATCAGCTCCGCCATGCGCAGACCCTCGCGCTGCCGCCAGCGGGCACCCGGATCGCGGCGCGCGCATTGCCGCGCAATGGCGTGCGCAACGCAGTCCTTCACCAATTCATCCCGCAGTTCCGGCGCCATCTGTAGAAGCCGCACCGACGTGCGTAATTCGGACCAGAGCGCTTCCAGCGCCTGATGCAGCATGTCGCCGCGCTCGCGGGGGTTGAATCCGGGCGTCGGCCGGCTCAACGTCTCGGTGAGCAGGCGGGATTCGGCGAAGCCTCGAAACGCACAGCGCGATTGTGCGCGCAGCGTGGCAACACCGTGCGTGCGCTCCGGAGCCGCGAATTCCGGAGCCGCAGCGTCGCTCAGGCTTTCCAGGCCCGGCGCGCCCTCGGCGAATGCATGCCAGTGCGGCTGCGCAATCGGCGCCGCGATTTCGGGTAACGCCCCCGCAGGCAGCAACGGGCTAGGGGCGGTCGATCCGCCGTCGCCGGGATCCGCGCAGCTGAACACGCATGAGCGGGCACGCGACTGCCAGCGGTGCTGCAGATCCTGGGCTAGTTGCAATTGCGAATCGACGCCGGCCGGAATGACGCCGTACTCCCGTTGCAACCGCACCGGCAGGAGCGGAATGGGATCGAGTGGCGGCGGCCAACGCTCCTCGCTGCAACCGGTGATCCATAATCCGCCGTAGTTGAGCCACGGATCCATGATCTGGCCGCTCAACCATATGGGTGGAATGCCGGTCTGCGGCTGGAACGCCGTATCGCGGGCGGCACGGCCGAGCAGCCGGCCCGCGGACGCGGCCGACCGGCGGCCCCATACTTCATCCGCGGTCGCCAGCGCCGTCAGTAGTTCGCGGAATCTCTCCGCCGACTGAAACTCCGTGCTGGACCAACGATGGCGATTCAGCCAAGGTCCGCACTCGAATGCGCTCACCCAGACCGACACCCAACGGCTGAGTGGATGATCGCCGCCTACGGCGTCGAGTGCGCGCGAGAACTCCTGCAAGCGCAGCAATGCCGCGACCGGCCCGACGCCTTCATCACGCGCCACGTGGTCTGCAAGCCGCAACCATTCATGCAGGTTCGCTTCACTGGGTCCGCGGGCGCGCAACCGAATGTCCAGCCGGGCCGCAGCGCCGGCCTCTGCGAACGACGCCTGGAGTTCGGGCATCAGCAACATCGCGCTGAACTCCTCGAAGGATGGGCAGCCCGCGGCCGCCTGTAGCGAGTTCAGGGCGGCACGCACCGGCGCATAGCCGGCGAGCGGCGTGCCGCCGGCCACGGCGTAGGCTGCCGGAGTCTCGCGGGCCGTCAGCGAGAACCGCCGCCGCGCCAGCGCCGCATCGAACGCGTCCACCGCCTCGGCACGCCGCAGATGCAAATCGGGAATGCAAATCCAGGCCCGAAAGGCGGGATCGGAGCGCAGATTTGCGCCCGCCCATTCGGCGATGGCGGCGAGCTCGGCCCCGGGCGCGGCCGCCCGCAGACGGCGAGGCGGCACTTGATCGGCGGCTGCGGCGGGGTGGAGCAATGCGGCGCCGTTGCTCCCGAGCCACCGCCGCGCGACCGGAAGCCATATCGGGCTTTCGATCCAGACCAGCCCTGGCGAATCGATCGGCGTGCGGGACAGCAGTTGATCAGTGGCGATACATCGAAGCTCTCGACAGCGCTCCTCGAAGCGCTGGTTCCACTGCAGCAACGCGAGCGACTCTTCCGTGGCGTGGGCGACGATCGATGCGGCCGGTATTCCATACTCGAACATGGCGCGGCGCGCCCGCCGCGCCGCGCGCGCCGCGCCCGCGGGCTCGAGAAATTCATGGCCGGCGTCGTTCTCGAGGATCACGGATCGCCACAATTCGCGCTCTTCAATGTCGCGCAGGACGCGCGGCAGCGAGGCGTCCTCCAATTGCCGCTGGGCGTACCGTTCCCGGAGCCAGCCGCCGAAATCACGGATGCGCGCCGTTGGCCACACTCTGTGCCCCGCCGCCGCATGCATGCGCTCGACCGCGTCGAACAGCCCTGCGGCCAGTTCGGCATTCGGCGCCAGGATGGTATGTCCCTCATTGGCCGCGTCGAAGAGGCCGCGCACGACGTCTCGTAGTTCCGTGGCGTCAGGTCTTGCCGGTGGAGCCGACGAGCTGCAGCACACGCGCCGAAGCGGCCTGCGCATCGAGCAGTTCCTCGATGCGCCCGAACACCGTGGCGAGAACCCCGGACTCGGGAAGATTGGTGATGCGAAAGCAATTCTTGTAGGGGACGTTGAAACTCACGCCCGGCGCCACCAGCACGTGCTTGTTCTCCAGCAAATCCAACGCGAACGCTTGATCGTCGAAGTCGGGCAAAACCTCGCCGCGCACCTCGACGAACGAATACAGCGCGCCCATGGGCCGCGCCAGGCGCAGATACTTGCTGCGTGCCACGCTGTCGAGAATGGTTTGCCGCGACCCATGTAAACGGCCGCCGGGCCGCGTCAGTTCCTTGATGCTTTGATAGCCCCC
>Ga0182015_10003447_pt1 | contig 17754 bp, 16 predicted proteins | sample 712P3MmetaG_FD_120478 | JGI IMG/M metagenome (GOLD analysis project Ga0182015, IMG submission 120478) | Permafrost microbial communities from Stordalen Mire, Sweden - 712P3M metaG | ecosystem: Environmental > Terrestrial > Soil > Wetlands > Permafrost | place: Sweden: Stordalen | collected...
ATCCGGATTCTGCAGACGGCCTTCCCGGGATTGCTCCCAGTGACCGGCTGCGATTTTCTCGCTTACAGTTGCGCGGCAGCGCGGGAATTGCACCCGCTTCCCTGTCTCTGCCATAGGGCAAAGACGCGCAAACCGAAGGACATTTCAAAGAACGGAAAATAGTAGAGAGAGAAATCTACCGGGCGGGGTGGTGGGAAGTCAAATGGGGCAGTAAAGTCAATTTCCGAGTGACCGACCATCCGTACTCAAGGGTGTAGACTCCCCAATGTCGATCCACTTGGAACGGAGCAGTACATTCATTCCGAGCGCATCGTGATCGTGGCAGTGGACTACCAGGGCTAAATGTCTGTGGAGGTGCTTCGTGCGGAGGAGATCCTTCCTCAAAGGCGCAGGAGTGGTAACCGTCGCTGTCGCGGGCGGGGGCGTCTGGCGAGCCTGGGATCAAGGAGTCTTCAGCGCCGGTGAAGGACCAGCATACGTGCCGTGGAAGGACTGGCGCGAGAGCGGAAACAATAATCCGCTGGCGCTGGTGCGCGCCGCGATTCTGGCCGCCAGCCCTCATAACACCCAGCCGTGGCTTTTCAAGATCACCAATTCTTCAATCGAGCTGCACATCGACACCGAGAGGAACGTCGGCGCGCTCGACCCTTATCTGCGCGAAGAGCATATCGGCATGGGTTGCGCTTTGGAGAATCTGATGCTCGCCGCGCCTGCCAATGGATACGCAGCCACGGCAGCGCTCTTTCCGGGAAAACTTGGCCCGATTCCCGCCGAACCCAGACCACAACTCTTGGCCCGCGTGAATCTCGCACCTGGAGAACGCGAAGAAAATGAGCTCTACGACGCCATCCCGCGGCGCCACACGAATCGTGGTCCTTATGATCCGCGCAAAGCGATCTCGCCTGATTTCGTAGACGCACTCAACCATCTGCCGGGCGACCACGCAGATGTAAAGCTATTCCTCTTCACGGCCGAAGCCGATCGAAAGAAGATCGCTGAAGTTAGTTCTGCCGCAAATACGGAAATCTATTCCGACCCAGATGTCCAGCATGGCAGCGAACGTTGGATCCGCACGAAATGGGGTTCGGTCCAGAAATTCCGCGATGGCCTCACGATTGATGCCTTCGGCCTGCCTCCTATAGCTACTGCGATTGCCAAGATGATGTCTGTGCGGATGCTCCGCTGGGCTGCTTCCCACAGCACCGACAACGGGTATTCGAACTTGATGCTCAGCGCGCCGCTGATCGGATTCATCGCGGTGCGCGACCGATATGCCCAAGAACAGTGTTTGCAGGCAGGCCGAATCTGGCAGCGCGCGCATCTCCTCGCGACTGCCCACGGACTTGCCGCGCGCCCCTGTAACGAGGCCGTGGAAATGGTGGACCATGAGCGGGCCCTGGGCAGACCGGCCTCTCGCGCCGCGTTGCTCAACGAGATCACCGCTGATCCCACCTGGCAGCCGACCTTTGTTTTCTATATGGGTTATCCTAAGCTGTCGGCCCACGCGAGCCCCCGCCGTCCGGTTCAAGCTGTAATCATCTGACGGCCCAGATCCCGCGCGCGCTTCTCAAACGGGGAGCATCGGGAACTTCGTCCGTCGAGGCTAGCACCTTGCCGCTGATCGAAAGCGGTTGACGGGCAATTGGGAAGTAATCCCAAGGTAAGGTTCGCCGACAATACACCCAGAATCGTCGCCTCCGAGTGCAACGTGTTGCACAGGCTATAATTGCGCCCACGGATGGCGCTTACCTCGGGCACCAAACTCGGGCCGTACGAGATCGTATCGCTCGCAGGAGCGGGCGGCATGGGCGAGGTGTACCGCGCACGCGACACTCGGCTCGGGCGTGATGTCGCGATCAAAGTGCTGCCAGAGGCGCTGGCTCATGATGCCGACCGACTGCGGCGTTTCGAACAGGAAGCGCGCACGATTGCGGCGCTGAACCATCCGAACATCCTGGGAATCCATGACATTGGCACGCACGACGGTGCGCCATTTCTAGTCAGCGAATTTCTTGAAGGACAAACACTTCGGGACAAGCTCGTATCAGGGCCGCTGCCGGTGCGGCGCGCGATCGAATGCGCGCTCGGCATCGCAGAGGGACTCGCGGCGGCACACGAGAAAGGAATCGTGCACCGGGATCTGAAACCGGAAAACGTGTTTGTCACTCGTGACGGACGGATTAAAGTGCTGGATTTCGGGTTGGCGAAGCTGGTCAGGCCGGAGGAAAACCACGAAACCGCAGTGACGCTAGCGAGCGCGGCAACATTGCCGGGTACGGTAATGGGCACCGTAGGCTATATGTCGCCGGAGCAGGTGCGGGGTGAACCGATCGACTCGCGATCGGACATTTTCAGTTTCGGTGCGGTGTTGTACGAGATGCTCACTGGCAAACGCGCCTTCAAACACGAAACGTCCGCAGAAACAATGACCGCGATTTTGCGCGAAGAGCCACCGGCGCTTAACGATACCGGCTGGCAAGGCCCGCTGGAACTGCAACGGATTCTTGCACGATGCCTGGAAAAAAATGCCGCGCGACGATTCCAGTCGGCCAGCGATCTGGCATTTGCCATTGGATCGCTGAGCGGAACATTGACTGCGACGAGATCGACCGTGAAGAGAGTGTCGCAGCCGAGGTCAAGGCGACCGTGGCTCCCGTGGGTCATAGGCGCTGCACTGCTGATGGGAGTTGCGGTCTGGGAAATTGTTCGGCCGGCGGCTGCACCGGCCAACCCGCTGGAACAAGCACATTTCACGCGCGTGACCGACTTCGAGAGCGTGGAAGCGGCGATCTCGCCCGACGGCAGGTTCGTGGCGTTTATCTCCGATCATGACGGCCCCTTCGATGTATGGCTCACCCAGGTGGGTACTGGACGTCTGATTAATCTGACACAGGGGAAGGCGGGCCCGTTACCCGGACCGTTACGAAGTGTAGGTTTTTCGGGCGATGGCTCGGAAATTTGGCTCGGCGGTGGTGATGTGGGTATGCGGCTGCGGCTGATGCCGCTGACGGGAGGTACGCCGCGTAATTTCCTCGGCGAGGACACCGCCAACCTGGCCTGGTCGCCGGACGGCGAGCGGATTGTCTATCATACCTTCGGTAAGGGCGATCCCATGTTCGTGGCGGACCGCTCTGGCGCCAATGCGCAGCGGATATTCGTGGAACGTCCGGGAATTCACAACCATTTTCCAACTTGGTCGCCTGACGGCCGTTGGATCTATTTCGCGCATGGGACACCGGCGACGAGGGAGATGGATTTATGGCGCATCGACCCGGCCGGCCAGAACCCAGAGCGCCTCACGCAAATTAATACAGATGTCGCTTATCCAACGCCGGTCGGCAACCGGACGGTGTTCTACGTGGCGCGCGACGGGGACGGTTCAGGGCCTTGGCTGTGGGCGTTTGATCTGAAACGGAAGGAATCGCGGCGCGCCAGCGTCGGTCTCGAGCAATATACGTCCGTGCAGGCCAGCGCTGACGGCCGTAAGCTGGTGGCCACCATCAGCAATCCCGTCGCGGGGCTTTGGACTGTTCCGATTCTTGATCGCGTCGCCGAAGAACACGACGTAAAACCGTTTACAGTGCCGACCGAGCGCGCGCTGGCGCCCCGGTTTGGTGGCTCGTCGCTGTTTTACTTGTCTTCCCTCGGGGCGGGCGACGGACTGTGGCGCCTTCGGAATGGGCAGGCAACTGAAATCTGGAAGGGCGCCGATGGTGCGCTAAGGGAAACGCCCGCTGTGTCGCCGGATGGAGGTCGCGTGGCCATCGTGCTCCGGCGGAGCGGGAAACGCCAACTGCATGTCATATCTTCAGACGGCGCCGAACTAAAGCCGATCGCGGAGGGAATTGACGTCCAAGGTACGAGCTGCTGGTCGCCGGATGGCAGATGGATCGTCACTGGTGGCAGCGACGCTACCGGTCCCGGGCTTTTCAAGATCCCGTTGGAGGGCGGATCGCCAGTTCGCTTGGTCGCCGGGCAAGCACTCAATCCAGTGTGGTCGCCGGATGGAAGCCTGATCTTATATGCGGGTACGAATGTGAGCAGCTTCGCTCCTCTCCTTGCCGTCCGTCCGGACGGAACCAGCGTCGAATTGCCCCATATTAGCTTGCGGCGCTTGGGCGAGCACGTGCGCTTCTCGCCAGATGGCAAGAGCCTGATCTACATGCAGGGACTGCTCGCATCACAGGACTTCTGGCTACTCGATCTCGCCTCCATGAAGTCGCGCGCGCTCACCAGGCTGCAAAACCGTGCCGCCATGCGGACCTTCGACGTCACAAGCGACGGGAAACAAATCGTCTTCGACCGCTTACGCGAAAACTCGCAGGTCGTCATGATCGATCTTCCCAAGGAATAAGCCTAATCCATCAGTTCGTCGCGCCCCGAGCCGCGTGAGGTATCTTGAAACGCCCGAGTCACGGGCAAACCGGAAGTTGTCGCCTCAGGCCCGGTTGTAGTACGGAAACTCCATTGTGCCGACCTTGGCTACGTTCTCCTCGGCGAATCCACAGATGCGGTCGAGCGAGTCCTGCAGCTCCTGTTGATAGCGCTCAACGTCTTCGTCGCTCGCATCGGCGGGAACCGGGATGAGCTTGCCGAAGCGTAGCAGGACGCGGGAAAAAGGTTTCGGGATGATGAGGCGGTCCCAGGTATTGAGCACCCAGGCACGCTCGACTGCGATGTGAAACGTGCTCAAGGGAACACCGGAAGAGCGCGCCAAGGCGACCGGGCCGGACTTGACTTTGTGGCGCGGGCCGCGGGGGCCGTCGATGCTGAAGGCGACCGCCCAACCTTCCTGCAAGGCACGGCGCAGGCCGAGCAGGGCGCGCACGGCGTTGCGGCTGCTGGAGCCTTTGACGGCGACGAAGCCGAATTTGTGGATGATGCGTCCCATGTATTCGCCGTCGTAGCTGTTGCTGCTCATCACGCGGATTCCGGCGTCGCGGAAGAGGTAGGTTGCGGGGATGATGCCGGCGTGCCAGAAATTGAGGACCAGCGGGCGCTGGCCGACGGTTTGCTGCGCGCCTTCTTCGCGCGAGACGCAGACGCGCAGGGTGGGGCCGATGAGGCGGATGAACCAATATCCGGCGGCGATGATGATGCGCAGGACGATGCGTTGGCGGAGGGTGAAGCGGGGTGGGGCGGGCGCGGGTTCGACTGCGGGGGGTGCTTCGCGGGTGCTGGCTTCGGTCACGAGGGTATTGTAGCGGGAAGATCGCGCTGGCGAGTTCCCAGTCGGGCGGCGGGCCGCAGGGGCTAAAGCCCTCATTTCGGGGAGGTGCTTATCGCAGCGCTGAAAGCGCTGCGCCACCCAAAATCATGCACCACCAGATCTAGGGCGCGCCTCGCTGCGCTCGGCGGGACAGCCGAAGGCGGCTGTCCCCACATGGGGCGGCTGTCTCTACATGGACTGTGGTGGAGCTAAAATGTCGCTCTAGCTTTCCAGGTAGGCGTCGATCCACTCTTTGACTTTCTGGCGGCGGTCGTCGGCGTGATCGAAGCGGATTCCGAAGGATTTGCTTTTGCGCCAGGTCACGACAGCGCGGACATTCACGCGAGGCAGAGTGAGCAGAGAAAACGAAATCTCGACGTTGGTTCCAGCAGGCATATCCTCTGCGCTCTTCAACGACATGCCGCCTGAACTGATTTCAAGGCTGGAGGCGCTGAGGCGATGGTTGTCCGGGCTGACGACGGTGACCTCGGTCATGATCGGGATGCGGGCGTAGCGGCGGAATTCGTGGAGCACCAGCATGTGGGTGGCGCGGACCAGCTTGAGCGCGGCGGGCCGCTCCAGAGGCTCCTGGAACATGGCATTGATGCCGTACTTGGAGAAGCGCATGGCTTCATGTGCGCTGCCGCCCAGGCCGTAGAGCACAAGGCGGCTATTGGACGGCGAAGTGCGCGCAGCCTCCATGACCGCTTCAGCGCCGGGAGCAAGGTTGATGACGCAGGCTTCAAATTTTTCCTGGCGCAGGCGTTCAGCCGAGCCCGCAGAGGTAACGACGGTCTCGATGCCGTACTGGCGGAAGCATTCGGTGAGCAGGGCTCGGGATGATTCTTTCAGGTCGACCAGGGCAGCGCGAGCAGCCACTTTTTTAGTGGAGGGAGTTGGTGCCAGAGCAGTACCGAAGGATTTTTCCATGTTAGCGGGCTGATTCCAGTATGAAAGCCTATTGTGGCGTGGTTTGAAGGAGATGGAAAGACCCTAAGGGACAGGCTTGGGGGGTACAAAAGTGCCATTACCGGGGTTGGACTGGCGAGTGGGAAGGTGAGCTAAAGAGTGCCGGTGGGAGAGCGGGTGTAATGGTGTTAACGTCGACGGCCCCGTCCGGCGCCTATAATACCGGTTTTCGCCCACGACGGACCGCTTCTGATTTGGCTCCTGATTTGGCGTTTCAAGGCCAACTTTGTGCCGGCATTATGTTGTCTTCGCATTTATGTTGGGCCTGCGCGCGTCGTGGCATGGTTGCTAGATTTTTGAGTTTTGAACACAACCTAAGTGCTGTGGGCGTGTGAGCCGTCTGGTGTTCGTCATCGCCTTACATGGATACTTCCTATCAGTGATTACTGTGGACAAGAGAATTTACTGGTGCCCGAAGCGTTTTTCTTGCGATTATTTCACTAGCCTATGCGCATTCTTCTAATTGGCGGGAATGGCTTCATCGGGCGGTTCGCCGTGAGCGCGCTAACGCAGCAAGGACACGCACTGGCGGTGTTTCACCGCGGCACGGCGGCTGTGCCCGCGGGCGTGGAGGAGATTCGTGGCAACCACAACCAACTCAGCAGCAGCGCTCAGGAAATGAAGCGCTTTGTTCCGGATGTGGTGATCGACCTTGTCATCAGTTCGGGTGCGCAGGCAGAAGAGCTGATGAACATCTTTCGTGGCGCGACCCAACGGGTGGTCATGCTCAGCAGCATCGACGTGTACCGTGGGGTGGGCATTTTTCACGGTACAGAAGGCGGACCGCTGCAGGATGTGCCCCTTACGGAAGAGTCGGAGCTGCGACGCTGTTTGCATCCCTACCCAGCCGAGAGCTTGCAGTTCCTACGCAAGACTTTCGCTTGGGTGACGGACGATTATGACAAGATTCCGGCCGAGCGCGCTGTCATGAACGACCTTGAGCTTCCCGGCACGGTACTCCGACTGCCTATGGTGTATGGACCCGGCGATCCACTGCGTCGTTTTTATCCCGTAGTGAAGCGCATCGCCGACGGACGGCGCCACATCATCTTTCCCGAGACGCTGGCCGCCTGGCGCTCACCGCGGGGCTACGTGGAGAACGTGGCAGCAGCCATTGCGCTGGCTGCCACTGATGATCGCGCAGCGCGGCGTGTCTATAACGTGTGCGAGGAGCCATCGTTTAGCGAACTTGAATGGGCGCGACGGATCGCCGCGGCGATGCGGTGGGATGGGGAGTTCGTCGTCCTGCCCACTGAGCGCACGCCGCGCCACTTGCTAAAGCCCGGCAACGCCGCGCAGCATTGGACGGCAAGTTCGACACGGATACGCCAGGAACTAGGGTACGAGGAATCGGTGACGATTGAGGAGTCAATCCGGCGAACGATACGCTGGGAGCGGGAAAATCCGGCCGCCGCCGCGCTCCTGGCACAGTTCGATTATGCGGCAGAGGATGCGGCGGTAGCAGGACACCCCATGTGAGTTGATGACTGGGGCCTTCCTCCCACAAGTAAATCAAGAATCTGGGTTTTCAGCAGGTGGGCATTTGTGCGGGTGAGACAAGCCCCAGTCCGTTACCTTAGAATGCCGCGAATTCATGTTCCACAAAATGAATCGGCCCAGCCATCCTGTCGGCTTTTGGCATTGATTTACCCGTGTGCTTCTGCCGGTCACGCTTGGTCTCCTCCATTAGACAGTCTATGTTAGACGAGTCCCTCAGTCGGCGAGAACAGGCCTATCGTCTGGCGAAGAATTCCGTTGGCCCTTGGATCTTTCGGGTGGGTAGCGGGCAGTTTTCGGGGCAGCATTTACGGTCGGATAATTGGTCATATCCAACTGTTAAACGATCTAACGAGGCATATTCGATGGAGCTCGTCACGGTAAGAACAAACGACTTAAGGGCACGGCTGAAGTCGTGTCCTTCCCGTGCGTTTTCGGTAATCGAGTTTTTCGGTAAACTGTAAGCCGGTTCCTAAGACGAGTCGCTTATCGCAGCGCTAAAGCGCTGCGCCACCCAAAATCAAGTGCAACATCAGAGTTTCGCAACCTTTGAAGCTCTGCCCTTCCCAAGACCACTTATGAGTTGGGTCTACTCCGACCATCTCCGAAAAAGCAGCGCGCCGTTCGTTCCGCCGAAGCCGAAAGAGTTCGACATGGCGTATTCGAGCTTGGCTTTGCGGGCGTGATTGGGGACGAAATCCATGCCGGCGGTGTCGGGGTCCTGGCTGACGAGGTTGATGGTGGGAGGCAGGATCTGATCGCGGAGGGCGAGGACGGTGATGCCGGCTTCGAGGCCGCCGGCGCCTCCGAGAAGATGGCCGGTCATGGACTTGGTGGAGCTGACGGGGATTTTGCGCTCGCCAAAGAAATTGCGGATGGCGTGCGCCTCGAGCGTGTCGCCGATGGGCGTGGAAGTGCCGTGAGCGTTGATGTAATCGACCTGATCGGGAGTGATGCCGCCGTCGCGCGCGGCATTGCGCATTACGCGAAAGCCGCCTTCGTGCTCGGGAGCAGGCTGGGTCATGTGATAGGCATCTCCGCTCATGCCATAGCCGGCAATCTCGGCGAGGATGAGTGCGCCGCGCCGTTGCGCATGTTCGAGTTCTTCGAGCACCAGGATGCCCGCGCCCTCGCCCATGACAAAGCCGTCGCGATCTTTATCCCAGGGACGGCTGGCTTTTTCGGGATCGTCATTGCGGGTGGAGAGAGCGCGCATGGCGGCAAATCCGCCGATGCCCATTTGCGTAATTGCGGCCTCCGAGCCTCCGGCGATCATCACATCGGCATCGTTGTGCTGGATGATGCGGAAAGAATCTCCGATGGAGTGGGCACTGGTGGTGCAGGCGGTGGCCGTGGCTTCATTGGGACCCTTGGCCCCGAAGCGCATGGAAACATGGCCGGCGGCAAGATTGATAATGGCCGCCGGGATGAAGAAAGGTGAAATCTTGCGCGGACCGCCTTCTCTGAGGGCGGTGTGTTCGCGTTCGATGATGTCGAAACCGCCGATGCCGGACCCGATGTGCACACCCACACGCTCGGCATTTTCGGGCGTGATCTGCAGGGCGGACATTTTGAACGCTTCATCCGCGGCGGCAATAGCGAGGTGGATGAAGCGTCCCATCTTTTTGACTTCTTTTTTTTCGATGAAGTTGAGGGGATCGAAGTTCTTGACCTCGGCGGCGATCTGGCAGGCGAAATTGCTGGAGTCGAACTGGGTGATGCGGGCCACGCCGCTCTTGCCGGCGAGGACGGCCTGCCACACTTCTCCAGTAGTATTTCCCACGGCGCAGATCAGGCCGATGCCGGTAACTACGACCCTGCGTCCCAAACTACTTGCCGCCTTTCGAATGCTTGGAGATGTAGTCGATGGCGTCCTGCACGGTGCGGATTTTTTCCGCGTCCTCGTCGGGAATCTCGATGTCGAAGCCTTCTTCGAAGGCCATCACCAGTTCGACCGTGTCCAGTGAATCCGCCCCCAGGTCGTCCACGAACGAAGCGCTGGAGGTGACTTCGCCCTCGTCCACGCCCAACTGCTCTACGATGATCTGCTTAACTTTTTCGTCAACGGCTGCCATGATTCTCCTCGCTTGACTCGATTTGATTTGAAATTCGATGCCGGGATGCAGATCGCCGAATGCAAAATCCCTAGCTCCTCAGATGCCACCGCAACGGAAAAAGGCGAACGTGTAGTGTAATGGTCCCGGTAAACGGCTGTAAAGGATGCGCAGGCTTTGGGTAATGGCCAGTTTGACAAGGAAGCGAGCCAAACGCGCGATTATTGTGGCGCAAAGAACGCGCCACGTTGCACGGCTCGCCCAGATCCTTCGCTGCGCAAAGGCGCTTGCTCAGGATGACAATCAAAACTGACCCACTACCCAGGTTCGTAAGGCCGACGCTGTGGTATACCTTCAGCATCCTAAACGTGGCCGCTCGTAACGGTCAAACCAACGGTCAAACCACATGCGTGCTGTAGTGCAGCGGGTGAGCCGCGCTCAAGTTACGGTGAACGGCGAGATGGCGGGTGAGATTGGCCTGGGGCTGCTGGTTTTGCTGGGCGTTGGGCGCGACGATACCGAGGACGATGCAACGTATCTGGCAGAAAAAATAGCGGGCTTGCGAGTTTTTGAAGATGCCCAGGGAAAAATGAACCGCAGCGTGCGGGATGCGGGCGGGAGCGTGCTCGCGGTTTCGCAGTTCACGCTGTACGGGGACGTGAGGCGGGGAAAGCGGCCTTCGTTCGACGCCGCAGCGCCGCCGGAAAAGGCGCGATTGCTTTATGAATTCTTCGTGGAACAGATCCGGGCTGCAGGGCTGCGCTGCGAGACTGGACGCTTTCAGGAAATGATGAAGGTGGAACTGGTGAACGAGGGGCCGGTGACTATTCTGTTGGATTCGGGGAAGAAGTTCTAGATTCGGGTGTTCAATTACTACCTCGCATAACGATCTCTCACCGACGTAACCTTGCCGCACTCCCAGATCGCCAGTAACGTGCCCAATGAAGACATATCCTCGAAACGGAGCGATCTGTGACTCACGATACATGCCCCAATGCAATCCCGGGTTCCTCGGTCCACCATTGCGGGTCTTCGTCGATGGCGGTCAGAAGTGCCGTTGTTTTGCTGCTGCTTTTCACAAGCGGCTTCGCCGTTGCTGCCGATCAAAAATCAAACCCCAACCAATGCAGCATAAGTGAAGACGAACGCGTTGGCCTGAACGGCGACCTCAGCACTGATGTCCACGCAGCGCACAACTACGTGGAAACCATCGCGCGGATGCTCCGAGCAAAAGAGTTCGGGAAACTCGATTGTCTGGCCGATCATGCGCGAGCGGGCAAAGAAAGATTTCCCGGCGGTATGTGGAAACTCAAACAACTGTACGCAGGACTGTACGAGCCGGTCCAATATCCAATGCATGCCACGCAAGAGGACTGGAAGACGCTTTTGCGGAATCTTGAGCAATGGGTGACCATGCACCCGAAATCCATTACCGCGCGTGTCGCGCTTGCCTCCGCCTACCTCGCTTATGCTGCCGACGCTCGGGGCGACGGTGATGCCAGCACGGTCACCGAAAGCGGATGGAAGCTGTTCGGTGAGCGCATCGCTAAAGCCCGCCGAGTACTCCAAGAAGCTTCAACCCTTCCCACCAAGTGCCCTGAGTGGTACGTCGCTATGCTGCTGGTAGCGGAGAATCAGGACTGGGACGCGATGAAGAAACGCGCGCTCTTTGAGGAGGCATTCAAGTTTGAGCCGGGCTATTACTACTATGCTCGTGTCCGTGCAAGCCGCCTGCTGCCCAAATGGGCCGGAAAGCCGGGGGACACTGAGAAGTTTACCGAAGAGGTTGCCGACCGCATAGGCGGGGAGCGGGGAGACATCCTGTATTTTCAGGTCGCAAGCGCGAACTATGTGATTTGCGGATGTGACAGCGATCCACATCTCTCATGGCAAAGGATCGAGCGAGGGTTTGAGGAATCTGAGAAGCAGTTGGGTGCGTCTATGCTGAACTTGAACAGGATTGCGTTTTTGGCGTCTGACTATGGTGAGACGGACCCAATCGTCGCGGAAAAAGCCTTGACCCGCATCGGAGAGCAGTGGGACGAGGAGACATGGAAGACAAAAGAAGAGTTTGCGAATGCGAAGCAACGGGCAGCGAATAATGCGCCTATCCTAGCCAAACGGCGGGCCATAGAAGCGGCCGCGGACGCCAACATGCAAACGCCCGAAGGCCTTCGTTACGAGACCTCTCTCGAAGGACCTTACAAAGAATTGGTGCAACAATGTGTACGGCCAGAAGGTGGCGATGTGGGTAAGTTCAAGACGCTGCTCAACGTGGGCGAAAAAGGCACGGTCGAGGACATCAGGATCTACTGGCACAGCGCCGCTTCCCATTGCGTGTACGAGAAGCTGCAGGCACTTAAGCAAGAAAAAGCGACGCCGTTTCCGCCTCCTCCACAGGCTCCGTATTGGGTGAGGATTGATCTGGACTGGGCGGCCCTGGCTCCAATCGCGGCCAAGTGAATTTCAAAAACTACCCGCAGCTGCTCCCCTAAGCCCCGCTCGTTTCCAGCAACGGGTCGGCCTGTTCGCGCGCCGGATCGGCCAAACTCCAACTGAAGGTTGCCGGGATTGGCGGCGTATGCCAGGGCAGTATCAAGATTGAGAAATACGTGTTTGTTGTGGGCCGATAATGTCGTCAGTGAGCGGCGAGGATCGTGTCGGCCACGCGAGCGGCTTCTACGGCTGCCTTTACATCGTGCGTGCGCAAAATGTGCGCACCTTTGAAAATCAAGATGGTATGGGCGGCGAGGTTTCCGTAGAGCCGGTCTGGCAGGGCAGCGTCTTTTCCATCTTTCGCCAGCATGCGGCCAATGAATGATTTTCTCGACGTTCCCGCCAGCAGCGGGAAGCCGAGCGATTGCAACTCCTGAAAGCGGGCCAGCAAAGGATAGTTCTGTTCGAAGTTTTTTCCGAAGCCAAAGCCGGGATCGAGGGCGATCCTTTCGCGGCGCACGCCGGCCAATACCGCCGCTTCCACCCACTCCCTGAGTTCGCGCCTGACCAGCAGCACAACATCGCCGGGCGGCGGCAAGGAGCGCCACTCTTCGGGACGGCCGCGCATGTGCATCAGAACGGCTCCGCATTTTACTTCGGAAATTGTGCGGGCCATTAGTGGATCCCAGCGAAAGCCACTGACGTCGTTGACGATCTCGGCTCCTGCCGCAACAGCAGCGCGCGCGACGCCGGCCTTGTAGGTGTCAACGGAGATCACCGCATCCGGGCGGAGTTTCTTGAGCTCAGTGATCACGGGTAACGCACGCCGCAGCTCCTCTTCCGCGTTTACGGCGACGATCGAGCCGGGGCGGGTGGATTCTCCGCCTACGTCAATGATGTCAGCGCCTTCTTCGAGCAACTGGATCGCGTGGGTGACGGCCTGGGCGGGATCGAGGTAGAGGCCGCCGTCAGAAAAAGAGTCGGGGGTCACGTTGACGATGCCCATGATCAACGTGCGCTTGCCCAGTTCCAACGTGCGCGTACCCAGGCTCCACTGGAAGACAGCTCTCATGGGGCAAATTCTAAATGAAAGAAGAGAGGGAGCGAAGATTGGGGATTCGAGTCCGGTTCGGCGAGTGCTGGCTGCGCGGGATAGATGAACTACGGCTACCTGCGGCGGACGGCCGCTTCCCGCGTGCGCATGGTCCGAAGCGCGCCCGGGCCTGTGCCGGTCGGCGGTTTGCGCATTCCGTCGAGCAAGTCCTTGAGCACGATGGCGTTGTTTCTCTTCTCGTTCTTCGAGGCATACACGAGTGTGACTCGCTTCCTCTTGCGAGCCAGGGTGTAAAGCTTCTGCAAATCCCTTTCGGCTTCGGGGCGGGCCAATTCCTTCAGGTAACGCTTGCGAAACATGAGCCATTGTTCCGGCTGCGCGTGATACCACTTTCGAAGTTCGTTGGAGGGAGCGAGATCGCGGAGCCACTCCTGTACATCGATCTGAGATTTTCGCAGACCGCGCGGCCACAGACGGTCGACCAGAACCCGCGCTCCATCGGAACGCGACACCGCCTCGTAAACCCGTTTCACGGCAACTGGCATGGCTTTGCAGCTTTCCTCTATCATTGTAAGTCGACTGGATTCCCGCGGCTGTGGGAAACTCGGCACGCATAAGCCGGATCGAGTGACCGAAAGTAAAGAATGCGAGTGATTGGCGTGATCGAACGACAGTACAACCGGCGACTCCCGCTGGGCCCATGGCATTGGATTGGTGCGGCTCTGGCCGCATGGATTGTGCTCGCCGCACTCGCGGGTTGCGATGTCGAGCGTCGCAAATCAGACGCCGAACTCGGCCTGAATGCCCAGCAGGCGGCCGGCCGCAAGATTTATGACAACTACTGCGACCGCTGTCACCGGCCCGATTCCACCAAAGGGAAAAAAGGCCCGGGGTTGAAGGGCGTGTTCCGGCATCAATATCTTCCCCAGACCGGATTGCCCGCGAATGACGACCGCGTGAGCGATATTATTCGCAACGGCCGCCCCGATATGACGGGCTATGGCCAGGTGCTGAGCCCGCAAGATATGCAGGACTTGCTGGCCTACATGCACACACTGTAGCGGATAACCGGTTGAATCGTCCGTGCGTGGGGCTTTCTCTTCGTGGGATAATCTTCGGGTGAAAACCACCGCACCATCGGAGCTTTTCCGCAAGCTTCCTTCCGTGGACGATGTGATGCGCGACCCCGCGGTTCGCTCACTGACGGAGAGTTACGGCCATGACCCCGTTGTGGATGCGACGCGGGTCGTGCTGGCCCGGCTACGGCAGGAAATTATGTCGGGGCTGTTGAACGAGGATGCTCTGGAGCTTGCGCTCTCAGGACTGGCGGGCGCGGTTGAGAACGGGCTTCGGCAGGCGCTGGGGTACTCTCTGCGATCGGTGATCAACGCCACCGGCGTGATCCTGCATACCAACCTTGGCCGCGCTCCGCTGAGCGATGCGGCGATCGAGCATATCCGCGAGACGGTCGCGAGTTATTCCAATCTGGAGTTTGACCTCGCCGCCGGGGCTCGCGGTAAGCGGGATGTACACGTGGACCGTCTGTTCCAGCGATTGTTGAATGCAGACATGGACAGCGCCGAGCTGCGCTCGGCGGGACGGGCAGGAGTGCCCGCCCCCACACAAACTGCAACCATTGTGGTCAATAACAATGCGGCCGCGGTGCTGCTGGCGCTGAATACACTGGCGGAGGGCGGGGAAGTCGTTGTCTCGCGAGGCGAACTGGTGGAGATCGGCGGCTCGTTCCGGATTCCCGATGTGATGGCGAAGTCCGGAGCGATCCTGCGCGAGGTGGGTACGACGAACCGAACCCGTACCGCCGACTACGAGGCGGCGGTCACTGAAAGGACGCGGCTGTTGCTGCGCGTACACCGCTCGAACTTTGAGATCACGGGCTTCACCGAGCGAGCGCCTACTGTTGAACTGGTGGCGCTGGCGCGCAAGCGCGGCGTTCCGCTGATGGAAGACCTGGGCAGCGGCGCGCTGTTTGATCTGCGCTCGGTCGGAATCGGCGGCGAGCCGGGCGTGCTGGACAGCCTGCGCAGCGGCGTCGACATCGTTACTTATAGCGGAGACAAGCTGCTCGGCGGTCCGCAGGCGGGGTTGATCAGCGGAGGTTCGGAGTTGATCGCACGCCTGCGGTCGAATTCGCTGTTTCGGGCGTTGCGGGTGGACAAGCTGGTCTATGCCGCGCTGGAAGCGACTCTTCTCGCATACATCCGCCGGGATCACGATGCGATTCCAACGCTGCGCATGATGCGGCTTTCGAAAGAAGCGATCGGCGAGCGGGCGGAGGCATTGGCGGCGCGAGTTGCCGGACCGAAATTGAAAGTTGAAATCGTGGATGGTGAATCGATTCTTGGCGGCGGCGCTGCGCCATCTTCTGTGCTGCCCACGCGGCTGCTGGCGCTGAGTTGCGAGGACCTGAGTGCCGACGAGCTGGCCGCACGCCTGCGTAGTTCGGAGCCTCCGATAATTGCCCGCGTCGAGGAAGGCCGCGTGCTGCTGGATTTGCGGACGGTGTTTCCGGAACAGGGTGCTGCGGTCGAAAGGGCTCTTGCCGCGCTCGGCCAGAATCGATAACTTTTGCAGAGAGGAGTTTCTTATGCGGAAACTTGCTTGGACACTACTGGCTGTGCTGGTAATGACCGTCGCGGGTGTTCCGGCTCAGGAAACCGTCATCGATGCCCGAGGTCGGGGGCCGATTGATCAGGAGCACACGAACTGGATTGATCACGTAATGCGTTCCATCTCAACCATCAAGCCAGGAATGAAACGAAGGGATCTTTTCACCGTGTTTACTGAGGAGGGCGGAATCTCCACACGCACGCGTAAAGGTTACGTCTACAAGCACTGCCCTTACATCAAAGTGGACGTGGAATTCTCTCCAGCCGACGCCGATACAAATCCGGATGCACTGACCGAGAACCCTGAGGACACAATCGTCAAGATTTCCCGGCCGTATCTGGAGTACGCGCACGTGGACTAGCCTTGTCTGAGCAACGGGTTTGGAAAGGCTGACCAATCATGCTGTGGCTACGCTCTACACAATCGGACACTCAACGCGGCCGTTCAACGACCTAGTCGAAACGCTTCGGGCCCACGCGATTGAAACGCTGGTAGATATCCGCGCATTCCCCATGTCGCGGCGGCTGCCGCAATTCGATCGAGAATCCTTGGAAAAGAGTTTGCCCGTAGCCGGAATCAGGTATGTTTGGATGAAAGCCCTGGGAGGCTATCGCAAGAAAAGTCGCGAAGATTCCCCGCACATTGCACTCCGCAACGAAAGCTTTCGCAACTACGCCGACTATATGCTGACTGCGGAATTCGAAAATGCAATGGCAGAACTGGTTGCACTGGCCGAAGGTTCCCGCATCGCCTACATGTGTGCTGAGCGTGTGTACTTCCACTGTCATCGGATGCTGGTCTCCGACTGGCTGGTCGCGCATGGACATGAGGTGATGCATATCGACGGGCCGGGCCCGGCAAAGCGTCACAGCTTAACCGCAGAAGCGCGTATGGTGAATGGCGCACTGATTTACCGCGGTGACCGTCTGCTGTAGTGTAGCGAGAAAGTGTAGCGAGAATATGATCGTCGGCACAGGCATTGACATCGCGGAGGTTCCACGAATCCGGCAATCGATTGAACGCTTTGGCGACCGCTTTCTGCAGCGCATCTATACCGCGGGCGAAATCCGCTACTGCGACTCCAAGGCCAACCGGGTGGAGCGTTACGCCGCACGCTTCGCTGCCAAAGAAGCGGCCATGAAGGCCTTGGGCACGGGCTGGAGCCACGGCGTGCGCTGGCGCGATTGCGAAGTCGCGCGGCTGCCGGGCGGACGTCCGACCATTGCGTTTCACGGAAAAGCCGGCGAGATTGCCGCCAGGCTTGGCGTGAAGAATACCGCTCTGTCGCTTTCGCACACTGCCGAGCAGGCCATCGCGCAAGTGATTTTGGAGAGCTAGAGCCGGTCCCTCGGTGGCTGAAGCCCGCATTGATTGTGGACACTTTGCGCGGCCCGTTCGGCTTCGCTCAGGGCAGGCTGCTGAAGCGCCGCTCTTCCACATTCCTGTCTGCATTTTTAAGTTTTTCGACACGAGGCTCAACGCCACGCCCTTTCGGGGCTCCGCGCTCTACCTAGCTTCTGCTAGACTGGCGCATTCCATTTCATCATGTCCGCTACTATTCAGGCTGCCGTGCCGGTTACATCGTCCAGCGAGATTCCCGAACGAACGCTTCTTGTCGGCTTGGGACTCACCAGTTTTGCGGCATTGTTGCTGGAGCTGGCTCTCACGCGATTGTTCTCGGTGGTGCTCTTCTATCATTTTGCTTTTCTCGCGATTTCGATTGCGTTGCTGGGGCTGGGCGCCGGCGGCGTGTTCGCCTATCTGCTGAAAAAGCGCCTGGCGCGTTTTTCTACGCGCACGCTGGCGGCGCGGCTATGCATGGTCAACTCGGTGCTGGTGCTGCTGGTGCTGGAGGTGGTGCTGCACGTGCCGGTCACACTCACGGTGACGGGAGAGAATTTTCTGCG
>Ga0182015_10003448_pt1 | contig 17753 bp, 12 predicted proteins | sample 712P3MmetaG_FD_120478 | JGI IMG/M metagenome (GOLD analysis project Ga0182015, IMG submission 120478) | Permafrost microbial communities from Stordalen Mire, Sweden - 712P3M metaG | ecosystem: Environmental > Terrestrial > Soil > Wetlands > Permafrost | place: Sweden: Stordalen | collected...
AAGAGACCGGCCTGCTGCCGCACCTCAACCCCGGCGTGCTGAGCTGGCAGGACTTCCAGCGGCTCAAGCCGGTCGCTCCCTCGATGGGGATGATGCTGGAGACCACGGCGGCCCGGCTGTTCACCGAGAAGGGCGGCCCGCACTTCGGCAGCCCGGACAAGGATCCCGCGGTCAGGCTGCGGGTACTGGCGGACGCCGGGCGCAGTGCGGTGCCGTTCACCACCGGCATCCTGATCGGCATCGGCGAGACGCCGGCCGAGCGGGCCGACGCGATCTTCGCCATCCGGCAGGTGGCCCGCGAGTACGGCGGCGTGCAGGAAGTCATCGTGCAGAATTTCCGCGCCAAGCCGGACACGAAGATGCGCGGCGTCCCCGACGCGGAACTCGACGACCTGGCCGCCACCATCGCGGTGACCCGGCTCGTGCTCGGGCCGTCCGCGCGGATCCAGGCCCCGCCGAACCTGATCGGCGAGCAGTACCCGCTGATCCTGGCCGCGGGCATCGACGACTGGGGCGGCGTGTCGCCGCTGACCCCGGATCACGTCAACCCGGAACGGCCCTGGCCGCAGATCGACGACCTCGCCCAGCGCACGGCAGCCGCCGGATTCACCCTCCGCGAGCGGCTGACGATCTACCCCGGTTACCTCCGCGAGCCGTGGCTGGACCCGCGGCTGGCCGCGCACGTCGCCGCGCTCGCCGACCCGGTCACCGGCCTGGCCGACGAGAGCGCGATGCCGCGCGGCGCGGCGTGGCAGGAGCCGGACGGCGGCTGGGGCGACGCCTCCGGCCGGACCGACCTGCACGTCACGATCGACACCACCGGCCGGACCAGCGACCGCAGGGACGATTTCGCCGAGGTATACGGCGACTGGGACGAGATCGGCGCCCGGATCGAGCCGTCCGCCCGGCGGGCCGCCCGCGCAGGCGCCCCGCAGCGGCTGCGGGCTGACGTTCTCGGCGCGCTCAGGAAGGCGGAGAACGACCCCGCTGCGCTGACCGACGCCCAGGCCCTCGCGCTGCTCGACGCCGACGGCCCGGAGCTTGAGGCGCTGGCCGCGCTGGCCGACTCGGTGCGCCGGGACGTGGCCGGCGACGACGTCACCTACGTGGTCACCCGCAACATCAACTTCACCAACGTCTGCTACACCGGCTGCCGGTTCTGCGCGTTCGCGCAGCGCCGCACCGACGCCGATGCCTACACGCTGTCGCTCGGGCAGGTCGGTGACCGGGCCGCCGAGGCCTGGGCGGCGGGCGCCACCGAGGTCTGCATGCAGGGCGGGATCCACCCGGACCTGCCCGGCACCGCCTACTTCGACCTGGCCGCCGAGGTGAAGCGGCGCTGCCCGGACATCCACGTGCACGCGTTCTCGCCGATGGAGGTGATGAACGGGGTGTCGCGCACCGGCCTGCCGGTCCGCGAATGGCTGACCCGGGCGCGCGCCGCCGGGGTGGGCTCGCTGCCGGGCACGGCCGCGGAGATCCTGGACGACGAGGTCCGCTGGGTGCTCACCAAGGGCAAGCTGCCGGCCGCCGCCTGGATCGAGGTGATCACGACGGCGCATGAGCTGGGCATCCGGACGTCCTCCACGATGATGTACGGGCACGTGGACACCCCGGCGCACTGGGTCGGTCACCTGCGGGTGATCCGCGGCATCCAGGAGCGCACCGGCGGCTTCACCGAGTTCGTGCTGCTGCCGTTCGTGCACGCCAGCTCGCCGATCTACCTGGCCGGCCTGGCCAGGCCGGGCCCCACCAGGCGGGAGAACCGGGCCGTGCACGCGGTGTCCCGGCTGCTCCTGCACGGCGCGATCAGCAACATCCAGTGCTCCTGGGTCAAGCTCGGGGAGCAAGCTTGCCGCGACGTGCTGGCCGGCGGCGTCAATGACCTGGGCGGCACCCTGATGGAGGAGACCATCAGCCGGATGGCCGGCTCGCAGAACGGCTCGTACAAGACGATCAGCCAGCTCGCCGAGCTTGTCGCGCCGACCGGGCGCCCGCTCAGGCAGCGCACGACGACCTATGGACAACCGACGGAAGAACGGATGATGGCCGCCACTGCCAGCGACGGGGTCTGTGCCTCCGTGCGGGGTCCCAGGATGCCGCTCCCGCTGGTCGGGGCGTAGCAGGACCCGGCCGATGCCCGACCGCCCGTCACCGCCGCAGCCGCTAACGCCACCGCAGGCACCGCGTGTATCACTCGAACCACAGGAATCACTAGTGACAGGACACGGCGTCGATCACCAGCGGATGGCGCTCACCGGGTGGGGCCGGACGGCGCCGACAGTGGCCGAGGTGGCCGAGCCCGCCGATCCGGCGGAGCTGCCCGCTCTGCTGGCCGCGGCGCCCGCTCGCGGCGTGATCGCCCGCGGCCTCGGCCGCAGCTACAACAACGCGGCGCAGAACGGCGGGGGACTGGTCATCACGACCACCCGGATGAACAAGATCATCAGCTTTGACCCCGGCAGCGGGCTGGTGACCTGCGAGGCGGGGGTGAGCCTTGAGCAGCTCATGATCGCCGGGCTGCCGGCCGGGTGGTTCGTGCCGGTCTCGCCCGGCACCCGCCAGGTCACGGTCGGCGGCGCGATCGCCGCCGACATCCACGGCAAGAACCACCATCGTGCCGGGAGCTTCGCCCGGCACGTGCGCTCCTTCGACCTGCTGACGGCGGACTGCCAGGTGCGCCGCATCACGCCGGAGGCGAGCCCGGAGCTGTTCTGGGCAACCGCGGGCGGGATGGGCCTGACCGGCATCATCCTGCGGGCCACGGTCGCCCTGACGAAGGTGCAGACGGCCCGGCTGATGGTGGACACGACGCGGACCGCGGACATCGACGAGACGATGGCGCTGCTGTCGGATACCGATGATTCCTACGGCTACTCGGTCGCCTGGACCGACTGCCTCGCCCGGGGCGCCGGCCTCGGCCGCTCGGTTGTCACCAGCGGTGACTTCGCCGCGGTCAGCGACCTGCCGGCCCGGGAGCGGCCGCATCCGCTGCGATTTCGCCCGGGCAGCCTGGCCGGCGCCCCCCGGGCCGTGCCGGGCGGCCTGCTGAACCACCGGACGGTGGCGCTGCTGAACGAGGCGTGGTTCCGCAAGGCGGCCCGGCGCCGGGCCGGAGAGCTGCAGTCCATCGGCGCGTTCTTCCACCCGCTGGACGGCATCAGGAACTGGAACCGGATCTACGGCCCGGCCGGTTTCCTGCAGTACCAGTACGTCGTGCCGTTCGGCGCGGACGACGCGGTGCGCCGGTCGCTGGAGCGGATCAGCCAGGCCCGCGCGCCGTCCTTCGTGACCGTGCTGAAGCGCTTCGGCGAGGGTGATCCTGGCTGGCTGTCGTTTCCGCTGCCGGGCTGGACGCTGGCGCTGGACTTCCCCGCGCGCACGCCCGGGCTGGCGGACCTGCTCGACTGGCTGGACCAGCTCGTGCTGGCCGCCGGAGGCCGTGTCTACCTGGCCAAGGACTCCCGGGTGCCGGCCGGCCCGCTGGCCGCGATGTACCCGCGGCTCGGCGACTTCCGCAGGCTCCGGGCGCAGATCGATCCCGGCGGGGTCTTCGTCTCCGACCTCGCCCGCCGCCTGTCCCTCTAGCCCGCCGCGCTGCTCTCCGGGAGAGTGCTAGCGGAAGCTGCGGGCCGCCGCACAGTTGTCGGCACAGTGTCAGCGGAAGCTGCGGGCCGCCACGCGGGCGCCCGTCACAGCGTCAGCAGGAACCGCTCCGGGTCCCTGGCGGGCCGCTCCGGCGGAACGGCGGCCGGGTGGCCGACGCCGACGGCTCCCATCGGCTGCCAGCCGGGCGGCAGGCCGAGCGAGCCGGCTGCCCGGTCCTGGCAGAACAGCGTGCTCGACACCCAGCATGAGCCGAGTCCCTCCACGGCCAGGGCGACCAGCAGGTTCTGCACGGCAGCGCCCATGGCCACCACGAACATCGCGCGCTCGGCCGCCGCCCGCCGGGCGTCCGGGTAAGCGTGCGCCGCCTCGGTGACCAGGCAGGGCACGATGATCAGCGGCGCCCGCCGGAGCGGCTCGCCGCGGCGCAGCCGGCGCTCGACCTGCTCCGGCGTGAATCCGTCCCCGCGCAGGTCGGCCGTCCAGGCGTCCAGCATGTCGTCCAGCAGCGCGGTCCGCGCCCGCGCCGACTCCACTACCGCGAAGCGCCACGGCTCGCTGTGATGCGGCGCGGGTGCCGTCACCGCGGCCCCGATCGCGCGCCGGACCGCGTCGGGGCTGACCGGATCGGCGGTGAACTCACGCACGGTCCGGCGCGCCGCCAGCACGTCGGCGGCACCCAGCCGGAACATGTCCTCGGCCGCGGGCCGGATCAGCGCCGCCGCGCCGGGCCCGTCGGCGTCGGTGACGAGATCAGCCAGCCCGCGCACGATCGCGACCGGCACCTGCAGGGTCTTCCCCTTGACCAGGTCGGCGGCCCCGGCGATCTCGTCGGCCACCGCCGCCACGGTCACCTCCAGCGGGTTGCCGAACGTATCGGACTCGCCCCGGTGATCGCGCAGCGGCGCCAGGCCGGCCGCGCCGATCGCGGTGTCCGTCTGGCCGGTCCGCCAGGGCCGTCCCATGGTGTCGGTGATGATCACCCCGACGCATGCCCCGCGCCGCGCCCGCAGCCCCTTGCGCAGCTGGCGGGCCGAGCCATCGGGATCCTCCGGGAGCAGCACGACGGTGCCCGGGGCGGTGTTGGAGGCGTCCACGCCGGCCGCCGCCAGCACCAGCCCGTGCCTGGTCTCGGCGATCGTGGTCGGGCCGCGCCGGGCGACGACCCGGACCGTCTCGGCGTCGATCGCCTGCTCCCGGCCGGACCGGACGACCCGCCCCTCGGCCTTGCTGATGATCTTCGAGGTGATGACCAGGATGTCCCCGTCAGATAGCTCGGGAACCGCGCCCGCGATCATCCCGGCGAGGTCGGTGCCGGCCTCGATCTCCGGCAGCCCGGTCACCGGCGTGACCGTCACGGCGCCCGGCTCAGTGCCCCCGGCGCCCGGCCCGGTAACGCCGCCCGCCGGCCCGGCGGGGCCGCCCGCCTGCTCCGCCATGCCCCGCACCGGCTCCGCCTTGGCGCTCATCGGCTCAGCCCGGCGGCCAGATCGAGCGCGGCGCGGGCTATCTCCGCGGATGCGCTCAGGTCGGTCATGTACAGCGGCAGCGCCCGGACGGCGATCCGGGCGAGTTCCGGGGCGTCCGCCGCGGCCTTGTCCTGCTCGTCGACGAGCCAGCCGTCCAGCAGCCCGGAGCCGTAGTGCGCCGCCACCGCCGTCGCGCTGGTCTCCACCCCGATGGCGGCCAGGCAGGCATCGGCCATGCCGCGTACCGGCGCGCCGCCGATGATCGGGGAGACGCCCACCACGGTCTTCGCGCTGACCGCCTCGGCGATGCCGGGCACGGCCAGGATGATGCCGATGCTCACCACCGGGTTGGACGGCGGCAGCAGCACGAAGTCCGCGGCCGCGATCGCCTCCAGCACCCCGGGGGCGGGCTTCGCGTCCGCCGCGCCGGCCGCGGTGATCTCCGCCGCGGGCACCGCCGCGTGCAGCCGCACCCACCACTCCTGGAAGTGCACGGTGCGCCGGCCCTGGTCGTCGTCGAGTACCACCCGGGTCTCGACCCGGTCGTCGGACATCGGCAGCAGCGTCACGCCAGGCTGCCACCGCTCGCACAGCCGCCTGGTCACGGCAGAGAGCGGACGTCCCTCGTTCAGCATCTTTGTCCGTGTTATGTGGGTGGCGAGATCCCGGTCGCCGAGGCTGAACCAGTCCGGCCCGGCGCCGTACTCGGCGAGCTCTGCCAGCACGGCATAGGTCTCCTGCGCCCGGCCCCAGCCCTGCTCCTCGCTGATGCCGCCGCCGAGCGTGTACATCACGGTGTCGAGGTCCGGGCTCACGTGCAGGCCGAACAGGCTAATGTCGTCGCCGGTATTGCCGACGACCGTGATCTCGGCGCGGGGGGCCGCTGCCTTCAGCCCGCGGAGGAAGCGCGCGGCGCCGATGCCGCCGGCCAGCACGGTGATACGCATGGCCGCCAGTCTCGCAGGCCGGGTGCCCGCCGGTGGCATCCGCGGTCCCGCGAGGCGGCGCGGCGGCCCGGCAGCGCGAATCCGGGGCCGGACAGCCCGCCCCGGCAATGCTGGGATCCCAGCATTTCTCGGCGGACTTTCCCGTCATCAGAGGCTAACCCGGCGGCCATTATCACGTATCGCTCTTGACGTACGGCAAGACACGCGGGTGTAATTTCAACCATGTAGTTCTCGCTTCCCGGGGAGCGAGGCTCGAGCCGACGGGGTTCTGGGAGGGATGGAGGTGCGCTATGACTGACGTCATCGTCTCGCTGGTGCACGACGGTTTCGGCATGGGCGAGGACGATGCCGAGGAACTGGGCTGGCAGGACCGGGCACTCTGCGCGCAGACCGATCCGGAGGCGTTCTTTCCCGAGAAGGGCGGGTCCACCCGGGAGGCCAAGAAGGTGTGCCGCAGCTGCGAGGTCCGGGCCGAGTGCCTGGAGTACGCGCTGGAGCACGATGAGCGGTTCGGGATCTGGGGCGGCCTGTCCGAGCGTGAGCGCCGCAGGCTGAAGCGCGAGGCAGTCTGACCCCGCCCCGGCGGCTGCCCGCCAGCGCCGCGGGAGTTCGTCAGCCGGCCAGCCGGGCCAGCCTGAGCGAACGGCCGTGCCCGCCCGCTGGCCTGCCCTGATACCGCGAAGCGCGGCATCTGGCCGTCGCCGCGGCGCCGCTTCGCGTATTGTGCACGGCGTACCCGGCCTGCGAGAACGGTGGCGCCGACGCGCCTGCCGGACCCAGGTGGCCCCCTGAAAAAGCAAGCGGAGCCTTGTCGCCGAACGATACGTATCCCCAGCATGTCGTCACCGCGGTAATCGTCGCGCATGACGGCGCTGCCTGGCTGCCGCACGTCATCAGCAGCCTGCTCGGCCAGACCCGGCCCGTGCAGCGCGTCGTGGCGGTCGACACCGGCAGCCGGGACCGGAGCGGCGCGGTGCTGGCGGGCGAGCTCGGCCAGGCCGTCGTGTTCGGGATGGAGCGCGGCACCGGCTACCCGGCCGCGGTCGCGCGCGCCCTGCAGCACCGGGCGGCGAACGCGCCCGTGCCGGGCCCGGCGGCCGGCCCAGGCGGCGAGCGGGTGGAGTGGCTATGGCTGCTGCACGACGACTTCGAGCCGGCCCCGGACGCGCTGGAGCAGCTGCTCCGGGGCGCCGCCGAGATCAAGTCAGCCGCCGTGCTCGGCCCCAAGATCATGGACTGGGCGGACCGCGAGGTGATCCTCGAGGCCGGGGTGACCATCGACACGGCGGGCCGCCGGATCACCGGCATCGAGCCGCGCGAGGTGGACCAGGGCCAGCACGACGGCGACCGGGACTCGCTGGCCGTCGGCAGCGCCGGGATGCTGGTCCGCCGCGACGTGTGGGATCAGGTCGGCGGCTTCGACACCGGTATGCCCCTTTTCCGGGAAGACGTCGACTTCTGCTGGCGGGTGCACGCCGCCGGCTATCGCGTCCGGGTCGTCACCGGCGCGGTGGCGTACCACCTGGAGGCCTCCGCGCGGCACCGGCGGCCCGTGTCCGTGGCCCGCCGCCCGGACCGCCTCAACCGGCGCAACGCGCTGCTCACGCTGTTCGCGAACCTGCCCCCCGGCCCGATGCTCGCCTCGCTGGCCGGCAACATCGTTGTTTCATTCCTCCGCACGATCTTCTTCCTGGTAGCCAAGCGGCCATCCGCGGCGCTGGACGAGCTCGCCGCCACCTGCTCCGTGCTCGGGCACCCGTTCCGCTTGCTCACCGCCCGGCGCCGGCGGTCCCGCGGGCGCCGGGCCGCCTACGGCCGGCTGCGGGCCGACCTTCCGCCTGGCCGGTCCGTCCGGCGGCTGGCGGAGTTCGCCGCGGACGTGCTGTCGCGGTCCACCCAGCTCGATACGACCGGCAGCCACCACGCATCGGAAGATCCGTCCGAGGACGACTCGATGCTGGTCGACAACGGGATAGTGCAGCGGATCCTGACGAATCCGGCGGTGCTGCTCTTCGCCGGGCTGACCGTGATCGCGCTGGTGGCCGAGCGCTCGCTGCTCAGCGGCGGCACGCTCGGCGGCGGCGCGCTGGTGCCCGCATCGGGCGGCGCGGCCGGGCTGTGGCATACCTACCTGCAGGGCTTTCATCCCACCGGGGTCGGCTCGGCTACCACGGCCCCTCCGTACCTGGCGGTGATCGCGGCGCTCGCCACGATCGCGGCCGGCAAGCCGTGGCTGGCCGTGGACGTGGTCCTGCTGGGCTGCGTGCCGCTGGCCGGCCTCACCGCATTCCTCGCGGCCCGCCGGATCACCCGCTTCGCGCCGATCCGGGTCTGGGCTGCCGCGGCGTATGCGCTGCTGCCCGTGGCGATGGGATCGATCGCGGCCGGCCGGATCGGCACCGCGGTCGTTTTCGTGATCCTGCCGCTGATCGCGCTGACCGCGGCGCGGATGTTCACCCAGCCGCCCCGGCTGGCCCGCCGGGCGGCCTGGGCAACGGGCCTCGGCGTCGCGGTGGCCACCGCGTTCGTGCCGCTGGTCTGGGTGATCGCGCTCATCGCGGCCGGCGTCGCCGCGCTCGCCTTCGGCTCGGCCCGCCGCGGCATGGCTGTCAACCTGGCGATCGCCGCGGTCGTGCCCCCGGTGCTGCTGATGCCCTGGACGATCCAGGTCGTCACGCACCCGGCACTGCTGCTCCTGGAGGCCGGCGTCCAGGCACCTGGCCTGGCCAGCCATGACCTGTCTGCGCGATCGCTGATGCTGCTGTCCCCCGGCGGCCCGGGGATACCGCCGTTCTGGGTCACCGGCGGCATCGCCGTCGCTGCCCTCGCGGCGCTGCTGCTGGGCAAGCGCCGGGTACTGGCCATGGCAGGCTGGGGCGTCGCGCTGTTCGGCCTGCTGATCGCGACCGCGGTAAGCCGCATCGTCGTCACGCCGCCGGGCGGCGACTCGGGCGTGGCGGCGTGGCCGGGGGTGGCCCTGACCGTTGTCGCGATCGGCCTGCTGCTGGCCGCGACCACAGCGGGCGATGCCATCCCGCGCCTGCTGGGCGGCGGCCTGACGGCCCGCCGCGGCCTGGGCAGCATCCGCGGCCTCGCCGTGATCCTGCTGGCCATCGCGGCATGCTCGGCGCCGGCCCTGGCGGCCGCGTCCTGGGTGGCGAGCGGCGTCCGGGGCCCGATCGCCGCGGCGCACGGGCAGCTAGTGCCCGAACTGGTTTCGGTGTCGTCGGACAACGGCCTGCGGCTGCGCACGCTGGTGCTGCGGGTGCAGCCCGGCCACGTGAGCTATGCGGTGCTGCGCGGAGTCGGGCCGTCCCTCGGCGATCCTGATCTGGCGCCCGCCCCCGCCGCCCAGCAGGCGCTGAGCGACGCCGTCGCGACCCTGGTCGCGCCCAGCGGCGGCCAGGCCGCCGATCAGGGCAACACGCTCGCTCAGTTCGACATCGGCTTCGTGCTGATGCCTGCCCCGGTCAGCCCGGGGCTGGCGCGGCTGCTCGACGGAGTGGCCGGGCTGCGGCCGGTGAGCGCGACGTCATCCTTCGACCTGTGGCGGCTGGTGGACTTCCCGGCCCGGGTGCGTGTGGTCGAGTCCGGCGGGCAGGTCGTCCCGCTGCGCTCAGGCACCACGCGGGTGGCGGGCGCGCCCGCACCCGCCGCCGGGGGCACGCTGGAGCTCGCCGAGCCGGCCGGCGGATGGAATGCCACCCTCAACGGCCACCCGCTGACGCCCGTCCGCTCCCCGGCAGGCAGCTGGGCGCAGGCCTTCCGGCTTCCCGCAGGCGGCGGCCGGCTCAGCATCACCCGCGACGACACCAGCCACACTGCCGCGCTGATCCTGGAATTCGTCGTCCTCGCCGTCGTCGCGGTGCTCGCGCTGCCGGGCATCAACGCGGCCGCGGGCGCCCCGGCCGCCGCGGCGGCCGGCGACAGCAGCGGAGCAGCCGAGCCCGGCGAACCAGCCGAGCCGGCCGGGCCGCCGGCCGCGGGCCCGCGTACCCGGGCCCGTGCCCGTGGGCGGGACAAAGGACGATCCCGGCGGCCGGCCGGCAAGCCGAACGACAAGGCAAGCCCGGGCCGCCCGCGCCGGTCCCGGCCGGCCGGGCCGGTGCCGCGCGACGGTGCCGCCGGGGGCGCGGTGCCGCTGGGCACGGCCGCCAGTGGCATGGCCGCCGGTGGCAGCGCTGCCCGGGGGATGGCTGCCCGGGGGGCAGCAGTCCGGGCTGCCGCCGCCAGGGCGGCCGCCGCGCGGGCCGCGGCCAAGGGCGACTATTCCGCGGCTGGCCAGTCCGCCACCTGGCCGGTCACCCAGCATTCCGCCGGGCCGGACAGCGAGCAGGCAGGCCAGCCGTCCTGGCCGGCCGGGGAGCAGCCCGCCCGGCAGGCCAGCCAGCCGGCCTCCCGGCAGGCCAGCCAGCCGGCCTCCTGGCCGGCCGGGCAGCGCGCGCAGTCAGCACCGTGGTCGGCGGCGGAGCAGCCCGCCAGCGAGCCAGCGCCCTGGCCGCCGCTGGAGCAGCCGTCCCGGCCAGCTGGCCAGCAAGCATCCTGGCCAGCGGAGCAGCCTGCTGGGCGAGCGGGCCAGCCGGGATCCTGGCCGGGTCTGGAGCAGCCGGCCGCGCGTCCTGGCCAGCCGGCGTCCTGGCCAGCGGGGGAGTCACACCCCAGCCAGCCCGGACCATGGTCAGCGGCGGGCCAGCCGCCCTGGCAGGCTGGGGAGCAGCCGTCCTGGCCAGCCGGCGAGCAGCCGTCCTGGCAGGCTGGGGAGCAGCCGTCCTGGCAGGCCGGGGAGCAGCCGTCGTGGCCTGCCGCCAGTCAGCCTGCCTGGCAGGCCAGCGAGTCGGCATCCTGGCCGGCCGGGCAGCCCGGATGGCAGGGCAGCGAGCCGCCGCCGTCCGCGCAGGGGCGCCAGCAGCCAGCGGGGCCGGGCAGCCAGTCCCCGGGCGGCCAGCCCCCGGGCAGTCAGCCGCGGCCCAGGCCGCCAGCCTCGCCGTCGGCGTGGCCATCGGACGACGAGTGGCTGGATCCGCTGCCGCCGGCCGGCGGCCCGGGGCCGGGGCCGGTCTGGCAGCCGTCACCGGCCGACGAGGAGACCGCTTCCCGGTGGCCGGTGCCCGGCGAGGACCGCGGGGATGATCGCTGGTGAGGGGCTTGTTCGGGAAGAAGCTCGTGATCGGCGCGCTGGTGATACTCGCGCTGGGCGCCGTCTACGCGCTCGCCGGGCTCAGCCATCCGGTCGCGCTGGCGGCCGGCCGCCCGGCGCCGCCGCCGCGCCGGGCGCCCGTCACCACCGCGATTCGCGCCTGCCCGTCTCCCGGTAGCGGGGGCGCCGGCGGGGTGGCGATCATCGCAGCTGCTACCGGCACTGGCCAGGCCAGCCTGGCCAGCGCCGGCACGGCGGTGGTCAGCCGCCTGTCGGCCGCGGGCAGCGCCAGCGCCGGCCCTCCGCTGATCACCCTTAGCCGGCCGGGCGTGCTGACGGCGGCGGCCGTCCGGACGGCCGCCGCCCAGTCTGGCCTGCCGGCCAGCGGCAGCCAGTCGGCCGCCGGAGGCACGGTGCTCGCCGGGCCATCGCGAGGCGGCGTGATCGTCCGGGCGACCGGGTCGATGGCCCGGGCACTGGCGGTGGAGCAGACGGGAGCGGGCGGGCTGCCGACCGCGCTCTGCAACAGCCCTGGCACCGACTTCTGGTTCGTCGGCCCCGGGCAGCGCGGGCTCGCCAGCCTGCAGCTGTACCTGATGAATACCGACGGCCAGCCGGCCGACGCGGAAATCGACATTTACACCGACAGCGGGCCGCTGCTGGGCAGCACCGACACCGGGATCGCCGTCCCCGCCCATGGGCTGCTCGTCCAGTCGCTGGCCAAGCTCGTGCACGGGTCCCGGGTGGTGGCGCTGCACGTGCGCACGAGCGTCGGGCGGCTTGTCGCCGCGCTCAGGGAGACCAACAGCGCGAGCCAGCAGGGCGCCTGGCTGCCGGCCAGCCAGCCGCCCGCCCGCAGCCTCGTCCTGCCCGGCCTGCCAGCCTCAGCCGGCCGCAGGGAACTGTACGTGGCCGTCCCTGGCGCAGGCAACGCTCAGGTCAAGGTGACGGCGGTCACCGCCAAGGGCTCGTATCAGCCCACCGGCGGCGGCGGGATCGACCTGCCCGGCGGTTCAGCGGTGCTGGTGCCGCTGCCATCGCTCGCGGGGGCCGCCGCGGCGGTGCGGATAGCCTCCGATGTTCCCGTCACCGCCGCGATGCTGGCGTCCGGCGGCCCGCCCGGCGCTCCTGGCGTCTTCACGGCCGCGTCCGCTCCCATCGAAGAGCAAGGCGTCATCGCCGACAATCTCAGCGGTTCCGGTGACGCCTCCACCCTGGTGCTGTCCGCTCCGCGCGCGGCGGCCCAGGTCCGGATCACCGAGGAGGGCACCGCGGCGGGGCAGCAGCCGGGTACCGGCAGCCAGGCTGCCCGGGTGATTTCCATCACGGCGAAGCACACGGTGACCGTGCGGCTGCACGCGCCGAGCGGATCGGCCGCGCGGTCCCCGTTCGCCGTCGTGATCACCCCGCTGGCCGGGTCGGGGCCGGTCTACGCCGGCCGGGTGCTGGTGCGGAGCGGCACGGTGGAGTCGATCTTCCCCGTGCTGAGCTCGCTGACCTCGGTGCCGCTGCCCCCGGTCCGCGACTCCCTGGCCACCGTGCTGCCCTGACCCACCGTGCTGCCCTGACCCGGCCGGTCAGTCTTCCGCGGAGTAACCGGGATCGACCGCCCGGGGATCCACGCCGAGCAGCCGGGCGAATTCCTCCACCACGACGTCCAGCACCAGCTCGGCCAGATCCTCCTCGCCATCCGCGCGCGCGAGCAGCGGCCGGCGAAACAGCACGATGCGCGGCGGGGACGCCGGGCGCACCGCGTCGCGCGGGTTGCCCGAGCCGGCGTCAAGCCGGGCCAGCGGCACCGGGTCAGGCAGGTCAGCCAGGACACCGGCCGCCGGGATCTCCTCGACGGCGAACTCCACGCCGGACAATTCGGCCGCCCACCGCGGCTCCAGCTGGGCGACGGCCTGGAGCACGAGATCGTCGAAGCGCTCCGCGCGGGTCCGGTAGATCGGGGCGTCCGGCGGGGCAAGCATGCCGCGCAGGCCGCGGCCATGCCGGTCCCGGCGCCGGATCCGGGCCGGCCCTGGCCTGCGGCTATCACCCGTCTGCACAATGACCGAGGGTATCCCGGCGCGGGCCGCGCGGCAGGCGCCCGGAGCCGGCCGGAGAGACACGATCGTGCAGAGTGCCCCGGGTGGTGGCGTTACCGCCTGCGGGTCGATACCGTCAGCCGTTGTGAGCGATCTCCGCGTGTGTCCGCCTGTCGCGGCCCGCGAGCGCGCTCCGGCTGCCGTTCCCCGGCCGGGATACGTGCCGTGAACGAGGTGCGCCGGTGAGCGCCCGGCACTGCTCACGGCCCACCTGCAAGCAGGTCGCGCTGTACACGCTGACCTACGTGTACCGCGACTCCACCGCCGTGCTCGGCCCGCTGGCCGCCTACGTGGAGCCGCACTGCTACGACCTGTGCGCCCGGCACGCCGACCGGCTCACCGTTCCCCGCGGCTGGGACGTGGTCCGGCTGCCGGCCGTGCCGGCCGAGCAGGTAGCCGACGACCTGGAGGCACTGGCCAACGCGGTCAGGGAGGCCGTCCTGCCGCAGGCATCGGCCGAGCCCACCGGGCAGGGCATCGAAGTCGGCAGGCGCGGCCACCTGCGGGTGCTCCGCTCATCGCCGCAGGACAAGGGCAGGCTCGGCTAGGCTCGGGTCCGTGCGGCGCGGCGCGCGGTGCCGCGGCAGTGGCCGGCCGGTGCGAGTGCCAGCCCCAAGCGCGGCGGTGCCATCAGGCACGGTGCGATCAGGTGCGAGGAGGCAGGCCGTAGTGGCCGAGTACGCGAAGATCTTCAAGGCCTACGACATCCGCGGCATCGTCCCCGATCAGCTCGACGAGGACGCTGCCGAGGTGATCGGCGCGGCGTTCGCGCGGCTGACCGGCGCGGCGTCGGTGGTCACCGTGCACGACATGCGCGTCTCCTCCGCGCCGCTCGCGGCCGCGTTCGGGCGCGGGGCGGCCGCGCAGGGCGCCGACGTCGTGTCGGGCGGGCTCGGCTCGACCGACATGCTCTACTACGCCAGCGGCAGCCTCGGCATGGCGGGCGCGATGATCACGGCGAGCCACAACCCGGCGAAGTACAACGGGATCAAGCTCTGCCGCGAGGGAGCCCGGCCAGTCGGCGCCGACAGCGGGCTGGCCGAGCTGCGGGAGATGGCCGAGAACGGCGTGCCCGCGCATGACGGCCCGGCCGGGGCCGTCGCGTCCCGCAGCCTGCTGGCTGACTACGCCGAGCACCTGCGGAAGCTGGTGGACCTGTCCGGCATCCGCCCGCTGAAGGTCGCGGTGGATGCGGGAAACGGCATGGGCGGCTACACCGTGCCCGAGGTCTTCACCGGCCTGCCGGTGCAGACGGTGCCGCTGTACTTCGAGCTCGATGGCTCGTTTCCCCATCACGAGGCCAACCCGATCGATCCGGCTAACCTGCGCGACCTGCAGCATGCGGTGATCAGTTCAGGCGCCGACATCGGGCTGGCGTTCGACGGCGACGCCGACCGGTGCTTCGTGGTCGACGAGCGCGGCGAGATCGTCTCGCCGTCCGTCCTGACCGCGCTGATCGCGGTGCGGGAGCTGGCCAGGGAGCCGGGCGCGACCGTCATCCACAACCTGATCACCTCCCGGGGGGTGCCGGAGATCATCGCCGAGCACGGCGGCGTCCCGGTGCGCACCCGGGTAGGTCACTCGTTCATCAAGGCGGAGATGGCCGCTACCGGCGCGATCTTCGGCGGCGAGCATTCCGGCCACTTCTACTTCCGCGATTTCTGGTTCGCCGACTCGGGCATGCTGGCGGCCATGCACGTGCTCGCCGCGCTCGGCTCGCAGCCGGGGCCGCTGTCCGCGCTGCTCGCCGGGTACTCCAGGTACACGGCGACCGGCGAGATCAACAGCGAGGTCGGCGATCAGGCCGCGGTGACCGCCGCGGTGCGCGAATCGTTCGCCAGCCGCCCGGGCGTCACCATCGACGAGCTGGACGGGCTCACCGTCACCGGCGCGGGCTGGTGGTTCAACCTGCGGCCGTCGAACACCGAGCCACTGCTGCGGCTCAATGTCGAGGCACCCGGTGCGGCGCAGCTGGCCGCCATCCGCGACGAGGTCCTGCGCATGGTGCGCGGCGATCCCGCCTAGCCAGGCTGGCCACCCGCCCGCCGTGCCCGCACCCCCGACATCCTGGGAGACGACGTGAAGATCGACGACTGGCTGCTGGAGATCCTGGCCTGCCCGCAGTGCCATGCGCCGCTGCGGGCCGACGCCGAGGCAAGCGAGCTGGTGTGCACCAATGCGGAGTGCGGCCTCGCGTACCCGGTGCGCGACGACATCCCGGTGCTGCTCGTGGATGAGGCACGCCGCCCGCAGGCTGGCTAAATGCCGGCTGAGGATCCCCCGGGCGAGGCCGGCCGGGCCGACGGGGCTGACCAGGCGCAGGCACCCGGCGGTGCCCGGGCCGTGCTCGCCGCGCTCGGGGCCAACGTGGGCATCGCCGCGACGAAGTTCCTCGCCTTCGCGATCACGGGGTCGGCCTCGATGCTGGCCGAGTCCGTGCACTCGCTGGCCGACTGCGGCAACCAGCTGCTGCTGCTGGTCGGCCGGAGCCGGTCCCGGCGGGCGGAGACCGCGCAGCATCAGTTCGGCTTCGGTACCGAACGGTACTTCTACGGGTTCATCGTCGCCGTCGTGCTCTTCACCGTGGGCGCGCTGTTCTCCGTCTATGAGGGGGTGCACCGGATAGCCCACCCGGAGAAGGTGGACTCGCCGGTGGTGGCGTTCGCGGTGCTCGGCATCGCGATCATCCTGGAGTCGTTCTCGCTGCGGACGGCCGTCCGCGCGTCCAACCTGACCAGGGGAGACCACGGGCTGTTCTATTTCATCCGGCACGCCAAGGCGCCCGAGCTGCCGACCGTGCTGCTGGAGGACATGGCGGCGCTGGCCGGGCTGGCGTTCGCGCTGGCCGGGGTGGCCTTGTCCACGATCACCCACCGGGGCGAGTGGGACGGCGCCGGATCGCTGGCGATCGGCGCCCTGCTCGGCGTGGTTGCCGTCATCCTGGCGATTGAGATGAAGAGCCTGCTGATCGGGGAGTCGGCCAGCACGGAGGTCGCGCACGCGATCGTGACCGCGCTGGCGGACGGCCCGGAGGTGCAGCAGGTGATTCACCTGCGCACGCTGCACCTCGGGCCCGACGCGCTGCTGGTCGCGGCCAAGATCGCCATCCGCCCGGAGGAAACCGGCGGCAGCATCGCCGGCAGGATCGACGCGGCGGAGCGCCGGATCAGGGCGGCGGTGCCGATCGCGAAAACGATCTACCTGGAGCCTGACCTGTACCGGCCGGCCGGGGCCGATCAGGACGATCCGGCGGTGGCGGTGCTGCGCGATCCGGACGAGTGAGGCCGCCGCGCGCCGGGCCGCCCGGGGCAGCCGGCGCCTGGCCGGCCCGGGTAGCCGGGGCCAGGCCGCCCCGGGTAGCCGGGGGCAGGCCGAGCAGCCGCAGCGCCCGCTCCTGCTCGAAGTCCAGCGCGCGGGTGACCGGTCCGCCGATCCGCCCGGTCCGCCGGCCGAGCTCGGCCAGCTGCGACCGTGCCGCCGGATCGGTCATGATTTTCAGGCCGAACGCGAGCGCCGCGGGGCTGATGTCATAGCGCCGCTCGATCGCCAGCGCCAGTGCGACCGCGTCCAGGTCGCGATCCGTGAACTGCCGGTGCGCGGACGGCCGGGCGCGGCGGCCGTCCCGCTGGCGCAGTAGCGGAAGCAGCCCGAGTGACTCCCGGTAGCGCAGCATCCGGGCCGACGTACCCAGGCGCTGCGCCGCCTCCGTGATGCGCATGACAGCCAATTTAACAATTTCCTGTCAGGAATAGCCAGCACAGCGTGCGATCACCCGCCCGCATCTCGTACGGTCGATGCGTCGGGCCACGAAATCCACCGCAGAGGAGTCGCGCATGTCCGCGGAGAACCTTCCGTTCAAGGTCGCCGATCTGTCCCTCGCCGAGTTCGGGCGCAACGAGATCAGGCTGGCCGAGCACGAGATGCCGGGCCTGATGGCCGTGCGGGAGGAGTACGCGCACTCGCAGCCGCTCCGCGGCGCCCGGATCACCGGCTCGCTGCACATGACCGTGCAGACGGCGGTGCTGATCGAGTCGCTGGTCGCCATCGGCGCGCAGGTGCGCTGGGCGAGCTGCAACATCTTCTCGACCCAGGACCATGCCGCCGCGGCGGTCGCCGTCGGCCCGGATGGCACGCCGGAGGATCCGAAGGGCATCCCGGTCTTCGCCTGGAAGGGCGAGACGCTGGAGGAGTACTGGTGGTGCACCGAGCAGGCGCTCAGCTGGCCGGCCGGCGCCGGGCCGAACATGATCCTGGACGACGGCGGGGACGCCACGATGCTCGTGCACAAGGGCGCCGAGTACGAGCGGGCCGGGGGAGTGCCGTCCGCGGCGGCCGACGACGCCGAGGAATGGCAGGTCCTGCTGGGCGTGCTGCGCCGGTCGCTGGACGCCAGCCCGGGCAAATGGACGGCCGCGGCAGGGCAGATCAAGGGCGTGACCGAGGAGACCACCACCGGCGTGCACCGGCTGTACGAGATGGCCAGCGCCGGCACGCTGCAGTTCCC
>Ga0182015_10003449_pt1 | contig 17752 bp, 15 predicted proteins | sample 712P3MmetaG_FD_120478 | JGI IMG/M metagenome (GOLD analysis project Ga0182015, IMG submission 120478) | Permafrost microbial communities from Stordalen Mire, Sweden - 712P3M metaG | ecosystem: Environmental > Terrestrial > Soil > Wetlands > Permafrost | place: Sweden: Stordalen | collected...
ATTCTTCTCCATCTCGCGCTGTATGTCGGATTGAATCTTGTGCCCGAGCTCCACCACTTCGAGTTCCTTCGTGATGAGCATCGTGATCTTGCGCAGACGCCGTTCGGTGTTGCGTTCTTCGAGGATCGCTTGGCGATCGGCCGTGTCTAGGCGCATCGTCGAGGCGACGAAGTACGTGAGCAGGTTCGGATCGGAGATGTTGTTGACTTCCATCTCCATCTCGCGCGGCGCTTGCGGCAGATATCCGAGCAGCTTCTGAAAGAGCGTGCCGAGATTGCGCTGCATCGCAACGAGATTATCGGTTTCCACCGTGACTTCGGGCAGCTCGTGATAGGTCGCGGCGAGGTACGGCTCGCTGCTGACGATCTGATCGATCTCGAAAACCGGTCCGCCCGCGACGATGCAGCGCAGCGTGCCGTCGGGAACCTTCAACATCTTCTGGATCGTGCCGATCGTGCCGATGCGGCGCAAGTCGTCGGGACCGGGGTCCTCGACGTCCTTGTCTTTGAGGACCACGAGGCCGATCTGTTTGCCTTCGCGCAGCGCTTCTTCCACGAGCGCTATGCCCGGCCGTTTGATCACGGCCAGCGGAATTACGGTGTTGGGGAAGAGCACGGCGTCTTGCAACGGCAGAATGCCGAGGACGTCGGGGGTTACGATTTTACGGGGTGCCATCAGGCCAGGGTCCTTTTAACGGTCATGCGGATCTCGGTCCGCACCACCGGACGGCGGTCGTGAGCGGCGAGCGGAAGCTCGATCGTCAGGATGCCGTCGCGATACGTTGCGGACGTGCCGGAATCATCGACCGGCAGCGGCAGGCGAATGCGTTTGAAGAACTCGCCGTAAAGAATTTCTTTTTGGAGGATGGACGCCGAGCGGTTTTGCGCGCGGTCGGTGCGCGTCCCCATGATGTAGAGATAGCGCTCGTCCACTGCGACGCGGAGTTCGTCTCCATCGGAACCGGCCAACTCGACGTGGACCACCATGCGAGCATGGGCCTCGTCGATGTAGACATCGGTGTTGGGCTCGAATCGCCCGTTGGCCCGGGTCCCGAACGCACGGTCGACTTCGGCAAAAAATGGGTCTTGACGCACGGTCCGAGCCTCCTTCCTTCGGTTAGCACTCGCCCTAACACAGTGCCAGGAACGAAGGTTACGCCCCGGGCTGCTACTGTTGCTGGGTGCCGGCCAGGGCCTCCATCGCGACGTTCACCGACATGCTGCTCCGCGATGCGCCTTTGTATACCCCACGAACCGGGCTCACGTCCCGATAGTCGCGCCCGACGGCAATGCGGGCGAAGCGGTCGTCGATGAGCGTGTCGTTCGTCGGATCGTAGCCGATCCACCCGTGCGGACCCAGGTAGGCTTCGCACCAGGCGTGGGAAGCATCGGCACCGAGCACCGACCCTTCCTGGCCGCTGAAGATATAGCCGCTGACGTAGCGCGCCGGGATCCCGTAGTAGCGGCACAGCCCTACGAGGATGTGGGCGTAGTCCTGGCAGACGCCGGCTCGGGCGCGAATCGACTCATCGATCGTCGTCTGAACGCTGGTCGCCTCCGTGTCGTAGGTGAACTTTTGCTTGATCGAGGTTCCGGCGTGCAGATACCAAGCAACCAGGTCGTCGCGCCCCGGATCGCCGACCTCGGCGGCAAACGCTTTGAGTTGCGGGCCGAACACGACGTACTGGCTTTCGTGCAACTCATCGTAGAGCCAGCGCACGTTCGGATCGGTCGCAAGGTGCTCTTTGGTAACCGGTGCGGGCACTTCGGGGTTCGCCGAGCGCACGGTGATCACCGACGAACGCGCGATAATCGAGAGCACGTCGTGATCCGGCAGGACGGCAAAATGCTGCACGTCGTTGCCGAATCTATCCGAATAGGAGAAGATGCGCGCTCGCGGTGCAACGTTAAGTTCGTACTTCGTGCAGTATTGGGACGAATCGCTCCGCGGCCGCAGACGCACGATGCTGTAGCTTTCGTGGATCTTCCCGGGATAGCGATACGTCGTCTGATGCAAAATCGTGAACTCCACGATGTCAGCCTCCCCGGCTGTGACGGTGCGCTGCCGTACCGACATACTGCACCTTGCTAGGTAGCATGTCAAACAATGTACGTCCGGCACTTTTGCCGCCGTCGTTGTGAAAGAACTCCAAGGTACGTTCCATCTCCAAACGCTCCGGTAACTCTCTCCTCGACTCTATGACGAATGAGGAGTTCGCTGCGATTGCGGATCAGTTGGAAACCGTACAATTGACCGTGCGCGAGACGCTCTACGAGGACGGCTCGCCCGCTCACGACGTCTACTTCCCGATCGATTGCGTGATTTCGGTCGTTACGACGATGAACGACGGCTCGGCGATCGAGACCGCGACCGTCGGCTACGAGGGCATGTGCGGCGCACAGGTTGCGCTCGGCACGCAAGATATGTTCGGCCGCTGGTTCTGTCAAATTCCCGGCCGGGCATACAAAATGAGCGTCTCGGATTTCTTGCACGGCTACGGGCACAACGAGCGCTGGCGGCTCGCGGTCGGACGTTATCTGCAAGCCGTGATCGACGTGCTCTCGCAGTCGGTGGCCTGCAATCGCCTGCACTTGGTGAGCGAACGCTGCGCGCGCTGGCTCTTGATGAGCGCCGATCGCGTGCATTCGCCCGACTTTCCGCTCACGCACGAAGCGCTGGCAACGATGCTCGGCGTACGCCGCGCCGGCGTCAGCGTTGCGGCCGCCGCATTGCAGACGGCAGGCTACCTGAGTTACCGTCGCGGCCGCTTCCACATGATCGACCCGGCCGGCCTCGAAACCGCGGCCTGCGAGTGCTATGCGGTGACGCGCACGATTTACGATCGCCGCCTGCCCACATCCGTCTAACTTAACCAACCGGAACACGCGGAAAGTAACTCGCCTGGATCGCCGTGCCGATGGCATCGGCGCGTTCGGCGAAACGCGCGGCAAAGCGATCGCCGCCCTCGTCGAGAATCTCGCCGATCTGCACGAAGTCCAGCATCGCTTGCAACCGGCCCGTCACGCGCTCGGCTTCGTTCGAATACGCGCCCATCGCGGTCTCGGAGATGCGGTGGAGCGCGCGGTCGACTTCGTGCGTGCAGAAGCGGATCGACCGCGGGAAACTGCGGTGTAAGAACAAGAACGACAGCGCTTCGTTCGGATCGGACGAGAGCCGCTGCGCCTTGGCAAACGGTTCGCTCGCGCAGCACATCTCGAGCAGCCGCTGCCACTCGTGTGCCGACTCATCGCTGAAGTCGTGATTGCGCAGGATGCGAGCGGTCATCGCGGAGCGTTCGAGATAGCGGCCGATCTGCAAGAAGTTCCACTCGTCGTCGTGCGAAACCGTGGCGTCGACGATCCCGCCGAATGCTTGCGCCGTGTCGCGTACGCTGCGCAGAAACGACGAGGGACCTTCGCGCGCGACCGAACGCGGTGACTGCGCTTCGACGAAGAGATAGAGCCCGTTGATGCATTCCCATACCTCCGTCGACAACTCGGCCCGCACGCTCAATGCGTTCGAACGCGCGATCCGGATGCATGAGACGATCGAGGTACGATACTCGGTCGAGAACGTGCAGCGCTCGAACGCTGCCGATGCCAGCGACGCGCCGTCGAGCAACTCGACGTCGGCCGAGATCCCGGCCATGTCGAAGACGCTGCGCCACACGCGCACGGCACGCTCCCGGCCGGCGGCGTTGCGATCGACGGTCCGGTTGTAGTTCACGTCGAGGATGCGTGCCAACGTCTCCGCGCGTTCGACGTTGCGGCTCATCCAATACAGCGATTCGGCGACGCGCGAGAGCAGTACCATCAATCGTCCAGAATCCAGGTATCTTTGCTGCCGCCGCCTTGCGATGAGTTTACGACTAGCGAACCGTCGGTGAGCGCCACGCGCGTCAACGCCGTCGGCGGAACGTCGACTTCTTCGTTCATCAGCACGAACGGCCGCAGATCGATGTGGCGCGGAGCGAGCGTCTCTCCGACGATCGTCGGGTGACACGAGAGCGGGATGATCGGCTGGGCGATGAAGTCGCGCGGGTACGCTTCGATCGCCTCCTTGAAACGCGCGCGCTCGATCGTCGACGAGCTCGGGCCCATCAGCATGCCGTACCCGCCGGACTGGTTGGTGTTCTTCACGACCAATTCGTCGAGGTGGCTCGTGACGTAGCGGCGCTGCAGGTCGTCCGTGCAATCGTAGGTCGGCACGTTCGGTAAGATCGGCTCCTCGCCCAAATAGAAGCGGATGATATCGGGGACGAACGGGTAGATCGCTTTGTCGTCGGCGACTCCGGTGCCGACGGCATTCGCGATCCCCACGTGCCCGGCGCGATAGGCGTTCATCAGGCCGGTCACGCCGAGCGTCGAATCGGCCTTGAAAGCTAACGGGTCGAGAAAGTCATCGTCGATGCGGCGATAGATGACGTCGACGCGCTGCAAACCCTTCGTCGTCTTCATGAACACGATGTTGTCGTGCACGAGCAGATCTCCGGCCTCGACGAGCTCGACGCCCATCCGGCGTGCAAGCACGGTATGCTCGAAATACGCGGAGTTGTAGATGCCCGGCGTGAGGAGCACGACGGTCGGATCGCTGACCCCCGCCGGTGCGGAGTGGCGCAGCGCATCGAGCAGCCGGCGCGGGTAGTCGTCGACCGGCAGCGGCTGGTAGTTCTCGAACAAACGCGGAAACGAGCGCTTGAGGACGTCACGATTTTCGAGCACGTAGGAGATGCCCGAGGGCGTGCGCAGGTTGTCTTCGAGCACGTAGTACGTACCGTCGCGGCCGCGGATGAGATCGCACCCGGAGACGTGGATATAGACGTCGCGCGGCACGCGGAAACCGATCATTTCGCGGTTGTAGAACTTCGAGGAGAACACCATCTCGGCCGAGATGCGGCCTTCGTGCAGAATGCGCTGCGCGCCATAAATGTCGCCGAGAAACGCATTGAGCGCCGTGACGCGTTGCGCGATCCCACGCTTGATCAGCGACCACTCGTTGCCTGGAACGATGCGCGGAATCAGGTCGAAGGGGAGGATGCGCTCCGTGCCGCGGCTGTCCGAGTAGACGGTGAACGTCACCCCGCGCTGGAGCAGCACCGAGTTGACCAGATCGACGCGGTGGCGGAATTCGGCGATGTCGATCGTCCGCAGCGTCTGCGCGAGACCCGCGTAGTGGGCGCGCGGGACGCCGAGCTCATCGGCAAATTCATCGAAGAAGTCGACCCGCTGATACTGGTCGAGGAGCGGCTGCATTGTCTCCGGCCTTCGCCCCGCTCCCGAACCTTCACTTGGCCCGGTGTCCAACCGTACAACGGTCCGCAACGACGGGCTTGCCTGCTTGCCTCCCCCTTCGCCGCATTTCATCCACATCGTCCACAGGTGCGTGTGTAGGATAACCTGACCATAAGGAAACCCGGCGGGACTCCAAGCGGTCCAAGCCAGCGTGTCCGCCTACGATGTCTTAGTCGTGGGCGCCGGCCTTGCAGGCAGCACGATCGCGGAGCGTTGTGCCGGCGAGTTCGGCGCGAACGTGCTGCTGATCGACCGCCGGCCCCATCTGGCCGGCAACTGCCACGATCCCATCGGCGACGACGGGCTACAGTACCATCAGTACGGCCCGCACATCTTCCACACCAACGCCGAGCGCGTCGTCCGGTATCTCAGCGCGTTCACGGCCTGGCGGCCGTACGAGCATCGAGTGCTGGCGAACATCGACGGCCGGCAAGTCCCGATCCCGATCAATCAGACGACGATCAACGCGCTCTATGGCCTCGATCTCGACGAAGCCGGCGTCACGGCGTTTCTGGACCGGGTCGCCGAACCGCGCGCCGAGATTCGCTCCTCGGAGGACGTGATCGTCGCGCGCGTCGGACGCGAACTCTACGACCGCTTCTTTGCCGGCTACACGCGCAAGCACTGGGGCCGCGACGCCTCGCAGCTGGACGCGAGCGTCTGCGGCCGCATCCCGACCCGTACCAACGCCGACGACCGCTATTTCAGCGACCGCTTCCAACTGATGCCGGTCGCGGGCTATACCAAGATGGTCGAACGCATGACCGATCATCCGCGCATCGAGCGCGTGCTGGGCGTCGACTACCACGAGATCGCCGATCGCGCGCGGTTCCGGCACGTGGTGTTTACGGGGCCGATCGACGCGTATTTCGAGTATCGGTTCGGCAGGCTGCCGTACCGCTCGTTACGGTTTGCGTTCGAGACGCACGACGTCGAACGATATCAGGCCGCCGGCTGCGTCAACGAGCCTTCAGAAGACGTGCCGTACTTGCGCACCACCGAATACAAACACCTCACCGGCCAACGCCACGCAAAGACGATCGTGTCCCGCGAGTATCCGAGCGACGAGGGCGAACCCTACTATCCGGTCCCGGCGCCCGAGAGCCGCGAACAGTATCGCAAGTACGCCCTGCTCGCTGCGCGGACGCCCGGCGTGACGTTTGTGGGCCGCCTGGCCGAGTACCGGTATTACAACATGGATCAGGCGGTCGCGTCCGCCTTACGCGCGGCAGACGAGCTGGTGGGGGTCCTGCGCGCCGCATCATAGCGTTCCGCCTCGCACCGACGCCAGCAGACGCCGTGCAGTGGCAGCCGGCGAATAGTGCTCGAGCGCCCACGCTCGGCCGGCGGTGCCGATGCGCGCCAGCAGTCCCGGATCGTCGCGAATACGCGCGAGTCCCGGGCCCGGATCGTCCAAATCAAAGCCGATATAGTGTTCCCAGTTCGTGGGCATGACCGGGAGCACACAACCATAGCGATCGAGATCGACGTGAAACGTCGCACATCCGGCAGCAAACGATTCCCACAGACGCCAACTATCCCACTGTGAGATAAGATGCGTCCGAGCGTGCGTCATCGTGAGCGTGCGCTTCAAAAGGCGACTGACCAGCGACTCCTTTGCAGCCGGCCACGGGGTCTCGAAAAATCCGCCGAACGCTGCGCAGGCTAGGGACGATGTAAGGCGCCGGTAATATGCCGGCCAATGCCGGCGGCCGGTTTCCCTCCACCACAACCGGTCGCGGGGGCTCTCCGGCGGCTCGTCAATATTTTCACGGGCTTCATCGATCGGCATGATCTCGCGAAGGCGCGGTAGGAGCTCGCGCTCCACGGCCAAGCGCATGGAGTGCGGATACTTGGTGTGGCGCCAGTTCGCAAGCAGGCTCGACTGCCGTTCGGGCGCAACGAGCTCCTCTCTCGTTGCTTCCACAACGCGCTCGCTCAGCCCGTACGCCCAAGGCGAGAAGTTTCCCGAGTACCGGGTAGACGCATTGTAGTGCGTACGCAAGATGAGATCGAACGCTTGGAACGGTTTCCCCAACGTGCGCAAGCGCGTGCCGTCGTCGCGATCCAACGCGATGCAACAAGCCCCGGGGATTCCTCGCGTGACGGGCTCGGGGAACGGCTGGCCGGTCCGGAACCAGTCGTCGCTTACGATAATGAGCGAGCAGTCCTCAGGCTGCACGGTGGGATCATACGGTAAGAGGAAGTGCTCGCGCTCCGGATCGAGCGGCCAGTAGTTGACGTTTGCGAAGCAACCCACACCAATTGCAGTAAGCCCCTCCGCTAAGCAGACGACCAGGTGCTGGTAGGGTATCGCGCTCGCGTCTTCGGTCGGTACGCAGTAAAAGTAGGCCCGCGTTTCTGAACCCGAGCCGGCGTTGGAAATGTTGCTGATCGCTAGATCACACCCGTATAGCTAGGCGCATGTCGCTACGTTCGAGTGCGCTCATCGATTAGCGCTCCTCGTCGTTTCTCGCGCGCCGGCGGCCCGAACCGTCCCAGTCAAGCACGTTTGCGACCATCGCGGGCCTATTGCGCGATTGGGTCTTGTTGAGTAACCGCTTGTAGTACCCTTGAACGGTCGTCTCTGCAATCTTGAGCGTTTGCGAAATCTCAATGGCGCTCTGCCCCTCGAGTATCAGCCCGAGCACGTCGACCTCGCGAGGCGTTAGGCGGTATTTTCGCGCGGCTCGCGACAACGAGTCCCCACCCCGGAAAAACTCTACGCTAACCGCAAAAAAGGAGCAGTCGCGGCCATCAAGGCGCGTAACGCGCACAAAGCGATGTGCGTCGAAAAAGGCGATTTGTCCATGGCGCTCGCCCGAACCAACGCACGAATCGACAAGGGGCTTCACGACGCCCGCAAGATTGGACCGGAGTTCCGTCCGGTCGTCGCTGAGGAGAAGACGCAGTTCGTGTTCGCCGGGCCCAATCGAATCAAGGAACACCCGACAGTCATGGTCCACGACGATTAGCTTTATGCGGTCGCGTTTCGAGGCGACCTCGATATACCGTTCGCGCTCTAGAGTCATGCCGGGCAACACGTGGCTGCTCATAACATCCTGTCTGAACGAACATGAGCTTTGATCGCCGCTACGCGAGACCAGTCCAGTCACCTCACGTCGCGACTTGTCTTCAATCATACCTCAAGACGCCTAGCGCGTCATTGGCGTTTCGTATGGATGCGTACGCCGGCCGTTAAGACAATGTAGGACGACAACGAAAATACGGCGGCTGATTGCAAGCAACTTTCTTGGACTTGCGCATACGCCACATTTATTTTCCACTGAATGCCGCGAACGCATCTCGTGAACCGCCAAGCGTGGCGGGCGCATCAATATAATATCGACCCGGAATCCAAGCAAGCACTTGATCGCCGTGCAGCGTTCGAGAACGAACGCGCGAGCACGCAAATCAATGCGAACGCTATCATCAAGTATGCGCCGGCGCACAAAATTCTTCATAGAATGTTCTGTACCCGGTCTCAGCACGTTCCCGGGAAAATTGTTCCGCATTGATACGACCATGCGCTTTCATTACTTCGCGGAACGGACCGTCTTGAATCACCCGCACAATCGTCCCGGCCAGGTCCTCGACCTTGATCGGTCGGGAAAGTTTCAGCGGCCCATCCTGCATGATCTCGGCGAGAGCGCCGCCGTCGCTCGTGATTATCAAACACGAGCTTTCCTGAGCCTCGAGGACCGGAAGACCGAAGCCCTCATAGCGTGACGGCATGACAATCCCCGCCACATGATCGTAGAGGTACCGAACCTCAGCGGCGGTGATTTGGTCGTACGCCAGTACGGCTGATGTCGCGCTGACCTTCACAGCCAAATTGGAAGCCCCGGGGCCCACGAGCAAGAGGCGCGCGGATGGAACAGTCCGGTTGACGAGCTCGAAGGCCGCGACGACCAATTCTGAATGTTTGGGATACTTGCCGGCACCGAAGTGAACGAAGGTGGTGCTAAGATCGATGCCGCTCCAGCGGTCGCCGTTGCCGACGAGCGGCGGATTCAGATTACAGTTGTGGATCACCCGGATTTTGCTTTGATCGAAGCCGGCCGCGAGCAAATCGTGCCGCGTCGTGTCGGAAACGGCAAGCAGAACATCCGCCCTGTGCATCGCGGCCAGATTGACTCGCAGAAGCGCGCGTGCCGCCTTCGACGGCTCCCAACCCTCGATTAGGCCATTCGCGCATTTCCACGGAATCATGTCGTGCACGGTTACAACTAAGCGATTGTAGTGCGACGTGAACGAATACCAGGCGTTCGAATTATCGATGATGTGAAGAATGTCGGCCGGATGGAACGCAGCTTCGATCGGAGCGACCCCATACTTGTCGAGGCTAGCAAGAAAAAAGCCCGGTCTAGCCGTTCCGTTGAAAAGCGGGTAAACCCCATGGGGTCGCCACGATCCCGCAGAGAGTTCCAACGTTGCCAGAATTCCCTCGAGAAAGTCTCCGTAGGAATTGATGCTGTGCTGTCTCGCCGGCGCATAGTTCTTTAGGAGAGTAACGCGCGGCCGCCGGCGTTCACGTCGCGTCAATTCTCACCGCCGCCTGGCGCAATTCGGGCCGATTACAGAGTTCGATGTCGAACGTGTTTTGGACGAGACGAACAAACTTTTCGACGTATGCGGGTTCGTCAAGCCCAGCCGACACGAACGCGCGGCCGGCGGCCTCGGAGAACGATGCGCGATCGGCAGTCACGCGGATGATGGCGTCATCGAACTCGGCCGGCGAAGAAGGGTCGAAAACGATGCCTCCTCCAAACTGTGTCACGAGTTCGGAGGACCCGGCTTGCGTAGAAACCAGCACGGGGACGGATTGAGATAAGGCCTCGGGCACGATCGATCCCCATGTCTCCCGCCATAATGACGGTAAGACGACCGCACCGCACGAACACATCGTCTCCAACACCCGATTCCTCGGCAGCCAACCCATTATCGTTGCTTCCGGAAATCGTTCCCGCAGTTTTTCCTCTTCGCTTCCGTTGCCAACGAATAGGCACTTCTTGCCCGTACGTTTTGCCGCGGCCGCGAGTTCGATGACTCCCTTTTCCGGCTCGAGCCGACCGAAATAGGCGACATCGAAAGCACGTTCGACAGCTGCCGGTTCCGGTACGAAGCCGATCGGATGATAGATTGTGGCGTGCGTGCTATTCGGATAGAGCGGTTCGAGAAAATGACGCGAGCGGTCGGAGACGTGGATGAAGATCCGTCGTTCCGCCGACTGGCCGATCGCGGCTTCTTTCAATAAATGGCGCACCACCCTATAGCCTTTCTGCATGACGCCGACGCGATCGCAAGCGGTCGACATGCAGCGAAGCCCCCCAGGTAGGAGCTGACACGGCTCGCTCGTACGATAATTGTAGTACGTGCCCGTCGGGCATGCCCAGAAGTAATCATGAACGTATATGACATGCGGAAAGGCCGAAACCTTAGCAAGCACCGCCGGTGACAAATAACGTGTCCATTGATGGAGCATGATCACGGTATTTGCCGGGTTCCGGGTCTCGAGAAGACTGCTCACCTGGTGTCGCGCCGTCTCGTTCCAAAGCCCGGCTGCGAGGGCGAAAAGCGATGTCTTCGACGCCGTTCGCAGGTCGGCGCCGCCGAGGAAAGTCAGGTCAATTTCCTCGCGCCGATCCCGCGGATACGCGAAGCCGGCAACGACTTCGAGATCGACGCCTGCAGTCCGGAGAATATCTGCGATCCGAAGTGCACTGACGCCGGCCCCTCCGGTGTCCGCGCCTTCATCGCCATAATAGTCGGACATCGATATAAGGTGACCGTGGGGGCTCGCCGTCATGTCCTCGCGCACCGCCGCCGGAATCCAACGTGTCGCATAATCATCCGATCGAGCCGAAATTTTGCGCCATTGCGGCGAGCGGCGATCGAACATTTTCTGCATAGCCGCTCCGATCAACGGCGTCGCTTTGTGGAAACCGGCCTCCGATTTTACCGCGACCGATGTCGAGCGAAGGAAAGATCATGTCGCGAAAGGCTCTCCGTCGAGGTAGCAGATTTCATCGCCGCTTTAAGCTCATAACGAGTATACTAATTGAGCCATCGCATGTCGATGACTTCGTGTGCATGGCTGCACGACCGATCGCGCTCGAGTATTTCCCGCTATACGTCGCGTGTCGAAACATGAGCACCGTACCATATGACGAAGGCTGCGCGAAGGCGCTCCCCAAAACAAAACCGGCGGCGGTTGAAACGAGGCAGGCATCTCCGTGGTAACCGGCCAGGCACCTTGTCGAATCGATCCTCCAGTTGCTTGCTTGCATGCTCGGACCTCCGCGGAATACATCTCGTAACGTAAGCTTCGATTGAAAGTGCCAATGCTAGTTCTCGACTTCGGCTGCGGTCAGGCGAAAACCCCAGGATCCGTCGGCATGGATCTTTATCCTGGCGACGGCGTCGATGTCGTACACGACTTTAACGTGTTTCCGTACCCGTTCGAAGCCGACACCTTTGACGAAATTGTTTGCAATTCGTCGTTAGAGCACGTAGGTGATTTTATGAGAACCGTCGTCGAGTTACATCGCGTCGCTAAGCCGAACGCGTTGGTTAAGGTAAGCGCGCCGCACTTTTCAGGACCCGACGCATATCGCGACCCTACGCACAAGACATTTTTCGCCTATACGACGTTCAATTTTTTTGCCGAGGGTGGTTCCTACCGCTCTGACAGTACGGGCCTATTCAGGGTGGAACGAAGGATGTTCGGCGTACCGCGCAAGACCGGCCTGATCAAGTCGGTACTCAAGAACTTCTTTAACCGCATGCCGGATCTGTATGAGACCCATCTATGCTGGATCTTCCCGGCTAAGACGATTTACTATGAATTGCGGGCGCTCAAGTGATCGACGCAAGGGCGGACGGCGACTCGCAGGTGAAGCAACCCGTTATTCTCGGCGATGCTAATCGCCGGAGTACGGTTCTTTTATTCTTGCGGCGCGTGGATTGCAATGACGGCGTCGCCTCTTACTGCGAGACGATGGTCAAGGGTCTTAATGCAAGAGGTCACCGCGTAGTTATTGTATCCGGGCCGGTGACTCAACTTTACGGATCCGCCGCGCGCCACGACGCCATATTAGAGAATACTCTAGAATGGGTTACGATTGACGACCTTATCACGGCTCGTCCGAAGCTTTCTACGATTCGTTCGGTTCTGGCGACGATACGGAAACACTCCGTCGATGTGATTAGCCCTCAGGGATTCTCGCTCATCCCGCTTTCGTATCTGTTGGCGCGACTGGCGCGGCTGCCGGTTGTAGCTAACTACCATCCGTCGATGCACGGTGCTTCCGCGGATATGGTTGCGACGAGCCGCTCGTTAAAGATGAGGCTCGGCTACAAAGCAATCGCGAAGCTCTGCAGAGCCGATCGGTTTATCGCAATATCGAAAGAGATTGTCGCCTTCTTTCGTAAGGACTGCGAAATATCAGAGGGTCGCATCGCGTATATTCCCCACGGCATCGATATGTCGTTCTTTCGGCCACCTACTCAAAGCGAGAGAGAAAGCGCGCGACGGGCCCTGTCTCTTCCGGAAAGCGCGCTGGTCTGCGTCCTGCCCGGCCGCATCAGCTTCGTTAAAGGTCACGATATCGTCATCGACGCCGTTCGTATACTGCGCAAGACGAAGCCGGCTTTGGATGTCGTCTGCCTCTTTCCGGGTGGCGCCGGTGCCGACGCGCCCGAGATTCAGAGCTATGCGCTCAAAACCGATGCAGATATCGCAGCTTTCCGCTTTCTCGGATTTTTATATGCGAACGCCTTCCGAGAGTGCTATTGGGCGGCAGACATCGTGCTTCTACCTAGCCGCTTTGAGGGCTTTGGTTTGGTGATCGCGGAGGCAATGAGTTGCGGATGCGTGCCGATTAGAACGCCGAGCGGGGGTTCCGAGGATCAGATCGTAGACGATGTTAACGGCTTTTTGATACCGTTCAACGATCCCCAAGCGCTCGCAGATCGTATCGCCGCGTTATCGGAACCGTCCGTTAAAGCCAGAATGCGTGAGAACGCGCTTAGCTATGCGACTCAGCACTTTGATCAGGAAGCGATGGTCGCGGCGACGTCGGATTTGTATCAAAGGGCCGTAGGGGTGCCGTGACCTCGGACGCTTCAACCTTTCGGCAGCGACTTCGGATATCGGTGCTCGTCCCGACGTATCGACGGTCGGCAGATCTGTTACGTTGTCTCCGCGCTCTTGCGGCCCAGGAACGGCCGCCGGATCAAATCGTGGTCGTTCACCGCAGCACCGATGAAGAATCCATCGCTTGCCTTCGCTCGCTTAATGGGAACCATCCAGGCATCACTTGCGTCGCGGTCGACGTCCCAGGACAGGTCGCCGCGTTAAACGCCGGGCTTGCCGGCGTGACTAACGACGTCGTGGCGATCACGGACGATGATGCGGCTCCCCACGTCGACTGGCTTGCGCGCATCGAGGCTCACTATCTTGAGAATTCGGACGTGGGTGCTGTCGGTGGACGCGACTGCGTCGCTCACGAAGCGGGAGCGCCGAGGAAGGACCGTGTTGGTATCGTCTTTTGGTATGGCCGTCGGATCGGCAATCACCACGCTGGAATTGGTCCGGCCCGAAGTGTCGACGTACTCAAGGGCGCAAACATGAGCTACCGGCTACGCGCGATCGCCGGCATTCGTTTCGACACCCGGTTGCGCGGAGAAGGCGCGCAACCCCATAACGATCTGTCATTTTCACTGGCCGTCCGTCGCGCGGGCTGGAAAGTCATCTATGACCCTGCCGTCGCCGTTGATCACTTTCCGGCGCCTCGCTTTGATGACGACCAGCGCGGAGCGCGGCTCCTGCCCGCGCTCACCAACGATGCCCATAACGAGGCACTGGCGATTCTCGAACATCTCGAGCCGGCCGGGCGACTCTTTTTCTGGCTTTGGTACGCGGGTATTGGAACCCGAAAACTGCCTGGGCTCCTGCAGTGTGCACGGCTCGGATTCCGGCGGCCGGCAATTTGGAGTGAACTGTGGCCGATTCTGCGCGCACGCATTCAAGCTAGCAAGCTGGCTCAGCGCCGGTCGACTGTTCGTAAGGCTTGACGAACCCTCATGCTACAAGACGAGCAACCTATTGCTTAGCTTGTAATCAAGGTAAGCTCGCAATGCCGGTCCTTCCGCTAAAGCCGAGCGTTTCAGAGCCGAGCTGGCATTTTGCGATGACCGTGTCCCCAACGATGTCCGCTAGCGTTCTAGATCACAATTCGGCCATAAAGCTAAGTCCGGCAGCACCGCGTTCCGATGCTTTACATAGACTTTACTTTACTTAACGTTCATCTTGCGTTTGGGGTCATAGACAAATGGATTTGCGTCTGCTTATGAAAGCGGCGGTCTTCGCCATCTTCCTCGCCGGCGGCTTGTGCGTCTCGGGATGCGGGGGGAATAGCGGATCAGCAGGCGTCTCCCCGGAAATGAGCGCCGCTGGAACTGGGGCGCCCACGGAAACACGCTCCATCGCCGGATCGACGACGGCAAGTCCGCCACCAACGAACCGACCCGGATTTCTTGGAGCATTCCTCCGTGCGGAGGGCCCGCCGCCGTTCGGCATTTTCTCGCCGACCTCGTCGAACATCGCGCCGGTTCCGTATCCGACGCCAGGCTCGACGATGACCGGATCGGCCGGCTATTGCGATCGCGCGGCAGCGAACGGTGCATCGATCGACGGATCGTATATCGTCGACACCACGAAATTGACCGATCTCATCTACCTTGGCGTGCGCTGGACGCGCCTGGACGCGGATCAATTCTACGTCGATGAATCGCACATTTTCGGTGCCGGCGCTTACGCATTCGGTAGTTTCGATGCGGCCCAGTGTATCAGCCTCGTCTATCACAACATCACGCCGGTCGTCAATTTGGCGGCCGGACCGATCGTGTACAACCCGAAGCCGGGGACATTTGCGCCGCGGTCGTATCCGACATATCAAACCGCGGCCGACTTCGGTCAGTGGTGCGGAGTCGTAGCCGCGCACGAACGAGCCGTATTCCCCGCGATTTCCAAGTTCTCGCTGCCGGGGAACGAAGTGAACAGCGATCCGGGATTGTTTCCAGGTGGCGAAGCACAGATCGCGACGTATTCGAAAGCCTGCTATGCTGCGATCAAGGCGGCATATCCCAATGCATACGTCTACGGCTTCGAGTTGAACATGGACGGCAATGCCGGCGCGACCCAGTTCGTCAAAGACGAGCTCGGATTGGGCTGCGGACCCGGTACCTGCTACGACGGCATCTCGCTGCACCTCACGTTGCGTTATCCCATCGCTCCCGCGGCGACCCCCTGCTACCCGCATCCGGGGGGCAACTACGACATGCAATGCATCACCGATATCGAGACGGCGTCGGGTGCACCGATTCACGTACTCATAAGCGAGTCGATGTACGGAATTCCGTCGGCAGTGCCCGACGAGCAAACCAAGGCGCTGGCCGTCGTTGCTGAGATGACCGCCTTCGCGGCAAATCCGACCATCGACGGTGCCGCGTATGCGAACGTGGATGAATGTGCCCTTTATCCCACCGGCCCGTTCAGCAACGGCTGCCTCATCAGTCCTTCAGGGACTGAGCTGCCGGCATATGGTGCGCTGCAATGGTTCGCATCGCAGCATTTACTCTAGGAGGGAACGTCGACGGCGCTCGCGTTAACTACTCGCGCCGCCACGGGACGGACATCGTTCGCCGCAGGCTGAGGCGAGCGGGCTTTACGCGGGCGCAGTGAGAGCGGCTTTTCGACGCACACGAATAGGACGGCTGAACAGAGATACACCAGGGCGAGCGTAAACGGAAGCGCCAGTACGAAGAGAGCTAGCGCATTGACGTGCCGCAGCGGACTATGCGCGATCACAACCGTAACAAGGTGCAGCGGGACGGAGTGAATCAGATAAAATGAATAACTGATGTTGCCGGTCCAGCGGAGCCAATCGGTGCTAAACGCCTTTACGAGGATGCCGCCGGGCCGGAGCACGACGAGCCCGATGGCCGCGCAACCGATGAAGATCGGGATGACGCGCAAGGTGCCGGTTTGCGTCGTCCATTCACCGTCGGCTGAGACGCCGGCACTCTTCATAGCGTACATAAATAGGAGGCTGGCCGTGCAAGCGATGGCAACGGCCACGAGACCGTATTCGCGGGGCACCGTCAGCAGCGAGCGGAGCCGTTTCGACTCGAGCGCTTCGTAGACCAGGATTCCGCTGGCGAACATGATCATGCGAATCCGGGTTCCGTCTTGGAACTGAAAGGTCCGGAAGTGGCTTCCAAAAACGAGAACGATGGCAAAATACGCCGTTACCGCAATAGCAAAGAAGAGCATGCGCGACGGCCGCGTCCAGCGATGCAACTGGAATCCGTGCACGATCAGCGGAATGGTCAAGTAGAAGAACCATTCGTAGCTCAGCGACCAAGCGGCAGAGATGAACGCGGGAATGTCGAAAATTCCCGGCAAAAATAAGAGGTTCTCAATTATGTATCGGCCGCCGCTCACGAAGCCGTGCGGAATGCGCGCCGGGGCCAGATGTAAGGCGAAGAGACCCAAGTAGAGGATAAACACGACGAGAAACGTCGGGTATATTCGCTCGAGCCGCCGGCGCATAAAGGCCACGAAGTTGAGCCGGTGCCGTAGTGCTGCGCGATAAATGAGGAAGCCGCTAAGCAAAAAGAACAAATCGACACCGCTAGCGCCGAAGTGGCCGATGACTCCCATCACAAATCCGACGGCGACCGGTAGCCCTAGCGGCTCCCCGACGATGCCGTTGTAATGGCACACGAATACCAGCAGGATGGCGAGACCGCGCAGACCCTCCATCGCGGTGAGGCGACGATTGTGGTCACCGAGCTCGAGGTGCTGCGCTCCAAATCGCGCTAGCGCGTTTGCCATCTAGCCCCGCATTCTCTTGCGGTTTTACGCCCGTAGCGTGGCGGCATATGCCGAGGTCATCTTTCGGAATCATAGCTGAAGCGGCGCGAATGTGATACACACGAAAGTGGGCATTTTTCGCGCAATTATCTTCCGTAGAACCTGGTGCGGACGCGAGGCGTTTTTCTTGGGCAGAGTTGCGTTGCGCTTCATGATTCCCCGGGATTCACGCGCACGGCGGCGAAATGTTTTGGATGACCGGTTACGTACGGATCCTCAGCGTTCTCCTCGCCGGCTCGATCGTCGTTACATGTTGTTATGCTTGTGGGCCGGCAAGCTCCGGTGCCGTAGCGGCAGCTTCCGAGGCCACGAGCGCACCGATTATACGGCATGGATTTCTCGGCGCATTTTACCGAACCGGCACGAAGCCGTGGGGCGCCTTTTCACCGTACTCAAAGGGACGCGCTCCGGAGCCGTATCCGACTCCCGGTTCGAAGCTTTTCGGTCCCTCCGGTTATTGTGATGCCGTCGCGGCGAACGGCGTTTCGCTTTCGACCGGATACGATATCGACAAAGAGAA
>Ga0182015_10003450_pt1 | contig 17752 bp, 14 predicted proteins | sample 712P3MmetaG_FD_120478 | JGI IMG/M metagenome (GOLD analysis project Ga0182015, IMG submission 120478) | Permafrost microbial communities from Stordalen Mire, Sweden - 712P3M metaG | ecosystem: Environmental > Terrestrial > Soil > Wetlands > Permafrost | place: Sweden: Stordalen | collected...
CCGCCACCAAGTCTTTCAAGGATGCGGTAGTGGGAGATCGTTCGCCCGGAGAGTGGGGAAGATTCGTGCATTGGCGCAAATGTTAAGCTGCGCCCACCGGCAAGTCAATCTGCGCTGGGAATGGTTTCAACGCGATGGTTGCCGCAGCTAGACTTCAAACCGTCTCCGGCTTAGGATTCGGTTATTGCCAACGCGATTGCGGCAGTCGAGAAGATCATGCGGCGTCTAGGGGGTCGGATCATGACAGACTGGATTGACAAACTGAAGGAAAGAAACAGATCGCTAGCGGCGAGCGGTCAAACGCAAGAAGGGCTTGGACTCGACAGAGCGAAAGTCATCAGGGCTAAGGCCCCCGAATTTTGGGATTCCTTCATTGAGCGGCTGCGAGCCGATTCTTCCAAACTGAGACAGGCGTTTCCGAATAACACAAGCTGCCAATGTACCGTCATCAAGACCGCGATTGGTTGTGAGCTTCGGGGATGCAAACTGCCCTGGCGGGAACTCAGCATGCGGCTAAACATTGACGATCAGTCCGTGGATATCGACGAACACAAACGGGAGGCCCAGGACAGAATCATTCCGGCTGGACACGGCGAAATCAGAATCACCGTTAACGATTATGAAGAACTGGAGTTCACATATAAAGGCCGCGCTCACATCACTCCCGAATCTCTTGCTCAGCATTTAATTGAATACGTCTGCGGAAGTCTGTCGTTCGGTGCAGGGGACCAATGAGAAAGGGAACGACATCAAGACATCCCTTCATGCATTGTATGTGCGAGCGAATGGATTGAATCTACGTTGAACGCAAGTTTTCCGTTGCAGTCGCTCCTGATTTGCGAGTGGAGTTTACGCGCCAATGAGAGCGGAAACCACTACAACTCGTGGGTCCTTGGAAATTTTGGCGGGGCCGACGGGGTTCGAACCCGCGACCTCCTGCGTGACAGGCAGGCGTTCTAACCAAACTGAACTACGGCCCCGCATACAAAATCAACGACACCGCGAATAGGCTTTATTTATGGGCCGATCGCAGGTTTCGCATATACCGCACTGCTAGCCGCGGTTGCACAAAAAGCCGCAACTGACTTCTTCCGTGACTAGACCGCCCCTCAATCTCCTGCGCAAAGTTCCCGTGGGCCGATCGTTAACAATCCTATCACACAAAATGCAGAACGAAACCGCTGCGAAGACGAGCGAAGCTGAGCCCCGTGCCTCTACGAAAGGTGTTGGTGATTCGGAACTTCGGTCGAGGTCGAGGATTCGGGTTGGAAATAGTATTAGCGGCTACAAACACTTCACTGAGCGCTGCGCAGCGCGCCGGTTGCGGGGGATGCAGCCAATCATGTCTGCATCCCCCACCGGTCCAATGCCCCGACGTCGCTCACGAGGCAGGCGGACTCGATTTCCTTAGAACGATACTTTCACGCCGAACTCAGCCTGACGCGGAGCGCCATAGCCGTAGGTTCCGGACCCGAGCGTGACCAAGTTTGTCCGAGGTGTGGCACCGTGAGCGGTCGTTCCGTTGGCAGATCCTTCGCTGCCGTCCAGAATGCCTCGCAACACGTTCCCTGCGGGATCCCAGTTCTGATAATTGAACACGTTGAAGATTGCCGCCTCGGGCGCGATCACAAACCGCTCCGAGAGTCCATGCCAGATCTTATTCGGGCGCAGCCTGAGCGAAAGGTGGAAGTCTGTCGTGTATAGCGGCGAAACTCCAACTTGTCCCGCAGGGGCCAGCAGAATCTTCGGCACGACGGCGCCGAGAGAGTCGAGTTGAGCCTGCGAGAACAGGCCCGCCGTGACCAGTGCCTGGCCGGCGGGTGTTAGCTGGCCGGCTGTGGTGTTGTTGAAATTGTTGATCACGTTGTTGATGTCGTTCGCCTTGACGCTGCGGCCGTACGCGCCGAGATTCGTTCCCGGTAGAGGATCGCCCGGCCGCGTGTTCGTGTTTCCGCCGAAGGACCCGTCACCGATGATGTCGTTTGTGAAGATGCTTCCGGACGGCAGAGTGAGGTTCACTGGAAGTGCGGTTGCCCAGTGTGTCAGCGTGCTAAATTGCAGTCCAACTGGAAGGTCCATAACGGCGCCGACAGTGAGCTGATGCGTGCGGTCGAGACCGTTCGGCCCGAAGTATTTGTTGGGGTCCGCGAAGTCGGTTGCACCGGATGTGAAGTCCGTGTCGAGTGCGGTCGCCTTGTAGCGGGACAGCGCGTACCCGACCTGGAGATTCAAGTTGTGCGTGCCCGGCAGCGGGTGCTTGATATCGGATTTCAAGCCGACCTGCATGCCGCTATAAAGCGAGCGCCCGATGGGGAAGAACATTTGATTCATGCCGACATTGGGATTGACGCCCGCGAATGCGCACGTGGGGCAGGGTGCGCCTCCGGTGACAGCGAGACTTGAATCGAGTCCATTCGCCGCGTAGCTCTGAATTGTGGCGCCTGAAGATATGGCGCAATTGATTGATGCGGCGCTCGTGGAATTCCCGCAACCAAGCGAAGCGTTTGTCGTGCCGATTGCCGCGATCGCTGCGGGAGTATTCAGGAAGCGCGCGTCGCCAATGTGATTGGTGTCGTAATCGAGAAGCGAGTGCAGGCCCACGGATCGAACGTAATCCACGCTCAATACGGTTCCTGCGTGCAGTTCGTGAGCGACGCCAACATTCATCTGCCACGTTCTGGGCGACTTGTACCCGGGATAAAGAGGGGATGTACCGGTAACGCTGCCGGCTGCAAGCGCCGTGCCGATGAAGTTTGGATTGGCTTGCGGACCAGCGGCTTCGACTGCGGTTTGATAAGCCTTTTGGAATGCGATGATTTCGGATGCGACCGCTCCAATCGGCTGTCCGCAGAAAGTCGCGAGCGTCGGATACAGCGGCACGGGTACTGGCTGGTTGTTCACGCACGCTGGTGGGAAGGTCAGAAATCGACCCGACGTCAAACGCGTGGACCGATCGAAAAGCACGTTGTTCCAGACTGAGTTGTCGAAATAAAGTCCGCCGCCCGCGCGAATTACGGTCTTGCCGTCGCCTTTCGGATCCCAAGCGAAGCCGACGTTTGGCGAGAAGTCTTTATTCGGCTGACTTACCGGATCCTGGAGTCCGGAGATGAACTGGTTATTGAAAGCGGCGTACGCGGCAACACCTGGCAGGTCGGCATCCGAACGGCCCGTATCGCGTGTGTAGCGGAGACCGTAGCTAAGCGAGAAGCGCCTCCAAATCTTCCACGAATCTCCCATGTAGGCTTCGAATCGCGAATCGAACAATCCACCTGCCGGCAGATTAAATTGAGGTATTTCGGAAGCAAAACCGAATCCGTTCCCGACGATCACCGTGTCTGCGAGGTAGTCCAGCGGGTTCGCAGGATTTCCACCGGGCTCAAGATCCGTCAGCAAAGGGTTGACCTCGGGTCCGGTGCCCACAAACGAAGCAAAGCCGCCACCAAGGAGTCTGTTGAACGTCACGCCGTAACGCAGGATGTGCGTGCCAATGATTTTGCTTCCGTCGTACTTCAATTGTTTATCGCTCTGGTAAGTCTGTTGCGGCGCCAGAAAATTCGGTCCGGAGCAGAAGTTGTCAACTCCGGAAAGGCAGATGGAGTCGTTACCGATGTTGATGGCAAGGCCCGGCGTTGGATTAAACTGGCTGGGAAGTCCGGAGGTACCGTCGCCGATTATGTTGTGGAACTTGGTGTAACCGAACCGAATGCTGTGAGTGAATGTGCCCGTATTGAAGTCGGTCCCGACAGCATACACCTTCGTATGGTCACCATTGCTGAATGGCTGGTAGGAGTTGCCCACGAATCCGCGGACGCTGAGATTGTTTTCGTAATTGAAGCGCGCAAATATGCGCCAATTGTTCTTCACAACGTAATCGAGCCGTCCGAGATACTCATTGTCAGTGAAAGGCGCGTTGAAGCTGCCGCTCAGACTATTAAACGGAGCGCCCAGGACGACGGGATCGGCTTCCGCTTGCTGGGTGCGTTCCCAATCGCCGAAGAAAAACAATTTGTCTTTCCAAAATGGGCCGCCAAGCCTGGCGCCGTATTGCTTGCGGGAGAAGGGAAGCGCCATAGGCGCAAATCGCGCGGCGAGCTCATCGTTACGGAAGTCATAAAAGCCGCCGCCGTGTATCTGATTGGTGCCGGATCGAGTGGCCACGTTGATCGCACCGGTGCCGCTAATCTCAGTGCTCAAATCGAGAGATGAGCCTTCTACCTGGAACTCTTCGATGGCGCTCTGCGGGATGTTTTGAGTGGTTGTTCCCACGTTCTCGTCGCTGATGTCCACGCCATCAATTTCGATTCGAGCCGCGCGTCCGTAACGGCCACCGAAGGAGACTGATGAATAGCCGTTCTTCGTTGGGTCAAACGTCGAGCCGTCCTGAATCTGCACGCCAGGTTCGAGTTGGGCAAGGTCGAGGAAATTTCGGCCGTTGACAGGCAAATTGTCAATTTGATCCGCGGTCAAGACGCCCTGAATCGTTGCTTGCTCGGTGTTGACGTGCGTCTCTTCGCCTGTGACCTCCACCACCGAGGACGACGTGCCAAGGCTCAGGTTCACGGTATTCGGCGTAATCACACCGACCTGGACGGTTACCGTGGTCTCGGATGTGCGAAAGTTCGCCGCTTCCACCCGGACGATATATATCCCGGGGTTGAGCGGTCCGGAGTTGTACGTACCGGCGGAACTCAGGCTGATAGACATCGCTTGCCCGGTCCCCTTGTTTATGATCGTAATTTTCGCGGCAGGTATAGCGGCACCTTGTTGATCGAGAATCGAGCCTTCGATCGTGCCGGCGGATTGAGTTGTCTGGGCCAAAGCCGGCGGTCCAGCTATGAACATGAGGAGCAGCAGAATCGAACAGACACGCGCCGCGAATTTCAGAATCATCGAATCCTCCGAGGAGATTCCAAATGTCTTTCGCGAGCCAACACCCCCTGGCCGCGACAGTCGCGCAGCTATTCGCAATCGGAGTGCTGGACTGCCCAAATCGCGCATAAATCCTCCTAAATTTCGTATCCGTACCTCATCTCCTTGTATCCAGGCAGGTTTGTTTTCAATGCGAATTTTCCTGAAATCGGATTTGGCGGTATGAAGCGGATTTTTTGAGCGAGCGATTTCGGATATTCGGATATGTCTCGAAAAAAGAAGTGGCGGCGGATGATGTCTGTGAGTTATGTGCGGAGACAATTCTGGCTAGCGGCAGAGGTACGCCGCCAAGACAACAGGCGCAGTCGAAGAGAGAGAGAGAGGAGAGAGTGAGCCCAGGCGTCTAGATGCTGGAACGATGTTGGAACGTCGAAGGTTTGGCCACAGCGGTGGGTTTGCACGGTGCAACCGGCGAGCGGTTGCGGCTGCCGGCCGTCGCTGGGAGGATTCCGCGGAGAGAAAGTGCTGCGCCGATCTGGCCGGCGACTTCAGATTCTACTGAGATGGCATCCTGAAATGGCCGGTCGTAGCTGTCAGCCCACAGTTGGGACTGATCTTCCGCGCGCACGAGTCTCACAGCGATGTGAGTCCGGTTGTGCTCGGTCTGGACGGACCCTTCGACGATGTAATCGACGTTTAGTTCATGAGCGATCTGCTGGACGGTCTCATCTGTGTGTTTATAACGCATGGATGTGGTTCTGCAGATCACCGCGAATTGCGACGTGTAGCGGTTGGCCAGCCCGGTGATGAGCGCATCGTGCAATCCGTCAGAAATAAGCTCGGCTTCCGGGCCGGAGGCGATCTCCGTGAATGGCAATACCGCCAATCGAACGGGTTGATTCGACGCCGCTCGCACTGACAAGCCGTGGCGATAACCGAAACCTGCGATTGCAAGAACTAGCAATGAGGCGAAAAACGCGGCCACAAAAATGCGGCGATGCGCGTCATGTGAATTATGTGTTTCAGGAAGCACGGGCACAGAATGTGCGGACGCGGGATTTATTGACGGGATTGAAGCGGCATCAGCCGGCGTCTGTATCGCGAAACTCTTGATTTTCAATTGAACGACGGGCTCGATGAAGCGGTATCCCTGTCCCGGAATCGTCTCGATAAATCTGGAATCTTTCGAAGAATCGCCGAGGGCTCTTCTCAAGGAGCAGAACGCCGTCGTCAGGTTTGCGTCGAAATCCACGTGCGTGCCGGGCGACCAGAGACGCGCGCGCAGTTGCTCGCGCGTTACAATCCGCCCCTTGCTTTCGACGAGAATCGCCAGCAGCGTAAATGGGCGGCCCTTCAAATGGATTTTTAGGCCGTGCCGGCGCAATTCTCGGCGGACGCAATCAATTTCAAAGCTTTCGAATCGGAAGAAACTCGAAGAGGTTTGCGCACCAACCGAAGCGAGTTCCTGCCCCGTCGCCGGTTCCGGCGGGGATTGTTGAGGGCTTGATGGATCCTCGATCATGTCACCCCACGCGTCTGGGACAACGGCTAGATGCGTGAATTTTGAGTTACGCCGTTACCGAGTTGCCTTCGCTGCGCGCGAGAGTTCGCAAACGACGGAGGGACGCCGTCGCTTGAGTTCTCGGCATGGCCCGTAGGCAGCTTCCCCTGAGCTAGCAAATACCCTGCCAATTTGGCTCCCAGTTTTGTGTGGCGGACTCCTGGCGCAGCCAATCGCTCGATGAGAATGAAATTATCAGCCCAGAATTCTCGGTCAGTGTCGTGAGGGCCGAGTCTAAACGCTAGACGAAGCAAGTCCCTGTTACTTGACCAAGTTAGACGGATTTCAATATCTGGGGTGAGCAGCAGAATCGGAGATAACACGACCGATGAAGCGCGTGCTGATGGTGGCGACCAGGCTTACGGACGCGACTTCTCAAGTGTATGATTTGTGGAATTACACAGACGCATTCGAGAATTTGTATTGTGGGACGATGCCTTATGGTTTTGCGAACAGTTGTGCGCGGAGCCATGTCGCCAAAGCATGAAGCGCGTGGAGGCGGACTTCGGTGGCCTTTGATGTTGAATCTCAATGAGTGCTCGGCAGGATCGGCACGAACATTTGATATCGTCGTACAATGCCGCTATGAGTGAGGCTGGACTAGCTGAATCCCGGCGATTCGCGACGCGGCTTGGGACCAACAGAGGAGCGGCTCCATGAACTTTCGCAAGCGACGAATTCTTGAGCTCGGCGCGATTTGCTTCCTCGTGGCCGGAGTAGTCTGGCGGCGTGCCGCCGATAGGCCAGCGTGGGCATCGTTCGCTACGAGCCAAGCGGGCACGCAATCCGCTTCGCTGGACTTCGGCGGACGTACACGCACGTACTTGCTTCACATTCCGTACAGCCACGATGCCGGGACGCCGATGCCGCTCGTCTTTGTCCTGCACGGCGGCGGGCAAAGTCCTGAGAGCGCCGAGAAAATGTCTGGAATGAGCGCCAAGGCCGACGAGAAGCATTTCATCGCGATCTATCCGAGCGGCACCGGGCGTCTGAGCGCAATGCCTACCTGGAACTCCGGAAACTGCTGTGGCTACGCGATGCAGAACGACGTTGACGATGTAGGCTTTTTGCGTGCGCTGATCGAAAAACTTGAGCGCGACTACGCCGTCGACCGCAAGCGCATCTACTTCACTGGTATTTCGAATGGCGGGATGATGTCTTACCGCGTGGCGTGCGAATTGTCCGAACAGACCGCGGCGATCGCGCCGGTTGAAGGCGCGCCCAACGTTGATTGCCACCCGGCGGCGCGCGTATCGGTGCTGATTTTCCATGGCACCGCCGATCGTCTGGTGCCTTTCAATGGAGGCAGCTCGCCCTTTCAGATCGGTGGCAAACGCGAGGACAAATCGGTAGCGTACGCGGTCGATTTTTGGGTCAAGCGCGATGGCTGCTCAGGCGCACCCTCGCATGAAGAGACCACGGAAGTTCACGTTGATAAATATTCGGGATGCCAGGATGGCACGGGCGTTGAGCTCGATGCCATTCAGGGCGGACATCATATGTGGCCCGGACTGGCGATCAGCGGCAATAGCATTCCCGCCACGGATCTGATCTGGTCCTTCTTCGCAGCACATCCCAAGCCGTGAATTGAGCCGCGTTCTCTCGAGGATTGCGATTCGTCCCGGAGGCGGGAGCCTCCGGGCTCTGATGAAATTTTCTAGCGTTTATCGTGCGTCTAATACAGCTGATTTTGGCGCGAGCGCGACAGGTAAAGCTACGGTTGAGGCGTGTTTCCTTGGAGATAAAGTTCGATATTGCCTGCGATCGGCGTGCCGGGCTGAAAGCCCGGCGCTACAAGTGCTGGTGGGCGTAATTGCAAGAATGAAGAGCACGGTGAATCTCGGAGAAGCGGAAGGTTTCGAAGGGGAAGTGGTGGGCGGTCAGCGATTTGAACGCTGGACCTTCCGGGTGTAAACCGGATGCTCTAACCGCTGAGCTAACCGCCCAGAAATAACTTTTTCATCTTATCGGAAGGGCTAGAAAGCGTCAACGTGGCCTTTTCTTGACCTCGAAAGACGCAGACAGTACACTGAATTGTTCAGATAAAGCGCGCGGAGAAAAGTGAATGCTGCTGTCTCGCGATTTTGTCGGTTACATGTCGAAAGAGGTGGTGAAACGCCTTTCGGCGACGGAAATGATCGAAACGAAGTCGGCGGAATCGGTCGCGCAGGCCGTTCGACAAGCCATGGCGGAGGAGTTGGGCGTCGAGGACCGGCTGAACGAGGAAGTCCGCGAAATTTTGAGCCAGCATGCCGAGGAAATGCGCCGGACGGGCGTTTCCTACCAGGAAATGTACAAAAAGGTGAAAGGGGAATTGGCGCGGCAGCGAAAGCTGACGCTGCGCTAGCGGGAGGAAATTCCAGCGAGGATTATGAGGCTCAGTCGCGAAAAGACGGTCAGGCTCTCACACAAAATTATTGACGTTCTTGTATCGCTTGATCAAGTGGAATTCATCGAAGATCGCGACACGATTCGCCTTGAAATCGTCAATATCCTGCAGGCGCTGCTGAAGCTCGAAGAGCAGGTGGACACCGAAGTACGCCTGAAGATTACCTCGCAGAAGAAGGAAATTCTGGAAGGCAGCGAGGAGTGGGACGTTCTCTATCGAAAGTATTATTCTGAGGGATTGAAGAGGATGGGAGTGGCGGAGACGGTGGAGCGCTAAAGATTGATGGATTGATGGCACTTGGAAAGCGAAGAGCCGGCGAGACGCCGGCGGTAGAAGAAAAATCAAAGGCGTTCCGAGATCGTCGGAACGCCTTTTTTGTTATGCAATATGACGAGAATTCAGTCCGGGCGCTTTTTCAGGACTGGACGGTCGTCGTCGCTGCTGGTCGAATCGCCGTTGTTTGTGGTGGTGTCGCCGCCGTTGGTTGAGGTGCCGTCTCCGCCGCCGTTCGTTGTGGTGCTCGTTCCGCCGGCGTTCGGGTCGGTCCGTTTGCGAAGCGTGGGCTTGTCTTTGCTGACTTTCTTTTCCTGAACTTTTTGCCCTGCTTCGATGGCCCCAAGGCGCCGCTTCACGACATCGAATTCAGAAGTGGTGACAATGTATTCTTCGCGGCTCGGAAGAATCGTGGCGATCGCTTTTTGCGATGCCTCAATGCGATCGGGCGTGGGCGGGTGCGTGGAGAAAAGCTTCGGGATCGTTCCCGGATGCTTCTTTTCGTCCGCTTCCACTTTTTCAAAAAATTGCACGAAAGCGTTCGGGTCGTAACCGGCTTTGTACATGTACTGCAGGCCGAGATAATCCGCTTCGCGTTCGGCGTCTCGGCTGAACTTCAGGTAAGTGACCGGTATCAGGAAATTCAAGCCTTCGTAAAGTCCGTAGCCAGCCCAGCCGCCCGGCCCCAGAAGAATCAGCGGAATCGTGGCCATCTGCATGATGGTGCCCTTGGTAGCATTTCGCGTGCCGTGGCGCGCGCAAACGTGGGCAATTTCGTGCGCCATCACTCCGGCAAGCTCCGATTCTTCATCGGCGCGCAAGATCAAGCCGCTATTCACGTAGAAGAATCCGCCGGGTAGAGCAAAGGCGTTTACTGTGTCCGAATCGATGACTTTGATGTTGAAGGGAACTTGCGCGTCCGAATTCCGGACCAGATTCTGTCCAACTCGGTTTACGTACTCGGTGACCACTGGATCGGTGATGAATTTCGAAACTCGGTCCACTTCCTGAGCGAGTTGCTTGCCGAGGGCGATCTCGTGCTCCATCGAATACATGTCGGGCCCGTGGCCGACTTTGCGATTGCCGATGGCGTTGACGTCTGCCTCGCTGCCGCCCTTGACGCCGGAGGGCGTCGCGCCGATGTCCTGAACGGGAGCCGTGTCCGCCGGCGGAGTTTGGGTCTGCTGGGGCTGCGTTGGGGCTGGCTGAGCCGTTTGTGCCGGTTGCGCTGGCGGAGCCGGAGACTGCTGCTGCTGCGCGTACGCGGCCGGATAAACGAGAGACATCGTCAGCAGAATTGCAGCAAACTCTCTTGTCCAGGATTTCATGGAGCACCTCCGGCCGGAATCGACGTGATTATACACCCGAACTTCATTTGATCCTGAGTGCTTCGATGTCAGAAGCCTGAAAAGAGTTTCTTCCCGGTTTGCAGAGTTTTGCAATCGTATTGACGGCCTAACCGATTCTGTCTACATTCGTTTAAGGCATATGGCGACTCGAAAGATACAGGTCGGACAGGTTTGGAAGAAGGACGGCAGCGACGAAACCTACCTGATTACAAAGATTTACAGCGAGGCACTGGCTACTTTTGCCGTGCTGCGCAAAGCCGGAGCCGAGATGGAGGCGCCGGTCCGGGTTCGGGTGCAGAATGCGGCCACGGGGCCGGTGCTGCCGGGATTTAAGTTCGCGCAGGAATCGAACGAATTCTAAGGATTGGCGATTTCTGAGGGTTGGGATGACCGGGTGCGATTCCTGCGATCCCGCCTCGCCGAGTATCGAAATTTCAAAACTGCAGCCAGTTTCATTCAGTCCCCGAGGCAGGGAGCCTCGGGGCTCTGAAATGTGTTCTGTGCTATCGCTGGATCGCTAGAATGACCGCACCGGCATCTTCACAATGTCGTCGACAGCTTGAATTTCGCGCGTCACGAACGGTTCTGCGTGGCGCACGCCAATCATCCGCCCGTAATAACTGGTGATGAGATTCATTTCGTGCTCGAGTTGGTCGAGCGGCAGGTAGACTTTCGAACGCTTCTGTGACTTCGGCGGATTGAATTGCGATTTGTACGCGAGAATCGCGCGCCGGCGCTTGTCGAACTGCGACGAAATATCCACCGCGAAACTCGGCGTCACGTCTTGATATACCGCGGAGTATAGAATCTTGAACGGCCGGAACGCCTCGCCCTTGAGCGGCATCTGCTTCAATCCCGCGATGAAACATCCTTCGTAGCCAAGACGCGCCGCCGTGTAGTGATCGGGATGGCGACCCTCCCAGTAGGGGAGGATTACTGTATGGGGTTGCAGGGCGCGGATGCGTTCCGCAATCTTGCGCTTGAATTCCTCGTTTACTTCGAGCCGCGAATCAGGCAAGCCCAGATTTTCGCGAACTTTCACGCGAAGGATATTCGCTGCAGCCGATGCCTCACGCGCACGAATTTCCGGCGTGCCTCGCGTGCCCATTTCGCCGCGCGTGAGATCGAGAATTCCAGTACGGTAACCCATCTCAGCCATTTTCAATAGCGTGCCGCCGCAGGATAGCTCCACATCATCGGGGTGCGCCGCGATGGCTAACACGTCGAGTTTCATAACTCCTCCATTTATCACGCGTCTCCCGAAAGATGTGATTGTAGGGACGCTGCGCCGGGGCGTCAAACGCGAGATCACGAAGGCCCCGATGTTGACAGACAATCGTCCGATGCTAAGGTGAAACTGCAAAAAGTGCATCGGGGGAGGAAAGCATGGCAGAGGGGAAGCTTTCAAGCAAAGTCGCTCTCGTGACGGGCGCAGCGAAACGAATCGGGCGGAGCATCGCGCTGCGGCTTGCCGAGGAAGGCGCGGACGTTGTCGTGAATTATAAAACGTCGAAGAGCGAAGCGGAGCAGTTGGGTGGCGAAATTGCGGCGCGTGGACGCCGAGCGATCGCGATTCAGGCGGACGTTTCGAAGAAGGCCGATGTGGGCAAGCTCTTCGCGCAAGTCGATAAAGAATTCGGCAGGCTCGACATTCTCGTGAATAACGCCGGAATATTTTTCCCCGCGAAGTTCGAGGAACTGACCGAGGAGCAGTGGGACCGGATCATGAATGTAAATCTGAAATCGCAATTTCTTTGCGCGCAAGCTGCCATTCCATTACTGCGGCGCGGCGCTGGACAGAGCCACATCGTCAACATCTCATCGCTTGGCGGGCTTCTCGCGTGGCCGGCGTTCACGCACTACTGCGTTTCGAAAGCCGGGGTGATTATGCTGACGCGGTGTCTCGCGCGCGCCCTCGGGCCAAAGATTCTCGTCAATAGCGTTGCGCCAGGGACGATCCAGTTTCCCGGTGAAGAGCCGGACGAGGATTACATTCGTAAGGTACCGCTGCATCGCACCGGGACGGGCGAAGACATCGCGGATGCCGTGGCATTGTTCGTTAAGTCGGATTTCGTTACCGGCCAGATTTTGCCTGTGGATGGCGGCCGGACGCTTGTTTAGACGTTATTTCCGCGTTGGACTATGCATACGGCGCCGCACGGAAACAAAATCTAAGTGGAAGATCAGTACGCCGCGAGCTTTTCCATTCCGGCGAGGATTTTTTCGGTATTCAGCAGCCAGGCTTTTTCAAGCGGCGGGCTGAACGGCATCGCGGGGATGTCCGGCCCGGTGATGCGGATGATCGGACCGTCGAGATCGTCGAAAGCTTCTTCGCCGACGATGGCCGAAAGTTCCGCGCCGAGTCCCATCGTCCGTTTGTCTTCGTGGACGATCAGGCACTTGCTCGTCTTCCGCACGCTCGTAAGAATCGCTTCCTTATCGAGCGGCGAAAGCGTACGCAGGTCGAGAACTTCGGCTTCGACGCCGCGCTTCGACATCAGTTCGGCCGCTTCGAGTGATAGCGACACCATTGAGCCATACGTCAGCACGGTGAGGTCGCGCCCTTCGCGTCGCACGGCGGCTTTGCCGAGCGGCACCGTGAAATCGCCCTCGGGAACTTCGCCCTTCACGGAGCGGTAGAGCTTCTTGTGCTCAAAATAAAGAACCGGATTCGGATCGCGAATCGCCGCGAGAAGCAGTCCCTTCGCGTCGTAGGCCGTAGACGGCATAACAACTTTCAATCCCGGCTCGTGCGTGAACCACGTTGCGTTTTCCTGCGAGTGATATAGCCCACTGCCGCTACTCGCGCCGCAGCAGATGCGAATGGTGATTGGGCAGGTGTACGCGCCCGCGCTGCGGTAGTGGATCTTGGCCGCCTGCTGGACGATGGTATCCATGGCGGGCGTAATGAAATCGGCGAACTGGATTTCAGGCACGGGCCTCAGCCCGACCATCGCCGCGCCGATTGCAGATGCAATAATGTTGTTCTCGGCGAGAGGCGTGTCCAACACGCGATCCTCGCCGTACTTGTCAAATAGGCCGGCGGTCGCCTTAAAAACGCCTCCGGACGGGCCAATATCCTCGCCCATGATAAAGACGCGATCGTCGCGTCCCATTTCCTGATCGAGCGCTTCCGTGATCGCGTCGATATAATTAATCGTTCGTGGCATGTCTCTCCGGAATTCCTTGTTTTAATCGGCCCAGACGAAATTCGTGATTTCAGACGGGTCGGGATATGGGCTGTTCTCGGCGAACTCGACGGCATCGTCAATTTCGCGATTGATCTCAACGGCGATCTGAGCCTTCTTCGAGTCGTTGAGAATTTTCTTGTCGAGGAGATACTTTTCGAACGCGAGAACCGGGTCGCGCTTCTTCCACGCTTCCACTTCTTCTTTAATGCGGTATTTGGCGGGGTCGATCTCTGAGTGACCGTACCAGCGATACGTCTTGCACTCGATGAGCGTTGGGCCTTCGCCCGCACGCGCGCGCGCGATGGCCTTGGTTGCGGCTTCGTACACCGCGAGGACGTCATTTCCATCCACCGAGAGGCCCGGGAAGCCGTATGCTTTTGCGCGTTCGGACAAATCCTTCAGCGCCGTCTGCAGGCGTAGCGGGACTGATTCCGCCCAAAGATTGTTCTGGCAGATGTAGATTATCGGCAACCGATGCACGCCGGCGAAATTCAGCGCCTCGTGGAAACCGCCGATACTGGTTGCGCCATCGCCGAAGAACGCTACTACGACTGTGTCTTTCTTCAGGCGCTTCAGTCCGAATGCCACGCCCGTGCCCACCGCCAACTGGCCTGCAATGCTGCTTGCTGGCGTGATTACGTGCAAGTCGGGGAATCCCATGTGCGCCGGAGAAGAGCGGCCGCGGTCAGGGCTGGTTGCTTTGGCGAAAAGCTGCGCGAAGCAAGATTTCAGCGGCGCGCCCTTAATAATGTTTGAGGTCCAATCGCGGTGGGAGGGAGCAATCCAGTCGTCCTTGCGAAGGGTGAAAGCGGCGCCGACTTCCGTTGCTTCCTGGCCTACGCCGGAATAAAAATTACCGCCGAACTTGCTTTGGCGGAAGAGGATGCGCGCTTTTTCGTCGCACATGCGGCACTTGAGCAATGCGGTGTAAAGGCTGATACACAGCTCGTTCGAATATGCGGATTTCTCCGTCTCGGGCTCCAAAACTGCCCGGCTGCCTTTCGATGCCATTTCCGCTCCTGTGAGCTGGGGCGCTCGATAATTTCAGTCAATAAAACTATAACATAAATTCCGATACGGACAGAAACTGAAGCGCGACTTCGTTGAGAGCAACGCCGCGTTACTTTATGAAATCTTCATCTTCCCGCTCGAGAGCAGGCGAATCAGCTCGCGATCGGCCGGAAGAAAATCGAGCGACGCGAGATTTGCCGGGTCGACCCAGCGAATCTGCTCAAAGACACGGTTCTGGACGCCAGAACTCTCGGCGCGCGCCGTGAAGAAAATCAACTCGATTTCTCTGGCCATTTCGGCGTAGCGGTGGCGCGTGCGATGCACTTCATCGCCAATTTCCGCCTCGACGCCGAGTTCTTCCTGTAGCTCCCGAACGAGAGCTTCCTGCAGCTTTTCGTGCGGACGCACCTTGCCGCCAGGAAACTCCCAGCGCAAGCCGAAGGCATCCGTCCGGTGACGCTGGCAGGCGAGAACGCGGCCTTCTGATGCGATGAGCGCCGCTACAACGAGGAGCGGCTTTTCGTCGCTGCGGTGGTTTGCCGCGGGTCCGCTGAGCTTTCTCGTCATCGCATCAGCTCCGGATGGATCGCGCGGAACAACGCTTCGGCGCCTTGCATGAGCGGGGGACCTGGCGTGTTCAGCAATTCGTCGCGAATTACCACGACGCGTTTATCTCGCACGGCAGGGACGGTAGCCCAGTTCGGATTTGCGAGAGTTGCGCGGGGACTTGCGCGCTCACCGGTCGCGGTCCAAGCGAGAGCGATAACTTCTGGCCTCGCCGACGCAACGTCACGGTCTGAGATGAGTTTGCCCGCCCGCACGACCATTCGGCCGCCGGCGATTTCCACCAACTCAGCGACCCACGGCGGCGAGCTAATGCGAGGTTTCGGCCACGCTTCGCAGTAGACGCGCGGCCGCTGCTTGACGTACCGCGCCTGCCGATTTCGAGCGACGACTCGAGCGGCGATTCGAGCAAATGTCGAGCGCATTTTCTCGACGAGCGCGTTTGCTGCGGACGATCGGTTCGTCATTCTGCCCAGGATTCGGTAATCCTCCTCGATCGTGCGAAGCGAGCGGGGATTGAGCGCGAGAAAAGCAGCGGGCAATGCCAGCAATTGCGCAACGACCTCCGGTTTGAACGGAACCGATCCGATTACGAGCGTAGGCCGCAAACGGCTCACCGCGCGCACGTCGAGCGCCCAGCAGTCGCCCACTCGCGGCAATCTTCCGGTTGGCGCGACGTCCTTGCACCATTTGCTTACGCCGACGAGATTTTTCTGCGCGCCAATTGCAAGAAGTATGGAAGTCACGCTCGGTGCAAGCGACACGATGCGAAGCTTTTCGATCGACCGAATGCTTTTCGCCGGAGTTCTCGCAGCGCTTTTCATCGGGGCAGAGTCTAGCAGGGAAGGCCGAACAGCAAAAAATAAAGCGCCGGAGCTCTTAGGCTCCGGCGCTCTTGGTTGTCGTGTTCGTAACTGTTAGAACTACTGTTCGGCCTGGATCTTCTTCAAACGCGGCTTGGCCAGTTGCCAGAGCGTATCCGAATCCGTGGCATCGTGAGGGTAGTATTGCGCCGACTTCTGACCCGAAGGCAGAAGCACGATGTCCGCACGGCGGTTATACGCCAGCCAATCCACGCGCTTTGCGTTGGCGCGCTTCTTGGACGGCTTTGCCGGATTCGCTTCCTCGAGGCCCTTTACTTCATCCTTCGAGAGGTTGCGCTCTTCGCCGTAGGCAGCTGTTTCGACCTTATCCGCAGCAACTCCCTGGTCAACGAGGAACTGCTTGATCCGCTCGACGCGGCGCTCGCTAAGTTCCTGGTTGTGCTTCTTGCTGCCGCGCTGATCGGCGTATGCCGTGACGGACAGCTTCGAAGTTTCGTCATACTCGAGATACTTCTTGAAGCCGGCCGCGAGGTCGGTGAGGTTCTTTCCCTGGCTCTTCAGCAATCCGTCGGTTGGGTGCTTCGCGTCCGGATAGTCCGTCGGATAGAAGACGCTGTAGAGCACGACGGTCGGCATCGGCTCGATCGAGCCTGTGACGTGAATTGTTGCGGTCTGCGTTGACGAGCCGCCGCAAACGTTTGTGGCGTTCAAAGTGTACGTGTTGGTCTCATCCACGGGGCCGATGTTCGTATTCTTGGGATTGGCCTGAATCGTCTGCGTGCCGTTCAGATCAACCTTGCCGGTCGGATCGAGATTGGCGTTGTCCGCGTTCGATGTGGACCAAGTCAATGTGGAGGAATCCTGAACCTTTACGCGGTCGCCGATTTTGCGATAGTGGACTTCGGCGGGATTCGCGCTCAGGGTCGCCTGAACGACGGTGTTTACATTAATGGTTGATGTCGCCGTCGCTGTTCCGCCCGGGCCGACTTCCGTCAGTGTATAGGTCGTCGTGGCCTTCGGTGATACGCCCTGCGATCCGCTTGGCTGCACGTCGCCCACGTTGCTGATGTTCGCGCGGACGGCGTCGGTGGCGGTCCAGTTCAGATTCGAGGTCTCGCTGCAATTAATGTTTGCCTTATCTTCGGAGAAGCCGCCCAGCTTGACCGGCGCGACAACTACAGTCGCGCTCGCGATGCCGGCATGGAAGCGGTCCAGCGGAGACTTCTTCATGAGCACTTCGCCGCGCGGCCACGCTTCGTTCTTCTGTTCGCCCTTCTTGTCAAGATAGATGACGACCTTCTGGTTCGCCGCGACGTTTACCGTCCCAGACCATACATCGGTGCCATTGCGGGTCACGGTGATGTTATGCGTGCCCGGCGGTACCAGTAGTTCTTGTTTCCAGATCCAGTCCCAGTTGAACTCGTCGACGTGGCCGACAAAGTAGTCGGGCGTCTTGCCTTCGAGTAAAACGGCGGCTCGTCCGGGGCCCTTGAGCTGGATGCGTCCCCAAGGTCCGCCGACCTTATCACCGTAGGGCGTGAGCGTCACTTCAATGGGGGTCGTCTTGCCAGCTTCAATATTTACGTCCTGGGAAGAGAGCTTATAGCCGTAGTTGACGACAACCACGGTATGCTTCCCGGCGCTCAGAGAGATCGTATGGTTACCATCGTTGATGGCCTTACCATCCACAAACAAATAGGCTTGTTTGGGAACAACGTGAA
>Ga0182015_10003452_pt1 | contig 17750 bp, 15 predicted proteins | sample 712P3MmetaG_FD_120478 | JGI IMG/M metagenome (GOLD analysis project Ga0182015, IMG submission 120478) | Permafrost microbial communities from Stordalen Mire, Sweden - 712P3M metaG | ecosystem: Environmental > Terrestrial > Soil > Wetlands > Permafrost | place: Sweden: Stordalen | collected...
CCTGACCGGCCATCGGGCGCGCGGTCTCCCCGATAGCCTGCACGCCCGAAATCTACCTGCCGGCGGAGGGGGGTTGATTCCGCCCCCTTTTACAGTGGGCCTCAGCGAGCAGATGTGGAGCCAGTCTGGTCGGACGATGGTACCGTTTGTCTGCTCGAGGGACCGTTGGCGCAGCCTGGTAGGACGCTTGCATGACACGAAACCGGGTTTTGGCTCTGACGTGCGGTAATCTCCGATGCACGGCAGAAGGCGCGCTCTAAGTCTTGTAGGTGGCGAAATACCGTGCTGTTTCGCGACGGGCCGACGCTCGTTGCGCCCTCTCGCGATGTGGTTGCGTCATAAGGAAAATCGCGCCCAGCTTTTGCCATGGGCTTCGCAAGGGTGTCCCCACATCTCGGTAGCCCCGCCAGGATCGCGCCGACGCGGAGGTCGCAGGCGCGGTTGTAACGGGGACAAAGAGCGGAAAAGCCAGGGTTGGATGCCTCTAGCTGATGACGCGTCGTGGGCTGTCAGACTGGTCCGTTCGGGCAATGGCCGCGGCGAATTTCACTTTCCTGGGCCTCGCTGCTGTGACGAACTGCGCCTCTCATGTCAAGCCGGGTGGCCCGTGCGTCGGTGCCGTATTCGCAGTCACGACCACGCCATCGAGAAATGTTCAGGTTGCCCACGTGAGGAAACTTCCTGTTGGGAGGTCAGCAATAACGAAGCCCAGGTCGGGTGACTCGGCTCTCCGCAGAAGGAAAGCGCGCACTGTTGGGACGAGGGCGAGGCGTGGGCAACGCAAGAGGGGTTGTTATGGAGAAACGCCAAATACGAAAGCGAGGAAGACGCCGAGGTAGACCCGCCACCCTCTTGGCGCGACTTTCCGCCTGATTCCTGACTCCCTGTGCAATGAAATAGCCCAGGCCAATTATGAGGCCCCGTACGTCTCGCTCAGGCGAACCCTGTTTACGGCTGGCCCAATTCCGAGCGCATGACAAGTACCCGCTTCAGCGTGACCACGGTGACCCAGATGCGCGATGGTGAGGACGTGCCAGGTACCCCCGCTCCCGCCTCCTTTGACGACGTCAACATGGACGAGTGGAGCCTCTGGGTGCTTGAACACGGTCTGCCCCCTCTGCCCACCTCGGTCCAGAAGGGGGACTCCGTTCCCGTTGCGCGCTGGGCTGGGATCACCGTGGACGCGGTGTTGCACGTCCAGTGGATGCGAGATGACGACGAACCCGATGATGACTTCCTCGGTTCTCAATCACCGGACATCTCAGGCATGACGGCACGGTCACCGACCGACTGCTGGGCGTAGAGAAACGGTCGCGCGGGGCCACTGCGTCGTACTCGCGGTAAGTCGCGACGAAGGCTTGTCGGCTACGTTCCCGTGAGGTGACCTCGGAGACGAAGTTAGACACCACCGGGGTGCTGGCTGGTAGGTGAAACGTGCGAGGACTCAGGCCCCGCCCACCGTGGTTGTCGTAGCGGTTGTCGTCGTGCTCGATGTCGTGGTGCTGATCGATGTAGTCGTGGGCGCGGTCTGCCCCGTCTGACAGCCCCCGGTGACCAGCGCAGTCATGACCATCAGCCCCAGCGACGATGCGCGTCTCGTCGCCACCAAGCGCAGGTCTATCAGGGTTCCGGTGCCATTTCAGAACGCGGGTGCTCGCCGCACCGCCGAGCCTACGATGCATTCAAAGGACATTTAGGAGAAGACCATGGAACCAGCCGACATCGAAGACGCACTCACGCAGTTATCCCGTTCTCTGCCAGATGGCCTTCGCTTCCTCACGCGACTGCTAACCGCGGCGCGTGGCGATTTCAGGCCTTCGTTGGAACGACTAGACGCAGACACGCACCTAACAGGAATCGTTGAGGTGGCACTTGTTCTCTGCAAGCAACTTGCCGCGGTTGCTGGTGAAGGGGCCAAGCCCTACCCCGATGACGCCATTGGAGAGGTACTACTTTCCAAAGCTATGACCTTCAACTGTCTGCCGGACGTAGTGCATTCGTTATTGCCAACGGGCTAGTCGCGCCCCTTGCTGGTCCCCTCGCCCGAGGTTTACAAAGACCGTTATCCTGGCCGCACAACCCATCCAGAGCGGACGAGGGACTGCCCCAGCGACTCCTCGGCAACCAGCTTCGAGCACGGTGCCAACGCCAGGATCGATGAGGACGGAAACCCCTATGATTGGCCAAAGCCCACGGTTCTTCGTGAAGGTTCCACCTGACTACTTCGACATGACCGGGGCCGAGGAGGAGGTCGCGGCTAGGGCGATGTGGCGAGATGCCATGGGCCAGATGGGCTTGGAACCCGACCAGCCCAGCAGCGAGAGCGCGGTCACCGACGCCGGTTCCGATGGACAGGGTAGTCAGGGCCACCAAAACTCGGCAAGCAACTCGGCGTGGAGCGGGGTCGTCACCTTCTAGAGCAGCGATGGGTTGACAGGGATCGTCACAACCGGCCTCCGCCGTCGCCAGAACGAAAGCGCGGTGAGGATGACAGCACCGACTCCCAAGCCCTCGATGACGTGCTCTCGGTCGCTGGCAGCACTCTTGCACCTAAGGGGATAAGCATCGGAACTTGCAAACTCGACTAGTGGTGTGGGAGATCCGATGATCGAGAGCGAGTGACCTTGGAACTGTTGGAATGGACTTGGGCAGCCCATGGTCACAACTTCGCGGGAACCGGCAGTCACCAAGTTTTCACTCGGAAGCGGGCGTAGCGTCAACAGGACCCCGCCGATGACGAGGGCGATCACTGCCAGTCCTCGCGAGTGCCCATCGCCACCCGTTTCCTACGGTCACTTTTTTCGCAGTCACGCGGTCGAAGGTGCTGGGGACAGCCGCCTGCGCCTTCGGAGGAACGACACACCGACGAGGATGACCGCGCCTGCGCCGAGCGCCTCGATGATGTGTTCGTGGTCGCTGGCGGCGCTCTTGCACCGGGCGAGGTAGGCAGCGAATCGAGGGCCTGTCGTGAAGCTGAGCGCGTTGTAGGGGGGCGGAGGCGGCGGCGAGAGTGTTTCCGACATCGTCCTCCCCTGAATCTGTTGCACCGCGGTCATCACCGTCATCTCCGCCCCGGTCGTCACCGCGCCGCCCTGCTCGCGTTGCCAATCCCGAGCGCGTCTCGCGGCCTTGGTCTGGGTCTTACCCGAGAACGACTTGACCTTTGCCTTTCCGGTGAGAGGATCGACCCCCACTGGTATCTCCTTGTACCACTTACCCGCTCCGTGGCCTTTTGTGCGCTGGTAGAGCGCCCCGCCACCGCGCGGGGCTCGCGTCCGTGTAGCCATCTTTCCGGCCCCTTCTTCGACGCGCCGAGACTATCGAGAACGCGCGCTCTAACTTCGTGGAGAACAGCCGCAGCCTGATGCAGATTTGTGAACCGTAGCTAGGCAGCAACTTCGATTGACAGACGAGAACTACCTTGTCAGGGGCATATTTCCAGGCGCTGAGCAGGTCGGCTAGAATGGCAACAAGTTGAGGGGCCGTTGGCGCAGCCTGGTAGCGCGCTTGCATGACACGCAAGAGGTCACAAGTTCAAGTCTTGTACGGCCCACCGATTAGACAGCGTATTTGTGGCAGATGTGACACTAACTCAGTGTCAAAAGGCAGTTTTGTTGCCCGTCTAACTGCTCGCGACTCACGTATCGGATGACCCAAGAGTTCAAAGCGTTACCTCGGCGTAAGTCGTGAGCATGGCGTCCGGGCTCACCCGGCCTCTGTCTGGCGAGAAGCCGCCGCGTTCGCGTCGGCCTGCTTGAGCGCTCTCCAGACGCGTTCGGGAGTAAAGGGCGTCTCATAAAGGGGAACGCCCGTGGCATCCAAGATGGCGTTGCGCACGGCCGGAGCGACGCCGACGACGCCGATCTCGCCGATCGCCTTTGCCCCGTAGGGTCCCGAGGGTTCGAACGTCTGGACGAGGAACACTTCGGTCGTGGGGGCGTCGTCGGCACGAGGGATCCAGTACGGGCCGAACTGCGGGTTCACCACCTTGCCGGCCGCGTCGAGGACGATCTCCTCTGTGAGGGCGTATCCCAGTCCCATGAGAACGGCGCCCTCGATCTGGCCACTCGCGGTGAGCGGGTTGACGGCAACCCCGCCGTCGACGGCACTCACGAACTTGGTCACGGTGACCTGTCCGGTACCGATGTCCACTTCCACTTCGGCAATCTGGACGGCAAAAGGGGAGGGCGAAGTCGTGGCGAGATGCGAGGCTACGCCGATGATCTGTTCCTGCTGCTCAAAATGGAAGGCCCGCATGGCGATCTCGCCGAGCGGGATGCTCCGCCCGTCCGGTGCCCAGACCTGGCGGTCATGGAGCACGACAGAATCAGCCGAGTCCAGTCCGAAGATCTCCGCCGCCCGCTCCGCGATGCGCCGGGCGACGATGAGTGCCGCCTTCTTGGCTGCCATACCGGAGATGTACGTCGTGCCCGAGGCGTAAGCCCCTACATCGAAAGGCGTCAAGTCGGTGTCGGCCTCGTAGACCAGGATGTCTTCGAGGGGCACACCGAGGACTTCGGCGGCGATCTGGGCCACGACGGTGTCGGCTCCGGTACCTAGGTCCGTGGCGCCGATCAGGAGGTTGAAAGAGCCGTCGTCGTTAATCTTTATTGAGGCGGCCCCCATGTCTACTCCGGGTATGCCTGAGCCCATCACGCAGAACGACAGGCCGAGGCCGCGACGAATCTCGGGGCGTCCCGGTGGCCTGGTCCATTCCGGATCCTGGCGACGCTCCCAGCCGATGGCGCGAAGCGCCTGGGCCATGCACTCCTCAGTCCCGCAGCTGGCTACCTGGGGCAGGTCCTCGATTGACACGTCATCGACCCCGCCTCGCTCGTTTAAGCGAGGCACTATGTCGAGCCGGTCGCCCAGCCCTACCCAGTTCTGCCGACGAAACTGGACCGGGTCCAGTTTGAGCGCCCTGGCTATGTCGTCGATGTGCGACTCGAGCGCGAAGACCCCTTGCGGGGCACCATAGCCACGCATCGCACCGGCCACCGGACCGTTCGTGTAGACGACATCACAGTTGAACTGCTTGGCCGGAGAGTTGTACGAAGAGAGCGCCCGCATACCTGTCATCGAGCTCACCGTGAAGCCGTGCACACCAAACGGGCCGGTGTCGGATTGCACCTCCAAGTCCTGGGCAACCAATTTGCCGTCGTTCGTGACGCCGGTACGGATTCGCAGTGTCTGTGCATGACGGGTGCGCGAGGCCACGAACTCCTCCTCGCGGGTCAGTTCGAGGCGGACCGGGCGACGGGTGGCGAGCACGAGATGGCCAACGATGTCTTCGATGAGCATCTCTTGTTTGCCGCCGAAACCTCCGCCGATGCGCGGCTTGATGACCCGGATCTCTTTCACTGTGATCCCGAGAAGCGGGGCGAGCATCCGCCGTACGTGGAACGGCACCTGGGTAGATGTCCGGATCACTAGCCGTTCATCTTCATCGAGCCAGCCAATGGTGACATGTGGCTCGATGGCGCAGTGCCCCTGGCGCTGGACGCGGAAGGTCCCTTCGAAGATTTGATCCGCTTTGGCAAAAGCGGCCTGCATGTCTTTTACGGTGCGGCCCTCGACATGCGAGCTCACGTTCGTTGTGTTGTCGAGTACCCCGAGCGAGTCGTCTTCGTCGTGCACGACGGGCGCACCCGGCGCCTTGGCTGCTTGCGGCTCGAAGACAGCGGGCAGCACCTCGTAGGTGACCTTGATGCGGCTACACGCTTCCGCGGCAATCGCGAGAGTCTCGGCAGCTACAGCGGCCACGCGGTCACCCACATGACGGACCTTGTCATCGAAGCTGACCTGGTCCCAAGGGTGCGGGTTCGGCGCGCTCTGGCCGCCGGTGGCGTACTTCACCCGCGGCGTGTTCTTGTAATGGACGACGGCGTGGACGCCCGGCAGAGCGCGTGCCTCGCCATCGTCGATGTCGAGGATGCGGGCGTGGGCGTGCGGGCTGCGCAGGACCTTCGCGTACAACAGGTCCCGCGGCGCGATGTCATCGGTGAAGACCGGCTTGCCCTTGACGAGGGCCAGCGCGTCGACCTTCGGTGTGGGTCTGGCCACGACAACCGTAGGCAAGACATCGGGGGCGGTGACGACGCGGGGGACGGCATATGGCGTGGATGCCTGGGCCGTATCTGCCCAGGCATCCACCGTGTCCCCGTCGCCTGACATTGCCCGGGACAACGGGCGGACGGAGAGCGGTTCGAAGGCATCGGGTTTCTCACCCCGGAGGACCGCGGCAGCGCGGCTGACCGCCTCCACCACCTTCACGTAACCGCTCTCCCGGTCGAGGATTCCCGACAAGGCGTCCTTTATCTCAGCCTCCGAGGGGTTCGGCTCCCGCGCCAAAAGAGCAACCGCTGCCAGCACCGTCGCCCCGGTCGAGTAGCCCGACTGTATGGCGCCTGTCTCTACCAAGGCGGCCTGAACCGGGTGGAGCTCACCGCGGGCGAGGTCGAGGCTTTCGACCGTGTTTACGTCGTGGCCATCGGCCTTGGCGGCGAGCAGGACGTCAGCTGAGACGAGCCGACCGTCCAGCAACACGGCGGCGGCACCGGTCTCGCCGGTCTCGGACCCGAAGCGCACGCTCGTGAGGCCCTCGCGACGAAGTACACAGAGCAGCGTGTCACCAGGCGCACACACGATCTTTCGTCCGGTGCCGTTCAAGGTGATGTGAATCGTGATCATCGCAGTGCCTCCCGTGCCCGGGCATCAAGAATCCTGGCCATGGCCTTTCGGTACTCAGTCGAACCTCTGAAGTCAGCGGGCGGCTCGAGTTTCTCGGGATCGCCGGCCAGCACGGGCACGCCTGCCACGCCCGAGAAGGCCACCACCACGGTCCCTTGCTTGTCCCGGCGAGCTACCGCCGCCACGATCGCCCGGTCGGCGGGCATGCGGGCGACACGTTCCGCTGCAACTCGCCCGCCGAGTTCGATCTCGAGAGACGCGATGATCCTGCCTGCGAGCTGAGCTGGTTCGGAAAGGAGCTCTGCGAGCGGGATCACCGAGGTGCCTGACCTGGCCTCGAGTCTTACCGTCGCCTTGTGGACGAGGAGCGTAGCGAGCAGTTCGCTCTCGAATTCGCCACGAGCGATGCACCCGCCGAGAGTTGAGAGGGTGCGAAGACTGCTCGGCAGCTCGCGGCGGGCCGCTTCGCGCACGGCGTCGGGCAGAACGACGCTCGTGGCGATGCCCTCGAGGGTCGTCGTCGCTCCGATCAAAGCCGCGTCGTCTCCGCTCGGTCGCACCCCACCGATGCCGGCTGCCTGCAGGTCAACCGCAACGACCGCCTCCCCTCCGGTCGCAGCACTGAGGCGCGTCCCGCCGCCGACGAGAATGCTGTTGTCTTGTTCGAGCGCGATCAGAGCCGCTTCGAGGCTGGTCGGCCGTTCGTATGCAGTCACCTTAAGCATGATCAGTTCACATCCCTGGTGGCCGTGTGTGACGCGTATGCCACAACAAGAACAGTCAACGCCGATGAGGCGGACCGGTGGTAGGGGACAATGACCCTTGTTGGGGCGCGAGTTTCACGGCGCCGCCGAGCACAAGCGCGGACGGATCAGGGATTCATCCAGCCTAGGGGTTCGGCGAGCTACCAAATGTGGGGCACGCGTTCAACTTGCGTAGCGCCCACCCCTGTTGAGCAGGGAACAAGCCCCGCGGAGCACGTGCCCGGTCGCTGGTTGAGGCATCGCGAAACTGCAGTGCAGGCGGAGTTCTTGCCCACGACAGGTTTCGGTGCGGCTGTCGGGCGGCAGCCAGGTCGAAAAGGGGCCATCGTCGGCCAAAACCAAATCGTGATGCGGCCCGATCGGCGCTCGTTCAACGAAATCGCGTGAAATACAGCCAGAGTCCTGCAAACAGCAGGCCAAGCATCATCCCCACTACGTCGCACGCGAGATAGCCCAACCAGGCGATCACGGCGACCGCTCCGAGGACAAATAAGACCCCCCAGGGATTGCGGTGCTCGCCGAGTTTTGGCGGTCCCTGCGAAACCTCCGCGGGTTCGTGCTGCACGCGATGGCGGCTAGTCCCGCGACCAGAGCTAGGACGTCCTCGCTCTGGTCGCGGAGCGGGGTGAAAGTACCTCCCAGGCGCGCGACGAAGCAAGCAGCCGGGCCGGTGAGCCCTTAGTCCGCCCTGACTTCGCCGTCGTGTTCCTTGTCGCATCCCACGCAGCTTCGTCTCGCATCGCGTTGTCTCACGGACTATCATCATGTAAGACAACTTGGCAGCAAGTCAGCCTGAAGGAAGCAGCTGTCCACGTTGCAGCGCCTTGCGGCTTCGCCGTCCCGTTGATGTGCGCCTGGTGATCACAGGCTCGAACTCGACGCACGAATCGGGACACTCGAAAGGAGAACAGCAGTGATCAACAGGGATCTCAAGGGTCGTGATTTCATCACATTGCGCGACTTCAACCGACAGGAAGTCGAGACGATGCTCGATGTCGGCCTTCGCCTCAAGGCCGACAACAAGATGCGTCGCACGCATCAGGACATCTTGCCGGTGCGGACGCTGCTCATGATGTTCTTCAATCCGTCGTTGCGGACTCGAAACAGCTTTGAGGCCGGCATCTTCCAGCTCGGAGGTCATGCGCATTTCCTCGAGCCTTCTTCGTCGCGCCTGCCGACGCTCGAGGGCGAAGACGTCCCTTACCAGTCAGAGCGCATCGCCGACATGGCCCGAGTCCTCTCGAGGATGGGGGACGCGATCGCGATTCGGATCCTTGGCGGAGCTGTCGACTGGGAGTACGAGAAGTCCCTTAGGATCATCGAGGAATTCGCCAAGTACTCCGATGTCCCGGTCATCAACATGGAGGACAACAAGTACCACCCGAACCAGGGCATGGCCGACGCCATGACCCTGTGGGAGAACCTCGGCAGGGACCTGCGTGGCCGCAAGCTTGCCGTCTCGTGGACCTACTCCCCGAGCACGAAAAAGCCGATCGCGCCCCATCATGACTTCATGTACGCGGCCAGCTATTTCGGCCCAGATATCGTCTTCGCCCATCCGGAGGAGATGCGGATCGACCCAGAGGTCGAGGCCGCCATCAAGGCCAACGTCGAGCTGAACGGCGGTTCTTACAGCGTCGTCGACAACATGGAGGACGCCTGTGACTCCGCCGACGTCGTCTACGCGAAGAACTACGTCTGCCTTGATCTACTTCCGCCGTTTGCTGCTGAGCCCAAGCACGACGAGATGGCCAAGCTGTTCGATGGCTATCGTGGCTGGATCGCCGACGAGAAGCGCATGCGCATGGCCAAAGGCTCCGCCTTCTACATGCACTGCCTTCCCTGCGAGCGGGGCTACGAGGTCACCGACGCGGTGCTCGACGACCCCAAGTGGGGGACGCCGTGCTACGACGAGGCCGAGAACCGCTTGCACGCCCAAAAAGGAGTGATGGCCTGCATCATCCCCTAGGGATGTGACTTGGTCGGCCAACTGCTCACCGAGCAAGCGCCGTGCCGAGCGGGCGGGATGCCCGAGATCGTCACGGCGACGGTCATTCGGGGTACGACTCTTGTCGGTTGAGCCGTACCCCGATGACCATGTGAACCTAATGCTCCGGAGTGCCGTCTAAGTAGTCCGGATGGGTGCTCGGTGCTAGTCCAGGGTCGGGTGGCATGCCCTCGCTGAGGCCGGCACCGACGAGGGCGTCTTCGAGGAGTTGGGCATCTTCCGGGCTGATCCCTTCAGGGAAGGCCTCCTCGTCGTGGATGGCGAGGTCGCCGACCTCAAGGATCTCGTCGCTGTAGCGCGACCCATGAAGCACGAGCCCGATGAGCTTCATCAAGATGAAGGTGATGAGGGCCGACCAGAAGATGACGAAGATGGCCGCCCGGAACTGTTCCCAGAGTTGATGGGCTGATCCGGTGTACATGAGGCCCGCCACCGAGAACGGGCCGCAGGTGCCATGCGCGGCGGCGTAAGTCCCCTGCGTGGTGTTCACGACCTGACCGGCGGCGTTCAGCTGACCGCAGCCTAATTCGAGCATGTGCGGGTCGCCGAAGATGCCGAGCAGCATGCCGCCGGTGAAGCCGGCGATGCCGTGGGTGTAGACGACACCAAGGGCGTCGTCCACCTTGGAGAAAGGCCTCACCTTCGAGAGGTAGTTCCAAGCTATCCAGACGATTGTGGTGGCGATCAGGCCCACGTAGATCGCACCGCGGCCGTTTACCCAGCCCGCACAAGGTGTGATCGCGACCAGGCCGCAGATCATTCCGTTCACCCCGCCCAAAAACGTTGGTTTCTTGGCCTTGGAGCCGACGGCGTCGAGCACCATCCACGTCAAGACGCCGACCGCAGTGGCGAGGTTGGTGTTGATCACGGCCGCGGCCATGCTCGCCCCGGCGTAATAAGGGTCGCCACCGTTGAACCCGTTCCAGCCGAGCCACAAGATGCCGGCACCCACGGCCGCCATGACGAGGTTGTTGGGTATGGCATGTGTTCGGTCCCTCAGCAGCCGGGGCCCGAGAACCCATGCCGCCACGAAGCCGGAGACCCCCGCCGACATATGGATGACATAGCCACCTGAGAAGTCGAGCGCCCCCTCCTGGGCGAAGTAGCCGCCGCCCCAGAGCAAGAACGCGTCCACGCCGTAGACGCATGTCGACCACAGCGGCACGAGGAGGCACCACGCACTGAACTTGATGCGCCCAAGGACGCTACCGAGGAACAAAAGCGGGGTGATTGCCGCGAAGACGAACTGGAAGTAGGCAAGCGAAGAGGTCGGGAAGTGGAACGGGACCGCCGTATTGGCGGCCGAGACCGCCTGGCCCTGTTCACTGACGCTGTCGGTGATGCCACCAGGTTTGCCGACGAAGTTCTCGAAGAAGTGTTTTATCCACCCCACGCCCGATAACTGGGTCTGTATTCCGTTTCTCACCCCTCCGCCGATCGAGGTGGCGCCGAAGCCCATCTTGTAGGACCAGAGGACCCAGGCCACAAGGACCAGGGAGAATCCGGCGAACATCATTGCGAGCACGTTCACCGCCCACTTTTTCTGGACGGTCGACGCGTAGAGGACCGCCAGGGCTGGCAGGCTCATGAGGCCGACGAAGGTGGCAGCAGTTATCTGCCACGTGTTGTCGGCCGGATTTAGCCAGCTCGGATACGGAACCGGGACTGTCGCTAACAACATGTGCACGGCTCGAGCACTCCTCTCGTAGTCAATGCGTCCCGCACACCTCGCCCAACCGGATCCCCCAGGCTCCGGGTGCGGCAACGTAGAGGCAGGCGGCCCGCCCTGTCGCTGACAAGAATGCAGATCGGGCGTTTCCGCACTGTCACACCGGCGTTAACGCTGTGTGAACTGGCCGGTTGCCGAGCAATAGGGCGCCGTCTTGCTGCCCAGGGCGGCCTCGGCGGCGCGCGACATGGTTAACTTCATATCGCTTCGGTTGGCGGTATCAGGCTCCAATCGCTCATGCCGCTACGATCTCCGGACCGAGCGAGAGCCGCCCGGCTGCGAACGAAGGTGTGGTCCATGGACTGGCCGGCGGTGGCAAGGCGAACCGCTCGAGGTGCGGCGTTGTCTGGGGCATGGAGTTGACATCAAAGGGCGCAGCCCGGCCCGGAGGGCCGGTTACGACCTTGCGCGGAGCCAGCGTCGATGTGGACGTACGTCGCGCGGGAATAGCGGTCATCGCCCTTTGTGTCCTCGCGCTCGCCGCCACCGTCGTCGTGCTGTACGTGGCCGGATTCCAGAAGAACGCTCAGATCACACGTCTACGCGAGCACGGCGTCGATGTCGAGGTGATGGTTTCGGGTTGCATCGGTCTCATGGGCGGGAGCGGGAGCAATCTGGCCGGTTACGACTGCAAGGGGACCTTCACGCTCGGCGGTCGTCGCTACAGCGACTCGATCCCGGGCACCGCAGCTCACGCACCCGGATCGCGATTGCGCGCCGTCACGGTCGCAGAGGACCCGGCGCTTCTCTCGACGCCAGGCGTCATTGCCACTGAGCGGGCGTCATGGCACGTCTATTTGCTGCCGAGCATCCTGCTCGTCGTCCTCGTGCTCGTCCTGACGGTCCTGATCCTCAGGCGGGCAGGATCCCGCCCCGGCCCGGCACACGGCCCGCCGGGTGTCTCAGTGTAAGGCTTCGGTTTCGCGCCGCTTTGCGCCTAGCGCGGAGGTGTGTACCGCCGGTTGGCCTTCGGGACAGGCCGGCGGCCGCTCGCGCCTCGGGCCGCGATCCGCGAGACATTGTTCTCGGTCGCCTCGCGCAGGTCGCGTTGCAGGCGGTATGCCCGTACGAGCAGCCAGGCGGCGAAGAAGATGAACGGGACCCCGAACCCCCAGTAGTGCAGGTTGAAGATGGCTAGTCCGTATAGGGCGGTCACGATGCCGAGGTAGAGGCGCTTGCGCCAGATCGCTGTCACGAGCATCAGGACCGAGAGGGCCAAGATGACGCCCCCTAGGTCGTGGTAGAGCGACAGGCTCACGTGAAGAGTGTTGATCTGACCGCTCTTCAGCTTCGCCGGGGGATCGTTGACGATGAGGGCGCTTATGACGAGGATCCCGATCGCAGCAGCCAGTGGGGCCGCGATCAGCCCGATGAGCCGTTCCTTGTCGTTCGCGAACCTGACGGCGGCCTCGAGCTCCGCGACTGTTCGTGGCGCCCTCGAAGCGGAGTCTTCCCCGCTGGCATCGACCGCAGCCGGCTTGAGGAAAAAGTTGCGCAACCGCTCGCCGAGTCTTGCCCGGTCGGGGTCGGTGTTGGCGGGACGGCGGGCTTCGCGCATTTCGGGGAGGTTAGCTTGCCCGAATGAGGTCAGCGACTCAGCGCCGGTAAGGTGCCGATGAGAACGAGGTGCCACCTCAGCTTCTCACGCGGGCGCGCGAGGCCACGTCAGCGTGCTGGCTCGTGCCTGCGCGACCCAGATGAGCCCGGTGCCCGGGCTCTTGGAGCTGGCCTCGCTGCTGCGCCGGCTAGCCGGAGACCGAAGACGTCGCGGTCTGGGTTGCGATGCCGGACACCGCCGTGCCGGAGTTCCCGAGCGGGATATTCGGCACGGCGGTCTGGCCAAGGTCAGGGACGAGGGCCTTGAGGTCGGCCGCAGTCAGCATCGTCGCGTCACTCGGGGCGGTGACTGCTGTGGCGGGATGCGACACCCCGATGAGGAGATACGCGCTCGTGGTGGGTATAAAGGCCTGGATCTTCGTGACCGAGCCCTTTTGGATCCACACGTCCGCATTTACCGAAAGTCCCGACGGGATCCGCTGCAGGTCCGTGGCGATCTCGGTCTTGGAGACGGTCACGCCCTTTACGAACGACTCGAGGGGCTTGAGGAGCCTTTCCACCAGCGAGCCCACGAACGGCCGGACGGGAAGATCGAGTGAGTACTCGTCCCCGGCTCTTTGATGGATGCTCAGCCAGGTTTGCACCGACTGAGCGAGAGACGACGAGATGTCAAGGCGCAGCGCCTTGAGCTTGGCCGTGTTGTGGGTCAAGCTCTCGATCGCCTGCAGCTCTGACAGGTTCGGGCTAGGCGATCCGGACGGGAGAAGTTTGAGGACCTGCTTTTGCATGCCTATCTCCTCGGCGAGGATCTTCTGGTAGAGGGCGAGGTACACCGGCATGGAGATACCTACCCACTTGCCGAGCAGGATGTCGTGCACGAACCCATAACCGGGCCGACTCGAGACCTTGTTGAACTTGCTCGCGATGGCGCCGTATTCGCTGGTGCCGGTGAACGCCGCGATGTCTTTCACATCCACCCGGAAATAGACCGAGCCACCGGCCTGGAGCAGGTCGGCCAGATCGGCCGACTCGTGGTAGACCGACAGCTCGATGGGCTGACCCTCGGCCGCCGGTGAGCTCTGGGTCCTTTGTGACGTCGTGACCACCACAGAGAAGCTGCCATCAGCGAGGCTCGCTGTTCCCGGCAGGTCCTGGGCGGTGATGACAAAGCGGGCTGTTGGGCTCGTGAGCACACCGTCCAAAGCCGAATGCACGGTGTCAGCCGCTGACACGTGAGCCACAACTTGCTGGCCGCACGCCGCAAGGGCGAGGCCGCAAACGACGCTGACTGCGGCGGTGACGATCTTGCGCCTGAGTCGCATAAGACTCGCTCCTCGCCTAGGGGTCTGTTCGAGTGTACTCCTGCTCGGAGGCCAATTCAGTTGCTGGTCAGCCAGCGCTCGAGATCCTCGGCAGCAAGCGGGGGACTCCAGTGATAGCCCTGTCCGAAGTCGCATCCGAGGGTTCCGAGCCATTCGACCTGACGGCTTGCTTCGACACCTTCGGCCCCGACCTTTAGGTGCAGAGCGTGCGCAAGAGAGACGATGGACTCGACGATGACAGCGTCGCGGCGATCGGTGCCGAGACCGTCGACGAAAGCGCGGTCGATCTTCACGCCATCGATCGGCAGTTGTTTTAGGTAGGCCAAGGAGGAGTATCCCGTGCCAAAGTCGTCGATTTCGAGCTTCACGCCGAGGTTTTTCAGGTCCTCGAGCACGAGCAATGACCACTCGACGAGGTCAATGACGGCGCTCTCGGTGAGCTCGACATGCAACAGCTCCGGCGCGAGCCCACTCGCAGCGATTGCCTTCGACACGGCGCCTACGAGGTCACCGCTTGCAAGCTGGCGGGCTGAGACGTTGACAGCGACCCAGAGCTCTTCGGTGGCCCGAATGCGAGCCCGCCAGTCGCGAAGCTGCTGCAGGGCCTCGCCCATAACCCAGGCGCCGATCTGGACGACGACACCCGAGCTCTCGGCGATCGCGAGGAAGTCGTCCGGCTTGAGCACACCGCGCCGGGGATGGCGCCAGCGCAGCAGCGCCTCGACCCCGACGGTGCGTCCCGAGGCGAGCTCGACGACCGGCTGGTACTCGATGAAGAGCTCTCCTTTGTCGAGCGCCGCGGAGAGCTCCGCCTGCAGTCCCAGGCGGTCCACGTAGGCCTTCCCGAGCCGGGGCTCGAAGAAGGTGTAGTCGTCTCCGCCGGCATCCTTGACGGCGTACAGGGCGACGTCGGCGTCTTGGAGGAGCTTCTCGCTGCGGGTGTCCTGGTGGTCCGCCATGGCGACTCCGACGCTCGCTTTCACGACGAAGTCGCGTCCCGCGATCGTGAACGGAGTCCTCATCGCGGTGCAGACACGCGTTGCTACCGAGGCAACCTCGTCGACGCCCGAAGCGTCGTCGAGGAGGATGGCGAACTCGTCTCCGCCGATGCGTGCCACCGTGTCGGCGGGCCGGACGCACGAGCTCAAACGCTCCGCGGCAGCGATCAGGACCTCGTCACCACTCGAGTGGCCGAGGGTGTCGTTCACGTCCTTGAAGCTGTCCAGGTCGCACAGCATCACGGCGACCCGGCGCGTAGGCGAGGCCCGCCTGGCAAGGGCGTGCTCGATGCGGTCTCCGAAGAGCACGCGGTTGGGCAGGCCGGTCAGCGAGTCGTGGAGCGCGAAATGGACGAGCTCGACCTGGTTCGCGCGAAGGGTGCTCACGGCGTACTGCATCTGGTCTGTGAGGCGCAGGTTCTCGAGCATCGTGAGCACCTGGCGCGCCAGCACGGCCGCGATCACGCACAGCCCGGCAAAGACCACGAACGGGCCGAGGTGATGCGACTGGGTGTCTTTTACCGCGCCAGCGGTGATCGCGACAGCAAGGAAGACATAGGGAAGGGCGACCTGCCATGTCGATGGGCCCTCGGGTTCCTCGGGCTCGTTGGCGGTCGTCTCCAGCGCCCAAATGGGCGCGAGGGCGAGCAGGAGCCAGCCCGCGACGCGGGCTGCGTCGACGAGGGTGTTGTAGCGAAACGAGGTGTGGGCGAGGTAGGCCAGGCTGCTGTCGGTGATTGTGAGCAGGACCAGGCCGGTGACAACAAGTGCGAGAGCCCGGCGCTGGCGGTGGCGGCCCTGGGCGAGCACGACGATCCCGACAGTGGCCACGATCACGTCACTTATCGGGTAAGCGAGCCCGACAGCTTGGGAAAAGACGCTCCCCGAGCCGGAGTGGTACACGCTCCCGAGCGCTGTCGTCCAGCTCACTATGAGCAAGGAGCCGGCGACGATCATGCCGTCGAGGGGCATGCGGGCCCGCAGAAGCCCGACCCTCGGCGCCAATGGGAACAGCAGCACGCCTATTGCGGCGAGGGGCAGAGCCACCAGGAAGCCTGCATCGGCCAGCGAGGGGAAGGGGATGGCACCGTTGCGGGCGAAGGCGAAGTAGGTCGCGATCGCCTCGCCGATCGTCCAGAGCGCGGCGAAGGCCCCGATCCATGCCCAGGCGAGGCGCACTTCTGGCGCCGCCCGGCGGCCGAACACGAAGCAGCTGGTGGCACACAGGCCGGCGGCGACGAGCTTGACGACGTCGTCGATGTCGCCGGAATGGCCGCGGCCACCCGGATCGGCGGCCATCCACGCGAGGAATGCTCCTAAGACGACCGCGGCTGTGCCCGCTGCCACGGCGAAGCGGAGAGGCGAGACGCCCCTCGTCGCCGGCAGGGTGCCCGACAGTGGCGTGTCGGTCGCGAGCGCGCCAGTCGCCGACGCGTCGGTTCCCGCCGCGTCGGCGCGTGCAGGAGCGTTTGTCGTCGCCGTCCCGGCGGTGTCCACAACCATGATCCTTGTCGTTCCAGAGCTCCCTGTCGGATTCAGCGTTCTCGAGGTGCGCAGGATCTTTGATCGCTGCTCCGAATGTGCTCCCGGACAGACCGCGAGCCAACTCGAGAATATCGGCCCTGGCGCCCGGCTTTTGCGAGAACCTGACGGGAGGGCCACTTAGCGTGCCCGGCTTGTCGGCTGGTGACTCTGTACGGTCGCGGGCGCCCCATACTACCTGTTCAGGGCACTACTCCTCGGGATCGCGGGCGACACGACGGGCGCTTTTGCGTTCTGACTGGAGGCGTTTGTCGGTGAGCCTCCGAGCGACCGAGGACCGCGTCGGTGCCGTCGGCCGCCTCCGGGTCCGCACGTGCAGGCCGGCGCGGACGCGCTCGCGCAGTCGTTCCAGGGCAAGGTCCCGGTTACGAGTCTGGGAGCGCTCGTCGACGGCGACGATGCGGACTACGGGACCGAGCTCGTCCAAAAGGCGCGCCCTTTGGTACTCCGAAAGGGCACTCGACTCCTCGATGTTCCAGGTCAGGGTCACCTTGGTGTTGGAGGTGTTCGCGTGTTGACCGCCGGGGCCACCGCTGCCGGAAAATCGCCAGCGAAGTTCGCCAGCCGGGATCGTGAGCCCGCGGGTGACGTCTAGATCGCCGCCTACTTCGGCCACAACCGACGCCTCGCGATCTCGCGGAGGTCTCTGACTCGCTTTGCCGGTGCCTCGAGGTCAGTGCGCCAGCACTGACTCGATTGCCGCCACTACCTCAGTGGCGCCCGGCTCGGTCGCGGGCCGGAAGCGGATGATGGACTGGGCGCCGGGCGCCACGAGGAACTTCTCGAAGTTCCATTGGATGTCGCCGGCTTGTCCGCCGGCGTCTTTGACCTCGGTCAGCTCCTCGTAGAGGAGATGACGCCCCGGTCCGTTCACCTCGACCTTCTCGGTCATGGGAAAGGTGACTCCGTAGGTGGTGGAGCAGAACGTGCTGATCTCTTCTGCTGATCCCGGCTCTTGGCCCCCGAACTGGTTGCAGGGGACACCGAGCACGGTAAAGCCGCGCTCAAGGAGGCGTTCCTGCAGAGCCTCGAGCCCGGCGTACTGATGGGTGGGCCCGCAGCGGGAGGCCACGTGCACCACGAGGACAGCTGTGTCCTCGAAACCGTGAAGGTCGGGCGGGTCGCCTTGGAGAGAATTGA